>Ga0105251_10000791_pt1 | contig 28655 bp, 27 predicted proteins | sample KBSS64metaG_FD_80424 | JGI IMG/M metagenome (GOLD analysis project Ga0105251, IMG submission 80424) | Switchgrass rhizosphere microbial communities from Kellogg Biological Station, Michigan, USA - KBS S6-4 metaG | ecosystem: Host-associated > Plants > Roots > Rhizosphere > Soil | place...
CAGCCAGAAACCAGCGTCGTTAACGTGGCTCACAACAATAGAACCACCCGCGATACAAATCGACAAAGCAGCCATTTGTGCGCCGTTATAGTTCAGTTGTTCAATAACCGGCATCACAAGACCAACGGCGGTCAGGCAAGCAACGGTTGCGGAACCCTGAATAATGCGAACCGCAGCAGCCAGCACAAAGCAGGTTAAAGCAATGGGCAAACCTAAACCCGTCAGTGCTTCGCCCAGTGCAGGGCCTACACCTGAGTCCACAAGTACTTGTTTAAATACCCCGCCCGCACCGATAACCAGCAAGATAATGCCAGCCGGTTGCAGCGCGTGGCCGCAGATTTCCATGACCTTTTCTTTCGCCATTCCCTGACGGTACGCCAGGCCATAAATAGCCACCAGACACGCCACCAGAATCGCGGTGAACGGATGGCCAATAAACTCAAGCCATTCGTACAGCGTGGAACCCTGTTCGACGAAACGTGCAGCGATGGTTTTCATCCCAACCAACACCAGCGGCAGCAGGATCAGCGATAGGCTGAAGCCGAACGATGGCAGTTTGCCTTCGCCCAAATGCGGTTCGGTGATGTCGTCAGGAATATGCAGTTCGACGTATTTGCTGATGAAGTTACCAAACAACGGCCCGGCGATAATCATGCTTGGAATGGCGGCGCATAGGCCTAACAGAATCATCCAGCCAAAGTCGGCGTGCATTTGGGAAGCTAGCAGCATGGGTGCTGGCCCTGGCAGAAGAAACGCTGCGGCAGCGGCGACACCTGCGAACAGAGGAATAACTAATTTTACCAGGTTTGTTCCGGTGTGGCGGGCCATAGAAAACGCCACGCTAATCAGCAGAACAATGGCAACTTCGAAGAACAACGGTAGTGCACAAATCAAACCTGCCAGGCCAATTGCGTAATGTGCGCGACTCTTGCCGAAAGCCTTGAGCATTTTGACGGCTATCTGGTCTACGGCTCCTGTTTCATGAAGAATCTTGCCAAACATCGCACCGAGCGCGACGACTATGGCCAGAAATCCAAGTGTACCGCCCATGCCTTTTTCCATGGTTGCCGCGATTTTATCGAGCGGCATCCCGGAAAATATCCCTGCACCAATTGAAACCACCATCAAAGCAACGAAGGCATGCATACGCGCCTTCATCACTAAAAACAACAGCAGTAAAACCGAACCTACCGCTGTTAAAACAAGTGTTAATGTACTCACTGCGCACTGCCTTTATTAATCACATCAATAGTGCTGGCCACCACGCCTTCCAGCGTTTGGTCAATATCCACCACCAGAACATCAGGTTCGTCAGCTTTTGGTTCTTCCAGCGTTTCAAACTGAGTGACCAACATCTGAGTTTTAAAGAAGTGCCCTTTACGCGCTTTCAGACGGTTTTCAATCACTTCAAAATCCCCTTTCATGTAGATGAAAGAGAGGTTTGGGTTACCGTCGCGTAATTGGTCGCGATAAACTTTTTTCAGTGCGGAGCAAACAATCAGGGAGACCTTATTGGTGCGTTGCATGGCGAAAGCCGCGTCGTTTAACGCTTGCAGCCATGGTTTGCGGTCTTCATCGTTGAGCGGCTCACCTGATGCCATTTTCATGATATTGCAGCGTGGATGCAGGAAGTCACCGTCAAGGAACGCGGCTTTGAGTTGATGTGCTACTTCACTTGCAACAGCAGATTTACCGCTGCCAGAAACGCCCATGAGGACGTAGATATGGTGGTCATGGTTGGTAGTGCTCATAGCGTAGCTCCGACTGTTATACCCTTCATACTTCAAGCTGACTCTTTGTTGGCTGGGTTCACTCGTCCGAATCACTTAGTTTACTAAGCTCATCAGAACTCCTTCTCTTGCCGCCTCGATGCAACTCGAATTATTTTGGGAATATTAAAACTGTTACGGGTAACTGTTATCGGTAACATTGACTAAGCTGACTGCGCAATAAGCAATAACCATTAGCTTGCAAAGCGTATAACTGTGAACTAAATCAAAAAATACTGCCATCCCCCTAAATAATTCGAGGTGCAGGAAGACAGCAAGGCCGTAAGTCCCCAGGAACATAAATAACTATGTGACTGGGGCGCGCGGGTGCAGCTAACACACCTGCAACTTGAAGTATGACGGGGGAATTAGATGGAGCCACCAGGCGACAACGTAAAGCCTAAATCGAGCATCTGCGGTGTGACAGTTTCGCCACGTATCCGCGCCAGCAAACGCTCAGCACCAATACGCCCCATACGTTCACGCGGCGTCAGTACGCTGGCCAGACGCGGTTCCATCACCTGGCCAATATCGTGGCCGTGGAAACCGGCAATCGCCATATCTTTTGGAATACTCAAGCCCTGACGCTGGCATTCAAATGCCGCACCGATGGCTAAGTCATCGTTAGTACAGAAGATGCTGTCGAGCTGTGGATATTCACGCCTGGCCTGACGGAACAATTCAATACCGGTGGAATATGAGGAGGAGTTTTCGACCATTACACTATATGGCACAAGCCCGGCATCGTTCATTGCCTGCTCGTAGCCTTTTTTCTTAATCACAGTACGTTCATCAAGACGTGCACCGAGATACGCTACATGGCGGTGGCCACGCGCAATAATCGCGGCAGTCATCTGGCGTGCTGCTTCGAAGTTATCAAACCCTACGGCAATATCCAGGCACGGCGAAATGCTGTCCATCAATTCCACAACCGGAATGCCCGCCACTTCGATCATTTTTAAAGTGCGCGGAGTATGGGTACGCTCGGTAAGGATAAGACCGTCGATATTCCAGGAAAGCATTGATTCCAGACGCTCTTCTTCCAGCTCCGGCTTATAGCCGTAGTGGGCGAGCATAGTCTGGTAGCCATAGGCATCAACGACATTTTCAATGCCACGCAGCACTTCTGCAAAGACCTGGTTGGTCAGTGAAGGTAGCAACACACCGATTGCGCGGCTGGTAGAATTGGAGAGGATGTCTGGTGCGCGGTTCGGAATGTAGCCAAGTTCATCAAGGGCTGCGGCAATTTTTACCTGTAACGCAGCGGAAACCTGGTCAGGGTTACGCAAAAAGCGGCTGACCGTCATTTTTGTTATGCCGACGCGATCTGCAACGTCCTGTAATACCGGTCTTTTCTTTTTCATTATCTTGCTGTGCGGGTTAACTATCGACAGCGAAGTTTAGCACGGACAAAGCACAACCTTCCCCGCTTTCGAGGAAGGTTGTGACCGGTAACTATCGGTATTTATTAGACTGGAGGTAAATCGAACAAAAGAATCTCACTTTCACTATTGGCGTGAATCGAAATCGCTTGTTCATCCCACACAGCAACCGCATCGCTGGTTTTGGCCTGAGTGCCGTTAATCGACACATCACCTTTCACAACCTGAACCCAGATACGGCGATCGGCCGGAATCTGATAAACAGATTGTTCGTCTTTAGCCAGCGCCCAGCGCGACAGTTCCATATCCTGATTCACCAGCAAGGAACCCTCACGTGCATCCGGTGAAAGCACCAGTTGGCGACCTTGTGGTGCATCAAAACGACGCTGATCGTAACGCGGCGTGATGCCTGTTTTGTCTGGAATAATCCAGATTTGGTACAAACGCAGGCGCTCGGTGTCACTTGGGTTGTACTCGGAGTGAGTAATCCCGGTCCCGGCACTCATAATCTGGAATTCACCAGCAGGAACTTTCTCTTCGTTACCCATGCTATCGCGGTGTGCCACGGCTCCTTCGAGCACGTAAGTCAGGATTTCCATGTCTTTGTGCGGATGGGTACCAAAACCTTCACCGGCCTCCACCACATCTTCGTTAATCGCACGTAATGCCGAGAAACCCATGAAATTGGCATCGTAATAGTTCGCGAAAGAGAAGGTGTGCCAGCTATCCAACCAACCATGATTCGCGTGACCACGTTCTTCAGCTTTTCTTAAAAAGATCATCTTTGTTTCTCCGCAATTCGTTTGATGGGCTAAGTGTGGACCCGAATCGGAAATGATCATAGAGGGTGAAAATTGACGCCTCTGTTCAAAAAAAATGAACGAGTCAGAGGCGTCAGATTTCAGTTTAAGCGAGGGTCACAGTAGAGGGTGAAGCCTGCTCGAAACCGCGTTCGAGGATCTCAAGATTGGTCAGTGCTTCAATTTCTCTGACGTAATTTGGCTTGCCGTGAACAATGGTTTCGTACAGCGCGTCGTATACGCGCCCGTAGTCACCCGTTTCCGGCTTCAACTCTTCGCGCACGGTTTCACCCGCGTCGTTTACGTACTCAAGCACGCCTACGCTGCCGTCTGCCGCAAAACCCGGCTCGCCCGGCATGATGTAAGCCTTGAGGCTGGTTTCTTGCTGGTCGATGCCGTACTTAATGAACGAGCCTTTGGTGCCATGAACCTGGAATTTCGGGTAATCGATTTTTACCAGATGGCTGGTTTTGACGATGGCTTTCATATCGCCATAGAAAAGCTGCGCTTCAAAGGTGTCGTCCGGGTTGGCTTTATTACGCACGCTACGAATATCGTAGGCAACGTGATCGGGGCGGCCAAACAGCGAGATAATTTGGTCCATGGTATGCACGCCGAGGCCATAGAACGCGCCATCTGCCGGCAGCCCTGGTTTAGTTTCCGCAACCGGGCGATACATATCAAAGTGGCTTTCAATCTCGACGACTTCGCCCAGTTTGCCGCTTTCGATGGCTTTTTTCATTGTCAGGAAGCAGGAGTCAAAACGGCGGTTCTGGTAAGGCGTAACGGTCAGCCCTTTCGCTTTCGCCAGTTCAAACAGCTCTTTGGCTTCAGCAAGTGTCGGGGTAAACGGCTTTTCCACCAGCACGTTTTTACCCGCTTCAAGTGCGCGTTTCGCGTAATCAAAGTGGCTGTCAGCGTGGGTGCAAACCACCACCAGTTTCACCTGCGGGTCGTTAAGAATGTCGTCCAGCGCGCTGGTGAAATGAATGTGGCTATATTCTGACTGCTGCTCAATATCCGGCTTTTCATTGCGGCGGAAGATATGGGCTACGTGGAATTTATCTTTGCGAACCAGAACGTAAGGGAGGTGGTAGCGGGTGGTGCTTTTGCCAAAACCTATAAAAGCGCAGTGTAGGGTCATTGCTTCGTCCTTTTTGACTTTGAATTGCAATTACCATACTTGAGACGGAGGCGGATGTCGCGGCGCTAAGCCGTCCTACGAAAACAATGTTTTTATAATAAAGATCGAGGGTTTTGCCCAAATTAGTTGGAGTTGTTCATAGATCAGCCGTCGGCGGCGCAGCCAGTTTGTTCACGGCCTGCGCGCAGAAACCGGAGCGTACTTAAAGTACGTGAGGATTTCGAGCACAGCCCGAGGACAAAATGGCAAGTAAGCCAGGCTGAAAAAAGGATAAAAAAAAGCCAGCGCAAGGCTGGCTAAAGTAATACTGGAAGCAATGTGAGCAATGTCGTGCTTTCAGGATGTCTCCGTAGGGGTCTCCCCTGAACGCATGGCAATAATAATCATTATCATTCGCACTTGTCTACTTTTTTTTAGAAATAATTGGCAGTTGACGAAAATTAAAAAGTCAATAATGTTGAAGGGGTTACCTAACCAACTGAGGAGAAAAGGAATGAGTGAAATCGTAGTTCGTCACGCGGAAATTGGAGATTTAGAATCCCTGCAGCAAATTTATGCCCAGCCTGCGCTATACCGTGACACGCTACATATCCCTCATCCTCCGCTAAAACTGTTCATCGATCGGATGGCCGACCTGAAGCCAGGCAGCCGTAACCTGGTTGCATGTATTGATAGCAAAGTTGTTGGCCAGCTTATGTTGATGGTAGAGCAGTCTGCGCGACGCAGCCACGTCGCGACATTTGGTATGGGCGTGGATAGCAACTATCAAGGCCGAGGCGTTGCCAGCGAGCTGATGGCAGCGATGACCGACCTGTGTGATAACTGGCTGCGCATCGATCGTATTGAGCTGACGGTGTTTGTTGATAACGCTCCTGCATTGGCGGTCTATCGTAAATTCGGCTTTGAGATAGAAGGCACAGGGAAGAACTACGCACTGCGTGACGGGCAGTATGTGGATGCGTATTTTATGGCGCGATGTAAGCCTGAGTAATTCAATGGCGCCTGCGCTTATCCGCCCTACAATCACGATTCGCAGGGTGAATAAGCGCAAGTTTGTCACTCAATATCCGGCAGTTAAATCATCCACCGAACGCGGGTCAGAAGCGCCATATAGCGAGCCATCTGGCCCAACCATAATACTTTGCGTGCTTCCCATCGCCTCTTTCACCTGCACATTCTGCCCTTTATCTTTCAGCAGTTTGATGGTGTCTGGGCTGAATCCTTTTTCGACGCGTAACTCGTCTGGCAACCACTGATGATGGAAACGCGGCGCGTTGGTCGCTTCGGCGACGTTCATCCCATAATCAATGGTGTTCATCACCATTTGCAGCACAGTGGTGATGATTCGGCTACCGCCAGGGCTACCGGTTACCAGACAGGTTTTGCCATCTTTCACCACAATAGTTGGCGACATCGATGACAGCGGGCGTTTATGCGGGCCAACAGCATTAGCATCGCCACCCACCAGCCCGTAGACGTTCGGAACACCCGGTTTGGCCGAAAAATCATCCATTTGGTTATTCATCAGGATGCCTGTATTACCTGCCACAATGCCGGTGCCAAATACGGTATTCAGCGTGTAGGTTACTGCCACGGCGTTGCCATCTTTATCCACCACGGAGAAATGGGTGGTCTGGTTACTTTCATACGGCGCGAGTTTACCGGGTTTGATTTCACTCGACGGGCGCGCTTTGTTGATGTCTATCTGCTCCGCCAGTGATTTGGCATAGGCTTTGTTAGTCAGCGCCTGCCACGGCACTTTCACAAAATCAGGGTCACCGAGGTATTCCGAGCGATCTGCATAGGCATATTTTTCAGCTTCTGCGGTAAGTTGCATTGCATCAGCACTGCCGAAACCATATTTACCGAGATCAAAGTTTTCCAGAATATTTAGGATTTCAACGATGTGAATGCCACCAGATGACGGAGGAGGCATAGAGAAAATCTCGTAGCCACGGTAATCGCCACTAATCGGCGCACGTTCGACAGCCTTGTAATTCGCCAGATCAGCCTTGCTAATTAAGCCCCCATTTTTTGCCATTTCGTCAGCAATCTGGTCGGCGATAGCGCCTTTATAGAATGCGTCCGGGCCATTCTCAGCAATCATCTCAAGGCTTTTGGCCAGATTGGTCTGAACAAGTTTGTCGCCCTTTTGCAGCGGTTCGCCATCAGCTTTCCAGAAAATAGCCTTGCTGTTTGGGTGATTCGGAAGCACTTCCGCGCCATAGACTTTCAGGTCTTCCGCCAGTGCACCATTCACTGTGAAACCGTCTTGCGCCAGTTTGATAGCGGGCTGGATAACTTTGTTTAGCGGCAAAGTACCGTACTTTTCCAAGGCCATGGAGAAGCCTGCAACGGTACCTGGCGTGCCTGAAGCAAGATGAGAAGTAAGAGATTTTTTGCTGTCAGCATTACCCTGCGCATCGAGGAACATATCGCGCGTGGCTTTTTCTGGCGCCATTTCACGGAAATCAATGGCGGTGGTTTTGCCATCTTTGGTGCGCAGCATCATAAAGCCACCGCCACCAATATTACCCGCCTGCGGGTGTGTTACCGCCAGCGCAAAGCCCACGGCAACAGCGGCATCAACCGCATTCCCACCTTGCTTAAGAATATCAACACCGACTTGCGTGGCGAGGGAGTCTTGCGAGGCAACCATGCCATTTTCAGCATGCACCGGGTGATATACGTCCGCTTCAACACCGTAAGATACAGGAGCTGCAACCGGAGGGGGTGCAGCACTAACAGAGAGGCACAGTCCTATCATCAGCGCGGGAACGGTCATCCAGCGCAGAATTTCTAAACGAATATTTTTCCACTGCTTCATCGTTGTTTTCTCCATGTATTTATAAAACCCTATGGATTTCATGGTGCAGGAAGGCGGCAAGCGAACAAATCCCGATGAGCTTAGTGGACTAAGTGATTCGGGTGAGTGAACGTAGCCAACGCATCTGCAACGTGAAAGACGACGGGTTTTAGAGTCAATCGCCCATAAAGCCTGGTCCATAATTCCTAAATAATCTTCGTAACTGCGGAAAACGATTAAACTTAGTAGATCCCCCAAATGGAGGAAGTGACGATGAAAAAAATACTCATACTGGCGGCTTTGCTGCCATTCACCTGTTTGGCACAGCCGATTAATACCCTGAATAATCCAAACCAACCGGATTACCGGATCCCAAGTCAGCAACGGATGCAGCAGCAGATGCAAACACAGCAGATACAGCAAAAAGGGATGTTGAATCAGCAGTTACAAACGCAGACGCGCATGCAGCAACAACACCTGGAAGGGCAGATAAACAATAATTCGCAGCAGGACGTCTTTAAGGTGAAAAAAACGCTGCCGAATGAGATGGAAGTAGGAACGCAGCAGGTACTGCCAAATACCAATGGCGGAATGCTAAGTGGCAGCGGGAGCAGCAGCCAGGATCATATGCTGCAACCAAAAACCAACGGCAGCATGCTTAACCAAAGTAATCACTCGGCGCCATTGCAGCCGAGTATTCCGCTGAAAACTATTGGGCCGTAAAATCAGCACCAATCTGGTCAATACGGTCGGTACAAATGGTATCAACTCCCCAGCGCAGCAGCATTGCTGCTCGTTGGGGAACATTCACCGTATAAACCAGAATATGCAGTCCCACCGCTTTAAGCTCATTCACCCGAGATTCATCAAGCAATTTATGGTTCAGGTGAATCGAAACGCAGCCAAGCCGGGTGGTCAGCTCCCGCCAGTCATCACGCCACTCATCGAGTAACAACCCGCGCGGTAGTTCTGGTGCGGCATGTTGTGCGGCTTCCAGCGCTTCGATAGAAAACGAAGAGAGCAATGGATCGGTTTGTCCAAACCACAACTCCCGTGCCGCCAATGCGATGACTTTACCGGTTTCTCTATCGGTGCCCGTGGTGGGTTTAATTTCGATATTTGCCATCATGCCGTGTTGTTTACAACGCGCAGCAACCTGCGAAAGAAGGGGTAATGGCTCACCTTTAAATTCGCCGCTAAACCAACTTCCTACATCAACATTCAGCAGCTTATCCCACGGCAAATCGCCCGCGACTCCCCAACCATTGCTGGTGCGCTCAAGCGTGTCGTCATGCAGCAAGAAGATATGCCCGTCTTTTGATAGTTTGGCGTCAAACTCAATCATGGTGTGGCCGTAGCGCGCACCAACATCAATGGCTGCCAGCGTGTTTTCCGGTGCCAGTTTTCCGCCGCCACGATGGGCCGCGACTTTTGGGTATGGCCAGTTACTCATAAACGTTGTCCATTTTCTTTATCAAAGAAATGCAGATTGTTTTCAGGCAGATGCAGCCAAAGCGTGCTGCCAGGCTGAGGACGTTCCTGGTGTGACAGGCGCACCACCATTTTTTGCTCGCCCCAACGCCCGTGCACTAAATTATCTGCGCCGAGCATCTCCAGCGTGTCCACCACAAATGGTACGCCGCCTGCGGTTTGTGAGCTTAGCGCAATATGTTCCGGGCGGATACCCAGGGTTACAGCGTGGCCTCGTTGCAGATTTGCCGCGTTTCCCAGTGGCAACGCCATGCCGCCTGCAAGTTCAAAACGCGTGCCGTCGGCGCTGATATTTCCTTCCAGCAGGTTCATGGCAGGCGAACCAATAAAGCTCGCCACAAAGCGGCTTGCCGGGCGTTCGTAGACTTCGACTGGCGTGCCGATTTGCTCTGCAACACCTTTGTTCATCACCATCACGCGCTGCGCAAGGGTCATCGCTTCAACCTGATCGTGTGTCACGTACAAACTGGTGGTCTTCAGGCGGCGGTGTAACTGTTGTAATTCCAGGCGCATCTGCACACGCAGCTTGGCATCAAGGTTTGAGAGTGGTTCATCAAACAGGAAAACAGCCGGGTCACGCACAATGGCACGCCCCATCGCCACGCGCTGACGCTGGCCACCGGAAAGCTCACGTGGACGGCGTTTGAGTAAGCCATCGAGCTCCAGAATTCGGGCCGCTTCCACCACTTTCTGCTGGATATGCGCTTTGCCCATACCGCGAATTTTCAGGCCCCAGGCCATGTTTTCTTCCACACTCATATGTGGATAAAGCGCGTAGTTCTGGAACACCATCGCGATGCCGCGTTCTTTCGGCTCCATTTCGGTGACGCGCTGGCGATCAATCCAGATATCACCACTGGTCACGCGTTCAAGCCCGGCAACCATACGTAACAACGTCGATTTTCCGCAGCCGGACGGCCCCACCATCACGATAAATTCACCGTCTGCGACATCAAGCGTCAGTGGCTGAATCACCTGGGTTTTGTTGTCCCAACTTTTGGATACTGCCTGTAATTTCAGTCCTGCCATGGGTTATTTCTCACTATCCACTAAGCCACGCACAAACGCGCGTTGCATTACTAAAACGATGATTACCGGGGGAATAAGGGTCAGTAGCATGGCCGCCATCACCTGGTTCCACTGCGTAGAGCCTTCGCCAGACGACATCATCCCTTTGATACCCGCGACAGCCGTACCGAGGTTAACGTCGCTGATAATCAGCAACGGCCACAGATACTGATTCCAGCCGTAGATAAAGGTGATGACAAACAGCGCTGCCAGATTGGTTTTTGACAGCGGCAAGACGATGTCGCGAAAGAAACGCATCGGCGTTGCACCATCGATGCGTGCCGCTTCCATTAACTCGTCGGGCAGTGTCATAAAGAACTGACGGAACAGGAAGGTCGCGGTCGCTGAAGCCATTAGCGGCAAGGTCAGGCCGGTATAGCTATCGAGCATTTTAAGATTTGCGATGACTTCAACAGTTGGAAAAATACGCACTTCAACTGGCAGCATCAGGGTGATAAAGATCATCCAGAAGAACAGGTTACGCAGTGGAAAACGGAACCAGACTATGGCAAAAGCGGAGAGCATTGAGACGGTGATTTTGCCGAGGGTGATAACCATCGCCATCACAAAACTGTTTAGCAACATCAGGCCGAACGGCGCACTGTTAGCACCGACGCCGTGCGTCCAGATATAAGACATGTTTTCCAGCAGATGCGTGCCTGGAATCAGTGTCATCGGCGTCTGAAATACGGCCTGGTTATCCAGTGTTGCCGCGACAAACGCGACATACATCGGGAACAAAATGACGATGATGCCAAGTATCAGCATGGTATGGCTGAAAATAGTCAGCCCACGACGATTCTCAATCATTGGTAACGCACCTTACGTTCCACAAAGCGGAACTGAATAACGGTCAGTATGATCACCAGGAACATCAGCACGACCGATTGCGCCGCCGAAGCGGAAAGATCGAGTCCGGCAAAACCTTCGCGATAAATTTTGTAGATAAGCGTGGTGGTCGCCTGCACTGGCCCACCGCCTGTTGCGGCGTCAATAACCGGGAAGGTATCGAAAAAGGCATATACCAGGTTCACCACCAGCAGGAAGAAACTGACCGGGGCAATCAGCGGCAGCGACAGCTTGAAGAAACGTCGTACCGGCCCTGCGCCATCAATCGATGCAGCCTCTACTAGCGAGCGAGGGATAGATTGCAATGCCGCAAAGAAAAACAGGAAATTGTAGCTGATTTGCTTCCACACCGAGGCAAACACGACGAGGAACATCGCCTGGCCGCTGTTTTGCGCGTGGTTCCAGTGGTAACCAAACTGCTCGAGCACGTGGGTTAGCAGGCCGCGCCCTGGGTTGAACAGGAAGATCCACAGCACGGCGGCAATCGCTGGCGCCACCGCATACGGCAGCAGCATTAGCGTTTGGTAGATTCGGCTACCGCGAATGACATAATCCGTGAGCGCCGCGAAAAAGAGCGACACCAGAAGGCCACTGCCAGCAACTAAGCCACTGAAAATCAATGTGGTGTAGAAAGAGTCGAGATAGTAACTGTCGTGGAAAAGCTGTTTGAAGTTATCCAGCCCGACAAACGTGCTCGAAAGCCCAAACGGATCAACATTCTGGAGTGAATACCACAGCGCTTCGCCCGCAGGCCAGATGAAAAAGATAATGGTGATAACCAGTTGCGGCAGGACAAGGGCATACGGCAGCCAGCCTGAACGGAACACCGGACGAGATGATGACATAGTGTTGCTCTTATAGAGATTAATGGTGGATGTCGCATGCGCTAATCCACCCTACAACGGCTTTCGTAGGTCGGATAAGCGAAGCGCCATCCGACACCAACAAAACTTAAGACTTCGTCGACTGCTCGAAACGGCGCAGCAGCTGATTTCCACGTTCAACCGCGCTATCTAACGCCTGTTGAGGGGTTTTCTTGCCGGTCCATACCGATTCCAGTTCTTCATCCACGATAGTGCGAATCTGTGGCATGTTGCCCAGACGCAGACCTTTGGTAAATGGCAATGGTGGCTTGTTCATCATCTGGCGCGTAGCGATATCAGCACCTGGATTTTTCTCGTAGAACCCTTGTTCACGCGTCAGGTCATAAGCCGCTTTGGTAATTGGCAGATAACCTGTTTTCTGGTGCCACTCAGCGGCGATTTCTGGCTGAGCAAGGAACTGCATAAACTCAGCAACACCTTTGTAAGTCGCAGCGTCTTTACCCTGCATTACCCACAAACTTGCCCCACCGATAATGGCGTTCTGCGGCGCGTTCGGAATGGTTGAGTCGTAAGGCATCATACCCACGCCGTAGTTGAATTTGGCGTAATGGCGGATATCAGCAAGCGAACCGGAAGAAGCGGTGGTGATCGCGCAATCACCGCTGTAAAACTTCTCTGTGGATTCGTCTTTACGGCCAAAGTAGCTGAAATCACCTTTCTTATTCAGCTCTTCCAGCAGCGCGATGTGTTTCACCTGTTCTGGTTTATTGAACTCCAGAACTGCGTCAGTACCATCAAAACCGTTGTTTTTGGTCGCAACCGGCAAGCCGTTCCATGCGCTGAAGTTTTCAATTTGAATCCAGCCCTGCCAGCCGCTTGCATAACCACATTTCATGCCTGCCGCTTTAAGTTTTGCGGTGTATTCAGCCAGGTCCTGCCAGGTTTTTGGCGGCTGCTCCGGGTTCAGGCCAGCTTTCTTAAAGGCGTCTTTGTTGTAATACAGCACTGGCGTGGAGCTGTTGAAAGGCTGGGAAAGCAGATGCCCGGTTTTCGCATCGGTGTAGTAACCGGAAACCGTCGGCACAAACTGAGATTCGTCGAACTTAATGCCTGCATCGTTAAACACTTCATACACCGGCTTGATAGCTTTCGAGGCCATCATGGTCGCCGTGCCCACTTCATAAACCTGCAAAATGGCGGGCGCATTGCCCGAGCGGAAAGCCGCAATCCCTGCCGCCAGGTTTTGTTCGTAGTTGCCTTTATAAACCGGAACAATTTTGTAGTCAGGATGCGTCTGGTTAAAACGTTGAGCCAGTGAGTCAACCTCTTTGCCCAGCTCTCCTTCCATTGAATGCCAGAACGGAATGGAGGTGGCGGCGATGGCGCTGCTGCTAAATACGCATCCTAGCGCCAAGCAAAGTGCAGTGTGTCGTAACGATGTCATGTTTTCTATCCCAAAAGGTTGTCATTCGTTAACAGCGCGATAACGCGCGTTTTTGTTCGCATCAAAACATGACATGCGCGAATGACAGAAAAATAACCGGAAGGTGACAGAATTGTTACGGTGAAGTGAGATGAAAATGACTGACGGAAAAATGTCATAAAAAAAGGAGCCAAAAGACTCCTTCTTGATTCAGCGAGAATTTAGCCGCCGAGGTAGGCGCTACGCACCGCTTCGTTAGCCAGAAGCGCATCACCGGTGTCTTCCAGAACCACGTGGCCGTTTTCTAGCACGTAACCACGGTCAGCAAGCTTCAGCGCCTGGTTGGCGTTCTGCTCGACCAGGAAAATGGTCATGCCTTCGCTACGCAGTTGTTCGATAGTGTCGAAAATCTGCTGGATGATAATTGGCGCAAGACCGAGCGACGGTTCATCTAACAGCAACAGGCGCGGTTGGCTCATCAATGCACGGCCAATCGCCAGCATTTGCTGCTCACCACCGGACATCGTGCCCGCACGCTGAATACGGCGCTCCAGCAGGCGCGGGAACAGTTCGTAAACGCGTTGGATGCGTTCATGATACTGGTCGCGTTCCGCAAAGAAGCCACCCATCGCCAGGTTTTCTTCTACCGTCATGCGAGAAAACACGCGGCGACCTTCTGGCACAATCGCAACTGCTTCACGCATGATGCGCGCGGTATGCCAGTCGGTGATATCTTTACCATCAAAGGTAATCTTGCCGCTTGAAGCACGCGGATCACCACACAGTGTTCCCAACAGCGTCGTTTTACCGGCACCGTTCGCGCCAATCAGGGTGACGATTTCGCCCTGTTTGATGTGCAGACTAACCTCATGAAGCGCCTGGATTTTTCCGTAGTGGGCGCTCACATGGTCAAATGACAACATGATATTTTCCATATTAAGCCTCACCCAAATATGCACGGATTACGTCAGGGTTATTACGGATTTGCTCCGGCGTGCCGTTAGCAAGCGGCGTCCCCTGGTTTACCACGTAAATCCTGTCAGAAATGCCCATCACCAGTTTCATATCGTGCTCGATTAACAGCACGGTCGTGTTGTGATGGTTGCGTAACTCCATGATTAATTCATCGAGCTCATGCGTTTCTTTCGGGTTAAGGCCAGCCGCTGGTTCATCAAGCATCAGAATTTCTGGCTGAGTCACCATGCAGCGCGCAATTTCTAGGCGGCGCTGATCGCCATACGCCAGGTTGCTCGCCTGGCGGTTAGCTTGCTCAAGCAGACCAATACGATCAAGCCAGGTTGCAGCGCGGTCCAGCGCTTCGCTTTGTGAACGGCGAAAAGCTGGTGTTTTCAGCAGACCTGAGAACACACCGGTTTTCAGCTGCATATGCTGAGCAACCAGCAAGTTTTCAATCACGGTCATTTCGCGGAACAGACGAACGTGCTGGAAAGTACGCACCACGCCCATACGTGCAATTTGCTGACCCGGCAGCCCTTCAAGGTGCTGATCACGCAAAAGAATCGTACCGCCTGATGGCTTGTAAAAGCCGGTCAGGCAGTTAAACACTGTGGTTTTACCGGCACCGTTCGGGCCGATTAGCGAAACAATCTCTTGTGGATGCAGTTCCAGAGAAACATTGTTTACGGCGAGCAGGCCGCCAAAACGCATCATCAAGCCGTTTACGGATAACAATGGCTGACTCATGCCTGCTCTCCTTTCACTTGTTCCACTTGCTCTTTTTTAAGCTTCAATTGCGGACGTGACATTGGCAGCAAGCCTTGTGGACGCCAAATCATCATCAGCACCATCAAGCCACCAAGTACCAACATGCTGTATTCGTTCAGATCACGCATCAGTTCACGCGACACCACCAGCAGCACGGCGGCGAGGATAACGGCAAATTGCGAGCCCATACCACCCAGTACAACAATCGCCAGCACGAAAGCAGATTCGGCAAAGGTGAAGGATTCCGGGCTAACAAAGCCCTGGCGTGCGGCGAACAGCGTACCGGCAAAGCCTGCAAAGGCTGCACTAATAGTGAATGCAGTCAGCTTGATGCGCGTCGGGTTCAGACCCAGCGAACGGCAAGCGATTTCATCTTCACGCAGCGCTTCCCACGCACGGCCCAGCGGCATACGCAGCAGTCGGTTAATCACAAACAGCGACAGCACAACCAGCAACAGCGCAACGAGGTACAGGAAGATAATCCTGTCGCCGGGGTTGTATGCGACGTTAAAGAAGTTGCTGAAGGTGTCCCACCCGCCTTCACGCGTACTACGGCTGAATTCCAGACCGAACAGCGTAGGTTTTGGGATCTGGCTGATGCCGTTCGGACCACCGGTAATTTCGGTGTTGTTGAGCAGCAAAATACGGACGATTTCACCAAAGCCGAGCGTCACAATCGCAAGATAGTCGCCCCGTAAACGCAGCACCGGGAAGCCAAGCAGGAAACCTGCCGCCGCAGACACCAGGCCGGCGATTGGCAAGCATGTCCAGAACCCTAAACCGTAGTAGTGGTTGAGCAGCGCAAAGGTATAAGCACCGATGGCATAAAAACCGCCGTAGCCCAGCACCAGCAAGCCAGACAAACCGACAACCACGTTCAGGCCAAGGCCGAGAATGATATAAATCATGGTCAGCGTGGCGATATCCACCGTACCGCGTGACACCACAAACGGCCACGCAACCGCGAGCACCAACAGTGCCGCCAGGAACAGTTTTTGTTTCGGCGTAGAACCATCTAACGCAGGCAGCACAAACTTCGGCCCGGAGACTTTTTTCATGCCTTTCTGGAATGCAGGGCGCAGCAACTGGAAGACGAAGACAATCGCCGTACCAATCAACACCCATTCCCAGCGCACTGTTTCCGCGCTGTGGACTACAAGCTTAGTACCATCGAGACTCAGCTGAACGCCCATAAAGACGCCCGCCAGCACGAAAAATATCGCCGCTGAAAGCAGCGCCAAAACAACATGCATCGGTTTCATACTTTTTCGACCTCCGGGCGACCCAGGATACCGGTAGGCATAACTAGCAGAACCACGATGAGCAACGCAAAGGAGACAACATCTTTATATTCAGTGCTCAGATACGCGGAGGTCAGCGCTTCTGCCACACCTAAAATCAGGCCACCAATCATCGCGCCAGGAATACTGCCGATACCGCCAAGTACCGCTGCGGTGAAGGCTTTCATCCCGGCCATAAAGCCGATGTAGGGGTTGATAACGCCGTAGAACTGGCCGAGCAGTACACCTGCAACCGCAGCCATGGCTGCACCAATCACGAAGGTCAGGGAGATAACGCGGTCGGTGTTAATTCCGAGCAGGCTCGCCATTTTCAAATCTTCTGCACACGCACGGCACGCACGGCCCATGCGGGAGTAGCGAATAAACAGCGTCAGCGCGAGCATCGCAAGGAACGTCACCACCCAAATCACCAACTGCATGGTGGTAATGGTTGCGGTGAAGTTGTCGCTGGCACCGACGACCCACTGGCCGTTAAACAGGCTTGGCAGCGCGATGTCACGCGAACCTTCAGTCAGGCTGACGTAGTTTTGCAGGAAGATAGACATCCCGATAGCAGAGATCAGTGCAATCAGACGCTTAGAGTTACGCACCGGTTTGTAAGCAACGCGCTCGATGCTCCAGCCGTAGGCACTGGCAATGACAATAGCACCAATAAAACCTGCACCAACCAGCATCCAGCCCACATCAATGCCCATCATCATCAGCGCTGCGATGATCATAAACGAGACGTAGCTGCCGATCATATACACCTCGCCATGGGCGAAGTTGATCATGCCGATAATGCCGTAAACCATGGTGTAACCGATGGCTATCAACGCGTAAGTACTGCCCAGCGTGACGCCGTTAAACATCTGTTGCAGGAAGTAGAGGAACTGCTCGGACATACAATAACCTTATTTATTCCTCCCCAACGCATAGCCGCCGGGGAGGTGGGATGACCCAGATTTGCCGATCTATTTAGCTACGGAAGACGAACCGTCGGCATGCCACTGGAAGACACCAAAATCAAATCCCTTCAGATCGCCTTTCTCATCCCAGTTCAGCGGCCCAATCACGGTTTTCGCACCGTTTGCTTTTAAGTCTTTAATTAAATCAGCAGGTTCTTCACTACCAGTACGCTCAAGTGCAGTCGCCAAAGATTGCACCGCAGCGTAAGTAATCCATACGTACGGACCACTTGGATCTTTCTTCTCAGCTTTCAGCTCATCAACGATAGCTTTGTTTGCTGGGTCCTGGTCATAGCGTTTTGGCATAGTCACTAACATGCCTTCGCCCGCCGCACCCGCGATGTTAGACAGCGATGCGTTACCCACACCTTCTGGACCCATAAATTGAGTTTTCAGACCAACAGCACGTGCCTGACGCAGAATCTGACCCATTTCTGGGTAGTAACCACCGTAATAAACGAAGTCGATGTTTTCTTTTTGCAGACGCGCAACCAGCGTAGAGAAGTCTTTATCGCCAGCAGTGATGCCGTCAAAGAAGACGATGTTCGCCCCGCCTTTCTTCAGGCCGTCTTGTACAGAACGCGCCAGACCTTCGCCGTATTGCTGTTTGTCATGAATGACGGCGATACGCTTCGGCTTCACGGTTTCAAGAATGTATTTAGACGCCGTTGGGCCCTGGGAAGAATCCAGGCCAGCGGTACGCATAATCATTTTATAGCCGCGGGCAGTCAGTTCAGGGTTAGTTGCACCAGGGGTTATCATCAGGATGCCTTCGTCTTCGTAGATATCAGACGCAGGCTGAGTGGAAGAGGAGCAGAGGTGGCCGATAACGTAACGCACACCGTCGTTAACGATTTTGTTGGCAACCGCAACGGCTTGTTTCGGGTCACAAGCATCGTCATATTCAACCGCGACAAGTTTGTCGCCTTTGATGCCGCCTTTAGCGTTGATGTCTTTAATTGCCTGGCGCGCGCCGTTAAATTCCATGTCGCCCCACTGCGCAACCGGGCCAGACATTGCACCAACAACCGCAACTTTGATGTCTGCTGCGGTTGCCGCGTGAGACACCGCCAGCGCAATAACCCCAGCGAGTAATGTCTTCGCGTTCATTTTCATAGATCCAATTCCTGTTCGTGATTATGCGGTCTTATTTTGACCAAAAAACACACTGTGCGTTTTTTGGTCTTTAACCATTTTTATGAGTGCCTTTAAGGGCTTAGCGCTAAAATTTACAATTTTTAAAGCTAAACTCTCTATTTTTCAGGCTATTAAGCAAAGATATTATTCTGTATTTGCTTATAGTTAAACAAAAAAAAGCAGCTTTTTCAGCATAAAATAGCGATACAAAGAGCGGAATAAATCACTATGTTTTAGGGTTTTATACTGACCATTTTTCAATCTGCAATTTATCGAACTGGCATATGTTTGACGCAAAAATTAATCGTCTGGTATATGGCAGATAAAAGATAAAGCGTCTGTCGCAAATAAATTGGTTACACTCGGGGTTTTCCCGCTTTTTGGTTAGCTCGCTTATGAAACTCACCATCATTCGTCTGTTTGAGTGTAGTGCTCAGGATGAGATCGATCTTGCTAAGATCTGGCCGGAATACTCCAGCGCTTCGCTTGCTTTGACTGATACTCACAGAATTTATGCTGCAAAATTTAATGACCGGTTGTTAGGGGCTGTTCGTGTCACGCTTGCTGATAATGAAGCCGCGCTGGATTCGCTACGGGTACGCGAAATCACCCGTCGCCGTGGCGTTGGGCAGTATCTGGTCGAAGAAGTGATTCGTGATAATCCTGACATCACCGGTTGGTGGATGAGCGATGCAGGCGTGGAAGACCGTGATGTGATGACGGCGTTTATGCAGGCGGCTGGGTTTACTGCTGAGAATAGCGGTTGGGGAAAGTGATATAGAAGCGTCGGATGACGCTTCGCTTATCCAACCTACAAAAATGGGGGGATATAACTGTAATTGTTATCGCTCCCCCATTTATCGAAGCATTTCGTGCTGCGGAAAGGCGGCAAGTTGTGAAATCCCCGGGAGCTTACTCCAGTAAGTGACCGGGGTTAAACAACGTAGCCAACGCATCAGCAGCGCGAAAGGCGACAGATAAATTATTTAGCGTCGGTCGCTGTACCGTTCGCATGCCAGGTAAAGACACCAAACTCAAAGCCTTTCAGATCGCCCTTCTCATCCCAGCTCAACGGACCCATTACAGTTTCAACGGTCGCGCCTTTCAGGTATTTAGCGATTTCAGCAGGATCTTCTGACTTGTTCAGACCCGCAGCCAGAGATTGCAGTGCTGCGTATGTGGTCCATACGAATGCGCCACTTGGATCTTGTTTCTTCGCTTTGATGGCATCTACAACCGGTTTGTTCGCAGGAACCTGATCGTAGTTCTTCGGCTTAGTCACTAACAGGCCTTCAGCAGATTCGCCAGCAATGTTAGACAAAGAAACGTTCGCTACACCTTCTGGACCCATGAACTGAGTTTTCAGGCCTGCTGCACGAGACTGACGCAGGATCTGGCCCATTTCCGGGTGGTAACCGCCGTAGTAAACGAAGTCGATATTCTCTTTCTTCAGACGTGCCACCAGCGTGGAGAAGTCTTTCTCGCCTGCGGTGATACCGTCAAAGAACACCACGTTAGCGCCGCCTTTTTTCAGGTTGTCCTGAACGGAGCGTGCCAGGCCTTCGCCATACTGTTGTTTGTCATGAATCACCGCGATGTTTTTCGGTTTCACATGATCAAGGATGTATTTCGCAGCCGTTGGGCCCTGATCGGAGTCCAGGCCTGTGGTACGCATTGTCAATTTGTATCCACGGGACGTCAGCTCAGGAGCCGTTGCCGCAGGGGTGATCATCAGAACACCTTCGTCTTCGTAGATATCAGACGCAGGCTGAGTGGAAGAAGAACACAAGTGGCCGATTACATATTTGATGCCATCGTTAACCACTTTGTTGGCGACAGCCACGGCTTGTTTCGGGTCACAAGCATCGTCATATTTGGTGATAACCAGTTTGTCGCCTTTGATGCCGCCTTTGGCATTAATGTCAGCAACCGCTTGTTCTGCGCCGGTAAATTCCTGGTCGCCATATTGAGCAACCGGGCCAGACATCGCCCCAACTACTGCTACTTTGATATCCTTCGCAAATGCCGCGTTGCTCATCGCAAGTGCAATACAACCAGCCAATAACGCTTTGCCCTTCATGTTCATCCTGAGATCCCCATTTTTGTTGTGATTGGTATTTACCCATCATCCTTCAAGCTGCAGGGGTGTTGGCTGCACTCACTTACCCGAATCACTTACCTTAGTAAGCTCATCGGGATTATGAGCCTGGTCCATGAGGCTCACCCTTCGGGCCAGCGCAAGCGCTGTTCAAATCTGTTCCAGACAGATTTGTAGCTCCCTGGCCGCCTACCTGCAACTCGAATGCTAATGGGTAATTGTTGTGTTGTTTTGGCACGATTTTATTTTTGATTTACGAATACCGCGTGTGCCTTCGCCGCACTCAGAGTTAAAAACATACCCGAATTTGCGGTTTTTGGAATAACAATTTTTTCACAAGTTTAATGGGAAAGTGACGGGCATAAAAAAACCGCCTCGAAAGGCGGTTTTTTTTGTCTGGCTGAATAACTTACGCTTCGATGGCCATGCGCAGTTTTTTCATCGCGTTCTTTTCAAGCTGACGCACACGCTCAGCGGAAACGCCGTAGCGATCGGCCAGTTCTTGCAACGTGCTCTTGTTTTCTTCGTCGAGCCAACGGGCACGGATAATATCCTGGCTACGCTCGTCCAGGCCTAACATGGCGTCGCTGAGTTTATCAGCCGCGTGCGAGTCCCAGTTGTCGTCTTCAATGCCATCGGCAAAGTTAGAAGACTTATCCTGCAAGAACAGCACTGGAGCCATTGGCGCGCTGTCTGAATCGTCGTCGTTGCCCATGTCGAACGTCATGTCCTGCGCCGCCATGCGAGATTCCATCTCACGGACATCTTTGCTGGAAACCCCCAGCTCGTTGGCGACCATTTCCACTTCATCCTGGTTGAACCAACCCAGACGTTGTTTGGTTTTGCGCAGGTTAAAGAACAACTTACGTTGTGCTTTAGTGGTTGCCACTTTCACAATACGCCAGTTACGCAGAACGTATTCGTGAATTTCAGCTTTGATCCAGTGCACGGCGAACGACACCAGACGGACACCCACTTCCGGGTTAAAGCGGCGCACAGCCTTCATCAGGCCGATGTTGCCTTCCTGGATCAAGTCAGCCTGCGGCAAGCCATAGCCCGAGTAATTACGAGCGATATGAACAACAAAGCGCAGGTGAGACAGGATCAGCCTTTTCGCTGCTTCCAGATCACCCTGGTAATGCAGCTTTTCAGCCAGCTCCTTCTCTTCCTCAGCCGTCAACATCGGCCAGGAGTTAGCGGCCCGAATATAAGATTCCAGGTTACCAACAGGGGCTAAAGCTAAATTTTGCATTTCTTTGGTCATTCAAACCCTCTCTTAAGACTAACGTACAGGTTGCTACACCATGCTGCACCTGACCACACGTCAAGCGCCAAACCGTACCATCCACAGTAAACTCAGACAGTGATGTTATCCACAAGTTCACTGTAAAGCTGTGCATATATTACACACAAAATGTGACAGAGCTATGAAACTGGGCAGGAGAAACACATACCGAGGTGGGAGCGTGTCCCCTGCTGACGGGTACTTCGTAGCAGGGAACAAGTATATCAAAAAATTTTTACTCTGGGGTAAAACGACGTAAATGTTGTACCGTTGCGATCCATGCCGCCAACCATCCACTCATGGAAGCAACCAACAACAACAGCAGGCATTCATCGAAGCCTAAGCCGGTAAGATCGAACTTGGTACCGAAGACTTGCGCCACTTGAGTGACCGCCGACGACAAGCGCCATACCAGAATTTCGGTCAAAATCAGCGACAAAAATGCCCCGCTGAAACCTAATAGCGCGCCGCCATACAAGAACGGGCGCAGGATAAATCCATCCGTTGCACCAATCAGTTTTTGCACGTTAATGGTGTCACGACGGGCAAAAATGCTCAGGCGCACGCTGTTACCAATCACCAGGAACACCGCAGCGACCATCAGCACACCAATCATCGCAGCAACACGGCCCACAAGGCCAGTCAGCGAAGCCAGGCGTGCAAACCAGCTATCATCCATGCGCACTTCGTCAACACCGTTAATACGGGCGACACGGTCACGCAAAGTGTTCAGGTGGTCGGTGGTCTGGAAATCGAGTTTCGGGTTCACCACGGCAACGGCAGGCAGCGGGTTTTCTTCCAGCATATCCAGCGCGCCACCAAAGCCCGACCAGTTACGGAACTCACCCAGCGCTTCGTCACGCGAAAGATAGTTAACTTTATCGACGCCCTCTTCCGCCTGAATCGCGCCAACCACTTGCTGCGCAGCGTTGTCGTCCAGCGCTTTATCGAGGTAAACGGTGATTTGCGGCGAAGGATAATACTGCGTAGCGGCTTGGTTCACGTTCTTGTAAACCATGTAGCACACGCTAGGCAGCGTCAGTGAGATGGCGATAACCATCACCGTCAAAAACGTGGCTATTGGCTTGCTGCGTAAGTCTTGTAGAGCCCCCTGCCAGGCATAGCGGAACTGTTCGTTCACGCCACCTTTCAGAGATTTGCTTTTCGATTGAGGCCCTTTACCGCGTTTTTTCACCGAGCGGCCTAAATCTCCTAACTTATTCAGCGAGTTGATTTTATCCAGCTTATTGCTGAAACGCTTTATGTGATTGAGCGCGCTGCGTTTATTCACCTGCCAGGCCTCCATGCAAATGGCCGTCACTTAACGTCAACATGCGATAATTACGGCGGGATATCAGGCTCATGTCGTGCGTTGCCATCAGAACCGTTACGCCCACACGGTTAAACTCTTCGAACAGACGCAAAATCCCTTCCGAGAGTGCATCATCAAGGTTACCGGTTGGTTCATCCGCCAGCAAAACGGCTGGCTTATTCACTACCGCGCGGGCAATACCAACGCGCTGTTGTTCACCGCCAGAGAGTTGGATCGGAAGGTTTTTCGCTTTATCGAGCAGGCCGACTTTATCCAGTGCCGCACTAACGCGACGGCGAATATCTTCACCGCTGGCACCAGCGATGATCAGCGGGATTGCCACGTTGTCGTACACGGTTCTGTCCATCAACAGATGGTGATCCTGGAAGATCATTCCAATCTGGCGACGCAGGAACGGCACTTCGCGGCTCTTGAGGCGGCTAATATCATGGCCGCCAAAAGCAATTTTCCCGGCGCTTGGCCGCTCAATACCGCAGATAAGCTTGAGCAGAGTACTTTTCCCCGCGCCGGAGTGGCCGGTCAGGAAAGCCATCTCGCCAGGTTGCATATGGAAGGTCACTCCCTGCAACGCTTGTCTCCCACCGAGATAGGCCTTACTAACGTGTTCAAAGCGAATCATGGTTAATCCTCTCGGGCAAAAAGTGCCTCAATAAAATCGCCCGCATTAAACGGACGCAAGTCCTCAATACGCTCGCCGACGCCAATATAGCGAATCGGAATACCAAACTGATCGGCAACGGAGAAAATCACGCCGCCTTTGGCTGTACCATCGAGCTTGGTTAGCGTAATGCCTGTCAATCCAACGGCTTCATGGAACAATTTAGCCTGGCTAATCGCATTCTGCCCGGTGCTGGCATCGAGGGTGAGCATAACCTCATGCGGTGCGTCTTCGTCCAGCTTTTTCATTACACGGACGATTTTCTTCAGCTCTTCCATCAGGTGCGCTTTGTTCTGCAAACGCCCGGCGGTATCTGCCAGAAGTACGTCGACATTACGTGCTTTCGCAGCCTGAATGGCATCGAAAATCACTGAGGCGGAATCAGCACCTGTGTGCTGAGCAATAACAGGAATATTGTTACGATCGCCCCACACCTGCAGTTGTTCTACCGCAGCGGCACGGAAGGTATCACCCGCCGCCAGCATCACAGATTTGCCTTCCTGCTGGAACTGACGAGCCAGTTTGCCGATAGTCGTGGTTTTACCCACGCCATTAACGCCTACCATGAGGATAACGAATGGCGTTTTGCCTTCCACTTTCAGCGGCTCATCGACTTTCGCCAGAATTTCGCCCATCTCTTCTTTCAGCAGACCGTACAACGCTTCCGCGTCACGCAGGTCTTTGCGGCTTGCGCCTTCTGTCAGATTAGTGATGATTTTACGCGTGGTTTCAACACCAACGTCGGCAATAAGCAACTGCTCTTCGAGCTCTTCAAACAGATCATCGTCGATTTTCTTGCCGCGGAACAGACTGATAAATCCTGAACCGAGGTTCTGCTTAGTTTTAATCAGGCTACGTTTAAGACGAGCAAAGAAACCTTCTTTGGTTGGTCGCTCTTGTTCTTGTTGGATTTGTTCGGTCTGAGTTTCTTCAGGCTCCAGTTCCGCCGCAGCTTCTTCAACGATAACGGCTGCAACAGGAATGTCTTCAACGACTTCTTCTACCGGAGCTTCTTCGACAACATCTTCAACCGCAATATCTTCAACAATTACGTCTTCAACTACGATAGCTTCAACCGGAGCGACTGCAACCTCTTCAGGTTCAACAAGTTCTTCAGTCTCAACAACCGCTTCGACAACAGTTTCAGATACGACAGGTTCTTGCTCAGGCTGCCACTCTTCTAATGATTCAACCTGCGCCGCTTCTGGCGTGACTATCTCTTCAGGAACCGGCAACTCTTCGTGTTCGACGGCAGCTTGCGCGGTAACTTCTGGTTCTGGAATGATTTCAGGTTTAACCGCAGCCACTTCGCTTTCGACGAGTTTTTCAGTGACTTCTACGATCTCTTCAGCGAAGGCTTCAGGTTCTTCATGCTTTTCAAGCACAACTGGTTCAGCTTCAGGCAAAACTTCTGGCTGAATCTCCGTTTGCGCTTCTGGCTGTGCAGTTTCGTCAGCTGCTTGCGGTTGTTCAGATTCAACAATCTGCTCAACAACTTCTTCGGCAACCGATTGTTCTTCTGCTACTTTTTGTTCTGGTTCTTGTTCAGAAGCCTGCTCTTTCTGGCCAAAGCCTAGCCATGAAAAAAAGCCACGTTTTTTCTCTTTCGCCATTTGCGAACACACTCCTCGCTGTTAATTCATGGCACAGGCCCGATTGAGCATGCCACGGGCACTGAAAATAATTATCTAATGAATGCCTTAGTCTATCACTTTCCCCGCCTTACACACACCGTTACACTAGACGGCAAGAAATTGCATCGCAGTGAGTCTCATGAAAAAACCGCAATCTACTGGCACCGGCCAGATCCGTATTATTGGAGGCCAATGGCGCGGCCGTAAACTCCCCGTCCCAGACAGCCCAGGCCTGCGTCCTACCACGGACAGAGTGCGTGAAACGCTGTTTAACTGGCTGGCACCTACCATGGTTGATGCTACCGTGCTGGACTGTTTTGCAGGAAGCGGTGCATTGGGGCTTGAAGCCTTGTCGCGTTACGCGAGCCGTGCCACATTGCTGGAGATGGATCGCAACGTTTCACAGCAGTTGCAAAAAAATCTCGCCACGCTGAAAGCGACCAACGGAAAAGTCGTGAACATCAACACGCTTAATTTCCTGGCGCAGCCTGGTGAACCGCACAGCATCGTATTTGTTGACCCGCCATTCCGCAAAGGCTTGCTGGAAGAGACATTATCCTTACTGGAAAGCAATGGCTGGCTGGCGAATGAAGCGCTGATTTACGTTGAAAGCGAAGTGGAAAACGGAACGCCAGCGGTGCCCGTAAGCTGGTCTTTGCACCGTGAAAAAGTCGCGGGACAGGTCGCGTATCGTTTGTATAGCCGTGAAATTCAAGGAGCAGAGTCATGCTGATTAACATAGGTCGATTGCTGATGCTCGGCGTCTGGGCATTTTTGTTACTAAATATTGTCCATCCGTTCCCGCGCCCGCTGAATATCTTCATTAACGTCGCGCTGATCTTCACCGTGCTGATGCACGGTATGCAGTTAGCCTTGCTGAAATCGACTCAGCCAAAAGGCAGCCCGCCGCTCAGTCGCGCTCAGCAGATTAAGATTTTTATCTTTGGGGTATTTGAACTGCTGGTCTGGCAGAAGAAGCTCCGCCAGGGTAAATAGACTCACTGGTAAATAGACTCACTCGGGGATGAAGCCCACAAAGCGCGTCCCCTTGTAATGTAAAGTTCCTGCATCCCCAACGCTCATCGAGTGATACTGCTCTGCCGTCACGCGCATTTTTAGCTCCAGTCCGCCACTTTGTGGGCGAAACCAAACCTCATAACGCATGGTATCTTCGACAGGTGTCACCTGGCGTTGTCGTGTACGACGATCGGTGGTTGGCGATTCACGTTTTGTCGCCACCAGCACGCTTCTTTCCATCACCGGTGCCGCATCATTTTCAGCATTCTGACGACGCTGCTGCACAAAGCGGAACGATGCCGCCACGACGATAATCGCAACAACAGCAATGAAGAAAAGGGGCATTTTACTCATGGATTTATCTCGATTTGTCAGGCACTTTTAAGAATACCCTGCACGCAGTGGCATTGTCACCCACCGACATTGACCACTAGACTGAGATAAGTAACGTCGTGCTTTCAATTTTAATTTAATGCCCTAAGGACACGCCATGCTCTGGTCATTCATCGCCGTATTCTTCTCCGGGTGGCTGTACGTTGATGCCTCCTACCGTGGGCCAACCTGGCAACGCTGGGTCTTCAAACCTGTCACCCTTTTGCTTTTATTACTGCTGGCCTGGCAAGCGCCGATGTTCAACGCAACTGGCTATTTGATCCTCGCGGGGCTTGCGGCAACGCTGCTCGGTGACGCTCTCACCCTGCTTCCAACCCAGCGTATGTTGTACGCCATCGGGGCATTTTTCCTGTCGCACCTACTGTATACCCTCTATTTTGCCAGCCAAATGACGTTCAGTTTCTTCTGGCCGTTGCCGCTGGTTCTGCTGGTTATTGGTGCACTACTGACCGCCGTCATCTGGACGCGCCTCGAAACCTTCCGCTGGCCGATTCTGACGTTTATCGGCATGACGCTGGTGATGGTGTGGCTGGCCGGTGAGCTCTATTTCTTCCTGCCAACACGCCCGAGTTTCTCAGGCTTTATTGGCGCAACGCTGCTGCTGTTGGGCAATATAGTCTGGCTGGGCAGCCATTACCGCCGCCGCTTCACAGGCGATAGCGCCATCGCTGCGGCCTGCTATTTTGCCGGGCACTTTATGATTGTCCGCGCGCTGTATATTTGACCTTGCGGGCGGTTTTTACCGCCCCTCAAATTTCCCTCTTGACTCTGGAGTCAACTCCAGAGAGTAACATGCGTAATGAGAACATTATCATTACCCAGGAGGGCGCATGCTCAACTCCCCAAAAACACCACAATTTGCGAAGGCAAAGCTCAGCCCGTTGCCGATAAAAACGGACGCATGCCATGGTAATGATTGCTGTAGCAACGCCACTGTAGCCCCTGAAACAGAAATGCTGCCTGATACCGGCGAACGTTATAGCTGGCTCGTCGATGGCATGGACTGCGCCGCTTGCGCCCGCAAAGTTGAAAACGCCGTCAAACAGATTGCCGATGTGCAGCGCGTCCAGGTGCTGTTCAGCACAGAAAAACTGCTGGTCACCGCGCAGCGCGATGTTCGCGACGACGTTGAAAAAGCCGTGAAAGCCGCAGGTTACAACCTGAGAAACAGTGCTGCCCCCGCACCGAAAACATCCGCCTGGCATGAAAATTTACCGCTCATCTTACTGATAGTCATGATGGCGCTGAGCTGGGGGCTTGAGCAGTTTAACCATCCGTTCGGCAACATAGCATTCATCGCCACCACGTTGGTTGGCCTGTGGCCGATCGCGCGCCAGGCCGTGCGCCTGATGCGCACCGGTAACTGGTTTGCCATCGAAACGTTGATGAGTGTCGCTGCCATTGGCGCACTGTTTATCGGAGCGACCGCAGAAGCCGCGATGGTATTACTGCTGTTCTTAATTGGTGAACGTCTGGAATCTTACGCCGCCAGCCGCGCGCGCCGTGGCGTAAGCGCATTAATGGCGCTAAAACCAGAAATCGCAACTCGTATTCGTAATGGTGAACGTGAA
>Ga0105251_10000802_pt1 | contig 28433 bp, 19 predicted proteins | sample KBSS64metaG_FD_80424 | JGI IMG/M metagenome (GOLD analysis project Ga0105251, IMG submission 80424) | Switchgrass rhizosphere microbial communities from Kellogg Biological Station, Michigan, USA - KBS S6-4 metaG | ecosystem: Host-associated > Plants > Roots > Rhizosphere > Soil | place...
CTGGGCAAATATCTCCTCGCGCAGCGCCTGGGGCACCCGATGCCCTTTGATCGTGAAGAAGCCGATTTCCTCGCAGGCGTCGGCGATCTCCGCGGCGATCCGATCTCGCGTTGCATCGTCACCTTCGTGGAAAGGCTCGAAATCAATGACCGGCAGCTCCGTCAGGCTGACGGGACGCGGCCCGATATGATCGTCTTGACTACTGGCTAGGCGCATGGGTGGAGCTCAATCTCGGGGACGTTGCAGAAGATCGATCAAGCTGGACGTATCCCACCGGCCACCGCCCCGCTGCTGGATCTGTTCGTAGAAGCCATCGACCATGCGGGTCATCGGCAACTGCGCACCGTTGCGGCTCGCTTCCGCCACGCAGATTGCAATATCCTTGCGCATCCAGTCTACCGCAAAGCCGAAGTCGAACTCGCCTTTCAACATGGTCTGGTAGCGATTTTCCATCTGCCACGACTGCGCCGCACCCTTTGAGATCACTTCGATGGCCCGCTCGCCGTCGATGCCCGCGCGCTGCCCGAAATCGAGCGCCTCGGCGAGCCCCTGGACCACGCCGGCAATGCACATCTGGTTCATCATCTTGGTCAGCTGTCCGCTGCCCGAAGGGCCCATTAGGGCCATCATCCGGCCATAGGCTTCCATGATCGGACGGGCCCGCTCGAACGCTTCGTCTTCGCCACCGATCATGATTGTCAGCGCGCCGTTGACCGCACCCGCCTGCCCGCCGGACACCGGCGCGTCCAGGAACTTGACGCCCTTCTCCGCGGCGAGTTCGGCCATGTCGCGGGCAACATCGGCGGAGGCCGTGGTATGGTCGACCAGCACGCCGCCGGCGCCCATGCCCGACAGCACTCCGTTCGGCCCCGCGATCACCTCGCGGACGTCATCGTCGTTACCGACGCAACAGAAGACGAAGTCGGCCCCTTCGGCGGCGGCGGCGGGCGTCGCCGCGGCTTTGCCGCCGTATTCCTTGACCCACGCTTCCGCCTTCGCGGGGTTCCGATTGAAGACCGTCACATCATGCCCGCCTTTCGCAAGATGGCCAGCCATCGGGTACCCCATCACGCCGAGACCGGCGAAAGCAACTTTCATCTTCGTACACCCCACTCAGCAGTCGTCTTATGCGGCTCCCCACAATGGTGAACGGCGACCGCGACATTGAACGGCTCCTACCTATCTCTGCGAACCGGGAATTGGGGTGTGCCGTTTGAGCGGTCGTCCGGTGCCGAACAGTATACGCATCTTCGTGGAGTAGCTGGCGATGGTGGTGCCGGCCGGGCAACGCCGGGCCACGAAATCGGCATTCCAGTGCTGCTTCAAGCACGGGTAAAGCCCAGAACCGCCCGTCCTAGACAGGCTTCAAGGTGAGGTAGCGGCCCGAGCATGCAAGATTATGTGAAGATTGGCGCCGACATCGGCGGGACGTTCACCGACATCGTCCTGGAAACCCCGGCGCAAAGGCTCACGACAAAAGTGCTGACCACCCACGATGCGCCGGAACGTGGGCTGCTGGATGGGACTCTCTCCCTGCTCGACGAGGCGGGGCTGCAGCCGCATGACGTCACGCTGATCGTCCACGGCACGACGCTCGCGACCAATGCCCTGATCGAGCGCCGCGGCGCGCGAACCGGCCTGCTGACGACCGAAGGTTTCCGCGACGTGCTCGAGATCGGGACCGAGGGCCGGTTCGATCAATACGACCTGACCATCGAAAAGCCTGCCCCGCTGATCCCGCGCAATCTGCGCTGCGTGGCGGCCGAACGGTCGAGCGCGACCGGCGAAATCCTCCTGCCGCTCGATCGCGCATCGGTCGAAGCCGCCGCGGCGCATTTTGCTGCCGAGGGGGTCGAGGCGGTGGCGATCGCCTTCCTGCACAGCTTCGCCAATCCGCTTCACGAACAGCAGGCCGGCGAGATCTTGCGCGCGGCCCTTCCCGGCGTCGAAATCTCGCTGTCCTGCGAAGTTTCCCCCGAAATCCGCGAATATGAGCGGTTTTCGACCACCGCCGCGAACGCCTATGTCCAGCCGGTGATGGCACGTTACCTGCGCAGCCTCGCCGAAAAGCTACGCGCGCTGCGGATCGATTGCCCGCTGTTCATGATGCTGTCCTCTGGGGGGCTGACGACGCTGGAGACGGCGATCCGCTTTCCGGTCAGGCTCGTCGAATCCGGCCCGGCCGGCGGGGCGATCTTCGCTTCGGAAACCGCGCAGCGCCGCAACATCCGACGCATGCTCGCCTTCGACATGGGGGGCACCACGGCCAAGATCTGCTTCATCGACGATGCCAAGCCGTTTCGTTCGCAGACGTTCGAAGTCGCTCGCACGCATCGCTTCCGCAAGGGAAGCGGCCTGCCGCTGCGCATTCCGGTGCTCGAGATGGTCGAGATCGGTGCAGGCGGCGGCTCGCTTGCCAGCATCGACACGGTCGGCCGGCTTTGCGTAGGTCCGCACAGCGCCGGCTCGGAGCCTGGCCCTGCCTGTTATGGCCGTGGCGGCACGCGCCCGACGGTGACCGACGCCGATCTGCTGCTGGGGCGCATCGACCCCGCCGCCTTCGCCGCCGGCAGCATCCCGCTTCAGCGAACGTCCGCGCTCGCCGCGGTGGGTGCTCTCGGGGGCACAGGTGACGATCCGGCGATCCTTGCGCTCGGCATCTGCGATGTGGTCGACGAGACCATGGCGTCCGCTGCACGGGTACACGCGGTCGAACAGGGCACGATGACCGACGAGCGCTCACTGGTGGCTTTCGGTGGCGCAGCGCCGCTGCATGCCACGCGGCTCGCCGAAAAGCTCGGTATCAAGGAAGTGATCATTCCGCGGAACGCCGGCGTTGGTTCGGCCGTGGGCTTTCTCCATGCGCCGATCGCATTTGAACTGTCGCGCAGCCTGCATGTCCGTCTATCCGACACCGACCTTGTCGAAGCCGACCGCGTGCTGGCCGATATGATCAAGACAGCGAACGAAATCGTCCGAAGGGGGGCCCCAGGCGCCGCCCTCAAGGAGACCCGCACGGCCTTCGCGCGGTTTTGCGGCCAGGGTTATGAAATCCCGATCGAAGTTCCACCACGGAAACTTACCGCTGATGATGCGGCGCTGCTGAAGGACATGTTCTACGAGGCCTATGGCCGGCTCTACGGCAAAATCGTTCCCAGGCTGGACGTTGAAATCATGACATGGCGGGTCAGTGTGGCCACCGTCGCGACGGCAATCGAACCCATCGCCGCCCCCTCGAAACCGCGTACCCTCGTTCCGACGGAATTCCGCCCGGTCGTCGACGTGGGCACGGGCGAAATCCTCGACTATGCCGTGATCAGGCGCGATGCGCTTGCTGCAGGGGACAGCTTTTCGGGACCTGCGCTGATCGTCGAGGATGGGACGACGATCGTCGTGACACCAGCGTTCGATGCGTCCATCGACGCGGATCGAAATGTCGTATGTCGGACCAGACGCGCGGAACGTGCTTGACGAAGCGGCACAAGCGGGCGGCGCGACCATCGATGGCGCCGGATTGAGCTGGTCGCCTCGGAGAGCATCGTCGTCCGGGCTGTGCTGAAGGCGCAGGGTGAGCGCACCATCAGGCGGCTGCTCATCATCGGCGGCACCTCGATCGTTCGTAGCACGTGCCGCCACGGTGCACCGGCTGGTTCATGGTTCGAACGAATATTGGCGCGCAAGCCCCAAATGCTCGTCTCAGTGGCGCTCGCCAACAAAATGGTACGCAAAGATGACAGCATCCGACTACGTGCCAGCATACCACGGTTTACCGCTTGCATCCGAAGGCGTGTCCACAGATGCCGTGCGCTCAGGTTTGCGCTACCTGTCATGTCGTAGAAAATGCTGCCGCTGAATGGAAAAAGTTCGTTGCCTATAAAGCGGTCGTAGCCTCAGGGGTCGCGTGGTTCGACATGCTGGAGTGCCGCGGTGTAGCGAAACTTTTTGGCGAGTTCGCGCTCAGCCGGATGCATACGTCCCGCTCGCTTCAGAACAGCGCTTTCTTCAACCGTGCCTTTGCCGATGAACGGGACGTGCTGCAATGGCTGCGGTCCTGCCCGCCCGCCCTGCTCCGGTACAGATCATACAGGATCGACAGCCAGAAGCGCATGTTCCAGATGTCCGCTGGCTCTACAATCCGTATCGCGCGTCAGCGGGATACCCTTCATGCGACTCCTAACCCGCAACTGTCAGGCTTTTGCCGCCGACATACTCGTCAAACAAATCGTTTAGAACCTCCCCGATGATCCCGAGACCCTGGTCGAGAATGCCGAAGGGGATCGTCAAAGGGGTCAGCAAGCGGATGCTTTCCCCGCCGAGGCCGCAGGTCAGGAGGATCAGCCCCCTCTCCGCCGCGCTGGCCACGACCCCTTTGGCGGTCACCCCGTCAGGCTGGCCAGTGATGTGATCGGCGACTATGTCGAATGCGATCATCGCGCCCAATCCCCGGATATTCCGGATCGGCAGAATATCGTTCCGCACCGACAAGGCGTTCAGATGAACCATGATACGGCCTCCGATCTCATCGGCGCGGCCGATCAGTCCTTCCTCCTCAATGACGTCGAGCACCGCCAGCGCGGCGGCGCAGCTGATCGGCGAACCGCCATAGGTGGCCCCAAGCCCCCCTGGCTGGACCCTGCTCATAACGTCGGCGCGGCCGATGACGCCGGAAATCGGAAACCCTCCGCCCAGCGACTTGGCAACCGTTACGAGATCGGGCTCGACCCCGCTATGTTCCATCGCGAACATCTTACCGGTTCGGCCGAAGCCGGTCTGGACCTCATCGGCGATGAGCAGGATTCCGAAACGATCACAATAGTCCCGTAATGTCCGCAAAAATTCCGCCGATGCGGGATTGAATCCTCCTTCACCCTGAACCGGTTCGACGATGATCGCGGCGACGCGCTGGGGGTCGACCGTCGATTTGAACAGGAAATCCAGGCTTTCACGTGCGTCGTCATTGCTGATCCCACGATGCGCCACCGGGAAAGCCGCGTGATAGACCTCACCAGGCAGTGATCCAAAGCCCGTCTTGTAAGGCTCGACCTTGCCCGTCATCGCCATCGCCAGCAGCGTGCGACCGTGAAAGGCGCCCGAGAAGGAGATGATCGCGGAACGTCCGGTAAAATAACGCGCGATCTTGATCGCATTCTCCGTGGCTTCGGCCCCACTCGAAAACAGGACCGACTTGGCTTGGCCCGCGAACGGCGCGATCATGTTCAGCCGTTCGCACAGCTCGACATATTTTTCATAGCCGACGACCTGGAAAGCCGTGTGCGTGAAACGGTCGAGTTGGTCGCGTGCCGCAGCGATCACTCGCGGGTGGCAATGACCGGTGTTCAGCGTCGCGATTCCGGCGGCGAAATCGATGTAGCGTTTGCCCTCCACGTCGATGAGTTCGGCATTGCTGGCGTCGCTCGCGAAGATCGGCAGGCTGGTCGCCAGCGCGTCGGGCAACGCCACTTTGCGGCGGGCAAAAAGTTCTGAGTTGGTGGGCATCATGTCCTCGTGCTTAAATCTGTGTGAATATCGGTTTTCCGCCTCGGTCCCCGTCCACCGACCGGGCGTTCGTGTTGCCTTTCAGCTTTGGCCTGTCGCCCGGAAGCAGAAAGGCGGTCGCCAGCATCAGCACGGCCGCGACCATCACGAACCCGATGGCCCAGATGACGGCGGAAGGCGCGGGAAAGACACCCGGAACGCCGGTCTGCGTCACGGTGGCTGTCGCCAGGATCAGGGCGAGTATCTGTGCCCCGACAGCTTGCGACGCGGACCGCAGAACCTGGGTGACGCCCGTGCTTTCGGCGGTATTTTCTCCCGGCGAGGCAGTCACGATCAGGTTCGGGATCGCCGAATAGATGATGGTCGTCCCGATCGCCTGGATCGGACCGCTGCCCACGAGGATGGCAAGATTGGATGGAAACAGAAGGATGATGATCCAGCCGATCGCCAGCATCCCCGCCCCGGATATGATGGCCGTCCTCGATCCCAGCCGCTTGCAGAGCCATCCCGTCAGGGGCGCAACCGCCAGAGAGGTCAATTGTCCCGGAAGTATGTAGAGGCCGGCAAGGGTCGCGGACAGGCCGGCTCCGATGCCGGTCCAACTGGGCTGCTGGAGCAGGAGCGCATGAAGCTGTCCCTGGACGGGCCCGAGCGCGTACAGAACCATGGCCAGGTTGGCGAGGGCGAGATTGCGGTTACGCAGCAGCCGGAGGTTGATGAGCGGCGCCGGAACGCGAAGTTCATAATATACCCAGCCCATAAAGGCGGCAACGCCGGCCAGTCCGAGCATGAGCGTGGCGGGCTGGGTCCAGCCCCAGCTGTTCCCATTGGTGACGACAAGCAGGAGCGCGAAGATCGCGGGAACGAAGAGCAGGCCGCCCACGATGTCCAGCTTGTGCTCCGGCACGCGCCGCTCCCCCCGGGGCAAGACCAGCATGACCACCAGGATCGAGACGACTGCGAAGGAGGCGCTCGCATAGAAAATGCTGTGCCACTGGAAGCTATCGACCAGCACCCCGCCCAGCAGCATGCCGAACCCGGCGGCGAGCACGGCGGTCGAGCCCACCGCCGACACGCCATAGGGCACTTTCTCCTCCGGCAGGGCTTCGCGCGCGATCCCGAAGCACAAGGGCAGCACCGCGCCCGCCATCCCCTGGATCGCGCGGCCGACGACGACATAGAGCAGCGTGCTCGAAAACGCGCTGATGAGCGAGCCGATCATGGCCCCGGCCAGCACGATCACCAGTACGCGCTTGCGGCCATAAAGATCGCCCAGCCGCGCGCATACCGCCGCCGACGCGGCGGAGACGAGCAGGTAGGCGGTGATCACCCAGCCGACAGCGCGCGGATCACCAAACACGACGAAGAGCGTCTTGAGCGCGGCATAGACCATCGTCAGTTCGAAGGCTGCCGTAAATTCCGCGACCATCAGGGCGACGATGATCGCCAGGCTGCTCCGCCTCTTGTCGAAAGCTGTCATGGCGTCGATCTTTCAGGTGAGAGTGGCCAGCATTTCCCGTTGGAAACCCTGGAGTTCGTCCAGCCGCCCCTCGTGAAGCTTGCGCGCCCATTCGGGGTCGGTCAGGAGCGCGCGGCCCACGGCGACAAGGTCGAATTCGCCGCGCTGCAAGCGCTCTACAAGCGGCGCCAGTGTCTGTGATCCGCTGCTGACCGGATCGCGACTGTTGAAATCGCCCTGGATTCCCACACCACCCACGGTGATGGCGGGCTTGCCGGTCAGCTTTTGCGCCCAGCCGGCCAGGTTGAGGTCGGCGCCCTCGAATTCAGGCAGAAAATAGCGCCGGGTCGAACAGTGGAAAATGTCGACGCCGGCGTCGGCCAGCGGCCTCAGGAAAGTCGCCAATTCCTCTGGCGAGCGCACGAGCTTGGCATTGTAATCGCCCCCGCGCCATTGCGACATCCTGAAGATGATCGCGAAATCCTCGCCCACCGCGGCACGGACAGCGGCCACGAGCCTCGCTCCAAATTGCGTGCGCTCCGCCAGACCGCCGCCATATTCGTCCGTGCGACGATTGGTGACATCGCGGAAAAACTGATCGATCAGATAGCCGTGCGCGCCGTGAATCTCGACCCCGTCGAAGCCCAGTTCGCGGGCGTGGGCGGCGGCATCGGCGAAAGCGGCGACCACGCCGTCGATCTGCCCAGCCGTCATAGGCTCCGCCACGGGCTGCCCGTCGCGGTCAAGGCCGGACGGCGCCTCGCTCGGCTCCCCCGGCCGGAACACATCACCATCGGCGACGCGTTCGATGCCTACATGCCAGAGTTGCGGGACGATGCGTCCGCCGGCATCGTGGACCTCGTCCACAACGCGTTTCCAGCCGTTGAGCGCGTCACCGCAGAACAAAGGCATCCGCGTGCCCGGCGCGCCCAGTTCCGAAACGGGCGTGCCTTCCGTGACGATCAGGCCGACATCATTTTCCGCTCGACGCCGGTAATAGGCCGCGACATCCTCGCCCGGCACGCCGCCCGGCGACATGGCGCGCGTCATGGGCGCCATCACGATCCGGTTGGCGAGTTGCAGGCTCTTGCAGGCGAATGGCTGGAACAGGGGCGACAGATCAAGATCCCGGTCCACCTCGGCGGCTTCCGGTACGCCGGACACCGTCATGCCGCGTTCTTGAGGGTAGGCTTGCGCAGCCCCGCCTCTTCCATCAGTGGCAGGACGCGATTGACGATCAGTGGCAGGTCGTCGAGGAAGTTGAGCGTCGTCAGCGTCGCGCCCGCGAAACCCGCGTCGCGCAGTTGGACCAGGCGTTCGACGACATCTTCCGGGGTGCCCACGATCGACCCCCCGCCCGCCGCGCCGATCTTCATCTTTTCAATATCATTATAGGGGGAAGCCGCATTTGCGGTTCGGGCGGTGACGAACTGTTCCACCGCGATCTCGTCGCGGTGCTCGACCGCATAATAATGGTTGAAGGCTTCCGCTTCGTCCCGCGATTCCCGGCAGGTGATCGACACCGTGCCGATCAGCCCCAGCGGATCGCCAGCGCAGCCCGCCTTGGCTTCGCGGTCGCGAATGTCCTGGACTTCCTTCACGGCGCTGTCGAAGTCACTGAACATCGTCAGGATGAAATCGGACGTCTTGATCGCGAAGTCGCGGCCCACCGGTGAATAGGCCGCCGAGATGATCGCCGGATGCGGCTGCTGGATCGATCCGGGCTCGCCGCTGACGCTTTTCAGCTGGAAATATTTACCGTTATAGTCGAACTCCTTGTCGCCCTCGACCAACAGGCGGGTCACGATGTCCCACCATTCGTAGCCATGGGCATAGCGTTCGTCATGCGGCAGCCCGGTGACGCCGAACATGGCGTTATCCGCCTCGTTCCACCCGCACACGATGTTGACCCCGGCGCGGCCGCCCGATGCATGGTCGATCGTTGCCAGCGCCTTGGCAGCCATGACCGGCGGGATCAGCGGCGCATGGACGGTGGAAAACAACCCGATCCGCCTGGTAATGCCCGCGAGCGCGGCGGCGTGGGTCAGCGTTTCATAAGACCATCGGCGCTGATCGATCTCGCCGCGCCATCCCTTCCAGCTGGAGATCGGCACTAGAAAGTCCATGCCGCCTTCGTCCGCCATGCGCGCCATCGCCGCGATATCGGACCAGGTCGCCTTCCAGCGCTGCGGGGCCTTGGTCAGGGCCATGCCCCCTTCGTGGAGATAGGCGAACAGGCCGATCTTGAACGGCTGATCGCCAAATATCGGGTTCATGGAACGATCTTGTGTATCGGACATAAGCAACGACGCCTTTCGAATTCTTCAGTCGAGGAAGTCAGGTTCATCCGCGACGATCTGATCCCAATAGGGCTGAAACTGGAACACACCGGCCAACTCCATACCGATCTGGCCATGGGTAAGGCGCGCCACGTCGGGGGCCATCGGGATCGGCTTGCCCGCGGACTCGGCCAGGATCTGCGTCTTGCAGGCGTTCTCCATGGCCAGATACCACCAGACGGCGGATTCCACCGACCGGCCAACGGTGAGCAGGCCGTGATTCTGAAGGATCGCCGCCTTGTTGCCAGCCAGGGATCGGGCAATGCGCTCCCCCTCTTCCGTGGCGTTGACCACGCCAGTGAAGTCGGAAAACAGCACATGGTCCTCGTAGAAGGTCGCGGCATCCTGGCTGATCGGGTCCAGCAACCGCCCGAGCGACGACCAGGCCTTTCCGTACAGCGAATGGGAGTGAGCCGCGCCCACTACATCGGGACGCATATGATGAACCTGCGAATGGATCGCGAAGGCCGCGCGATTGAGCCTTCCGTCGCCTGCCACGATCTCCCCCTGATGATTCACCAGCAGCAGTTCGGACACGCGCACATGGCGGAAATGGACGCCGAAAGGATTGACCCAGAAATGATCGGTCAGGATAGGATCGCGGGCCGTGATATGGCCCGCCCCGCCCATGTCGAAGCCGAAGCGCCCGAAGAGGCGGAATGATGCCGCCAGGCGCTGCTTGCGGTAGAGGCGCTCCAGTTCGGGCGTCGGTTGGCGGCGCAGGTCCATCCCGCCCTCCGGCCACAGTGTCTGCAGGATGGCCCGGGCGGGCGGCGAAGGGGAGAGGGCGGCGATATCGGGCATGGATCAATATCCTCTCGATGGATCGACGACGTCGACCAGGGGCTCGCCACGCTCGAACCTGTCGAGATTGTGCAGGAACTTCGCGAGGAAGGCGGGCAGATTGTCCTTCGTGATGACCGCCAGATGCGGCGAAAGGCGCACCTTGGGGTGGGTGTAGAAGGGATGGCCGGCCGGCAGCGGCTCGGGGTGGGTTACGTCGAGCGAGGCAAGCGAGAGTTGCCCGCTATCGAGGGCGGCCAGTAGGGCGGCATCGTCTACCAGGATGCCGCGCGCAATATTGATGAGGTGCAGGCCGGGCTTGGCCGCCTTGAGCACCGCCGCCGATATCATGCCCCGCGTTTCAGGCGTCGCCGGCGCGGCCAGCACCACATGATCGCTGCGGGCGAAAAGATCTTCAATGCTTTCCGCACGCTCGACCCCGTCGACGCCGAACGGCGTGTCGGTGCGGCGAGTGGCCAGCACTTTCATGCCAAGAGCAAGCGCGCGCGGCGCCAGCGCCTCCCCGATGGCGCCGAACCCGACCATGCCCAGGGTGGCGCCGCGCACCATGCCGACAAGGCGCATCGCCCATTGCGCGGCGTCCCGTATCCAGATTTCGGGCAGATCCTTGGCGTGCGCGAATATGGCCGCCAGCGCGAATTCGGCAAGCGCCACGCTGTTGGCGCCACGCGCGCATGTGACGACCGGACCATGGAACAGCCAGCCCGGGTAAAGATCGGTGCCGACCGAGATCATCTGCACCCATTCCAGTCCGAACGGCCATTGTGGCGGCCTGGCAGGCTCGGCCTGACCCGACTGGCGGAAAGGCAAGGTCACCAGCGCTCGTATATCGCGGTCGAGTTCCGCCGGAGCGCCAGCTTCAACAGCGACAATGTCGAGGTCCGGGCGCGCTCCGCGAAGGGCGGCTTCGAACTGGGGACCGAGCTGGCTGCCTATGCGCATGGATCAAAAGCTCGGCGAGGAGCTGGCGCTTACGATTTCGCACGGCTCCGAACCGACGCACCGCAGGCGATAGGGGGTGTCGCTGTCCAGGTAGAAGCCGTCGCCTCCCCGCAAAATCCTGCGCTCCGTGCCAGCGGTCACTTCCACTGACCCGCTGAGAACGAGGCCCGCCCTCTCCCCTTCATGCGACAGCATCACACGGCCGGTGTCCGCACCCGGCTCGTAGCGTTCGCGCAGCAATTGCAGGGCGTGTCCCGCCTTGCCGGTCCCGATCCGCTTTAGCGAGACCTTGCCCTTGCCGAATTCGGGAATTTCACTGGAAGGAAAAAAGGCGCCCTGTGATTTCGGCTCGATCGCGAAAAAATCGGCCATCGGCACGGGAATGCCGTCCAATATGCGCTTGAGCGCCGCCAGCGACGGGTTGGTGCTGTTCGATTCGATGAGGGAGATGGTGGAGTTGGCTATACCGACGCGATGGGCGAGTTCGCGCTGGGACATGGCGTGCTGGGTGCGGACATAGCGCAACCGCTCTCCAATCGTCACGCCTCTGCTCATCGCGTTCATTCCCGGCGCCCCTATTTTTCGACCGTATGTTTTATTGAGCATTTTGCTCAATAAATCAATTCGTATTTATGTTTGTGCGGCGGTGGATCATGCAACCGCCGGCTCGATTTCCTCCATCATCCACCGCGCGTGGGCAGAGAGTTTCTCGTCGTCATGCCACTGGCCGACCAGTTGCACGCCGACCGGCATGCCTTCGATCTGGAATAAGGGCAGCGTCAGGGCGGGACTGCCGAGCGCCGAGGTCGGCATGTTGAAAACGGGATCACCGGTCGGCATCACGCTCATGTCCGCTTGCGGTTCTACATGCGGGATGGCCGGCCCCAGGCAGGCGGGCGAAATCAGCGCATCGGCCAGCGGCGCGAGCGCGGCGAAGGCGGCCCGGGCGCTGTCCCGATCGACCAGCGCCTTGCGATACATCTGCTGGGTGATCGTCGGGCCATGTTCGAATTGACGATAGGCGGCCGGGCTGAGCTTGTCCGGGATCAGCCGCATCAGATTGGAGAGGCTCCAGTGGTTTTCGTACATGACGGTAATGCCCGTCACCGATCGGGCGACGGCCAGCGCCTGCTCGAACGCCTCGATCTGGAGGTCGTCGCCGCGACGCAGGATTTCCACGCCCTTCTCGCGCAGACGGTCGAGCAGCTGTTCGAACAGGTCCCGGGTCCGGGGATCGGCCTTCTCCCAGCCGTCCGCCTCCATCACGATCAGGCGGCGCGGCTTGACAGGCGGCGCCAGCATATCGCCGCCAAACAGCCCGGGATGGCCGGGATCGCCACCGGCGCGCTTGGCGATCTCGATCGCCACCCGCCAGAGGTCTTCGAGAGACCCGGCGTGAACGCCGATGGTGCTCTGGCTCAGTCCCTGCCGTTCGCCGCGATTGAGCCCGCCTTGCGTCGGCTTCAGCGCGAAATTAGCGCAAAAGGCCGCCGGGCGGATGATCGAGCCGCCGACCTGGGTCCCGATCGCGGCGGGGATCATCCGCGCGCCGACCGCGGCGGCCGAACCGGAAGACGAGCCGCCCGGCGTGCGCCCCAGATCGAACGGATTGTTGGTCTTGTTGGGCCACGCGCCGCCCAGTTCGGTGCTGACCGCCTTGCCGACGATGATCGCGCCCGCCGCCTCCAGCGCCTGCACTGCGGCGGTGTCCTTGCCGGTCACGGGCTCATAACCGTTGATGCCCTCCGTCGTCGGCAGGTCGCGCACCTGCAGCGTGTCCTTGACGCCGATCGGCATGCCGTCGATGAGCGAGAGCGGCTTGCCCGCGGCATAGCGCTGCGTCGCCTCCGCCGCGGTCGCCCGGGCCGCCTCCAGGCGCAGGCTCGCCCATGCTTTCACCTCGGGCTCTTTCTGCTCGATGGTGGCGATGCAGCGTTCCAGATAGGCGCTGGGGGTGTCTGTTCCGGCCAGGAAATCGGGCACGCAGTCGTGGAAGGTCAGCGCCTTGAACGTCGCGATATCATAGCTGCCGGTCATGTTCTTTCCATTCCAGAATGTCAGATGCGCTCGTCGGTGACGATGATGCTGCCCAGTTCGTGCACCACGCCGGCCTGACCCGGCAGCAGCCAGCTGGTCGTGTCCAGCTGCGTGATGATGGCGGGACCGTGGATGACGGCACCGGCGCCGAGCTTGCGCCGGTCATAGATCGGTGCGTCGATCCATGCGCCCTCGACATAGGCGCGCGTCGTGCCCGTCTTCGCGTCCCCGGCGCTGCCCGAGGCGGGTGCCGCCGCGATCGGCGGGGACGGGAAGGCGCCGATCGCGTCCACGCGCACATTGGTCAATTCGACCGGCGTATCGCGCTGAGCAAAGGTATAAAGCCGCTCGTGCAGAGTATGGAAGGCTTCGACAAGGTCATCGAGCGTAGCCTGATCCACTGTGTCGCCGGCAAACGGGACGGACAATTCGAACCCTTGATTCTGATAGCGCAGGCTCGCCACGCGCTGCAGACTGCGTGCTTCGGTGGGGACAGCCTCGGCCGCGAACCAGTCCAGCGCCTCGGCCTCCAGCCTAGCGAAGGTCGCGGCGAGCCCGTCGACGTTCCAGGCGCCGGCCCGTTGCAGTGACGTCTGGGAAAATTCCGCCTTAAGGTTCGATACCAGCAGCCCCAGCGCCGAAAGCACGCCCGGGGTGGGGACCAGCAGCGTCGTCTTGATTCCCATGAGACGAGAGAGCGCCCCGCCATGGACCGGGCCCGCCCCGCCGAACGGCACCAGCACGAAATCGCGGGGATCATAGCCGCGCTCGATCGAAATGACCCGGATGGTGCCGACCATCGCATTGTCGGCGATGTCAAGTATGCCTTGCGCCGCCTCCTCGACCGTCAGCCCCAGCTTGGACGCGACATTGACCTCGATCGCGCGGCGCGCACCGGCAAGATCGAGCTCGAAACTGCCGTTCAGCAGATAAGTCGGCAGATGCCCCAGGACGAGATGGGCGTCGGTGATCGTCGGCTCGGTACCGCCCCGGCGGTAGCATACCGGACCGGGAACCGCGCCCGCGCTTTCGGGGCCGACCGTCAGGACGCCCGCGCCGCTGACCCGGGCGATCGATCCGCCGCCTGCGCCGATCGTCGTCAGGTCGACCATCGGCAGCGCGATCGGCCAGTCGCCGATCCGGCCTTTCTCGGTCAACCCGGGGCGGCCATCGTAGATGAGACTGATGTCCGCCGACGTTCCCCCGATATCGACGCCGATCAGATTCCGCATGCCCAGACCAGCGCCGATGAAATTGGCGCCGACGATTCCCGCCGCCGGGCCAGAAAGCGCCGTTTCGACGGGACGCGCGCGGATGACCCGGGCGCTGGCCACGCCGCCGCTGGATTTCATCAGGAGAAGCGGCGAATCGATGCCATTGGCTGCGATCCGCTCCTCCAGCCGCGCCACATAGGTCGAGACGGTTTCCATGACATAGGCGTTGAGGTTGGCGGTCATCGACCGCTCATATTCGCGGAACAGCGGCACGATGTCGCTGGACAAGGTGACGTGCAGGCCCGGTTCGGCCTCGCGCAGGATCGCGCCGACGCGTTGTTCGTGCGCGGGGTTTACGTAGCTGTTGACCAGAACCACCGCGACGGCGCGGATGTTCTTCGCCGCGATCGCATGGGCGACGGCGCGGATGGCCGCTTCGTCCAGCGGTTCGATCTCGGCGCCGCCATGGTCGATCCGCCCGGCGAGCTCGTGGATGTTCTTCGCGCTTACCGGCCGCTTGGGCTTGACCCAGCTATGCAGGTGCTGGCCCCGGGGGACATCCTGCCGCCCGATCTCGACGATGTAACGGAAGCCCTGCGTCACCAGCATCGCGATTTCCGGCCCCTTTTCTTCCAGGATCAGGTTCGTCGCCACGGTCGTCCCGTGCAGCACCCGCCCGATGGCGGATCCGTCCTTGCCGGCATTCGCCAGGATTTCGGCGATGCCGTTGCCGAAACCACGCGATGGGTCGTCAGGAGTGGACGGGGTCTTGACCGTCCAGAAAGCGCCACTCTTGGGGTCCAGCAAGGTCACGTCGGTAAAGGTGCCGCCGGTATCGACGCCGATGATGGCGCCGGTTTCTGTTTCGATTGTGCTGGCCATCAGATTTCGTCGCAATATCCGTCTCGGTGGAACAGTTTCACTTCCGGCCGCGTGGCCCGCAGGGCCGCGGTCCGGTCGGTGTCGATTTCGCCTTCGGGTGTGATCGACACGCCATAGTCGCGCGCCGCCGCCTCTGCCGAAACGAAACCGCACAGGACGTCCTCCAACACGCGCTCGGGCTCGCGATCATGCGGATGGCCCCATCCGCCACCGCCGCCGGTGATCACCCGGACGATATCGCCGCGCTTGACGATGGTGCCGTCGCTGACCGGATTGACCACCACTTCATCGGGCGTGCGGGGATTGATGACGCAACTGCCCCTCCCCCCGGACATGCCGCCCTTCAGCCCCCATGGTGGAAAGTCGATGCTGTCCATGCGGATGCCGAGCATCGCCGAGGGCGCCAGCACCTCTATTTCGCGGACGATACCGCACCCGCCGCGCCAGCGCCCTGCCCCGCCGGAGTCCATGACCAGCCCATAGCTACGGATTCGTAGCGGATAACTGCTCTCCACGAACTCCACGGGGTAATTCTCGTTTGCGGAAAGATAGATGCCGTCATTGCCGTCGGCATAGGGCCGGGCGCCATAGCCCAGCCCTAGCGGATCGGTGATCATGAAGGGCTTGCCGTCGTCGTCGCCGCCACGCAGGTAGCAGACGACATAGGCGCAGTTGGAGGCGTTGGTCTGGCCGTCGGTCGCCTTGGCGATCAGCCCGAACCAGGCATTTTGCGCGCGCATCGCCGTGACGCCGCGCAGCCCGAGCGCGGCGGGAAATTGCGGTTGCAGGATCGAACCCTCGCGCAGCGCCACGCTGTCGAGAACCGCGGCGGCGCCATGGTTGACGGCGAAGCGCTTGTCCCCTGCCAGCAGAATACTAGCCAGCGTCGTCGCGGGGGTGTCCGGCGTCATCAGATAGTTGAACGGTCCCTTGCATTGGTCGGACGATTCCGTGGCGTCCAGCGATATGCGGTTGGCCCCGACCGTCAGCTTGTAGACGATATGAAATGGCCCGCTGAAACCATCGCTGTCGAGAATTTCGGTCGCGCGATATTCGCCCTCTCCGAACATCTTGCGCACCCGGTGCAGCACCTCTGCCGTAGTGCGTCGGATAAGCTGGTCGAACGCGTCCGCGACGACCAATGGGCCATAGCGCTTGAAAATTTCCCCGAGCCGGCGCTCGCCCAGCCGCACGGACGCCAGCAGGGCCCGCACATCGCCCAGCACCATTTCGGGATAGCGCGAATTGCGCGCGAACAGGCGGACCAGATCGTCGTTGATCTCGTCGGCGCGGGCCAGTCGCACTGGCGGCACGATCGTGCCTTCCTGAAAGATTTCGGTGCAGTCGGGCGAGAGCGTGCCCGGCCGCATCCCGCCGATATCGTTGAAATGGGCCCAGCTCTCGGTGAAGGCGACGACCTTTCCATCCACGAAAACCGGGCGAACGAAAACCTGATCGGGCGTGTGGGAAACCGCCCCACGCGAGCCATAGCAGTCATTATACCAGTAGATGTCGCCTGGCCGCATCGTATCGATCGGAAACTGCGCCACCACCGGATCGATGACGTTGGTCGCCCCGCCAAGGCCCGAATGGGCTATCAGCCGACTTTGCGCATCATATAGGGCGGCATTGAAATCCTTCTTCTCACGGATGAAAGGCGACATCGCGGTCCGCTCGATGACCGCCTCCATCTCCTTGAGCGCCGAACTCACCGCGCCTGAAACGATCTCCAATGTAATGGGGTCGCAGCGCTCACTGCCTGTCTCGATCCGTGCGGAAGACGCCATAACCATGCTCCTGAAAAGTCCTTAAGTGCGGCCGCCGTTGACGTTGAGCGTCGTCCCGGTGATGTAGCTGGCTTCGTCGGACGCCAGGAACAGCACGGCATTGGCGATTTCCTGTGGTTTGCCGGCACGGTGTAGCGGCACGAGGACCTTCGGACTCAACGGATAGCTTTCGTTGAGATGATCGAAGAAGGGTTTGGCCCGCTCCGTATCCACCGCGCCCACTGCCAACGCGTTGATCCGCACGCCATGTTCGCCCAGTTGCAAGGCCGCCTCGCGCATGAAGCCGATCACGCCCGCCTTGGCGGCGGCATAGCCAGTCGCGCCATGGAGGTTCGACAGCCACTGCACGCCGTCCTTGGCGCCCGAGGAAATGCACACGATGCTGCCGGAACCGCGCTTGATCATGTCGGGTACGACCGCACGAGTGCAGTGGAAGGTGCTGACGAGATTGAGCGTCAGCGCCTTCTCGAAATCTTCCGGCGCAATCTCCAGCAGCTTCCCCTGCCCGCCCCCGCCGACATTGTTGACAAGGATATCGATGCCGCCCAGTTCCGCCAGCGCCGCGTCCGCCAGCCCCTGCGCCCCGGCCACCGTGGTCACATCGCCCACTATGGCGATGGCAGTGCCCCCGCCCGCCCGGATCATTTCGGCAGTGCGTTCCAGCGCGGCCGCGTCGATGTCGCCAAGCACCAGCTTCGCGCCTTCCTCGCCAAGGCGCAGGGCGATCGCCTGGCCGATGCCGTTGCCCGCACCGGTGACGATGGCGACCTTGTCCAGCAGCCTGCCCATGGTCAGAACTTGAACCTGACACTGGCGCCGTACATCGCCGGGGCGCCGTAGGACGCGCCGGCAAAGCCCAGCGATCCCATCTGTGACACGGAAGACACCGTGCTGAGATAGGTCTTGTCGAGGATGTTCGTGCCGAAGAACGACAGGTCCAGTTGCGAGTTCCAGAGATTGCTGAACGTCAGGTTCATGTTCAGCACATTATAGCTGGGGATATGCACTTCCGGGGTCACATAGCCGGTGGTCACCACATACTGCGAGGCGGTGTAGTACCAGTCCGCGCCGAGCGACACCGTGCTCTCCCCCGACAGGGGCAGCGTGAGATTGGCCTTTAGCGTCAGCGTGTCCCGAGGCGTGCGTCCGAAGGGGCTCAGCGGGCAGAATTTCGTCGGATCGGGACGCATGGTCCGCGGATCGGCCGGGCAGGCCGCCGCGATATAATCGGCCGCATAATCCTTGAGATTATAGTGCGCTAAGATATGATTCCAGTTCGCGCCCAGTTCCAGCTGATCGATTGGCTTGAACATCGTCTCCACTTCGATGCCCTTCACGGTGGCTGATTTGGTATTTACGTTAGCCGTGCTGGACCCTGAACTGTCAGCCAAGGTGATAAGCCGCTGGATATTGGAGAAATCGTCGTAAAATCCGGCGATATTCACGCGCAGCGGATGCCCGGTGATGTCGAAGTCGGTCTTGAGGCCGATCTCCTTGCTGATCACCCGCTCCGGTCCATAGGGCAAGGCGGGACTATAGGCGTTGAAGCCGCCGGGCCGATACCCCTTGCTGATCTTGGCATAAGCGAAGACGTTACGGCTCACCTGATATTCGAGCCCGCCCATCCAGGTCACGACGTTGAACGACGCTTCGCTGCGAACGCAGGTCCTGCTCGATGCCAGGACGCCGGGCGGCCGCGCGGTAAGACACTGCCCATGAGGGATGGGATCGGTTGGACCAGTCGCGAGCGCGCTCCAGGTCGCTGCATCCGACCGGGACGTATCATGCGTATGCCGGATCCCGCCATTGAGCTTGAGGCCGTCAAGCAACTCCACGCTGGCCTGCCCGTAGAAGGCCGTGCTCGTCGTTCGCAGCCGTTGGACCCCGGCGCTGTAGAGGAAGAAGAGTTGTTGTGAGAGCGATTCCGCCGGTCCGGGCGTGGTCTGCCGGTCTGCATAGGCGCCCAAGGTCCAGTCCAGCCGGCCGTCGAGCATGCCGTTCCCTTGAAGCTGGAGTTCGCCGCTCAACTGGCGCTGATAGCCGAGGGGTGTCGGCAGGAAAGAGTTCAGCGTATTGAGATAGGGCAGATCGGTGCCGTCATAGTCGTTCGCCGTCTGCTGCTTTATGAAGGTATAGCCGAAAATCGCCTTGGCGGTCAGCTGGTCGGTGATGTCGACCTTCGTCTGGTTGGTCAGGATCAGCTGCGTCCTGCGATCGAAGGCATTGGTGTCGCTATAGACCGCGCGAGGGCCGATCCGCTCTTGCCGGGCCAGGGCCGCCTGCATCTGCGCGAGATAGGCACTCGCGCCGGCCGCGCCTACAAGGCCCGTAGTGATCGCAAGAAAGGCGGGCGGATTGATGAAGTAGATGCGCTGCGATCCGCCCGTTTCGTCACCATGGGTATAGTTGACCACCGTGTAGTTCTCGAAGCCTTCGGTGGGCTTGACCAGCAGGCTCAGCCGGCCTGACACATAGTTTACGCCATCCAGCCAGACGTCATGCTTCAGATCGTGCGTGAAGCCGCGACGTTTCACATTCTCGAATGCGCCGCGCACCATAACCTTGTCATCGACGAGCGGCAGGTTGAAGGCGCCGTTCACGGATTTGAGGCCATAATTGCCCGCCTTGACCTGCAGATAGCCGCCCTGTTCGTTGGTCGGACGGGCAGGACTCAGCATCACATTGCCCCCGTCGGTCACGCGGCCGAACAATGTTCCCTGCGGACCGCGCAGAACCTGAACATTGTCCAGGTCGAAGAAAGTGCCCACCAGCAACTTGCCAAGGGGAATATCCGCGAAATAGGGCACCACAGCAGGAAAAAGCGTGCCGGTCGTATAGGCCTGACCTCGGATCGTATAAATGATGTTGCTGCGATCACCATTGAACGAGTTGGCGAAGAGACCCACGGCCGAACGCCCCAGATCGACAGGATCGAAGGCGCCGTAGTTGGAGATCGTTTCTTGCGAAATGACCGCAACGGCGACCGGGACGGACTGGATATTCTCCGCCTTTCGCTGCGCCGTCACGGTGATCGTGTCGAAGCCCTGATCCTCCGGCACGGCGGCATCGCGCACGCCGGCGGGTGCCGGCGCCTGAGCAGCATCGCTCACCCCGGCAACCGATGCGTCCGCCCCGCCATTCATGCCGGCGGCATATACCGGCGCCGAACAGGTGGAGATGACCGCCATCGATACGGCATAAAGCAGCTTATCCTTGCGAATATGGCGCGACATTTTTCCCCCTATGTGAAAATTATTTCGACCGCTTCGTAACACGTAGAAATAATCAAAATTCGTCGGTGAATATTATGTCTCTATCTTCTTTCTGCAGGCACGCGCCGTGGACGCCGACAATGCACGGTGTCCTGAACCTGCTGAAGCTAGTCGCGGCCCACCGAACATCGGAGCGAGGAATTCCACCTGGCAAAACGAGGCTCCGATGAAGCCCGAATCATCTTGCTACACTTTTATATCAACGCTCATCATTATGAGCAATGTGATTTCATATATTGAGCGTCCTTGCTCAGTATAATGTCACGGCTTGCTCAAGCACATTGCGCGTTAGCGGCAACTGGCATAAGAGTGTGGATCGGGGAGAGGATCTCGGGATGATGGATTTCGACGTCGGTAAGCGGCTCGTGGAAGTCAGGAAAATCGCCGGTTTATCGCAACGTGCATTGGCATCGAGGTCGAATGTGCCTCACAGCCAGATCGCGATGATAGAGCGCAATCACAGCAGCCCTTCCGTGGCATCCCTGCGCAAGATTCTGGCCGGCATACCGATGACGTTGCGCGAATTTTTCGAGGTCTCGATGCAGGCGCAGGAAAAAGTCGTGTTCCGGCCGGACGAATTGACGGATCTCACCTCCCCCTTGCTCCGCCGGGGCACGAAGGCCTCCCCGATCTCGCTTAAGCAGGTCGGCGACGCCATCGCCCATAACCTGCAAGTCCTACACGAACATTATGCGCCGGGCGCCGATACCGGCACGACGATGCTGGAACATGATGCCCATGAGGGCGGCATCGTCGTGTCCGGCGAGATCGAGCTGACCGTGGACGGCACGCTTTACATCCTCAAAACGGGCGACGCCTATCTGTTCGACAGTCGCCTGCCGCACCGTTTTCGCAACCGCAGCAACCAGGCGGCAGAGGTCATCTCAGCTTGCAGCCCTCCCTATCTGTAACCGCCTGGTTCGAACATTGAACAAGTAAACATCTTGTTGGCCACCTTTTCGCGCAGCATGGCTTAAATCGTTCAATCACCAGTTCCATGCGAAGGACACGCACATGAGTCTGAAGGGAAAGGTCGCTCTCATTACCGGCGGAGCGAATGGGATCGGCGCGGCAATCGTGCGCCGTTTCCGGCGTGACGGCACCACGGTGGCCATTGTTGACTATCAGGAGCCCGCTCAGGAATTGCTGGACGATGCGGAAGGCTGGGGCGCCGCCGCATTTTTCCCTTGCGACGTTGCGAGCGGGCCGGATGTGGAACAAGCAGCCAAGGCGGTACTTGAAAAATTCGGAACGGTGTCGATCCTCGTCAACAATGCTGGCGGGTCAGGAAAAATCTTAGCCAAGACGCCGGAAGAAAACACTGACGAGATCTGGCATTATGTCATGGATCTCAACATAACGAGCATCATCCGTTTCTGCCGGATACTGCTACCGGGTATGCGGGCGCAGAATTTCGGGCGCATCGTGAACATGTCGTCCTCCTCGCGCCACGGCCAGCCCGGGCCGTTCGTAACGATGAAATCGCACCTTGCCTACGTCACTGCAAAAGGCGCGATGGCGACGCTGACGATACAGCTCGCCAAGGATTTGGGTCCTGACGGGATCACCTGCAATGCCATCGCGCCAGGCATGATCCTGCCCGATCCGGAAGCGCGGATCACCAAGATCATCATGGACCAGCCCCCGGAACTGCGCGACATGATACTACGCAGCATCGCCGCCCGGCGCTTCGGCAACGGTGACGATATTGCGGCGGTCGCCGCCTTCCTCGCCTCGGAGGAGGCAGGTTATGTCAGCGGTGAAACGATTGACGTCCGGGGCGGCTAGGCGGTCGCACCGGACAGGCTGGGCCAGGATCGAGGACATTGGAGTGAACCGGAATTACCGGACGATCGCGATCGTCGTGTCGACATCGCTGTTCATGCAATATCTCGATTCAAGCATCCTGATCACGGCCCTGCCCACCATCGCGGCGTCGCTTAGGGTCGAGGCGTTGGACCTCAACTTGGCGCTGATTTCCTACCAGATCGCGATGGCGATCTTCATCCCGATCGGGAACAAGGTGGCCAACATAATCGGGGGCCGCAACACCTTCATGGGTGCGCTCACCATCTTCATGTTGGGTTCCATTCTTTGCGGGCTGTCATCGACGCTGACCGGCCTCGTCCTCTCGCGCATCGTCCAGGGCACGGGCGGAGCGCTCATGGTTCCAGTCGGCCGGCTGATCGTCGTACGATCGGCGCAGAAGCATGAATTGATCAGCGCGCTCAACTGGATGCTTGTCCCCGCGATCGTCGGGCCCATGATGGGGCCACCGCTCGGCGGTCTGATCGTGGGTGTCGCGCATTGGTCGTGGATTTTTTTCATCAACGTGCCGATCGCCGTTCTGGGCATCGCGTTGAGCTGGAAGCTAGTTCCCAACGTACGGTCGGAAGACGGCGAAAAGTTCGATGGCCTCGGGATGCTTCTGATGAGCGCGGCGGTCGGCTTGCTGTCATACGGGCTGGGGGAAGCGACGCAGGTATACCTCACCGTCACCGCGACGGTCCTGGCGCTGGGCTGCGCAGCGTTTTACGCCTATGTGGTTCACGCCCGCTCGACCTCGAAGCCCTTTCTCGACCTGACGCTCGTCGAAGTCGACAGCTTCCGATCCTCGATGTCGATCGGAACGATAATGCGCGTCGCCGCGACCGCGTCGGGGTTCATACTGCCCCTGTGGCTTCAGCTAGGCATGAAGCTGTCCGCATTCCACAGCGGTCTCATCACCTTACTGACGCCGGTTGGCTCTTTGCTGGCGCGGGTTATACTCAACGGCATGCTGTCCAGGGTTTCGCCGCGCGCAACCCTGGTCGCGGGCGCGGCGATGCAGGCGGCCTGGACGTTGTTGGTGGCGGTGGTCTTCTACACAGGCCCGAAATGGTCTTTCGCGCTGCTTGTCCTCGGCTTGGGTATATTGACGACACTGCCGATGATCGTGATCAGCGCGATGGCTTATGTCGACCTGGATGAGAAGGACATGGGCGCGGGCACAAGCCTCTACACCATCGTCCAGCAACTAGCGCTGTCTGGCGGCGTCACCTGGGCCGTGCTGCTACTCGGCGCCGTTCACCTTCTTGGCGGCTATTCGCAATATGACCAGTTCGCCTATCTGCTGGGCGAGCTCGGCGTGGCGGCGCTGGCATTCACAGCGGCGATGGTAGCCGCGCGCCTTCCGCCACAAATTGGTGAGGCGCTGGTCAAAAGACGGACACCGCGTTCCTGAAGCGGCGCACGCAAACCCATCCTCATTGACTGGAGTATCGCATGGTTTTCGCTTTCCGTTGGGACGACCCCTTCCTGCTCGACGCGCAGCTGACCGATGAGGAACGGATGGTGCGCGACAGCGCCCGGGATTATGCGCAGGCGAAACTCCAGCCCAGGGTTATCCGCGCCTTCGCCGACGAATATACCGACCCGGACGTTTTCCGGGAAATGGGCGCACTGGGACTGCTGGGCCCTACGATCCCCGAAACCTATGGCGGGGTCGGCGCATCCTACGTCGCCTACGGACTCGTCGCGCGCGAAGTAGAACGGGTGGATTCGGGCTACCGTTCGATGATGTCGGTACAATCAAGCCTCGTCATGTATCCGATCTACGCCTTCGGCTCGGAAAAACAGAAGCGGAAATACCTGCCGAAACTTGCGACCGGCGAATGGATCGGCTGTTTCGGTCTGACCGAGCCCGACGCCGGCTCCGACCCGGCTGGCATGCGGACGCGCGCGGTCAGGACCGATGGCGGCTATCGCCTCTCCGGCGGCAAGACCTGGATCTCGAACGCCCCCATCGCCGACGTCTTCGTCGTCTGGGCGATATCGGAAGCCCATGGCAACAAGATCAGAGGCTTTGTGCTCGAAAAAGGCATGAAGGGGCTGTCGGCCCCGAAGATCGAGGGCAAGCTTTCGTTGCGCACGTCCGTTACCGGTATGATCAATCTTGACGATGTCGAAGTTGGCGAGGACGCGCTGCTGCCCGATGTCGAGGGACTCAAAGGCCCCTTCGGCTGCCTTAACCGAGCGCGCTACGGCATCAGCTGGGGGGCGCTAGGCGCAGCGGAATTCTGCTTCGCCGCCGCCCGCCAATATGGGCTGGATCGAAAGCAGTTCGGCCGTCCGCTCGCCGGCACCCAACTTTACCAGAAGAAGCTCGCCGACATGATGACCGACATCACGCTGGGACTGCAAGCCTCCCTTCGCGTCGGTCGGATGCTGGACGAAGGAACGGTCGCACCGGAGATGATCTCGATTGTCAAGCGCAACAATGTCGGCAAGGCGCTCGATATCGCGCGCGCGGCACGCGACATGCACGGCGGCAACGGCATCTCGCAGGAATATCAGGTGATCCGCCATATGGTGAACCTGGAGACGGTCAATACCTATGAGGGCACGCACGACGTTCATGCCCTGATCCTGGGTCGGGCGATTACCGGCATAGCGGCATTCTGATCGTGGCGAGCTACCCCTGCCACGGACCGGGATCAGGATCGTCGGGCTGGCGCGTACCCTCGATGGCCGATGGGCTGATGTTTGGTCCCAGCATGTGAAAGTGTAAATTTGTCGCCGTCACAGCGGAGGACCTATGGGTCAGGTTTTTTACACGGCAGCGCTAAGACCACGCACGCCATTCGAGGCGCGCTACAGCGATCGCAAGCTTCGGTCGCGAGCCTCGCGAAGCGGTACGGGATCAATGAAAAGACTGTCCTGAAGTGGCGGCATCGGCGGTCTGTGGAAAACATGCCGATGGGCCCGAAGGAACGCCGCGATCTGGCCGTACTGCTCGACGGCCTGCGCAATCGCAGCGAGAATTTCATCAGGATTGGCGCTGTCAGCCTTGATCGGCAAAGCCCAGCCGCCTCCGGCAACGATGCCATCCGAAAGCTGCGCCGCTTTGTCCTCACGCGATGCGTAGGTAAACGCGACCGCGCAGCCGTCCTGTGCAAGGCGCGAGACGCTCGCCGCCCCAATACCACGCGATCCGCCGAACACAAATGCAACTTTTTCTGATACAGGCACCGGTAATCCTTCTCTTTTTGACACTTCGACTGTGAAAAAACCCCGCTAAGTCTGCCTGCTGTGCTCGACTGGCCTTCAGAGTGTTGGCCCACCAGAGTAGGTCATCGACCAGCACGTTCGCAGGCTGTTCTAGCTCTGCGAGGCCGGGGCGGGACGCGCCGCACGCCTAGCATGTGCTGGCACGAGCCGAGCAGGCCCGCTTCGTGCGCATCCGCAACCTGCACAGCCCTAACAAGGCAAAGTTTTCGCTTTACGACCTGCGGGTGTTCGGCACCGCGCCGGTCCCGCTGCCGTCTGTTGTCGCAAGGGGCTCGGCACAACGCGACCCGGCAGATCCTCGACACGCCCGGCTTGAATGAAAGGCGGTGAAGGGCGACGATTTCTACGTCGTCCGGCTCGGCATGCGCGGTGACCGCAGCTCGATGGCTACGCCCTTTTTCAACTGGCCAAGCGGAGTTTCTGGCACAGAAAGGATCACTATCCTGGCACGGCATTGTCTATTCGAAAGATAGATATTAGGGCGCGCACGAGCCGAGGTGACAGCACCAGGCTTCCATTTCAAATCGTCAAACGTCCATGAGGGCCAAATGTCGCTATTCAGCGCGCGTCTGCGTGTTCGTACAACTACATCATTGGCGATAGCCATCCTCGCCCTTACGGCGGCCGAGAGCGCCTTTGCCGATGAACCGCAAGAGATCGTCGTGACAGCGCAGAAACGCCAGGAACGGCTGATCGACGTGCCACTTGCAGTGACGGCGGTAACCGCTGAGACGCTTTCCCGGCAGCAGGTCAACGATACGACGAGCCTGATCCGCGCCGTCCCTTCCCTCAGCTTTCAGCAGGGCGCAGGTTCGCAATCTTCCGGTTTCCGTATCCGCGGCGTGGGGTCGCAACTCTTCAGCCTGGGCGTGGAAGCCTCCGTCTCCGTCGTGGTTGACGGTGTTCCTGCCGCGCGGCAAACGCAGGGCTTCGCGGACCTTGCCGACATAGAGCGCATCGAAGTACTCCGTGGTCCGCAGGGCACGCTGTTCGGACGCAACGCGACCGCCGGCGTAATTAACATTGTCACGGCGCGGCCGACCGATAGTCTCACGGGAAATTTCGAAGCTACCGTGGCCGAAAAGGACGAATATCGCGCCAAGGGGTCGATCTCCGGCCCGCTGACGGATCGACTGCGCGGCCGGATCAGTGGCTTTTACAACAATGTCGGCGGCTACATCTATAACGTCGCCACCAGGCGGGACGTCAACGGCTATGAAAGCTGGGGACTGCGCGGAAAGCTCGACTGGGCTGCGACTGACAACCTCAAGCTCCTGCTCAGCACGGACTTCCGCAAGAGTAACGCGCTGTGCTGCCAGAGCGTGACCGTGGCGCTTGCCACGCCGGATGTCATCGCGCTGACCCGTCCTGTCGTCGCCTCTCCGAACAACCGGAGGATCATCGACGATACGGACTCATTCAACAACGACAAGCAGGCTACCGTGGCGCTCGAAGCCAATCTGGATCTCGGCAGAGCCACGCTGACGTCGATCACGGCCTATCAAAGCTACAAGAATAACGCGAACAACGCCGTCGACCGCATCAACAATCCGGTCCCGGTCTATACGGGCGGTAATGCCTGGTTCAACCAGAACGGCGGCACGATCGACCTGCGACAGATCTCCCAGGAGCTGCGGCTTTCGTCCAAGGGCAGTAGCGACCTCAACTACGTCGTCGGGGCCTATTACTCGAACGTGCGGGTCGATCGTGATTTCCTGCGCCGCATCGCAAGTTGCGCCGCAGGAACGCTGGGACAGGTATGCGCCACCCCGGCCATAGCCTCGGTAAGCGCGTTCGCGCATAACGAGGGCGAGAGCATCGCCGCCTTCGGACAGGCGGATTATCGCCTCGTCGGCGGGCTGAAGCTGATCGCAGGCTTGCGTTTCCAGCACGAGACGACTTCCGTAACCGGCACACGCACCAGTCCCGCCATAGCGGGCGACGCCACCGTGCCGGGCTTCGGTTCGGTCTCGGGCCGACGCGCGGTCAGCGGCGACGCACTGACCGGCAAGGTCGGCCTGCAATATGAATTCAGCCGTAACGCGCAGGCCTATGCGTCCTACACACGCGGCTACAAGGGGTATGGGTTCAACACGGAGCCGGCAACCAACTTCGCGACGCAGGACCCTGTCCGTCCCGAGCATGTCAACGCGTATGAAATCGGGTTCAAGGGCCGCACCGTCGACAATCTGCTCAACCTTTCGGTCGCCGCATTCCTGTCTGACTATACCGACCTGCAGGTGCTCGCCAGCAGCGGCAATCCGGCCGTTCCCGGCTTCATCCAGACCAACGCCGGGACCGCGAGGACAAAGGGGGTGGAGGTCGAAGGGCAACTCAATCCGCTCGCCGGCATCAGCGTGAATTTCGGGCTGACCTACGCGGATTCCCGCTTCTCGACCAATGGTCTCAGCTGCCCGCTGCAATTCCAGGCAACGGCGACCCGGCCCGCGATCGCGCCGTGCGTGGGAGCGGCAGGTGGTTCCGCGGGCCTTCAGAATGTCGAGGACGGACGCCTGCCCTATGCCCCGAAGTGGCGAATCCTGGTCACGCCGCGTGTCGAGCATGAACTGACGGCGTCGGGTCTTCTCGGCTTTGTCCAAGCCAGCGTCAGCTATCAATCCTGGCAGACCTTCTCGCTGGAACAGGACCCACTGCTGGCCCAGAAGGGCTATGCGCTCGTGGACGCAAGCGCCGGTGTCCGGAGCAAGGACAAGGGCTATTCGCTGACGCTGTTCGTTCGCAACCTGTTCGACCAGAACTATTATTCGTCGATGGCGCACACCAGCTTGCTGGCGACGGCAACTAACGCCAGCGATCTGACCGCCTATGTCAACAAGGACAGCAACCGCTATTTTGGCGCCACCTTCGGCTACGCGTTCTGAAAGGCAGGAGAAAGCAATGAAATCCTCACGCAAGATCGCCCGGCATGTCGGCCTGCTCGCCTGTTCACTGGCGGTGCTCGCCGCCGGATCGGGCACCCCCGCGCTCGCGCGGCAGCCAGCTCCGACAGCCACCGCCGCACCGGTCAAGCAAGCCCGCCCGCGCAACATCATCTTCGTGCTGGTCGATGACCTGCGCTATGATGGCATGGGCTTTCTCCAGCCCAACATCCACACGCCCAATATCGATCGGCTGGCGAAGGGTGGCACCTA
>Ga0105251_10000803_pt1 | contig 28418 bp, 24 predicted proteins | sample KBSS64metaG_FD_80424 | JGI IMG/M metagenome (GOLD analysis project Ga0105251, IMG submission 80424) | Switchgrass rhizosphere microbial communities from Kellogg Biological Station, Michigan, USA - KBS S6-4 metaG | ecosystem: Host-associated > Plants > Roots > Rhizosphere > Soil | place...
CAGGCAGCCAATGCCCGCGCTACGGCAGCCCTTCTGCACCCACTCGTGCGTCTTTTCGTCCGTATAGACCTGATGCAGCTGCCACACCGGGCACTTGTCGGGATCGCCCGGATCGGTGCGCCGCACGCGCGCCGGGTCGGTCGGCATCCTGCGGACCTTCTGCTCGATGGTCGCGGCATCCTCGCGCAAACCGATGGTATTGCCATAGGATTTCGACATCTTCTGCCCGTCGAGCCCCGGCATGCGGGACGCTTCGGTCAGCAGCACCTGCGGCTCGACGAGAATGATCTTGCGCGAACCTTCCAGATAACCGAACAGCCGCTCGCGGTCGCTCATCGACAGACTCTGCGATTCCTGCAGCATCGCGCGCGCTTGCTCGAGCGCTTCGTCGTCGCCTTCCTGCTGATACGCGACGCGCAACTCGTGATAGAGCTTCGCGCGCTTGCCGCCGAGCTTCTTCGCGGCTTCCATCGCCTTTTCCTCGAAGCCCGGCTCGCGGCCGTACAGGTAGTTGAAGCGGCGCGCGATCTCGCGCGTCATCTCGACGTGCGGCACCTGATCCTCACCGACCGGGACGAGCGACGCGCGATACAGGAGGATGTCCGCCGCCATCAGCACCGGATAGCCGAGGAAGCCGTAGGTCGACAGATCCTTCTCGCGCAGCTTCTCGATCTGCTCCTTATAGGTCGGCACGCGTTCGAGCCAGCCGAGCGGCGTGCCCATGCCGAGCAGCAGCGACAGTTCGGCATGCTCGGGCACACGGCTCTGGATGAAAAGCGTCGCCTGCGCCGGATCGATGCCTGATGCCAGCCAGTCGATGAGCACCTCCCACACGTTTTTCTCGATGACCTCGGGCGTCTCGTAGTGCGTCGTGAGCGCGTGCCAGTCGACCACCGCGAAGAAGCACGGGTACTCGGACTGCAGCCGCACCCAGTTTTTCAGCACGCCGTGATAGTGGCCGAGGTGCAGCGACCCGGTGGGCCGCATGCCGGAGAAGATACGGTCTGGGAACATGATGTTATGGGAATAGTGAAGCAAGGGGATTCAGAATAGCCGACACCGCCGTGTAACCGACGTTCACGAGCGGCCCGAGCCAGTAGCGCGTCAGCACGCCGGTCACGACAAGCGCCATCACGATGAAGAAGCCGTACGGCTCGAGCTTCGAGAACGCGATCGACGCGCGCACCGGCAGGAGCGCCATGACGACGCGGCCGCCGTCGAGCGGCGGCAACGGGAAAAGATTCAGGACGCCGAGCACGAGATTCACGCCGACGCCCGCGGCCGCCATGCGCGTGAAGAACAGTTCGTCGACGTGAAAAGCCGCGAGCATTACCGCGATCACGCCCCAAATGAGCGCCTGCACGAAGTTGCTGCCCGGGCCGGCCGCGGCGACCCACAGGCTGCCCCAGCGCGGATTGCGCAGGTTGCCGAACGCGACCGGCACAGGCTTCGCGTAGCCGAACATGAACGCGCCGCTCGTCACGAAGTACAGGACGATCGGAATCAGGATCGTGCCGATCGGATCGATATGGCGCATCGGGTTCATGGAAACGCGGCCCAGAACGTAGGCCGTGTTGTCGCCGAGCAAGCGCGCGGCATAGCCATGCGCGGCCTCGTGCAGCGTGATTGCGAAGATCACGGGGAGCGCGTAAACCGCGATGGTCTGTATCAGGGAAGGGTCCATGGGGCGCTATTGTATCAAGCGGGCAGGTCCGATCCGACGCGCACGACGGCGCCGGGCGCGCACTATTTCGCCCATGATGTGCGAAAACGCTTAATCGGGTCGTAGGCCCGTGTGCGCTACTGCGCGGCGCTTACGCCGTGAGCCCGAACGGTTCGAGACTGCCTCTCCCCGCGCGCACGAGCACTGGCTCCCCCGATGAAAGGTCGATCACCGTCGACGGCTCCGCTGGACACGCACCGGCATCGATCACGAGCTCGACCTGCTTTTCCAGGCGCTCGCGAATTTCCTCCGCGTCGTTGAGCGGCTCGGTGTCGGGCGGCAGGATCAGCGTCGAGGCGAGAAGCGGCTCGCCGAGCGCCTCCAGCAGCGCAAGCGTGATCGCGTGGTCCGGCACGCGCAGCCCGATCGTCTTGCGTGACGGGTGCGACAGCCGGCGCGGCACTTCCTTGGTCGCCTGCAGTACGAACACGTAAGGCCCTGGCGTCACCGACTTGATGAGGCGGTACTGCTGGTTGTCGACCATCGCGAAGTTCGAGAGCTCGGAAAGATCGCGCACGAGCAGCGACAGCAACTGCTTGTCGTCGATGCCGCGAATGCGTCGCAATCGCTCGACGGCGTCCTTGTCGTCGAGATGGCATCCGAGCGCGTAGCTCGAATCCGTTGGCAACGCGACGACGCCGCCGTCCTTGATGATCTGCACGGCCTGATTGATGAGCCGCGGCTGCGGGTTGTCCGGATGAATGCGAAAGAATTGAGACATGGCGACGCCTTATTGTTTCGATCGTTATCGCGAATGCCCAGGCGCGGCGCGGATCACGCGCGAGCGCGCCTGACGCGATGTGCGTGCGGAAAATTACCGTTGATGCAAAGACCGTGCGCGCAGGGCCGGAACGACGCGCGCCAGGGAAACGCTAGAGCCAGCGTTCCCAGACGGGCGTGAGATCGTCAGGCAGCGGCGGAAGGCGGCCGAGATCGACGCGCCCTTCGCCCGCGCCGTGAAAGTCCGAGCCGCGCGACGCCTCAAAGCCGTAGCGGCGCGCAACGTCGGCGTATTCGCGGTACTGGTCGGGCGTGTGGCTGCCCGTCACCACCTCGATCGCATGGCCGCCGAGCTGGATGAATTCGTCGAAGAGCGCGGCGAATTCGACCGGCGTGTAATCGTAACGCCCCGGATGCGCGATGATCGGCTCACCGCCCGCATCCCTGATCCATTTGACGGCATCCGCGAGCTTCGCCCAGCGATGCCCGACGAAGCCCGGCTTGCCGTCGCCGAGATAGCGCGTGAACACGTCCGCGGTGGACTGCGCGTAACCCGCCTCCACCAGATACCGCGCGAAGTGCGTGCGCGAAATCATGTCGGGATCGTCGGTGAAGCGCAGCGCGCCCTTGTAGCAATCCGGAATGCCGATCGCCGCGAGCGCCTCGCCGATCGCCACACCGCGCGCCGCGCGCCCGTTGCGCGTGCATTCGAGCCCGGCAAGCAGCGCCTCGTTGTCCGGATCGACGTTCATGCCGACGATGTGCACCGTGCGCGACGCCCACGTCACCGAGATCTCGACGCCGGGCAGGTAGCCCATCCCGAGCGCCTCGGCGGCCTTGCGCGCTTCCTTCTGCCCGCCGAGCTGATCGTGATCCGTGAGCGACCACAGCGTCACGCCGTTCGCATGCGCGCGCTGCGCAACTTCGGCGGGCGCGAACTGGCCGTCGGACACGGTGGAGTGGCAATGCAGATCGGCGTTCATTTTCGGCTCTGGGGTTTCACTGACATTCTAACTGTAATGGCATGACACGCCGGTTATGCAGGCCCCTTCTTACCGGCGCGCCGCTCATGCGCAGAACGCGTCAATCAGCGACGCGACGCGCGCCGGCTGGTCGTGATGGATCATGTGCCCGGCGCCGTCGACGATTTCCTCGCGCCAGTCGGCAAGAGCGGCGAAGCGCGTCTTGAACTCGGCGACGGGCGTCTGTCCCGCGAGGGCGGCGAGCGTCAGCGAGTCCTTCGCCTCGACGTGCAGGACCGGCGCCGTGACCCGCGCCCACGCGGCGGTGACCTCGTCCAGCCGATACAGCGTCGGTCCGCGCAACTTGTGCGCCGGGTCGGCCAGCAGATGGAAGCGTCCGTCGCTTTGCTCGCGCGACCAGTGCTGCGCGAGATAGCGCGCACGCGCGAGCGGCAGACGCGGATTCGTGCGGATCAGCCGATCGGCGACTTCATCGAGGCCCGCATAGCTGCGCAGCGCCGGCGGCGCGCGCAGATCGTCGAGCCATTGCGCGATGCGCCCGGGCGATTGCGATGCGCGCGCCGCCGGCAGACCGAAGCCTTCCAGATCGACCACGCGGCGCACGCGCTCGGGCCGCACGCCTGCATAAAGCAGCGCGACGTTCGCGCCCATGCTGTGACCGACGAGATTCACCTGCACGCCCCGCGCGAACTGATCGAGCAGCACGTCGAGATCGGCGAGGTAGTCCGGAAAGTAGTAATGCCCGCCGCCCTTTTGAGCGACCGGCCAGTCCGACAGGCCGAAGCCGCGCGCGTCGGGCGCGAGGACCTGCCAGTCGCCGGCGAGCGCATCGACGACGAACTGGAACGACGCGCTCATATCCATCCAGCCGTGCAGCATGAAGAGCATCGGGGCGTCGGGCGAACCCCAGCGGCGCACATGCAGACGCACACCGCGCGCATCGACGAATTCGGAGCGCGATTCTTTCATGGTGCCGCCTCGAATAAAGGATGATCGTTCGATTATAGCGGCGATGGCCGCAGCCTATTTCGCGTCGTCCAGGCCGGCGAGCGCGCGCAGTTCGGCTTCGTCAAAACCCGCGTCGCGGCGCGCCTCGAAGTTGAACGGGCCGCGCAGCTTCGGCGCGTGGTACTGCTCGGCGAGGCGTTCATAGGTCGCGTGCGGATCGAGACCCAGGCCGTCGCACAGGAAACGGAACCAGCGATTGCCGATCAGCACGTGGCCGATTTCGTCGCGCAGGATGACATCGAGAATCGCCGCGGACGCGTGATCGCCCGCCTGCGCGAGGCGCTTGCGGATCGGCGGCGACGCGTCGAGCCCGCGAGCCTCCAGCGTGCGCGGCACGAGGGCCATGCGGGCGAGCACGTCGCCGCGCGTGCGCTGCGCCATCTCCCACAGGCCGTCGTGCGCCGGGAAATCGCCGTAGGCATGGCCGAAATCGGCCAGCCGCGCGCTCAGCAGCGAAAAGTGATGCGCTTCCTCAGCCGCGACTTTCAACCAGTCGAGATAAAAATCCTGCGGCATCGACGGAAATCGCCAGACGGCGTCGAGCGCGAGATTGATGGCATTGAATTCGATGTGCGCGAGCGCATGCAGCAATACGGCGCGGCCCGCCTCCGACTGCATGCTGCGACGCTTCAGCGACGACGGCTCGACGAGTTCCGGACGTCCGGGCCGGCCGGGCAAATCGCCGGGTTCATCGAACGTGGCTCGCCGATCGATTCGGGATGGCTGCGCGCGCGCCGCCTCGAACAGCGCGCCGGCGCGCGCCGCTTTCGTCGCGGGGTCGCGCTCGCGCAGGATGGCGAGCGCCGCGCGGCGCGCGCACGCGTCGGCGTCGTCTTTGGTGGGAATCACAGGGTGGTGCATCGAACGATCTCGAAAACAGGCCTCGAACCGCGCGGTCCAGCGGACGCTTATGGCAAACAGCTAAAATGGTAATCCCGGCGGACGCCGCACATCGCGTAACAATCCGCGCAACGATCGGTGCGACCGGGACGGCCGTGACCGCCAAGCCGCACCGGCAGGCGCGCATTTTAGCGCCACCAGCGCCCCGCCCTTACGACACCACGCCCCAGGAGACAATGTGGCCATCTACAAACTCGGCGACGACGCCCCGACCATCCATGAAAGCGTGTTCCTCGCGGACACCGCGACCATCATCGGGCGCGTGACGCTCGAGGAAAACACGAGCGTGTGGCCCGGCGCCTCGCTGCGCGGCGACAACGAGCCGATCGTCGTCGGGCGTGGCAGCAACGTGCAGGAAGGCGCGGTGCTGCACGCCGACCCCGGCTTTCCTCTGACGATCGAAAACGATGTCACCGTCGGTCATCAGGCGATGCTGCACGGCTGCACGATCAAGGAAGGCTCGCTGATCGGGATCCAGGCCGTGGTCTTGAATGGTGCGGTGATCGGCCGCAACTGTCTGGTTGGCGCGGGCGCCGTCGTCACCGAAGGCAAGGTATTCCCGGACAACACGCTGATTCTCGGCGCGCCCGCGAAGGCGGTGCGGGAAATCGGCGAGGCGGATATCGCACGCATGCGCGCGGCCACGGCAAGTTACGCCGACCGGCGCGAATATTACAAGGCGCAGCTCGTGCGCATCGGCTGAGACCCGGAAGACCGGGCGAGCCTCAACACCCAAGGAAGAGTTGTGAACGACCAGTTGCAGAAATTCATGTTCAACGCGGCGCCCGTGCGCGGCGAGATCGTCTCATTGCGCCATACGTGGCAGGAAGTGCTCGCGCGCCGCTCGTACCCTGCGGCAGTGCGCAACGTGCTCGGCGAGATGATGGCCGCATGTGCGCTTTTATCCGCGAACCTCAAGTTCGACGGCACGCTCGTCATGCAAATCTACGGCGACGGACCGGTGAAGATGCTGGTCGTGCAATGCAATTCCAACCTCGCGCTGCGCGCCACTGCGAAGCTCGCCGAAGGGACCGAGCGCGAGCTCGAGAACGAAATGTCGCTCGCCGAGCTACTGAACCGTCACGGACGCGGGCGCTGCGTCATCACGCTCGATCCGGCCGACAAGAAGCCGGGACAGCAACCGTATCAGGGCATCGTGCCGCTGTCGGGCGAACACGGCCCGCTCTCGTCGATGGCCGAGGTGCTCGAGCACTACATGCATCACTCCGAGCAGCTCGACACGCGCCTATGGCTCGCCGCCGACACCGATCGCGCCGTCGGCATGCTTTTGCAGAAGCTGCCGGGCGATGGCGGCATCGTTCCGCACCCGGGCGAACACGACGCGGACACCTGGCAGCGCGTCTGCCATCTCGGCAGCACGCTTTCGACGGAAGAATTGCTGAAAGAAGAACCGGACACGGTCTTCAAGCGCCTGTTCTGGCAGGAGAACGTGCAGCACTTCGATCCCGCGCCGGCGCGTTTTCAGTGCACGTGCTCGCGTGAAAAAGTCGGCGGCATGCTCAAGATGCTCGGCCGCGAGGAAGTCGACGGCGTGATCGCAGAGCGCGGTAACGTCGAAGTGCATTGCGAGTTCTGCAATCAGCGCTACGACTTCGACACCGTCGACGTTGCGCAACTTTTTGTCGCAAAAGAACTCTCACAAGGCGTGAGTCCGGCGTCGGACCGGCGCCACTGAAACACCGCGAAAGCCTTGTCCAGCGGGAGGTTGCGCCGCATGCGCCAAGGGCTTCGGAGGCCCGGTGACCGTTCGGCGCACCCGCTTACGGCCTAGACTCACGACAGACTCCGCAAGCTATGATTGGGGCTCCTGTACAGATGTCCGGCCCGCTGGAGGTCGTAAATGAAAACCACACCATTCAACTGGAAACTGCTGCCATGCCTTGCCGGCGTCGCACTCTTCGCCGGCTGCATGATGGATCCGCCCGGTCCTTCGCCGATCTATAGCCGCTTGCCCGATACGCCGTCCGCGCCCCAAGAGACGCTGACGCCACAGCAGCAGATGGAACGGTACAACGCCATCGACAAGCAGGCGCTAAACGAATCGCAGCAAGCTGCCGCCGCGGGCAATGCGGCGAAGACGATGTCGCAGTTCTACGCACCCATGCCGGTCTCGGTGTACGGAGGCTATTCGAGCGGCGGCTGGGGCGGTCCGTATTGGGGCACTGGCGTCGGATTCGGCACCTGGTGGTAATCGATCCGGCAACAGGCTCGGCAGAAAAAAAGCGCGGTCGATGACCGCGCTTTTTTGTTCCGACCGGGGAGCCGCCACGCTACTGCGCCGTGCCTGCCGGCTGTTTCTTCTTCGCTTCGGCTGCTTTTTCCTTCTGCGCCTTCTTGTCCAGATCGCGCAATTCCTGCTTCGAACGCGACACCGGATTCGGCACCACGCGCAGCGGCGCCGCCGAGACCTGACCGCGCGTCGAACCGTTCATGCCCGGCACGTTGGCGGAGTTGACGGGCGCATTCGAATTCGGCGCGACGAACTGAACGAATACCTCGCTGTCCTTCACCATGCCCATTTCGTAGCGCGCACGCTCTTCCACGGCGGCAGTGCCGTTTTGCAGATCCTGCACTTCGCCCTGAACGCGCTCGTTGCGCAACCTCAGGTTCGTGTTCTTCTCCGTCTGCTGCGCGAGCTGCTGCTGCAATTCATGCACGCGCAGCCAGCCGCCGTGGCCCCACCAGAGCGGGTATTGGATCAGCACCAGCAGCAGAATCAGAACGACAGTTACGAGCCGCATTCACGTAGCCGAAATAAGCGCCGCCCGGCGGCAAGAATGCCGTGGGCGGCGGGCTTCAAAAGATGACGCTTTAAAGACGACTAAGCGTCTTTATCGACTAAAGCGGCAAAAGCTTTAGCGCAAGTTGTAGAACGCCGACTTGCCCGGGTAGCTCGCGATATCGCCGAGGTCTTCCTCGATGCGCAGCAGCTGGTTGTACTTCGAGATGCGGTCGCTACGCGACAGCGAGCCGGTCTTGATCTGCCCGGCGTTGAGGCCGACGGCGATATCGGCGATCGTCGAGTCCTCCGTTTCGCCCGAGCGGTGCGAGATCACGGCCGTGTAGCCTGCGCGCTTGGCCATTTCGATTGCCGCGAAGGTTTCCGTCAGCGTGCCGATCTGGTTGATCTTGATGAGGATCGAGTTGGCGATGCCCTTCTCGATGCCTTCCTTCAGGATGCGCGTGTTCGTCACGAACAGATCGTCGCCGACGAGCTGGATCTTCTTGCCGAGCTTGTCGGTCAGGATCTTCCAGCCTTCCCAGTCGGACTCGTGCATGCCGTCTTCGATCGAGACGATCGGAAATTTGTCTGCGAGCGTCGCGAGGTAATCTGCGAATTCGTTCGACGACAATTGCAGGCCTTCGCCCGCGAGCTGGTACTTGCCGTCGTGGTAAAACTCGCTCGCCGCGCAGTCGAGCGCGAGCAGCACGTCTTCACCGGCGCGATAACCGGCCTTCTCGATAGCCTGCAGAATCGTCGACAGGCACTCGTCGTTGCTACCGAAGTTCGGTGCGAAGCCGCCTTCGTCGCCCACGGCCGTGCTCATGCCGCGCTCGGCCAGGATCTTCTTGAGCGCGTGGAACACTTCCGCGCCGCAGCGAAGCGCTTCGCGGAAAGTCGGCTGGCTGACCGGGACGATCATGAATTCCTGAATGTCCAGGCTGTTGTTCGCGTGCGCGCCGCCGTTGACGATGTTCATCATCGGCACCGGCAGTTGCATCGCACCCGAGCCGCCGAAGTAGCGGTACAGCGGCAGGCCGGCTTCCTCGGCCGCGGCCTTCGCGACCGCCATCGAGACGGCGAGCATCGCGTTCGCGCCGAGGCGCGACTTGTTGTCGGTGCCGTCGAGCTCGAGCAGGGTCTTGTCGAGGAAAGCCTGTTCCGAGGCGTCGAGGCCCATGATGGCTTCGGAAATCTCGGTGTTGATGTGTTCGACGGCCTTCAGCACGCCCTTGCCGTTGTAGCGGCCGGCTTCGTCGTCGCGCAGTTCGATGGCTTCGCGCGAACCGGTGGACGCACCCGACGGAACCGCCGCGCGGCCCATCGTGCCCGATTCGAGCAACACGTCGCATTCGACGGTCGGATTGCCTCGCGAATCGAGAATCTCGCGGCCGATGATATCTACGATAGCACTCATGGTTTCCTCAAGAAATGACGATGAATTCTGTCAGTCGCAACGAAGCGCGCCGCCTGTTTTTACACTTCGATACACGCGGCGGCACGCGCTTCACTGCTTCGCTCAGACCCTTTCGATGACCACCGGTTCAGCGCCGGCGCAAAGAGCGGTCGTTTCGGGATAGCGACTCGATCCGCATCGCTTTCGTGGGAGCGGGCGTTGGCCCCGCTGATCGGCGCGGGTACGCGGGTACCGCCCTCACGCGCTGCACGCTCCTCCGTTGCTCCGGTCACGCCAGGCGACCTGTTTTTTCGTGACACGCCCGCCGATGATGACGCCCGCGCCCCACTTCCTTTTGCCGCAGATACTCAGTTGAAATCGTTCTCGAGGAACGAGCCGCTCTTCACCGCGCGATCGATGGTGATGAGCGTGGAGAGCAGCGCCTCCATGTGCTGCAGCGGCACCGCGTTCGGGCCGTCCGACTTCGCACAGGCCGGCTCCGGATGCGTCTCCATGAAGAGGCCCGCGACGCCCGTGGCGACCGCCGCGCGCGCCAGCACCGGAACGAATTCGCGCTGACCGCCCGAGCTCGTGCCCTGCCCGCCCGGCAACTGCACCGAGTGCGTCGCGTCGAACACGACCGGCGCATTGGTTTCACGCATGATCGCAAGCGAGCGCATGTCGGACACGAGGTTGTTATAGCCGAACGACACACCGCGCTCACACGCCATGAAGCGGTCTTCCGACAGACCCGCTTCACGCGCGGCATCGCGCGCCTTGTCGATCACGTTCTTCATGTCGTGCGGCGCGAGAAACTGACCCTTCTTGATGTTCACCGGCTTGCCCGAACGCGCGCATGCGTGGATGAAATCGGTCTGGCGGCACAGAAACGCGGGCGTCTGCAGCACGTCCACGACCGATGCGACCGCTTCGATCTCGTGCTCGGCGTGGACGTCCGTGAGAACCGGCACGCCGAGCTGCTTCTTCACTTCGCCGAGAATGCGCAGCCCTTCGTCCATGCCGAGGCCACGGAACGACTTGCCCGAGCTGCGGTTCGCCTTGTCGTAGGACGACTTGTAGATGAACGGCACGCCGAGCTTCTCGGTCATCTCCTTGAGGCGCCCGGCGACGTCGATCGTCATTTGCTCCGATTCGACGACACACGTGCCCGCGATCAGAAAAAACGGCTTGTCGAGGCCGGCCTCGAAGTGACACAGCTTCATGCTTGCGCTCCCGCGGTCGCCGCAGCCCGGGCCGGCGCCTTCGCGTCGACGGATTCGGCATGAACGCGCGCCGCATCGACGAACGCCTTGAAGAGCGGATGCCCGTCGCGCGGCGTCGACGTGAATTCGGGGTGGAACTGCACGCCGACGAACCACGGGTGCAGCGACTGCGGCAACTCCATCATCTCGGGCAGGTCCTCGCTCGGGGTACGGGCGCTGATGATAAGCCCGCCGGCTTCGAGCTGGGGCACGAAACGGTTATTGACTTCATAACGGTGACGATGACGTTCGTTCACGTCGCTGCCGTAGATGCGCTCGGCCATCGTGCCAGGCTTGATCGGGCACTTTTGCGATCCGAGACGCATGGTGCCGCCGAGATCCGACTCCTCGCTGCGCTTCTCGATGCGGCCCGCGCGGTCGTACCACTCGGTGATGAGCGCAACGACCGGGTTCTGCGTGTCCTGATCGAACTCGGTGCTGTTCGCATCGGCGAGACCGGCGACGTCGCGCGCGAATTCGATCACCGCGAGCTGCATGCCGAGGCAGATGCCGAGATAAGGCGTCTTCGATTCGCGCGCATAACGGATGGCCTTGATCTTGCCTTCCGTGCCGCGACGGCCGAAACCGCCCGGAACGAGCACCGCGTCGAGATGCTTGAGCGCATCGGTGCCTTCGGCGTCGATCTGCTCGGAATCGATGTACTCGATGTTGACCTTCGTCGACGTATGGATGGCGGCATGACGCAGCGCTTCGATCAGCGACTTGTACGACTCCGTCAGCTCGACATACTTGCCGACCATGCCGATGGTCACTTCATGCTTCGGGTTCTCGAGCTTCTCGACGAGGTTCGACCACATCCTCAGATCGGCCGGCGGCGGCGAGAGCTTGAGCTCTTCGCAGATGATGTCGTCGAGGTGCTGGTCGTTGAGCATCTGCGGAATCTTGTAGATGCTGTCCGCGTCCCACACGGAGATCACGGCGTCTTCAGGCACGTTCGAGAACATCGAGATCTTGGCGCGCTCGTCATCGGGAATCGGACGGTCCGCGCGGCACAGAAGCACGTTCGGATAGATACCGATTTCGCGCAGCTTCTGCACGCTGTGCTGCGTGGGCTTCGTCTTCAGCTCGCCCGCGGTCGCGATGAACGGCACTAGCGTGAGGTGCACGAAGCACGCGCTGTTGCGGCCCATGCGCAGGCTCATCTGACGCGCGGCTTCGAGGAACGGCAGCGACTCGATGTCGCCCACCGTGCCGCCGACTTCCACGATCGCCACATCCGGCTGACCGCACGTCGCCGCTGCGGCGCCACGCTCGACGAAAGCCTGGATTTCGTTGGTGATGTGCGGAATGACCTGCACCGTCTTGCCCAGATATTCGCCGCGGCGTTCCTTGCGGATCACCGATTCGTAAATCTGGCCGGTGGTGAAGTTATTGGCCTTGCGCATCTTCGTGCTGATGAAGCGCTCGTAGTGGCCGAGGTCGAGGTCGGTCTCCGCGCCGTCTTCCGTCACGAACACTTCGCCGTGCTGAAACGGGCTCATCGTGCCGGGGTCGACGTTGATGTAGGGATCGAGCTTGAGGAGAGTGACTTTGAGACCGCGCGATTCGAGGATCGCGGCGAGAGAGGCGGCGGCAATACCCTTGCCAAGGGACGAAACTACGCCGCCGGTGACGAATACATATTTGGTCATCGCTAGATGCTCGCGGGAAAAACGGATTATACCGTAAAGGCAGATTCCCACGAAGCGCGCCAGACGTCGGGATTGGCTACGAATCTGCGCATTTCCGCGTCATTTTTGCGGAACGTCGCACGGGCCGTTCGTCAAGTCCCGCGTGCGTGCTCGCGCCCTTTTGGCCGCTTCGTCATTGTGATGACTGCATCGCTTTAAGCAGGCGCTGCACTGCGCGCGCGGTGTCGATCGGGCGCTCCATCGGAAAGAGATGGCTGCCTTCCATCCATTCGATCCGCGCGCCGGCGATGCGCCGCGTCATGCCGAGTCCCACTTGCCGCACCTCGCGCGAACGCGTCCCCGCGATGAACCCGACCGGCACCGGCACGCCGTGCGCGAGTCGCGCGCCGAGCGTATGCGGCAGCGTGCGATAGATCAGATATTCGATGTGACGATCGAATGCGAGCGAGCGCGCGCCGTTCGCATGAGTCTGCGGAATGCCGAAGTCGATGTAGTCGGAGAGCATGCGCTCGTCCCAGCGCGCGAACGCGGGCTTCGACAGAAAATGCCGCCATGCCTCGTCGCGGCTCGCCCACTGCGTGCGGCGCTTCCTGGTCGCGGCGGCGGGCGACAGCCGCTCATCCAGTCCGGTCCATTGCGTAACGCGCAGAAGGCTGCTTCTCCAGCCGGCAATCACGGGGGAATCGAGCATCACCACGCCTTTCACCCATTGCGGGCGCTTCAGCGCCGCCATCAGCGACAGATAGCCGCCCAGCGAATGCCCGACGAGCCACACCTTCGGATGCGCGCTGTCCGCTTCCCGCCGATAGCGGCTCATGTCGTCGATGAGCTGATCGACGAGATACGGCCAGTCGCGCGTCACCGGAAAGCGCGCATCATGCCCGATGCACTCGATGCTGCGAACGTCGTAATCGTCGGAAAGCTCCGCAAAAATCGTGCGATAGACCGATGCCGGAAAGCCGTTCGCGTGTGAGAAATGGATGATGTCTTTCAAGCGGGATTCGTCTCCGTTCTTGTTCTGGTTTCAACGCCCCATCCAGTAGCGCGCGTGCGTCTGCCGGTAGCGCTCGAGCACGATCTGCCCGCCGATGTCGATGCGCGCCGCGCCGTCGTCGTCGCTGCGCGAAAGCGCGATCTCGCGCAACCCGTAGCGCGCGAACACGGTCGGGTGCGGATGGTGAAAGCGGTTGCGATAGCCTACCTGAAATATCGCCGCCAACGGCCCGACAGAATCGAGGAAAGGCTCGGTCGACGACGTCCGGCTGCCGTGATGCGGCGCGATCAGCACGTCGGCATGCAAGGCGGCGCGGTCGCGAGCGATCAGCGCGCGTTCGACGTCCGCTTCGATATCGGCCGCGAACAGCGCCGCGCGCCCCGCCGCGCTCGTCACCTTCAGCACGCACGACTGATGATTCGGCTTTCCCGAGAGCGGCCCCGGCTCGGGCCACAGCACGCGGAATTCCACACCGTCCCACGTCCAGCGCTGTCCCGCCGTACAGCGCAGCGTTTGCGCGCCGCGTGCGCGCGCGTTCGGCCACAACGCGTCCGTCGCGGGCAGCGACGCCAGCAACTGGCGCACTTCGATCGATTGCAATACGGCGGGCGCGCCGCCTGCGTGATCCGAATCGGAATGGCTGATGACCAGCGTATCGAGCATGCGAACGCCCGCAGCCTGGAGATACGGCGCGACGATGCGCTCGCCCGCGTGCGTCGATTCGGGACCGGGCCCGGCGTCGAAGAGCAACGCATGCCGCGCCGTCTCGACGACGAGTGCCGAGCCCTGCCCGACATCGAGCGCGGTGACGCGAAACGCGCCTTCGGGCGCGGGATGCGTCGCGGGAGCGAGAAGCGGCAGCCAGGTGAGCGGCGCGGCGAAGCGCAGCGGCCAGCCTCGTGGCGCGAGCGCCCACGCGACACCGATGCACGATGCCGCGAGCGCAAACGCATCAGGCTTCGGGAGAAACCAGAGGGGCGATGGCACGGCGTCGGCGAGGCGCGCGAGTAAGTCGCAAAGCACCGAGAGCGCGGCGTGCGCGGCGTGGAGCATCGGCGCATCGAGCGGCGCGGGAAGCATCAGGCCCGCGAGCGTCGCGGGTGTCACGAGCACGCTGATCCACGGTATCGCGAACGCGTTCGCGAGCGGACCGAGCAACGGAATCTGTGAGAACCAATAGACGGTGAGCGGCGCGAGCGCGATGGTTATCGCGTACTGTACGCGCGCGCTCGACGTGGCGTGACGCCGTGCACGGCCGCCGAACCGCGTGATGAGAGGAAGCAGTCTCGGCCCGGTCGCGTGCGCCGGCCGCTGTCCGACTTCACTCGGATCGACGCGATCCCACTGTTCGATTTCGTCGTGCTCTTGAGCCTGCGCGCGTGACTCGACTCGCCCCGCCGCCGCGATCGCGTGCAATATCGCCGCCACCGCGCAGAACGACAGCCAGAATCCCGGCGATGTCACCGCCCACGGATCGGCGACCAGCACGAGCACGAGCGCCCACAAGAGCACGAGCGACGACGCGGGCCGCCTTCCGCACAGAAACGCGATGGCGACGATCAGCAGCATCCAGACCGTGCGTTGCGCCGGCACGTTGAATCCGGCGAGCGCGGCGTAGCAGGCGGCGAACACGGCCGCACTGGCCGCCGCCACTTTCGGCGCGGCCACGATCAATGGCGCGGGCACGCCGCGCAACCTGAGCCGCTTCCACACGAAGCCGAAGATCAACGCCGCCAGTCCCGCGACGAAGCCGATGTGCAACCCCGATATCGCGACGAGATGACTCGTGCCGGTCGCGCGCATGAGGGCCCAGTCGGCATCGCTGACCGCCTCCTGCGCGCCCACCGCGAGCGCGACGATGATCCCGCGATGCGGCGCGTGCCCCAGCACCGATTCGATGCGATCGCGCGCGCGGGCACGCAGACGGTCGATCATCAGACGCGGGCCCGTCGCATCGGGACTCACGCGCCGCGGCGTGCGCGCAGCCGACACAGTGCCCGTCGCGCGAATGCCGCGTTCGAGCAGGCTCGCTTCGCCATCGCGCAGGCCGAAGTTCGCATCGGCATGCGCGCGCTTCAAACGCGCGCTCAGCGTCCATCGTTCGCCAGCGCGGAGTGGCGTTCGATCCGGCGACATCCACAACAATCGCACGATGCGCGGAAAGTCGCGCAGACCCGCGCCGTTCGCTTCGACTTCGAAGAGCAGGCGCGCGCCGTCCGCCCGTTGCTCGGAAAGCCCGCGCACGAAGCCCGTCAGCTCGATGTCGCGTTGCTCGTACGCGGCGCGCAACTGCTCGCGCAGCCGGACTTCAGCGCGCACCGCGGCATAGGCGAAGCCGAGCGCGCAGGCGCCGAGCGCGAAGCTCGCGATGCGCACGCGCGGCTTCATCGCGCCGAGCGTCATCGCCACGATGAACGCCGCGCAGCCCGCGAACCACACGATTGCGTCCGGCAAGCGAGCCTGCTGTTGCAATCCCCAGACGCCCAGCGCAAATCCCAGCAGAATCGCCCGCACTTCTTCCTCTTCGTTTTCGTTGCCGCAGACGCGCGCTCGCAGAGACGGACGTCGATCGAAACGATTATGAAGAGGCGGGCGCGAGCCGTGGGAGCGCTGCGTGAGCGTTAGCCGTTGTGCCTAGGGCAAGCGTGTTTTCGTCGATGCCGCGCAACTGCGCGAGCACCGTTGCGATGCGCGCGACCTGATCGGGCGTGTTGCGTTGCTTGTAGCGCCACGAAGGCGCGATATCGGGCGCATCGGTTTCGAGCACGATCGCCTCAAGCGGAAGCTCGGCCGCGAGCCGCCGGATCTGCAGCGCGCGTTCGAACGTGAGATTGCCGCCGAATCCGAGATGCATGCCGTGCGCGATGAACGCCTCGGCCTGCTGGAAACTACCGTTGAACGCGTGCGCGATGCCCCGATGAATATCGTGCACGCGCAAGCCTTTCAGCACCTTGTCCTGCGACTTGCGCACATGGCAAATCACCGGCAGGCCGAACTCGCGCGCGAGCTTCAACTGTTCGTTGTAGAAGAATTGCTGGCGCGCATCGTCGAGCGTCGGAACGAAATAGTCGAGCCCGATTTCGCCGATGCCGACGAACAACGGATCATCGAGACTCGCCTCGATCTCCTCGCGCAGCACGCGCAGATCGTCTTCATGCGCGCCCGGCGTGAAAAGCGGATGAATGCCGAGCGCGTATGCGCCGCCCGCGATGCGATGCGCGAGCGCGCGCACCGCCGCGATGTTGCCGCGATCCACGCCCGGTATCACGATGCGCGTCACGCCCGCATCGAGCGCCGCGCTCGCGACGGCATCGCGGTCGGCGTCGAACTCTCCGGCATCGAGATGACAGTGCGTATCGATCCACATGACGCCTCCCGCACAGCAACGCGTTATACCGGCACCGGCGGCTCTTCGTGCAGCACGCCGTCGCGCAGGCGCATGATGCGGTCGCAGCGCGCGGCGAGATCGGGATCGTGCGTGACGATCACGAAACTCGTTTCGAGCGTCTGCGACAGCTCCAGCATCAGGTTGAAGACGGTGTCGGCCGTGCCGCCGTCGAGATTGCCTGTGGGTTCGTCGGCGAGCACGCACGCGGGACGCGTGACGAGCGCGCGCGCGATGGCCACACGCTGTCGCTCCCCGCCCGACAACTCGCCCGGCCGATGCTTCGCGCGATGACCGATGCCCACGCGTTCCAGCATCTCCTGCGCCTGGCGGCGCGCATCCTCTTCGGACATGCGGCGGATGCGTAACGGCATCGCGACGTTATCGAGCGCCGTGAATTCCGGCAGCAGATGATGGAACTGATACACGAAGCCGAGCGCACGGTTGCGCAGCTCGTTGCGCTCCTTCTCCTTCAGCTCGGTGAACGGCTTGCCGAGCAGCGAAACCTTGCCCGCGCTCGGCTCGTCCAGCCCGCCGAGCACATGCAGGAGCGTGCTTTTGCCCGAGCCCGATGCGCCGACGATCGCGAGCTTCTCGCCGCGCATCACGTCGAGCTGCGCGTTGTTGAGCACCTGCACATTGAAGCCGCCCTGCACGAACGTCTTCGAAATGGCCGATGCCTGCAGAACGAGATTGCTGGGCGGAATCAGATCACTCATAGCGCAGCGCCTCCGCCGGACGAACCTTCGCACCGCGCCAGCTCGGATAGAGCGTCGCGAGCGACGACAACAGGAACGCGATGACGCCGATCTTGGCGACGTCGCCCGGCACGAGTTCCGACGGCAGTTCGCTGATGAAATACACCGAAGACGGCAGGAACTGGACGTTGAAGAGATGCTCGATCATCGGCACGAGCCACGGAATGCTCCACGCGACGAGACAGCCGAAGGTCACGCCGAGCGCCGTGCCGATGAAGCCGATCGTCACGCCCTGCACGACGAAGATCTTCATGATCGAGCCGGGCTGCGCGCCGAGCGTGCGCAGGATGGCGATATCGGCCTGCTTGTCGGTGACGGTCATCACGAGCGAGGACACGAGATTGAACGCCGCCACCGCGATGATCAGCGTGAGGATGATGAACATCATGCGCTTTTCGATCTGCACGGCGGAGAACCACGTCTTGTTCTGCTGCGTCCAGTCGCGGATATACAAATCGCCCGACAGCGTGCGCGCGAGCTGACGCGCGACTTCGGGCGCGCGCTGCATGTCCTTCAGGCGCAAGCGCACGCCGGTCGGCGCGGGCAGACGGAAGAGCGCCTCGGCGTCGTGGATTTCGATGAGCGCGAGCGTCGAATCGTATTCATAGTGACCGGACTCGAAGACGCCGACGACGGTGAACTGCTTGAGTCGCGGCATCATCCCTGCCGGCGTGATGGTGCCTTCGGGCGCGACGAGCGTGATCTTGTCGCCGTTTATCACGCCGAGATTGGCGGCGAGATCCTTGCCCAGCACGATGCCGAACTCGCCCGGCTTGAGATCCGTCAGCTTGCCTGCGCGCATGTCCTTGCCGATATCCGACACTTCCGGCTCCAGCGACGGCTCCACGCCGCGCAGCGCGACGCCGCTCACCGCGCCCTGGCGCGTCAGCAGCGCCTGCGCTTCGACATAGGGCGCGGCGCCCATCACTTCCGGATTGCGGCGCGCTTCCTGGGCGGTCAGTTGCCAGTTGGGCATGGAGCCGGTCGGCGAGAAGATTTCGACGTGCGCGAGCACCGACAGCATCCTGTCTCGCACTTCCTTCTGGAAGCCGTTCATGACCGACAGCACGACGATCAGCGCAGCGACGCCGAGCGCGATGCCCGCCATCGACACGAGCGCGATGAAGGAGATGAAGCCGTTGCCTGTGGTGCGTTTGCTGGCGCGCGTGTAGCGCCAGCCGATCTGCCATTCGTACGGAAGTTTCAAGCGATTCCTTTCTGCTGCTGTCCAGCGTTGTTATGCCCCGGTGGCGCGGTGGTCGCTCTTTGCGCGGCATCGCCGGCATCGTCTGAATGACGCGGCGATCTTCGCGGATGCATGGCGACGGCGGCGAAGCGCGCCGGCTTGCCACGACCAAGCGTGAAATCTGCGAAAGTTTGCCATATATGGAGAAAGCGACGCATGAGCACGCGTCGATCGCGGGGCAAAACCGGCATGGCGGGCGTCATCGCCCCACCCGCTTTGCCCTACAATGCCGAGCATCATGCCCGTTCACGACCTCCATCTCCTGCTGCCGTTCGCCCTGCCGTCGGCCGCGGACGCCGCCATCGCCCTGCACGGCCTGGAGAGCGCGGCGCTCGACAAGCTGCTCGCCCGCGCGACGCTCGAGGAACGCGTCATCGGCGAGGACTTCCAGCGCACGCTGCCGCACGAACGCTGGATCGCCCGGCGCTTCAACGCCGTCACGCCCGCCGATCAACGCTACGCCGACGATGCCCCGCTCGCCCCCTTCATGCTGCTCGCCGACGGCGGCACGCCCGGCAATGCGCCCTGGGCCTGCATCGAGCCGGTTCACGTGCGCATCGCGCACGATCATCTGGTGCTGATCGATCCCGAGACGCTCGGCGTGCATACGGAAGAAGCGCGCGCACTGCTTCAGACGGCGCGGCCGGTGATCGAAGACCTCGGCGTGACGCTGCAAGCGCCGACGCCGTTGCGCTGGTATGTCTCGGGCGAGGCGCTCGGCTCGCTCGCGGGCGCATCGCCGCTGCGGGCGACGGGCCGCAACATCGAAATCTGGCTGCCCCACGAAGCCCGCACCGGCGAGCGCTCGCGCGCGTGGATGAAGCTGCAGAACGAAGTGCAGATGGCGTGGTTCGAGCACCCGCTGAATCTCGAACGCGAATCGCGCGGCCTGCCCGCGATCAACTCGATCTGGCTCCACGGACAAGGCACGATGCGGCCCGTGGCGAGACCGTTCGCACGCGTGATGTCAGACGCCGCGGCGACGCGCGGTCTCGCGCTCGCGTCGGGCGTCAAGCCGTCGACGCCGCCCGAGTCGTTTGCATCGCTGTCGAAAGACGGCTCGCAAGGCGCGACGCTCGTCGAGCTGAATCCGTTCTCCGCGCCGTTCATCGAGCAGGACTGGGCGCGCTGGAACGCGTCGCTCAAGGAACTCGAAGCCGCGTGGTTCGCCCCCGCGCTGCAGGCGCTCGGCGATGGCTCGCTCGGCCGCCTGAGCCTCACGCTCTGCGGCGACACCGGCTCGGTCACGCTTTCCGTCACGCGCGCCGATCTGCGCAAGTTCTGGCGGCGCCGTCCGATCGCGGCGCTCTTCATCGAATAAGGCATACCCTGCAATGACGCGAATCGTTACGCGCGCCTCTTCTCCCGCCGACGCCGAAGCGCTGATGCGCCACGGCCTGCATCCCGTCATTGCGCGCCTCTATGCATCGCGCGGCGTGAGCTCGCCCGATGAAGTCGAAACCGAGTTCAAGCGCCTGCACGCGCCCGCCGGCCTGAAAGGCTGCGACGATGCCGCCGTCGTGCTCGCCGATGCGCTCGCCGCGGGCAAGCGCATGCTCGTCGTCGCCGATTACGACTGCGACGGCGCCACCGCCTGCGCGGTCGCCGTGCGCGGCCTGCGCATGTTCGGCGCGACCATCGACTATCTGGTGCCGAATCGCTTCGAATACGGCTACGGGCTCACGCCGGAAATCGTCGAGCTGGCGGCGCGTTCCAAAGCCGGCCTGCCGGATCTGCTGATTACCGTCGATAACGGTATCGCGAGCGTGGACGGCGTCGCCGCGGCGAATGCCCTCGGCATCGACGTGCTCGTCACCGATCACCACCTGCCCGGCGACGAACTGCCCGCCGCGCGCGCGATCGTCAATCCGAACCAGCCGGGCTGCGAGTTTCCGAGCAAGTGCATCGCGGGCGTGGGCGTGATGTTCTATGTGCTGCTCGCGTTGCGCGCGGAGTTGCGCAAGCGCGGCGCTTACACGGACGCGCCCGAGCCGCGTCTCGACGGCCTGCTCGATCTCGTCGCGCTCGGCACCGTCGCCGATGTCGTCAAGCTCGACTGCAACAACCGGATTCTCGTCGCACAAGGCTTGAAGCGGATTCGCTCGGGCCGCATGCAGCCGGGCGTCGCGGCGCTCTTCCGCGCCGCCGGCCGCGATGCGCGCGCGGCGTCGGGCTTCGATCTCGGCTTCGCGCTCGGCCCGCGCCTGAACGCGGCGGGACGGCTGTCCGACATGTCGCTCGGCATCGAATGCCTGACGACCGACGACATCGGCCGCGCGTGGGAACTCGCGCAGCAACTCGATTCGATGAACCGCGAGCGTCGCGAAATCGAAGCGGGCATGCAGCAGCAGGCGCTCGCCGAGCTGCAGACGATCGATCCCGGCGAGCGTGCGACGCTCACGCTCTACGATGCGAGCTGGCACCAGGGCGTGATCGGCATCGTCGCGGGACGGCTCAAGGAGCGGTTCCATCGGCCGTCCTTCACGTTCGCGCACGCCGACGACAGCGGCACGCTCTGCAAGGGCTCCGGCCGTTCGATCCCCGGCTTTCATCTGCGCGATGCCGTCGATCTCATCAGCAAGCGCGAGCCCGGCCTCATCCACAAGTTCGGCGGCCACGCGATGGCCGCGGGCCTGACGATTCCCACCGCCGACATTCCGCGCTTCACCGAAGCGTTCGAAGCAGTCGGACGCGAATGGCTGACGCCCGAAGCGCTTTCGCGCACGCTCGAAACCGATGGCGAGCTGGAAGACGCGTATTTCACGCCGCAGTTCGTCGACCTGCTCGACGCCGCCGTCTGGGGACAAGGCTTTCCCGCGCCCACGTTTTCTGGCGAGTTCGAAGTCGCGTCGCAGGCACTCGTGAAAGAGAAGCATCTGAAGCTGTCGCTGTTGCGCGGGCGTCAGCGCTTCAACGCGATCTGGTTCAACCACGTCGATCCGCTGCCGCCGCGTGCGACTGTCGCGTACCGGCTCGTCAGCGATTCGTGGAACGGCGTCGCGCGCGTACAGCTGATCGTCGAGCACGCGGGCTGAGAAGGCGCGCCGGGCGCCCGGAAAGCCGGGGAAACCCTGTCGATCGGCTATAATTTCATCTTTTTACGAAGCCGAAGATCGACAATGGAAGCGGAACGTCTCAACGCGATCGAAAGCCTTCTGGCCGACCTGCGCCGCCGCGCGGCCGAGCTACGGGGGTATCTTTGACTACGACGCCAAGTCCGCGCGTCTAGCCGAAGTCAACAAGGAACTCGAAGACCCGAACGTCTGGAACGACTCGAAGAACGCCCAGGCGCTCGGTCGTGAAAAGAAGCTGCTCGACGGCGTGGTCTCGACCATCACCGCGCTCGACAACGACCTGCGCGACGCCAGCGATCTCTTCGAGATGGCGCGCGAGGAACAGGACGAGGACACGCTCGTCGCGTGCGAATCCGACGCCGATGCGCTGCGCGTTCGCGTCGAGGACATGGAATTCCGCCGGATGTTCTCGAACCCGGCCGATCCGAACAACTGCTTCATCGACATTCAGGCGGGCGCGGGCGGCACCGAAGCGTGCGACTGGGCGTCCATGCTGCTGCGCCAGTACCTGCGTTACTGCGAGCGCAAGGGCTTCAAGACCGAAGTTCTAGAAGAATCCGAAGGCGATGTCGCCGGCATCAAGAGCGCGACGATCAAGGTCGAAGGTGAATACGCGTACGGCTATCTGCGCACCGAAACGGGCATTCACCGCCTCGTGCGCAAGTCGCCGTTCGATTCGTCGGGCGGCCGGCATACGTCGTTTTCGTCGGTGTTCGTGTATCCGGAGATCGACGATTCGATCGAGATCGAAATCAATCCCGCCGACATCCGCACGGACACGTATCGCGCATCGGGCGCGGGCGGCCAGCACATCAACAAGACCGATTCCGCGGTTCGTCTGACGCACGCGCCCACGGGCATCGTCGTGCAGTGCCAGAACGACCGCTCGCAGCACCGCAACCGCGCGGAAGCCATGCAGATGCTGAAGGCGCGTCTCTACGAGTTCGAGATGCGCAAGCGCCAGGCCGAACAGGACAAGCTCGAATCCAGCAAGACCGACGTGGGCTGGGGCCATCAGATCCGCTCCTACGTGCTCGACCAGAGCCGCGTGAAGGACCTGCGCACCAACGTGGAAATGAGCAACACGCGCGCCGTGCTCGACGGCGACCTCGACGACTTCATCGGCGCGAGCCTGAAACAAGGCGTTTAAGTCTTTCGGCGCGGATATCCATCGGCGATATCCGCGCTTCGCTTCGTTTCGCCGCGCATCCGCGCATTAAAAGCCAAGAATCATCATGACCGAACCGACTCAACCGGGCGCCGCTCCCGAACTGGAAGAGAACCAGATCATCGCCGAGCGACGCGAAAAGCTGCGCGCGCTGCGCGAGCAAGGCGTCGCCTATCCGAACGATTTCCGCCCGACGCATCAGGCCGCGGCACTTCAGAGCGAATACGCCGAAACGGACAAGGACGCGCTCGAAGCGAATCCTCTGCCCGTCGCGATCGCCGGCCGGATGATGCTCAAGCGCGTAATGGGCAAGGCCAGCTTCGCGACGGTTCAGGACGGCAGCGGCCAGATCCAGTTTTTCGTGACGCCCGCCGATGTCGGCGTCGAAACGTACGACGCCTTCAAGAAGTGGGATCTGGGCGACATCATCGCCGCGAAAGGCGTGCTGTTCCGCACGAACAAGGGCGAGTTGTCGGTGCGCTGCACGGAATTGCGTCTTTTGTCGAAGGCGCTGCGTCCGCTGCCGGACAAGTTTCACGGCCTGGCCGATCAGGAAATGCGCTATCGCCAGCGCTATGTCGATCTGATCGTCACGCCGGAGTCACGCAAGACGTTCATGGCGCGCACGAAGGCCGTCACGTCGATCCGCAATTTCATGTCGCAGGCGAACTTCATGGAAGTCGAAACGCCGATGCTGCACCCGATTCCGGGCGGCGCGGCGGCGAAGCCTTTCGTCACGCATCACAACGCGCTCGACATGCAGATGTTCCTGCGCATCGCGCCCGAGCTGTATCTGAAGCGGCTGATCGTCGGCGGCTTCGAGCGCGTGTTCGAGATCAACCGTAATTTCCGGAACGAAGGCGTGTCGCCGCGTCACAATCCGGAATTCACGATGATGGAGTTCTACGCCGCGTACACCGATTACCGCTGGCTAATGGACTTCACCGAGCAACTGATCCGCCAGGCCGCCATCGATGCGCTCGGCACAGCGACCATCACGTATCAGGGCCGCGAGCTCGATCTGAGCAAGCCGTTCCATCGTCTGACGATCAATCAGGCGATTCAGAAATTCGCACCGCAGTACACCGACGGGCAGCTGTCCGACGCCGCGTTCCTGCGCACGGAACTGAAGAAGTTCGGCGTCGATACGACGCAGCCGGCTTTCCTGAACGCGGGTCTCGGTTCGCTGCAACTCGCGCTGTTCGAAGAGACGGCGGAATCGCAATTGTGGGAACCGACATATATCGTCGATTACCCGATCGAAGTGTCGCCGCTCGCGCGCGCGTCGGATTCCGTGCCGGGCATCACCGAGCGCTTCGAATTGTTCATCACGGGGCGCGAAATCGCCAATGGCTTCTCGGAGCTGAACGATCCGGAAGATCAGGCCGCACGCTTTCAGAAGCAGGTCGATCAGAAAGACGCCGGCGACGAGGAAGCGATGTACTTCGACGCAGACTACATTCGCGCGCTCGAGCACGGCATGCCGCCGACGGGCGGCTGCGGCATCGGCGTGGATCGTCTGGTCATGTTGCTGACCGATAGCCCGAGCATCCGCGATGTGATTCTGTTCCCGCATCTGCGTCGCGAAGACTGAGTTTCTGGCTCGATCGAAAAGCGAAAAAAGCGCGCCCCCGCGGCGCGCTTTTTTTTCGGCCCGCAGATTTTGTTGTAACCGCTGGTAAAAGTTTCAAGTCCGGATTGGCGGCGGGGACCCATGGGTGCGCCCTGCAACGGTTGGCACCGGTCGTGCTTTTATCAAAGAACGATGCGCCCGCAAATTGTTACAAGCCGAAAAGCGAAAAATCCCGGGCTCGCCCAGAATTGTGTTGCGGACATGTTGTAACAGCGGACATTGGTAGCAGCATTTCGCCTCGAAACGGAGGTTCAACAATGGATAACGGAACCAACAAACTCAGCACGTCGCCCTCTTCCGGCGGCGCTCAGCCGCCGCAGCGACGCCTGCATCCGCTCGTCGCGACGGCAGCGGGCGCTGTGATCGTCGCGAGCCTTGCGGCCACTGCCGCGATGACGGGACTGTTCCCGAAGGCATCGAGCAATTCGGCACAGAATCCGCAGACGCAGACGGCGGCGGTTGCGCAGCAGCCGGTGGTCGAATCCGCGGCGCCCAGTGCGGCGCAGCAGCGCACCGCCGCGCAACAACAGGCGGCTCAGCAACAAGCGGCTCAACAACGAGCGGTTGAACAACAAGCAGCCCAGCAGCAGGCGCAACAGGTGCCCGCACAGCCGCAGCCCGTGCAGCCATCGTACGCGCAGCAGCCGCAGCAGCACCCCGCGTATTGCTCCACCTGCGGAACCGTCGAGGCGATCTCCGCCGTCAAGCAGGAAGGCCACGGAACGGGGATCGGCGCGGTCGGTGGCGCGGTGGCGGGCGGTGTCGTCGGCAATCAGTTCGGGCGCGGCGGCGGCCGCACCGCGATGACGCTGCTCGGCGCGCTCGGCGGCGGCCTGGCGGGTAACTCGGTCGAAAAGCATCTGCGCAGCGAAACCGATTATTCGGTGCGCGTCCGGATGGAAAACGGCAAGACACGCACGTTCACGTACAAGAACCCGCCGCCGTTCGCGCAGGGTCAGCGCGTGCACATTCAGAACGGGACGCTGGTCGCGGGTTGATCGACGCGCATGGAGAAACAAAAAAGGCGGCAATCCGGGAGGGTTGCCGCCTTTTCTTTGCTTGAACGGATTCCGCTCTAATGCTCCCGCTGCGAACTGCGCGCCGGATTCGGCCTGCCGCGCACCGCGAGATATCCCCACCAGATGTAGCCCGAAAAGCCGTACAGCACGAACAGGCAGAACAGCATGACCGGCGGATCGGACGATACGAGGACGAACGCCACCACGATCAGCAGCACGCCCGCGAACGGCACGCGATAGCGCACGTCGAGCGCCTTGCCGCTGTAAAACGGCGCGTTCGACACCATCGTCACGCCCGCATAAACGGTCAGCGCGAACGCAACCCACGGCAGCCACACGAGCTTGAGCGGCACGCGGTTATCCGTCGCGAGCCACACGAATCCGGCGATGAGCGCCGCCGCGGCCGGCGACGGCAACCCCTGGAAGTAGCGCTTGTCGACCACGCCGACGTTCGTATTGAAGCGCGCGAGCCGCAACGCCGCACCCGAGCAATACACGAACGCCGCGAGCCAGCCCCAGCGCCCGAGGTCCTTCAATACCCATTCGTACATCACGAGCGCCGGCGCGACGCCGAACGACACCATGTCCGACAGACTGTCGAACTGCTCGCCGAACGCGCTCTGCGTGTGCGTCATGCGCGCGACGCGCCCGTCCATGCCGTCGAGCACCATCGCGACGAAAATGGCGATGGCCGCAATCTCGAAACGGACGTTCATCGCCTGAACCACGGCGAAGAAGCCACAGAACAAGGCCGCCGTGGTGAACGCATTGGGCAGCAAATAAATGCCGCGCTTGCGCAGAAACTGCTGCCGCTTCGCGCGACGCGTCTCCACGGCGCCGACGTCCTGAGCCGCCTTGTTGCGGCGGAACGCGCGCGGAGGCGTCGCGGGCGCGCGGTTACGGCGCGGTTTGAATGCCGCCATCGCGTCCTCCGCGTTATTGCGCGAACTCGGCGAGGATCGTCGACGAAGCCGAAACTTTCTCGCCGATCGACACACGCGGGCGGCTGCCCACCGGCAGATAGACGTCGACGCGCGACCCGAAGCGGATGAAGCCGTAGCGCTGTCCGCGCGTGAGCGGCTCGCCGACGTGCACGTAGCACAGAATGCGTCGCGCGATGAGGCCCGCGATCTGCACCGACGTCACGGTATGCCCGCTCGCCGTCTGCAGCACGACCGCATTGCGCTCGTTTTCGGTGGACGCCTTGTCGACGGCCGCATTCAGATACGCGCCCGGAAAGTACTGAACCTTTGTGATGGCGCCGTCCACCGGCGAGCGCTGCGAGTGCACGTTGAACACGTTCATGAACACGCTGATCTTGAGCGCCTCGCGTCCCACGTACGGATCGTGCGCGGTTTCGACCGCGACGATGCGCCCATCGGCCGGACACAGCACCGCGTTGGGCTGGGTCGGAATCGGGCGGGCCGGATCGCGGAAGAACTGGACGACGAAAATCACGATCAGCCAGAAGAACCAGGCGAAGCCGAAGCCGCCCGTCGCTTGCACGAGGATGGCGACGACAGCCGCGATGGCAATGAACGGCCAGCCTTCGCGGGCAATGATCGGATGAGGATAGTTCATGAACGGGTTCTGTGTTTTAGGAGGGTAGCCCCCCTTCTTCGCAGAAGGAGAGCCCCCTAAGAACCGTACGTGCGAGTTTCCCCGCATACGGCTCCAATCTACGTACAAAGCCCAGCTTTATGACCGGGCCGGCTTAGTTAGCGCAATTTTACCTACATGCACTTGTCGGTGGCAGTCGGGATGCAATAGCACTCGATTGAAGAGGGCGTCGGAACCACCATGCATCCGGTACTCCAGATGATGATCGTGCCAACCGGTCTCTCGTGTCAGAGCACAGCCGCAGTGCGCACACAGCCCGCCTTGCAATAGGTATAGCGAAACCCATTGCTTGCGATGTCGCATTGATGCTTCCATGCGCGCTTGTCGCAGTTGTTCGCCATACTGCTCCCAATCAGGATCAAAAGGATTGAAGTCGCCATTGATCTTGCGATGCCGCCTGATCGATGTACCGCGAAGCTGGTACAACTCTGTCAAGCCGTTACTGCCATCGTCTCGAACTACAGGAACAGCAAAAATCCAGTGTCGGGCGCCATCTGAATGAAAGTATTTCTTCCTCACCCATTCAGCACCCTTGTTTGGATGTCGCCGTTTTGACCACCACCAAAGTCTCCGGAAGATCAGAGACTCCATGCGGCTATACGCCTGCTTGGCTACGACGGGGCTGTGATACTGCGCCCAACCCCGTAGCATCTGGTTCAGCAATCGGATCAAATCCTCGTGCGTTACCGTCTTGTTGCCACTGATCGTTTCCGACACCTTTCGATAGAACGTCTGCACGTTCTTCTTGCTCGGCTTGATGAGCAGCTTTTCCGAATACTTCCGGAAATTCCACCCAAGGAAATCGAAGCCTTCGTCAATGTGGGTGATCGCGTTTTTGTCTCGGACAGTTGCAAGCCCCGAACAGCAAGGAATGCTTCCACCCAAGGCCTGACCTCGTTTTCCAGAATCTCTTTCGAGTCGCCGGTGATCACAAAGTCATCCGCGTATCGCACCACATTCACTTTCAGCTTCTTGGCTTTCGCGATTCCCAACGTCGCACCGAGGTGCGCGATCAGTTCACGCTCCAGCCCGTTCAGCGTCACGTTTGCCAGCGTCGGGGAGATGATGCCTCCCTGCGGCGTACCGGCCTCAGTCGCCTGTAGCTGCCCCTTGTAAATCAGGCCAGCCTTCAAC
>Ga0105251_10000805_pt1 | contig 28389 bp, 26 predicted proteins | sample KBSS64metaG_FD_80424 | JGI IMG/M metagenome (GOLD analysis project Ga0105251, IMG submission 80424) | Switchgrass rhizosphere microbial communities from Kellogg Biological Station, Michigan, USA - KBS S6-4 metaG | ecosystem: Host-associated > Plants > Roots > Rhizosphere > Soil | place...
CAGCGTGGGTGCGGTGATCTACCTGATTATCACCACCTGTTCCGATATGGTTTTCCGCTACGTGGAAAAGTTTGCGATGCGCGGTCAACAGCGCGTGAAGGGGTAAGGAGTCCACGTGGATATGATGTTTTTACAGCAGACGCTGGTGGCGTTGCTGAAAGGATTACCGCTGACTATCAACCTGGCGCTGCTCTCGCTACTGGGCGGGGGCGTGCTGGCGCTGCTGCTTAATCTGCTGCGCATGACGCGCGTCGGCAGTTTTTTCTGTCGTTTCTACGTCTGGCTATTTCGCGGTACGCCGCTGCTGATCCAGATTTTTATGGTCTATTACGGCCTCGGCAGTTTACCGGCGGTGCGTGAAAGCCTGTTCTGGCCGCTGCTGCGCGATCCTTACTGGTGTGGTTTGCTGGCGCTGATCCTCAACGATGCGGCGTACACCTCGGAGATCCTGCGTGGCGGGCTGCGTGCCGTCAGCCAGCAGTCGCTGGAGGCCGCTAAAGTGTCGGGCATGTCGTCCTATAAGATCTTTACCCGCATCACCTTACCGATTGCGATTCGACAGGCGCTACCGGCTTACAGCAATGAAATCATCTCGATGATCAAAGCAACGTCACTGGTCAGCACCATCAGCCTGATGGAGATGACCGGCATTGCCGACTCCATCGTCTCTTCCACTTTCCGGGCCCTCGAAGTATTCCTGAGCGCAGCGGTGATCTACCTGATACTCACTATGCTGGTGAGTAAAGGCGTCTCGATGCTGGAACGACGCTTATCACCTTACTATTTTGGAGCACGATCATGACCGCACCTACCATCATGCTGAGTCATCTCAGAAAGAGTTATGCGGGACACGAAGTGCTGCATGATATCAGCCTGACCGCGCAGGATGGCGATGTGATTTCGCTGATTGGTGCGAGCGGGTCGGGCAAAAGTACACTGTTGCGCTGTATACCGTTTCTTGAAGTGCCACAGGCGGGTGAAGTTGCGGTGGGCGACATTAACGTCACGCTGGATAACGCCGATGAGAAACTGAGCCGCGAGCAGCGACGTCGCATCAAGCTGATGCGAATGCAGCTCGGCTTTGTTTTCCAGAGCTTCAACCTGTGGCCGCATAAAACTGTCATGCAGAACATCATTGAAGCGCCGGTTCACGTGCAGAAGCGTAGCCATAAAGAGGCGATTGAAGAAGCGGAAGCGTTGCTGCATAAAGTGGGACTTTATGCAAAACGTGATGCCTGGCCGTCCCAGTTATCCGGCGGCCAGCAGCAGCGCGTGGCAATTGCCCGGGCGCTGGCGCAGCAGCCAAAAGCAATCCTGTTTGATGAACCAACCTCCGCGCTGGATCCGGAGCTGGTGGGCGAGGTGTTACGGGTGATCCGCAGCCTGGCCGAAGAGGGACGCACCATGATTATCGTGACGCATGAAATGGGTTTTGCGCGTGACGTGTCGAACAAAGCGGTGTTTCTGCATCAGGGCATGATTGAGGAGTCCGGTTCGCCGGAGCAGGTGTTCCTTGACCCCATCTCGCCACGCTGCCGAACCTTCGTGAACAGCCACTTTGAGCGTAATGCAGGCTAAAGCAGCAGGGGAACGTATTACCGCTAAGCCGCGTCTCTTAAAATCAGAAAACCCCGGAAGCATTTCCGGGGTTTTTTTCAGCCAGGCTGGGTGATTCAGATGAGCCTGTAAACGCAATATCCTGAAATTAAGGATTGAAAACAGGGCGGCCCGCTTCAACCAGTGCCTGCCACTGCTGATAGCTGGGACGGTGCTGGATGTTTGAATACCACGCTTTCAGAGCAGTACATTCGTCTGGCACAGCAAGGTTCACCAGAGCCGCGAAGATCATGCCGCCGGTTACGGCGATGTCGGCCATCGTAAACGTATTGCCCGCGACATAAGGCTGTGAGCGTAAAACGGCATCGAAATAGTGCATGCCACGGATGGCCTTTTCACGCATCTTCTCACCCCATTCCGCATTCTGATAGAGCTCAACCTCTGGCCCTAATCCTGCGGTGGCATGGTGGAAATAGACGCTGACCGCATCAAGAAATTCGATTTCAGCCCGTTTGGTCATCATATGGATAACGCCTTTTTCTACCGGCGTGACGCCCGTCAGAACAGGGTTTTCATCCAGCACGTCCAGATATTGCGTAATCGCGGTGCACTCTGCGATCAGCGTTCCATCTTTCAGCGCTAATACTGGCAGGGTTCCTGAGTAGTTTATGGCTAAAAATTCGGGCTTTTTATGCTCACCTTTCCACAGATTGATCGGGATAAATTCCACCTGAGAAAGTAATCCCTTTTCCGCCAGGGCAATTCTGACCCGTGCAGGATAAGGGCCATTATACCAGTCATAGATTTTCATAGAGGGGAGAGAAGAAGCTTCAGATGCATTGTTGATATCAGTCATGGTTAAGTTACCTACCTGTCAATTGGTAGATTGATTGTGGCGGTGAATGGTTATTCTGTCAACCCCTGTCTACCAGTTGGCAGGTAAGGTTTTTTTCTTTACAATGGGACTCCACATCTTTAAGGAAAACAAGATTATGAGTCTCAACGCACGTGAAGCTATTCTGGCAGCCGCAAATAGTGCTGCTCAGCATCATGGCTATAACGGGATTAATTTTCGCAGCATCGCTGATGAGGTGGGGATTAAGAATGCCAGTATCTATTATCACTTTGCCAGCAAGGCCAATCTGGGGGCCGCCGTCGCTAACCGATACTGGCAGGATACAGCGCAGAATTTAAAGACCATCCGCGAGCAAAGTGCGTCACCGGATGAGGCGCTTCAGCGTTATCCGCAGATTTTCCGTATGTCGCTGGAAGATGCCAACCGGCTCTGTCTCTCCAGCTTTATGGCAGCGGAATATGACGATCTGCCGGAGGAAGTGAAGCGCGAGGTGCAGTGTTTCGTTGAGGCGAACGTTGAGTGGCTGACGCAGGTCCTTAATGAAAAGGAACCTGATAATACCGGGAAAAATGCTCAGCGCGGACTGGCGATCTACACCGCAGTGGCCGGTTCGCAATTAATTGCCCGCACGCGTCAGGATATTAACCTTTTCGATAGCCTGATTATGACCTATCAGGAGACCGGCCTGATTCCGCTGTCGCGATGAACATTATCCTTCAGGCACATAAATCGACATCTTCAGCGAGGGCGCATCATTCGACATGAAGCTGGAATAACTGAAATTTCGCTTCACGCCATCCTTGCCTGTCAGGCATTTTGTCCCGGAGACGGGAGCAGCTATCACATGCTCGTTCCACCATTCGCTGAATTCCTGACACTCGCGCTCAAGCCGGCTAATGAGTGATGGAAATGCGGGGTTATGCGCATTTCGATCGTAGTCAGCATGAAACAGGCCCAGCATTCTTTGGGCTTCTTTATGCCAGGTGTCTCCGAACAGGGCACGGGCCTCAGCTGTGGTCAGCATGAAAATCAGGATGTTCCTGTCTTTGACCGATAACTGGCCGAAGTCGGTGATCAGCTCTGCAGCAGCGCTGTTCCATATCAGCACATCCCAGTGTGCGTTAGTGACGTAGGCGTGCTCGGCTAAGCTCCGAATCAGTTTGATTACGCCCTCCGGAATAACGCCGTCGTTCTCAGTCTCTGTTTTCCGGCGAGAAAGCGACTGCAGATGCAGCACCTCGACCTTATCAAGCTCCAGCGCCCGGCCCAGCGCGCTGACGATCCGGTCTGAGAGCGTGTCTACCCGGCCCTGTTCGATTTTTGTATACCATTCTGTACTGATGCCAATTCTTGCTGCGACCTCTTCACGCCGTAATCCCGGCGTGCGACGCCTTTCACGGGTTCTTAAATCCCTGCTGTCAGGCTTGGTCCTGGCGCGGCGCGAACGCAGGAAATGACTTAATTCACTTTTTGGCTGCATGAGTTAACCTGGTCGTGATTTATACCCCTATAAAACTAGTCTATTTTCGCCACTGTTAAGCCCTTTTATAGTCGTGTTCTCTACAGCAGATGAGAGGTAACACTATGAAAGCAGCTGTACTCGAATCATTCGGTAATCCACTCAGCATTCAGGATGTCCCGCCGCCGATCCTCGGAACAGGGGAGGTGATCGTGGATGTTGTAGCCGCTCCCGTTCTTTCCTACGCCAGCGAAGTATTCAGTGGCGCCAGAAGATATCTTTTACCTCCACCGGTTATTCCTGGGTGTGGGGCCATTGGCCGGGTGCGCGAAACAGGGCCCGATGCTGCATGGCTTAAACCGGGTGACTGGGTTTTTTGCGATCCCACCGTCCGATCGAGAGATAACGCGCAGTCGCCTGAAATCGTGTTACAGGGCTGGAGTGCACGGGGTGAAGGCGGACAAAAAATCCAGCAATACCATCTGAATGGCAGCTTCGCTGAACAGATTCGTGTGCCCACTGAAAATGCTGTGGCAATGGGTGATATCGATCCTGCTGAAGCCGCTGCATGGTGCGCCATCAATACGTTACTGGTGGCCTATGGTGGTTTACTGGCGATGGAACTTAAAGCCGGTGAGAACTTACTGGTTAGTGGGGCCACAGGTAATTTTGGCAGTTCAGCCGTGCTGGCTGCCCTCGCCATGGGAGTCAGTAAAGTCATCGCGCCCGGACGCAACCCGCGGGTTTTGCAGGAGCTCAGGAAACGGTTTGGCTCGCGGATTGAAACCGTCACGCTCAGCGGTGTCGCTGATGAAGATATTTCTGCAATGAAAAGTGCTGCGGAGGGTCCCATTGATGCGGTGCTGGACTTGCTCCCGCCTTCAGCTCCGGCATCCGCGGCGCGCAATGCCATTATGTCGGTGAGGCCCTATGGTCGTGCGGTGCTGATGGGGGGTGTCGGCATGCTGGGTGGGGATGATCTGGCGCTGCCTTATCCGTGGATCATGCGCAATCTCATCACCATTAAAGGACAGTGGATGTATGAACCTCAGGCTGTGTACACGCTCGTGGGGCTGATCCGGGCAGGATTACTGGATCTCAGCCATTACGCGGTTACGGAATTTGCACTGAGTGATATTAATCGCGCCATCACGCATGCCGCTGAAAATAGCGGTCCCTTTAAGCTGACGGTGATCCGCCCGTAACGGTTTCAGAGAAAGCCTGTTGCTTACTTTTAGCTGCGCTATTCATTTACGCTCAATAACGACGCCTCATGGACTAACCCATTAAATGTCGAGTGATTTATAATTTCTGCGCAACTGAATGCGCAAGGAAATCCCGGTATATAACAGAGTCGTAGTCGTGACTACCCATGGCAGCTAAATAACAGTAACAGGAAATTCAGTCAGGTTCAGGCTTAATTACACTGAATCACTAAAATGTGGTTAGTCGAAGACACCATTGATGACGGCGGTTACGATAGCGGTGCTTAGAGCAATAAGCACCAGGTCATCTCCGACGGCTCGCCACTCGTAGACAGGATAATAGGGCAGTTCATTTATCATTGATGGAGGCAACGTTTTTTTGGCAATACCCGGCGGCAAAGGTTTACCACGAGCAACTTTTTTTGCTATTCCTGGCGGCAAAGACTGATAGCCGACAAGGCCATAATTGACGGCAAGGTTACGTGCTAGAGAGTAGTTGATATCTGACCCGACGTGATCGGGTCGTCCAGGGTTCTTACGATTTCCATGTTTGTCTTTCGCACCCGCATTACCATGCCCCTTGTTTCCGTGCTCTCCGCTTTTGCCGTTATTACCCTGGGTTCCGCTATTACCATTACCCTGACCGCCACCACCGTTGCCGTTGCCCGGATTTGCAGAAACTGGTGCAGCAAGCACGGTACAGGATATAACCACCGCAAATGCGGCTTTTAAAGCGCGAGATTTGATCATGTTATCTTTCCTTAATATTATTCAATATTCTGAACCAGGACATTAAAAAGCGATGTAAGGAGGTGACATGAGTTCACCCTCATCACATTATTATTCCACCTGTTCATTATTACCCAGCATTAAACGGTCGACAAGCGCATAGCAATCTTAAGAATTATCTCAAAAAAAATCCTAAAAAGCTGTACCATGTTTTGATATTTTGTATGAATTTCATGCTGAAGCCTTTGCTTGTAATAGATAAAAATCCGGCTTTAAGCGAGGCGGAATGCCTTTTCATTATTTTTATAATGCTGCAATTCATTGTATATATTTGCGATTACCTGAAATTACTACGACGCTTAATAACTCTGCAATATATGGCACCTTAAGCGAGGTAGAAAAGATGACGATTCATCGAGGCGGATCAGGTAGTTTCCGGGAAAACCCGCAGCGGACTGAAGAAGCGGAAAGCAAAGGCGGCTCTGGCCGACACTTCGCACCTGCAAGTTTCATCTCTTTCTACCGTGATTGCCAGCTACCATTTCCTGTATTAAAGATCTGAACGGCTTTAGCAATACGCGAGTTCACGCGTGAACTGATACCTGACTTATTTCACTATCAGGCTGAGCTGAGTTTTCTGATACCGGTCTCCCCATAATATTCAGGAGTTCGAAATGAAAATTAATAAAAGCTATAAAGGATGGCTGGCTGTATCAGCCGTTGTCGCTCTCTTCAGCACTGCCAGCGTGCAGGCTGAGACGCAGACAAGCGCCCCGCAGGGTGGGAATACACCGCAGACCATTAAGAATGACAAGCTCAGTCCTGGTGACGAAAAAGCACTGAAGGATATGGCTCAGGCCAATATCAATGAAATTGCCGCCGCAAAAATTGCGCTGAACACGACACAAAGCGCAGAAGTTAAAACCTTTGCGCAGAAGATGGTTGAAGATCATGGCAGAGCCTTGAAAAAAGTTCAGGCGGTTGCTAAGCAAAAAGAGGTGGCATACCGACTGCACCAGATGCTAAACATAAGGCCATGGCCGACAAACTGGAAAAGCAGAGCGGTGGTAATTTTGACAAAATGTATATGGAAAATGCCGGTGTAATGGACCATAAGAAGGTGCTGGCGACGTTGAAAAGTGACGCGACGAAGATAAAGGATCCCGATGTGAAGGCGCTGGCCGATGCACACACCCCTGTTGTAGAACAGCATCTGACGTCCGCCCAGCACATGTCGATGTAACGGGGCTGCCCGGTTTCCGCATTATCCGCCAGCGCTGTTACGGGATCAATTAAGCGGATTCACATCTACGTGGATCCCGATTTCGACAGCACGCATGAAGAGCGATTTTTGTGGCGTGCAGTGGATATGACTCGTTCAGGTGACCTCTGGATGATGAAGTGGCATGCGCTCAGACACTGACGTGGAAGCCGTCATTCACGCCATTCCGCTGCCAGCACTCAGTAGCCGGAGATCATTATGACGCGGTGCAAACTGCTATGTCTCCGGTCAACGATACCGGCTTTGAACCCGTGTACTCAGTGCCGATCGCGGGATCATGGCGTCAGCAGCCTTGTTAATGCTGTGACCGGGAAAGCATCCGTTATGCTGCGTACTCAGGTGGTAACCAACGAGGGAGAAGGTCAGGCCCGGTTGCCACTGCTTTACGCCAGCTTCGCAAAGCTGGGTAGTGCACCTTCTCCTCAGGATATTATCGAAAACAACCGCGCCATAAAATGGCCGGTTAGCCCGGTTCCGCTGCTAACATCCAGCCTGAATAAAGCCCCGAAACGAGGCTTAATGATTTTTATTTTCCACCAGGCTTATTCCTGCATGTCACCAGTATATCGTCCGACGCAACATATTCCCGGGTCTGAACGCCGGTAATACCCAGCATGGTAGAAAACAGATTGTCCTGAGAGTATTTTTGCGTCGAACCCTGATGGCTCAAACATGTGTAGTCCACGGCATAACGCTGCTGGTAATCGGGCGACAGCCAGATAAGCAGCGGCACGCGCGTCTGGACTTCAGGCGCGATAGCATAGGGCAGGCCATGCAGATAAACACCTTCTTCACCCAGTGACTCACCGTGATCAGACAGGTAAACCAGACTGGTCGTAAACTTCTCCTGATGGGCTTTCAGTAATTCAATCGCTTTATCGACGATATAGTCCGCATACAGGATGGTGTTGTCATAGGTATTAACCAACTGTTCCTGCGAACACTCCTGAATCTGATTAGTTTCACAGGTGGGTTTAAATTTGCCGAATTCCGGAGGATAACGGTGATTGTAGGTCGGGCCATGACTGCCGATAGTGTGCAGCACGATCACGCCACTGCCCTGAAGCTGGTTGATATACGCCTCCAGGCCATGGAAAAGAATCTCATCATAGCACTCGCCTTTGATGCACATTCCCGGAAGATTCAGCGCGGTCATATCCTGATTAGGCACGCGATCGCACGCCCCTTTGCATCCCGCATCGTTCTCATGCCATAGAACACTCAGACCTGCACGCTGAATCACATCCAGCAATCCTTCCTGATGACTGGCCAGGGCGTCATCGTAATGCCTGCGTGGCATGTTCGAGAACATGCAGGGAACGGAGACCGCCGTGGAGGTGCCACAGGAGGAGAAGTCATGAAAATAGACAACGTCCTCTTTCGCCAGTAAGGGGTTGGTCGGTCGTTGATAACCGCCCAGAGAAAAATTGGCGGCACGAGACGTTTCACCCACCACCAGAATCGTCAGGTTCTTTTTAGGGCCATCCAGCATGACCGGAAGTTGATGGGCATCTTCACCTATTTTCACCAGCGGAAGATTGGCCCGCTCGCGGTGATTATAGTAGGAGAGCGAGGCAGCAATGAAATTCGACGGACTCAGGGATTTCACCAGCTCGTGATTGTTACGAAACAGTGAGGCGTAATCCTTATAAAACAACATGGCTATGATGGCTATCAGTGCAACAGAAATCACCAGACTCACCGCGCGCTGAATCACGCCTTTCCATACCGGAACCGACTTTTTAAACGCAGGCCAGAAGGCCAGAGCAGCCATAAAAATACCGGTAAAAAATATCACCGCAATCATCTTTGGTGTCAGCAGCGCCATACTTTCTGCTGGCGTGGTATCCACCATATTGGTGATCATCGAGCGATCAAGGACGATGCCATAGTGCTGAATAAAGTACTGAGCCGCAGCGGAGACAATGACAAACAGTGCAATGGTTATCCTGTCCAGCCACAAAAATGAGGCAAGCGTCAGCACAATATTAATGACGCAGAAAGCGACGATTGGCATGGAGAGAAAAAAAAGATATTTGCTAAGCCCGTTCATCTCTATAAGCGAGTAAGCCTGGCGGTAAAAGGCGAAATTGAGAAAAACAGAAATATAGAGTGAGAATAACAGGATGAATGTAATGCGGGGCAATACAGGCTGACTCATTCTGAAGCGTGCCATAAAGGTATTCCGTAACCTTGAATAAGTGGATCCAAAAAGATTGTTTTTAAAATTGATTAGTAAAAATTAATAAAAACTATGTGCCGTATACCACAGATAGATGAAGCTCAGCACAGTAAATACTGAAATAGCCAAAGAAAAACATTCGCTTAATGAAAATTTGAGCATGGCTGGCGCCTGAAAGTTTGCATATTCACATTAGCTAATGTGAAGCTAAAATGAACTTATTGCTACAGTTTGTGCGGTTTATCTTGGGTTTTTGTGATCTGTATCTCATTAATTAAACTGAGGTCCTGAAATTGATTAGTGTGGCTGGGGGATTACAGAACAATTTGAGAGACGCTGAACGTCTGGTATCTGACAGGAATCTATAAAATAAAAAGAGTCAGCGCCCGTTCAGTCTATCCTCTGTAATATTAGCCCTGCGTCTCATACGCAATCGGCTTCATCAGAAAAGGCTCAATCCGGATAGAAAGCGAACGGGTTTCCCCGTCCGTTTTTACCAGGAACAGTTACACCTCTTTTCGTCCAGAAAAACGCTCTTTCATCAGAGAAAACGCAATGCCGATATCCAGCGCCGGTGAGGGTGGCATAAAACTGGCTTTTCCCAGCGACAGCATATCCGCAATATGCGGGTTATCCTGCTTCATAATGAAATCTGCCAGCAGACTGCCCGCTACGGTCTGTTTAGAAACGCCAGCACCGTTACAGCCACCCGCTGTGCAAACAAATTTGTTCAGCATGCCCCATTCAGGCGCCCCGTTCCGCGTAACGCTGATGGTACCGGACCACGTGTGAGATAACTTGACACTGCTCAGGGTCGGATAGACTTTATTAAATAAACGCTGATGCAGTTGAGTTGCCAGGTAAGTCCTGGCGGTACTCACCTGACCTTTAAGCGCGGGTATTACATGCTGGCGAATCAGGAAGCGGCGATCTGTTGTGAAACGGAAGGTTGCTCCGGCAATGGCATTGACGGGCGTCAGCCCCCAACTCTGCATAGGAGGAAGGGTCGTGAGTTGTTCATCTGTCAGTGGATCGGTAATGCTGGCAAACGTGGCCATAGCGGCCTGACGCGAGAGTCCCGGACGCAGCTCTGGCGAGAGTGCATTGGTAGCCAGCATCACTTTTGGTGTTTTGATCACGCCAAATGGCGTCAGCACTTCAGCCACGCTGCCATAACGAATACCCAGTACTGGTGTATTATCGTAACGTTGAATATTTTCAGGAAAATAATGGTTCAGGCCGGCAATCAGCTGCGCCGGATTAACCAACACGCAAACTGGCGTGAATATTCCTTTGCTGTAAAAGCGCGTGCCGAGTTTAGGGTACAGTTCTTCGCTGCTTAACATCTGCCACGGCTCATCCATTAAATCGAGATGGCTGGCGTACTCCTTCAATATACGATCATTGCCACGCTCCGCCTGGCAGTGATATTTACCGACCTGTTCCCAGTCGCACTGAAGATCATGCTCTGAAATGACCTGCTCCAGCTGACGAATGCCTTCCTGAAGCAGGTTACGGTAAGTGTTGGCCTTTTTTAATTCGGCCGTTGAGCTGCCAATATTATGAGGCAACCCGATAACAAACCCGGAGTTGCGTGCGGATGCGCTTTCCCGTGTGGTGTACGCGTCGACGATGATGATTTTCAGGGTGGGATTAATTTCAGCCAGGCGGCGCGCAAAAGCGACACCGGCAAATCCCGCACCGACAATGACCCAGTCGGCGGTGATATCCCTCGCAGCATAGGTTGCGAGGGGAAACATGACTCACCCGCAGGTCAGCCTGAATGATTATGATTTAATGGTATTGATGCGTAGCGCAATTCCCTGTGCCTTATTTGAAAAATAAAGCAATTTTTATAAGGGAAAGTGGGATAACTGTACCAGCGCTAATCTGACCATTGTTGATTTCAGACAAGTATAATTCTGGTGGGGAATTATTACTCAACAGGTAAAGAGGGGCGGACGCGTAAAGATCGTTGCAGGGCGTTAAAGCATTCTGTTGATTTCAGCGACTATTTGCATTGTTGCTTCTTCGATACTTCCTTCATTGCGGCATAAAAACCAGCCGTGCCTGGCAACCTCAAGCTCAAAAGCACGGGTACAGGCGATATGTTCTTCCAGGCGGTGAATCACCGTACTTCCCAGACCCCGCGAACGCGCTGCGGCTCTTTCCCATGAAACCTCTGGTGCGGTGACCACCCCGACATGCAGGTCTGGTGCTCGCACGTTGTGCTCTATATTTAGCTGCACTATCTCTGCGAAAGGCACCATTCGTCGAAATGCGGCATCCGACGGATACCAGCGATCCATCAGAATAATGCAGTTCCCGGGCTGCTTAGTGAGTACGTTCTGTGAAATCCAGGCACGGCTTAAAGCAAAGCGGTCACAGATCTCCCGTTCCAGATCGAGGGAGGGATTTCTGGCGAGCCGGTTAACCAGCGCCATGGATTCCGCCCTGAAGGGATCGCTTTTTTGCTCGCTAAGCCGGACCACCTTCCTGTTATCTGCTCTTAGCAATTGCGTAATGGACTCCAGCAGGGTGGTTTTACCGGTTCCCTTGGGCCCATCCAGAGTCACAAACAGCTGACGATTCATGATCCCAATGACATGGGAGTCGGGGAGTTTATATAGCGGGTACTTGCCAAAAGCATGTTTTTTACCTGATAAAGCTGAGCTTACGTCGTTCGCTGGGGGCCGTATAAGCGCATGGGTTGAGATCAGTACGGTGTAGTTTAAGGGAAGCGTCAATGAAACGGAAAAAATCCCGCGAGTGCCTGTCTCTATTTTATCTATTCAAATTCACGCCTTCATTTGCAATAACGAGGTGTTAAAGGAAACCTCCAGCACAGGCTGGAGTCTGGTGAGCAATACGCGTCACGATTATGCTCATAGCGCCTCGTTAAATTGCGTCTATTCTAATCCTGCGAAAGGTGGCTTTGATGTCTGACGAAAAGTAAACCAAACTGGAGACCGCTTTAAAACTGGCGGCCGATCATCCAGCAGAACAACCTGGATTTTAACGGATACTTTTGGCGTCAACGCTTTACGTCCCTGGTATTTCCGTACGGGAAGCGGGTGAGGGTAAAGTCGAACTCAAGGCGGGTGAGCATATATCAATTCAGCATTTGGGAAAAACCGGATGGCACGCCAGTCATTCTGGTATTCAGGTCGCAGAGAAGAGAGCCGGGTGTTTGTACTTCTGGTTAATGAATTGCCAGCTACGTTTAGGATTTTAAATGCCGCGCACGGAACAGAGCTAAAATTCAGTCAGACCCGTAAGCATCCCTTACCCTTAAGGCTGAATCACCTTACCCTGCTCATCAAGCAGATCCGTCAGGAGTGCCGTGCCATCGCTCCCCACCCGGAAGGCTCCGAAACGGGCTTGCGCAAAACGCTCGCCATGGCCTTCCTGAAAGAAATAAGCGTTAGTGCCGACGGTCAGCGAACCATAATGTTGATGGTATTTCACCCGCAGCTGATTTGGTTGCAGAGGTTCACCCTGATCAAACCGGGCCTGAGTCGCATGACGCTGTGCATCGAGATCCACAATCAGGGTTCCGCTGGTGGGCAGGAATGGCGCTGACAGTGTCGCACCGCAGGCCTCAGCCTGTTGATACAACATCACCTCCAGCGGTCGGGTAAGGGCATAATTCAGTGCCATGTAGTCGCCCTGCATCAGGGATCGAGGGTCAACCGGCGCAAGGGGTAGAATCATGACCGCACCCTGTTTCAGCAACTGCTCTTTTTGCCAGATGCTGACATTGACGGCCACCAGCGCCAGCGCTATTACTGCGCCTGCCAGCCATCGGCTCTGTTTACGCATTCTCACGGGCACCTCCAATCTGTGCAGGCAACACTTTTTTGACTCCCCATGCCAGCCCCAGTAAAACCAGACCGCCCGCCAGCAGCAGCAGGGATTTTTGCAACAGCGTCACTTCCATGAAGTAATACCAGCCAATGACGTACAGAACTAAGAAACCGCTACTGACCACCAGCAATCCCGGACTTCCCTGATAACGCGCCATCAGAATCAGCCACAAGCCCAGCCCGATACCCGGTGCGAAAAGAGCAGCAGCACCGCAGATCAGGGCCACGGGCAGTGTGATTATCGAAAACAGCGGCTGGCCGTTCCTTCTCTGACTGAGCACACTCAGCATTAAACCTGCCGCGATCCCTGTGCCCATAGCAGACTGAAGCGTAGCAAACTGCGCAGCGGACCAGAACAAATCCGTGATAAACGCCGCGTTTATTCCCAGGAAACTCAGCATCATCAGACCAGCCGGTATGCCATACAGCAGGGGATGTAGCGCGTCAGCATATGGCCCAGCCTGTAACCTCAGTTGTTGGCTGACAATCCCTAGCCACAAAAATATGACCGCCGCCACCAGTATGGAAACAGCAAAGTGACCCGCCATCGGCGACAGGGTCAGCCGGGCCAGTGAATAGCCCGCCAGCACCAGAAAAAAGGTCATGGCCGTGATGGCCATAAAACGGTAGGTGCGGTCAGGCATCGACACGGCCATCACGGCAAGAATCGGCAAGGCACACAATGAACCAGACATCATAAAGCTGAAGTCACTGCTCTGGATTTGCAGCAGAGCGCCGAAGATCAGCCCGCACGTTGCCGCAATAGCCCACGCCAGCCCGAGGTGATGTTTACCATCACGCTCATTGCGTAACAGGCCTCGCGCAATGACGGCGAGCAGCAGTGAAGGAAGAATAAGGGTGGCAGAATTCGGATCGTCGAGTAAGTCAGCGGCATAGAGCACCAGCGCCATCAGTAACAGAATGATGATGGCTGCGATCCAGCCTCCGACACTCAGCGCGAGCCTCAGATACCAGGGCAGATCCGATGCGTGACCGCGTTGCTTAATTTCCTCAATCTGTGAGGCGCTCAGCAAACCCTGCTGACGCAAGGTGCTTGTCAGTGAGGTCAGCCTGGCAGAAACCAGATCGATTGGCCCCTTTTCAGCTAGTTTGCGTTGCCAGTTCAGCAGGATAGAACCATTTACCAATACCCAGAAAATCATCAGTGCACCGGTCAGAAACAGGTCACCCGTATCATAGGCCAGCAGGAAAAGCTGCATGATCAGCGCGCAGCCCACAACGGTCAGACTGGCAACACCCAGCGTCAGCATGCAAAGGTCCACGTAGCGATAACGGTACAGGTAATAGCCTGCCAGCAGGGTGATCATCCAACTGACCGTGACAGACGTAACGTGGTTAGCCCCTTCCCAGTCAGAAAGATTTCCGGCCACGATGGTGGTCAGCAGCAACAGTAAAAATCCTGCCATAACGCGTGATAACCAGCGGCTTGCCAGCCAGCTTTTAGGGCGATGGGTAATCGCCCGCCAGGCCAGCGCTTACCGGATAAGCAGGCAGGCTGCCAGCAGTGCAAGATAACTGTACAGCACAGCCGTTGGAAGCCGTGTAAAGCTGTCAGACACAGCGACATCCAGCAGTGAGCTCGGCAACGTCATGTAATAGAGCTGGAATGCCAGGTTAGCGATCAGCCAGTTGCAAAACCACAGGCTGTTCTGCCGGGCAATCAGCGCCAGCGGCAAAAGAACACATAACCAGGCCCTGAAGAGCTCCCAGCTGTCAGCTCCGGTCTGGTAAATCTGCCCGTAGAGTGCAAACAGGGCGCCGAACCCTAAACCTGCCGCCAGCAATGCGCTGCGAGCCAGCGTGCTATACCATCGCCACCAGACCAATACTGAGAGCGCGGCGATCAGCAGTTCAGTCAGGGCGAATTTCGCCATCTTCGGCAGCCAGGCCCAGTTCCAGGCAACAAAGAACACCGCGCCAGCAACCAGTGACAGCAATCCCAGACAGCACAGAACCGGGATAAGAAACTGTCGCCACTGAGTATCTGATGGCCTGATACCACAAAAAGCATAGATACGCAGGCAGGTCTCCGGCGTCAGGCTGCCGCCTTTTACCAGACCAGCGATCTGACGGCATAGATATGCTGCCGTCCGTGACGGCATCCCGGTTATGCCATCAGGTGCAATCTCCCTCATACTTTCCCTGCCTCTGCTTGCGGTGTGACTTTGATGATGACGTTAACCACTGCTTTTCCCTGCGATCAATCCATGAGTTGCTCTGCTGAGCAGCAGATAAGTTTGCTGCACAAATGTAAACATCTTTTCCGGGATATAACAGTGTAAATCAAAGGCGAAAGGTGAACTCTGCGCGATCCACCGCATTCTTATGATCATGAGTATCGCAGACCAGAAACATCTGCGTTTACCGATGTAAAAATCCGGACCGTTATGTCTGAACAGACAGATTCATCCCACTTTCTCATCGGTGTACCTATATCGGCATCGACTTCACCGGCGTTGGACTGGATGTATATGAGAACGTCAAAGGATTTTTCCCGCAGGTGAAGGAGTTTGTCTATAACCCGAATGTTAAGAACACCCTGGTGCTGAAGGCTTACGACACCATCGCCAGCGGGCGGCTGGAGTTTGACGCCAGCCACCTCGACATTGCGCAGTCGTTTATGTCTATCCGCAAGGCCACCACGGCCAGCGGCAACCGTCCGACCTATGAAACCAGCCGCAGCGAAGAAGTCAGCCACGGCGATTTAGCCTGGGCGACCATGCACGCGCTGGCAAACGAGCCGCTGCAGGGACAGGCGGCACACACGCAGAACATTGTGGAGATTTATTAATGAGCAAACGCAGGAACCGCACCCGCACGCAGCCCGTGCCGCAGCCGGATAACATGACCAGCGGGGCAGCGTCGGAGGCGTTTACCTTTGGCGACCCGATCCCGGTGCTGGACCGCCGCGAACTGCTGGACTACGTGGAGTGCGTCATCAATGATTGCTGGTATGAACCGCCCGTGAGCGTTGACGGGCTGGCGCGCACGTTCCGCGCCGCCGTGCATCACAGCTCACCCATCAGCGTAAAGTGCAATATTCTGGCGAGTACCTTTATCCCGCATCGGCTGCTGAGTCAGCAGGCGTTTAGCCGCTTTGCGCTGGATTACCTGATTTTCGGCAATGCCTACCTGGAGAAGCGGACCAGCCGCCTCGGTAACGTGCTGAAGCTGGAGCCGTCGCTGGCAAAGTTCACCCGGCGCGGCCTCGACCTTGATACCTACTGGTACGCGCACTATGGCATCAACACGGAGCCGTATGAGTTCGAGAAGGGGAGCGTGTTTCATCTGATGGAGCCGGATATCAATCAGGAGATTTACGGTCTACCGGGTTACCTGTCGGCTATCCCGTCGGCGCTGCTGAATGAGTCGGCCACGCTGTTCCGCCGCAAGTATTACCTTAACGGCAGCCATGCGGGTTTCATCATGTATATGACCGACCCGGCGCAGAGCCAGCAGGACGTGGACAATATCCGCGGTGCCATGAAAAGCGCAAAGGGTCCTGGCAACTTCCGTAACCTGTTTATGTACAGCCCTAACGGTAAAAAGGACGGCATCCAGATCATCCCGCTGTCAGAGGTGGCGGCAAAGGATGAGTTCCTGAACATTAAAAACGTGAGCCGAGACGACATGCTGGCCGTGCATCGTGTGCCACCGCAGCTGATGGGGATCATCCCCAGCAACACCGGCGGGTTCGGTGATGTGGAAAAGGCCAGCAAAGTGTTTGTACGTAATGAATTAATACCATTACAAAAGCGTTTTGAAGAATTGAATGATTGGATCGGTGAAGAAATTATAACATTTGAAGAATACAACCTTTGAAAAATGAGAGGCTAACGCCTCTCATTATCTTATTTGTTATAGAGATCAACTTTATAGCGATCAACCCTCATTTTATTTATTAGGCTTTCATAAGAAATCATCGTAAGAGCCCATTTTACGCTCCATGTGATTTTTTCATAGTCGGCATTGCTTCCATATAATTTACTAAACTGTAAGGCAGATTCAACAACATAGTAAGATTGTGCACCGGCTGAGTTTTTAAAGGCGTCGTAATAGTCTTGTATGCTAGTTTGAGTCAATCTATCTATATCCTTATTACCCCATCCCCTTAGCTCATGGAGTCGTATAAGCAGTTCCGATAAAGTCTCGGGTTTTTCCTCCTCGGTTGAATAGTAAGCATCATTAAATGCGTCAATTAAATCACCATCTTTTAACTTTCTATTTAACTCTCTGCTCTTTATGTTGAAGAGTTCTCTTTCATCCTTTCTATTATCAATGTAAAAATCAATCGCTTCTTTAGCTTCAGCATGCTTATTGAATTCTTTTAAAAATTCAACAAGTGAATCTAAATTTCCTGGGGATATGGCTTTGCAGTTTAGTTTGAAGCTATTAATTAGCCCATCTAAAACTTCTTTTTCGTTGTTATCAAAAGAGTTATGGAATAGTCCCCAAGCTTCAGAGAAAGCATCTCTGGACTTTCCTTTTACTACGATTTTGTTCTTTTCATGAATAACGTTCTGAAAGTCACTATCTGTTACATAACCATGCTTAACGAGATTAATTATTTCTTTATCTACATCATCCGTAGATATGTATCCATAGTCAGATATTATCTTCTTCCAAGCCAGCTTCTTAGGGTCATCATCTTCGTTTTGATTTCCGAAGCCATACAGAAAAAACTCATCACTTGAAATAAAAGTTAAGGAAGGTACTTCCTCGTCATCACTAAAAGCATAAAAGCACCAAGAGAAAAGAACTACTGATGCCATTGCCTCTTCGAGGAGAGAAGGGGTGCTGCTAACAAAATATGGAAATATAATATCAATGCTTCTTTCAATTTTCTTTAGGATTCTTATATTTCTTATTTTAAGCTTTTGAGTAAATTCAGATAGTTTTCCATGAAAACCTTTACTCCCTTCGTAAGCTATGGCTGCGCTTTCTTCGTGTGATGGTTTAAATAATAGCTCTATGTCAAGAACCTTCTCCTTATATGTATTAAACTCTTTAGTTTCTGGCGTTCCATCATTTAAAAGTAATATCACCTTACACTGTTTATGCTCTTTCAATAAAGAAACTAATCCTAGAACATCCTTTAAACTCAGACCTGCTCCTTTTCTTTCTAAGTCATCTATACAAATTATAGTTTTGCTTAGATTCATGAATGCCAGACTTTCTAAAACAGGAGTGATGTTTTTTGCCAAAGGCGTGCCCTTTAATATTCCTCCGTCAATCTTTCCATAACCTTTTAGGACTCCGGTTGTATTTTCTTTTAAAGTTGATAAGCTCGGCTCAGTACCTATCAAATCTAGGGATATTGAGTTTTCAAATAAAGAATATTTAAGTGTTTCAAGGTTATTAATTCCAAAAAGAGAAACGTAAGTATAGGCAGGTAAATTAATTATTTTGTCATCACGGGCTCTTTTCAAAAAAGAGTTCCAGCTGTAGGTTTTACCTACCCCCCACTCCCCTTGATGGCCATAACTTCAGGAGTTTCAGAGTTTAGGAATTTGCGTATTTGTTCTTCGATCAAAAGCTTAGACATTGCACATCCTCTTTTCGGTCCTTTAACACTTCATCTTGCATGTCGCGTTGCAGGTTGTCACCATTACATATAGCGCGCGCTCGTAGCCCCGCCACGCCTGCCCGCTTTAGGTAGTGGTTTTCATGCACCTGCATGACATAAGCAAAAGCCCGCCAGTAGTGGCGGGGCGGAGGGCTAACGATCCTTTTGGGATCATGCGGATTCATGCAGCATAGGCATGCACATGGCTAAAGCGCGCTGAGATCACTCAAAACTTCGACAACTCTGAGGAATGGCCGTTCGCGTGAAGGTGTTCGATCACTCTTTCCTTAACGATACTAAGCCATTGCGTTGCTGTCATATCCCATCTGTCCGGTGCAAAGTCATACCTGTACCGGTCGGAAAAAACCTTTAGGCCATCAGATTCCTGTTCAAAATCCTGAATATTAGCCAGTAGCATTCTCAGATTGAAAGGGTTGGAAGTGGCAAGATATTCATTTAGCAGGTTATCAAAATCACAATCAGGGTCGAAAATATCACAATCCTGACCATAATACGCCACAACGAGATTATCCATCTCGCAAGATTTAGTCATATCAGTATCCATATAACTCCTTATGGCGTAGGAAACGCAGTAACAAGATAATATTGCTTACCATTGAAAGTCGTGGGCCTGATGACTATTCGGACACCATAGGCTTTCTTAACCTCTGTCGCCCCCCGCTCAATGTATGTACCGATCGGAAAATTAGACTTGTGCGCATAAACAAGCGTCGTGCGTGCATGTGAATACTTCAAAGCATACTCAATCTGTGTTCTTTTAACAGATAGCACTTCAGATATGACCAGCTCTGCCTGCCTGAGATTTTTGAAGCTACTAGATACATGGGGCGCGCGGGGTTATGAAAAACGGGCAATCAGTTGTTCCGGTGTCCTTACTACGTACCGCGCAATCGTATGTCCCAGCACTCCGCCCTCATGCTCAGTCAGCCTGATACGGCCAGAATACACCGAAGCAACTCTTGCAGCACCCGCGGCTGAGGCGAAAATAAAGGGTACGGCAAGATCAACGGTTACCCCTACTTTGTAAGCTGTAGCATAATCCGCCCCTAACTCACCCGCCGCAATTTCAGCTACTACGGTGCCTTCGCCAGCGCGTTTCCCCAGGGTTTGCCGGTGGGTATCGGCTCGGGTTTGCTTTTTACAGGCAGGCAGGGGGATGCGCTGACCTTCGCGACCATCACCGATCGCGGACCGAATGCCGACTCGCCTGATAGGGGTGAGAAAGAGTCAAAAATTTTTGTCACGCCAGATTTCGCTCCATTGCTGATGAATATTCGTGTACAGAACGGCAAAGCCGAAGCCACGGATGCCCGACCGTTGCATGACGATAAGGGCAACATTAACGGATTGCCGTTGCAGGATGGCGTCATCAGAGCAACCAATGAAATCGCATTAAGCGATACGCTGAAAGTCCTGCAGGGTGATAACCGCGGTCTGGATACAGAAGGCATTGGGCCGGATGGGAAGGGCGGATACTGGCTGTGCGATGAGTATGGCCCGTTCCTGATTAACGTTGATGAGCACGGTAAAATTCTGGCGATGCATGGGCCTCAGGCAGCCGACGGTGAAAAATCTATCGCGGGCGGTCTGCCGAATATACTCAAATGGCGTCAGCCTAATCGTGGCTTTGAGGGGATCACCCGCATGCCAGATGGGCGAATCATCGCTGCGGTGCAGAGCACACTGGATATCGACGGCAAAAGTAAAAAGCAGGCGCGCTTTACACGGCTGGTTAGCTTCGATCCAGCGACCGGAAAAACCGCGATGTATGGTTACCCTATCGACGGCGAGGCTTACAGTAAAAACAGTGATGCAAAAATTGGCGATATCGTGGCGATCGACAATCAGCATCTTCTGCTGATAGAGCAAGGCACCAACAAAAATGACGCAATGCGTAACCTTGTCTACAAGGTAGATTTGCGTCCGGCTACCGAGCTTTCAGCATTTGATAAGCCTGGCGACGGAGTTCGACGACGAGAAAACGCTGGCGCAGCGCGGTATTAAGCTCGCAGCGAAATCGCTGGTGGTCGATTTACGTCAACTCGGCTGGCAGCAGGAAAAGGCCGAAGGACTGGCAATGATCGATAATAGAATGCTGGCGGTCACGAATGATAACGACTTCGGTGTGAAAGCAGTCATGCAAAATCCGGTTGAAGGCAAGAAGCGCAAAGATTATCGGGTGACGGATCAGGGGACACTGACGGTAGATGATAAGCCGGTGGCCACGACAATCGGCCTGAAGCCGCTGAAGAAACCTGAGGTGGATAGCGAGTTGTGGATCGTAACACTGGCGGAACCGCTTAAATAAACGATATCCCTAACCCGGGCTGTGTTCCTTAATTGCATCACCTGCTGTAAAAGAGCCGGATGTAACAGCCCGATTTTAACACCGACAGATATTTCCCGGCCGTTTTGTCACAAGGTGTGGCAGTCCGCTAGTCATTTCTTACCATTCAAATGTTTCTCTGATGCTTTGCGGCGTTAATCTTCATGGGCGAATCCTGGGCGCTGGCCGAAACAGAGTAACTTGCAATTGCGAGCGCACTACGGCCATCTGTGAACCTGATGGCATCAGAAAAGTGGTCGTTTGCTGATCGTGCGTTTAGTCATCTCAATTTCTCCTGTTAATGATTCTTCCTTCGTTATGTATCCCCTGTATCCCCCCGCTTATCAGCGTATGAAGATGAAAAATTTTGAAAACGGCGTTCCTTCAGAAATTTTCAAAAGGGTAATGCCTGCAATTGCCATTCTGGAAATAACGTTATTTTTCATTTAGTTGAACTGTGATCTTGATGGCTATTATTTATTGTTACATTATAACGTAACTGAAAATGTCGCATATTTGAACCCTTTCTTTAATCTGTCGTCTCAGGACCAGTGGGTAACTGACTGATTTTAAGAATTTAAGGACGAGGTGCATCATAATGTTTCAAAGGCAGTGGCTAAAGCAATTTTACATGCCAGCATTCATTTCTTTTTATATTGGTGTCTTATTAAACACGCCTGTTTTTATCCGCCGTTATAATCAACTGCATTTTGATAATAAACTTGCGTTAACTTTCGAAGTTATAGCCGCCTTCTTTTTTGTTATGTCATTAACGCTGCTGATTTCCCTGACAGGAAAAATTCTGACACGCGTACTCCTGACGTTACTTGTTATTTTTTCAAGTGCTGCCAGTTACTACATGATATTTTATAACGTTGATATTGGTTATGGCATTATTGCTGCCGTTTTAGCAACTGACTCCTTAGATCTTTCAAAAGAGTCTGTTGGATGGCATTTTATTATCTGGTTAATCTTAGTTAGCATCCCGCCCCTGTGGGCAGTCTGGCGCGGAACGCGTACGCTTCCTGCTTCAAAAAATACAAAAAAGCGCAACTGGTATTGCAGAAGTGCTGTATTTTTCATCGCCGCTTTATGCTTCTGGCTGCCCTTAAATGTCATGGGAAAACTTCAGAACGAACAGGATAAAAAAACCAATCGAATGATGGCGAGTTATGGCGGCATTGTTGCAGGTACTTATTCTCCATCTAACTGGTTGTCAGGCATCGGATTGCTGGCATACAGCTCGATCAGTCAGGCTGAAGATAATCATAATCTTTTCGATCCTTACGAACATTTCCGATATGTTGCACCAAAAAAATCAGATGACTTATATATTGTGTTCATTATTGGTGAGAGCGCCCGGCGTGATCATATGGGGTTATACGGTTATGCCCGCGATAATACGCCTTATCTCGATCGTGAAAAAAATCTGGTTCACCTGCAGGGTTACTCATGTGATACCTCGACCAAGCTCTCGCTCCGCTGCATGTTTGTCAGAATGGGAGGCGCATCCGAAGCACCACAGCGCACCTTAAAAGAGATGAACGTATTTACGGTAATGAAAAAGCAAGGTTTTACTGAAGACTTATACTCTATGCAAAGTGAGGCATGGTTTTATAACAAGGTCATGGCGGACAGTTACTCGCTCAGGGAATCTATTCAGGCCGAGAAACGTCACACCGGTCAGCCGGTGGATGATATGGCTCTGGTGAGTGAATTAAAGGATTCAATACAGCAGCATCCTAAAGGAAAACATATCGTCATTCTGCATACGAAAGGCTCACATTACATGTATACAGAGCGTTATCCGCGCGAATTTGCACGTTTTAAACCTGAATGTCAGGGGATCGATGATGCCTGCAGTACACGGGAGATGGTGAATTCTTATGATAATAGTCTGCTATATATGGACTACTTTATTAAACAGACACTCGATACCCTGAGAGATAAAAATGCTATCGTTTTCTACGCATCAGACCACGGTGAGTCGATTTCTGAGAATATGCATTTTCATGGTACACCACGCGATCACGCACCCTTAGCCCAGCGCACTATTCCTGTGATGGTCTGGGCTTCTGACAAATTCCTTGAGGATAAAGATAACAACGCCTCTTTTGAAAAATTAAGACAACTGCAGGACAAAAAAACACCGGTATTTCATGAAAAGCTATTTGACAGCATTTTAGGTTGCTCTGGATTTACATCACCTGATGGCGGTATTAATCCGTTAAGAAACTGGTGTTCCCATTCGCAGTAAAAGGGTGGTCAGCGCTTATGAGATCTGACTAAAAATGAAATCATTACGAAAAGGTGAACTGAATACTTTTCATTTCACCTTTTTTTTACCTGCACTCACACTGTTCGTACTCCCGCTGATCGCCGACTCCACCAGGATTCAGAAGCGTCATCTTTCTCAGACTGCCTTTGTCCGTCATCCCTGCATCAGCATGCTTCAACACAGCCAGCCAGGAAATATCCCGATTACTGTGCTGCCGATCGCGTTATCAGCCATGGCAGCTAAGCTTAGTTGACAATCACCCGGCCGGAAGAGAGTCCACTTCCGGCCGCAAGCAGGAGAAGATCATGAAAGCAGTAATCTACAACGGTCCCTATGACGTAAAAGTTAAAGACGTACCTGATGCGAAAATTGTTCGTCCTACAGATGTCCTTGTCCGCATTACCACCACTAACATCTGTGGGTCTGACCTGCACATGTATGAGGGCCGGACCAGCTTTGAGCAGGGACGTATTCTGGGGCACGAAAACATGGGTGAGGTGGTTGAAATTGGCTCGGGTGTTGAGCGTATTAAGGTCGGTGACTATGTCTGTCTGCCGTTCAATATCGGATGCGGTTTTTGCGAGAATTGTGAAAAAGGTCTGACGGGATATTGCCTTACCGCCAATCCAGGTACCGCGGGAGCGGCCTATGGGTTTGCTGAAATGGGCTCCTGGGAAGGCGGCCAGGCGGAACTGCTTCGGGTTCCTTTTGCAGACTTTAACTGCCTCGTGCTACCGCCTGACGCAGCAGAAAAAGAAGATGACTATGTGATGCTTTCGGACATTTTCCCTACTGGCTGGCATGCAACAGAACTTGCCGGAATAAAGCCTGGCGAAAGCGTTGCCATTTATGGCGCGGGGCCGGTGGGTTTGATGGCTGCACACTCAGCCATCATAAAAGGGGCTTCACAGGTATTTGTTGTGGATACACATAAAGATCGTTTAGCGCTGGCAGAGAAACTGGGGGCAACGGCCATCAATGCCGTTGGTGATGAAGCCGTACAAAAAATTCTTGACCTGACCGACGGGCGTGGCACCGACTGTGGCTGTGAATGTGTGGGTTATCAGTGCTGTAACAAACATGGCCATGAAGACAATTCAGTCACCATGAACAGTCTCGTTGCGTCAACGAAAGCAACCGGGGGAATCGGTGTCGTTGGCGTATTTGTCCCTCAGGATCCGGGAGCTTCTTCGGACCTTGCCAAAGAAGGTAAGATGCCCTTTGATTTCGGGAGTTTCTGGTTTAAAGGACAGGCAATCCGCACCGGTCAGGCTAATGTCAAAGCCTATAATCGTCAGTTGTCACGCCTGATTCATCAAGGTAAAGCCAGCACGGGAGACATAATCTCACACCGTCTTTCGCTTGCAGAAGCGCCTGCGGGATATAAGCATTTTGACGACCGCGATGAAGGATGGACGAAGGTTATACTGAAGCCATAACATAAGTTGGCCGGTAAGCAAAAATCGTAGAAATGCTGAAGTGCCGACGGGATACCATTGCGTATCCCGTCATTATTTTGCTCTGTTTCAGCAAGCCACCCTGCCTCTTGTCAGCCACTTATTAAACAGGCATTCCGTTCTGTTCTTTGTCATAACATCACATCATGTCATGTAGCCCTCTAATGCTTCTGTATTCTGCTTTAGAAGAGACGGGCACCTCAAAACCGGGAGAAGGGGCAGGCCTTTCATGAAATCATCTGCACACAATGCCGCTACATTAAACAATAGAAAATTTAACGATTTATCTCGCTTATATAAGCTGTGATATGGCCGGTAACATGACTGTTATTTATTTTTTCTCACCGGGAGCCGTCATGTTAGGTAAATTATTCAGAAAATCACCCTCCGCCGCAGAGGTCATTTCATCCACAGTGCCTGAAGTGTTAATTGAAGAGTTCCAGCCACGTAGTCAGCTACCCGAACGTCTGGACAGCTTTTTGGCCCTGCTGCCAGAAGTGTTATGGATATGTGAGGGTAAAGACATCAACGAGAGCACGCCGCTATGGATTTCATCGGCAGCGTCGTTAGGTTTGTCACGCGGAAGCAGTAATACCATGACGCTCTCAGCGCTCTGTTCCCTTGTTCATGAAGAAGATAAAAGCCATTTCAGGCATCTTTTACGAAACACGCAGGCCCCTGTTTCTCGCGACGTAAAGCAAAAATGCCGTTTTAAGACAGCGGGCGGAAGTTACGAGTGGTTTCAGGTGGCTGTAAAACGTGAGCGCAGCCCGGACAGCCAGAGTCAAAGACTGACTGGAATGTTGCTGAACATTAACGATGATGTTGCGCACGAAAGTGAATACGACATCGCCATGACCCGTTTCAACCTGTCACGTGAAATGCTGAATGACGGCCTATGGGATCTTCAGATTATCAATGGTGACCCTTTACATCCGAAAAATGTGTTCTGGTGGTCTCCACAGTTCAGGAAACTGCTCGGATTCGAAACTGTTGAAGAGTTTCCTGATGTGATTGACAGCTGGGCTTCGCGTCTTCACCCGGACGACAGCCACCACACGCTGGATGCCTTTATAAAACACCTTAACGATCATTCAGGCGCAACAGGTTATGACGTTGACTACCGCGTCAAACTCAAAAACGGCAATTACCGATGGTTCCGGGCCCGCGGTCAGACCCGACGCGACAAAGACGGCGTACCTTTGCGGGCGGTCGGGGCCCTGATTGATATCCAGACACTGAAAGACCGGGAAGCTCAGGCTGAGCATGAACGTCAACGAAGACATGAGGCTGCAGCGTCTGTCAGTGAAATTGCTGATTTGGTCTCCGAAAATGCAAATATCGCTGCTCAGATCAAACTCATCTCATTGAACGCCAGCATTGAGGCCGCAAGAGCAGGGGTACAGGGGCGGGGCTTTTCCGTTATTGCCAGTGAAATTCGCGAACTGGCGGACAGAACCGCTGAGATAACCGAAAACATTAGCCGCCTGCAGGTCCGGCTGGAGGCTCTGTCGCATTAAGGAGCCGTCAGGTAACATGCTGTTTTTTTTGTAATGTTGCCGAATATGTCCTTGATCCAAAAATCTTTCCGACGCCTCCATTATCCCGTTGATATTATCGCGCAGTGTGTCAGCTGGTATCTGGCGTACTCACTCAGCCTGCGCAACCTCGAAGAGATGATGGCTGAGCGGGGTATTATTGTTGATCACTCCACACTTCACCGCTGGGTCATCCGCATGGTACCCCGGCTGGACAGGGCGTTTCGCAGATGTAAACGCACAGTGGGTCGTCGATGGCGGATGGATGAAACCTCCATAAAAGTTAAAGGTGAGTGGAAATACCTGTACTGGGCAGTTGACACTGATGGTCAGACCATCGACTTTCTGCTGACGGCTAAACGGGATGCAGCGGCAGCACTACGTTTTTTCCGCAAGGCCATGCGCCACCACGGTGAACCGGAGGTTGTGACCATTGATAAAAGTGGCGCCAATACGGCAGCGTTGACCATACTCAACGCGGGTAAATCAGCAGATGGAAGCATCAGGGTCAGACAGAGTAAGCACCTGAACAACTGGTGGAACAGGATCACCGAAATATCAAGCGCCGGATACGGCCCATGCTGGGATTCAAATCATTTGGCGAACGCAGACGATACTGGCTGGCATTGAGTTAATGCACATGATACGCAAGGGTCAATTTCATCGTTCAGCCAACAGTGAATTGTCACCGGCAGAGCAATTTTATCTGTTGGCTGTTTAATAAATCGGCAATGCCACTTTTGCTGACTTGTCTACGCTAATGCGACAGAGCCGTCACAGCGGCGCAGCCATTACCCATGCCTTTCTCATTTCGCTTCTCATAATGGTCGCCTGCCTGACTATCGGGGCAGCACTGTGTACCCGGCTTATCCGGCTCGGATCGCTCCGCGAGCCCGGCCCGCGTATCCCAACGGTAACTAGCAGGCTCAGCTGGCTGCGTTGCAGCGGCCAGCAGATAGACTCTCTGTTTTCACTTAAGTGGTGCACAGCCTATGCATGGGAATCTGATCGCTTCTTCAGTCCGGAACGACAGAAGAGTGGCCACTATTTCAGCAGTCATCGATCAAGCAGACAGGGCAACAGACCCAGTTCGCATTTAGTGAGCAGCAGATGCGCCATCACTGATATCAACCTTACTGACAGGCATCACACACTTATGGAAGGAATTGCGCCGCGAGGCCCGGAGTAATGGTGCATTTCAGAGCCCTGATCGACAACATTGCGTCATCGTCCATTACAGAGCTGGTTAAAAAGCATGCTAAAGCGGGGTTGGTTAAGCTGGCGCAGTAACAAAGCTAACGGGGTGCTTTAATCGGTCAAATGAACTGCACCTCATCAGTCAACAAGGCTTGTAAAAATTTCACAGGATTATGGCCAAAACGCAGTTAAATGGTCTGGTTTTAACAGGCACGTGATGCCTGGACGAAAAAAAATGGGGCCCTGAGGCCCCATGCTACTTAGCGTTTCTTCGGCGTCTGTTATTCAGGCAGGGCGTAAACCACCACCTGATCACCCACCTGATCTTTCAGGATGGTATTACCACCCGCGACAAACGCCACATACTGACGGCCTTTGTACTCGTAGACCGATGGGTTAGCTACCGCAGGGGCTTCTGCCTGATCGGACCATAATTCTTCGCCGCTCTCAACAGAGTAGGCGCGAACTTTTGCATCCATTGAAGCACCGATGAAAATGACGCCACCCGCCGTGACAGCCGGGCCGCCAATCGTCGGGGAGCCCCAGCTTTCTGGCATAAAGAAGCCATACTGCTGTGATGCGCCAACAGGACGACGCCATTTCACGTCACCGGTGTGCATATCAATTGCGACGATTTCACCAAATGGCGGCTGCCAGCACGGCATACCCAGCCAGTTATTAGCAACCATCAGGCGCAGGCCGTAGGGCGCGCCTTCCTGAGGGGCAAAACCGCTTTCATTGCCGGAACCATTATCCGCTTTTTCATAATCTTTGCGGCTGTAAAGTTTCACATACTGCACAATGTGAGAGGTGTTAACGATAGCAATCTGTTTTTGTGGATCGAACGCC
>Ga0105251_10000807_pt1 | contig 28358 bp, 25 predicted proteins | sample KBSS64metaG_FD_80424 | JGI IMG/M metagenome (GOLD analysis project Ga0105251, IMG submission 80424) | Switchgrass rhizosphere microbial communities from Kellogg Biological Station, Michigan, USA - KBS S6-4 metaG | ecosystem: Host-associated > Plants > Roots > Rhizosphere > Soil | place...
CTCTGGGGGGTAACTGGCTGTCGAAGGGCGGATGGCTCAAATTGCTTCTTGCGGCTGCTACGTTGAAATTTTTCATTGGACGCTTCTATTTAGAAATGACACAAGCAAGTGTCAAGCGTGGATCGGATACAGGCGTCTCACCGGGCGGCCAGCGAAACTCGAAATGGCCTATTTCCCGACGGGGGCAAACGCTGCAAATTAAGGTAGTCAGGGAAAAACAGATGCGGTTAGTGCGGTTGATCAAGATTTGTAATTTTGCGCTTCGATATCATCGTACTCGCGTTTACCCTTAACACGAAGGCGAAAGATAAATACTTACGCGTGTCGGTACCACAAGATGTCGACATACCGGGTGGAAGCAGGCATACGGTCATCGTTTCCGGCAACCGCGCCGATTGCACGCGCATAGCGCAGAATAAGACTCTGGGCACTTATAGAACGGAACGTGCCTGAAGGAAAGCAAATCCATAGTCCAGCGAGACTACCCACTACAGAGAAAGCGATGAAAAAAGGAAAGACGAAAGTTACGCGTCAGGATGCCGAGCGGCTTTTTGAGGGCCTGCCGGCCGGCACCACGAGAGCAGCGAGCCGACCGGAAAACCCATTCGGTGACGAGCCGGTCAAGGCGGCGAGCCGTGCCGACGACGAAACCAAGCTTTGGAAAGACAATCTCATCACGCTTCCGGTGACGATCGAGTTGCCGAGTGGCTACGCGTCCGCGTCCCGCATGCGCGAGGCGCTTGCGCAGGCGTGGCGCGTGAAGTGGGTGAGAGTGACCGAAAACGAGGTTGTCGGCGATTTTCCTGAAGGATGGAAAGCCGTGCGCCCGGGAACAGGACCGACAGAGTTGCGAGATTCGTCCGACGTGGTACGCGCCGTCTACGGCTGGGCAAAGGATGCCGAGCTCAGGATATTGCCGCGCTACCTGGTGGAGTCGCAAGCGAACAGCACGAGCGGATTAGGCAGCGTGCTTGTCCGCGACCGCGAGACTGGCCAGGTCCTCGAGAGGTCATCGGTCTGGTCGGCGCAAACGGGTACGAATCATCCGGACTGGAGCCGGCTGTCGAACTGGCTCAGCGCGCGCTATCCACACAATCGAGACCCGCTGCGGTACTGGGAAGACTGTGAGGCGAACGTCCCACGCTGAGTCGCTTTGGAAAAGGCGCTCACGCGCGAATCTCGTAGCGAGCGTCATCGCGGTCGTCGACGTCGCGCCGTGCCTGTGCTTGTGCTTGTGCCCGGGCGGACACTGGATGACATCGCCTGCGGGGATTCCGAATCGCGGCTCCCTGCCTCGCTCGATTTGCAACTAATCGTCTAGTTCGTCTGTAGTCCGAGACAGCTACGCCAATCATCTGCGCGCCTCGTCAAGAATTAATTCGCTATCCAAAGCATCCCCGCTACATCGAAAAAAGACACGAAGCGCGCTGTGATGACCAAACGATGCCGCCGCTGATTTGCTTTCGCCAAAGCATTCGTTGGCGATGCGCGCATCGCGCTTTAGCATCGGGCGCCAGAGATGATTTCACGCTCTGGCGGCTTTCCAGGAAAACTTCATGCGATACAAGGGATATGACGTGGCACCGTCCGCACATGCGTTGCCGAGCGGCCTGTATGCGGCGAACCTGATTATCGAGAGCCACACGGCGGCGAGCGGGGCATCGTTTACGTTCGATGCGCTCGACTACTTCTTCGAGCCCGATCACGCCATCGCATATGCGGCGCGCTGGGCCCGGCTATGGATCGATCAGCGCAGCAAGTCCGCGCGCGCCGGTGCGTGACAGGGCGCGCGGCGCTCAGGCGAGATCGGGCGGTGCGGCCTTGAGCACATCGACGTGCTTCGGTATGAGGCCGAGCTCGACGAACGTATCGGCGATCTGCTGCTGCTCGCCGATGATGTCGCGCGTAATGACCTCCGTGCCGAACGCCTGCCGGCTCACCGCGAGTTCGACGACAGGTTGCGGCAAGCCCCAAAGCCGCGCGAGCTCGCGCGCGAGTTCGTCCGGATGCTGCTTGCCCCACTGATCGACCGCCTTGATTTCCTCGATGACGATGCGGATCACATCGGGATTCTTCGCCACATAACGCTGCGACGAAAAATAGTAAGCGCGATTGCCGACGACGCCGCTCGCATCCGCCACGATGCGCGCATTCAGCGTCTTCTGCGCCGCGGCGAAGAACGGGTCCCAGATGACCCACGCATCGATGGAGCCGCGCTCGAACGCGGCGCGCGCATCGGCGGGGGCGAGAAAGGCCAGTTCGACGTCGCCATACCGGAGACCGTGCTTGCGCAGCAGCTTCACGAGAAAGTAATGGACGTTGCTGCCCTTGTTGAGCGCCACGCGCTTGCCCTTCAGATCCGCCGCCGCTCTGATCGACGATTGCGCGGGGACGATCACGGCTTCGGATTGCGGTCGCGCGGGCGTCGCCGCGACATACGCGAGCGGCGCACCGGCCGCCTGCGCGAAGATCGGCGGCGCCTCGCCGACGTCGCCGAAATCGATCGAGCCGACGTTGAGCGCTTCCAGTTGCACGGGGCCGGCGGAAAACTCCGTCCAGCTCACGGATACGTTGAGCGGCGCCAGCCGCTTTTCCAGCGTGGCGCGTCCCTTGAGCAGGTTCAGATAACCCTTCTGGTTGCCGATGCGAAGCACGCGCGGCTCTCCTTGCGCGCCCTGCTGCGCGAAGGCTGCGGGCATCGCGGCAAATGCGGCGGCGCTCGCCGCGGCGCGCGCGGAAAGAGACAGGAAAGCACGGCGAGCAGCGATAGGTCTACGTTTGGACATGACGGGAATCCGGCGTTTCTAAGGAGCCTCAGATCGTAGAGCGAAGGCGCATACGGACCAACGTAGCAATGGAGATAACGCTATCGTCATCGCGTTCATATGCTTGTGCTTCCGGTGGATAGCCGATTTCACCGCGTTCGCGCGCAACGCCGGGCCGAATCTCTCAGTCTGCTTTCGGACCTGGACTGGTGCGAAGCCGTGGGCGGGCTCTGGTCGGCGACGCACAGACAGTGGCGGCGCGCTGCAGGAATATGCAAAGGCCGGCGCGGACAGCTTCGTGCTGCCGGGCTATTGGCGTTTGAATTTCCGCTTCGCCGGGCAAGGGGCGCGTCACGACCGGCGCGTCACGGCCCGCGGTGAAGAAGCGGAGTTTGTCATCGTAAGGGAGGAGTAGATGAAGATGGCTCACCGGGTCACGTCGTCGACGAGCGGCCCCGAATGGGGACTGGTGTTCGGTTTGATCATGACGGCGATCGGCGTGGCACTGTGGTACCGCGGCGTGTCTTCGTTCGCCGATACGGTCGACCAGTCGCTGGGTGTCGCGGCCTTGCTCGTGGGCGTTTTCATGTCCGTGTACGCCGGCCGCGAAACCCTTCACGCGAGACGGCGCAAGTAGCATCGGACCCGGCTGTCTCGAACGTTCGGGCAGCTACTCGATCTGCAAGGCTTCGTTCGAGAATCCCGCGAAGGCGCTCGACGGCGCATCGGGGGTCGGCGTCAGCGCAGGCTACGCGATCGGCGCGACGCAGCACGACCACGAGCGCCTCGACGATCAGATAACCGCCGCCGGCCCGCACGCATTATCGGTGGCTATATCGAAAGACAAAAAAGTCATTTCCGCTGTGCAGCCGACGATTTCATACTGAAGCGTTGATCCGCCGCGCAAAGGGGAAGACCGATGAGCAACAGATCGATTTCCGGCGACGCCGTCGCGGGAAACGCCGCACCGTCGAGCGAAGCGCGCAAACCTTTCGGCACGGAAGACTGGTGGGCAGTCGCCATCGGCTTGCTTGCGATCGTCGTCGCGTATGCGCTGTTCGCCTCGGGCAGCAGCATCAAATGGCTGGCCGTCGCGCCGGCGAAATGGTCGGGCATCGGGCAACTCGCGGGCGATCTCGGCAAGCATGCGAGCGGCTACGTCGCGCTCTTCATCACGTTCGCGGCGGTGTTTTCGGTTGCCATCGCCGCGCTCGGCCTGCACGTCGGGCGATTCCTCGCGGGCTTTCTCGTCATCTTCGTCGTGTCGACGATCATCTTCGCGGCGGGCGCATGGGTAGAGGCGAGCGCCTACAACCTCGAACCGCCGCTGATCGCGCTGGCGCTCGGGCTCTTCGTGTCGAACCTCTTCACGTTGCCCGCCTGGCTCGCACCGGCGCTGCGCGTCGAGTTCTATATCAAGGTCGGCATCGTGCTGCTCGGCGCGACGCTGCCGCTCACGCTGATCGTCTGGCAGGACCGGTCGCGATCGGACAGGCAACCATCGTGTCGCTCGTCACCTTCTTCGTGATCTACGGCGCGGCGCGGGCGCTTGCCATCGACAAGCGCTTTGCCGCGGTGCTGGGCGTCGGCGGCGCGGTATGCGGCGTGTCGGCCGCCATCGCGATCGCCGGCGCGGTGCGCGCGCGGCGCGAACAGGCGTCGGTGGCGATCACGCTGGTCGTCGTCTGGGCGATCGTGATGGTGTTCGCGCTGCCCGCCGTTTCGCGCGCGCTCGGTCTGCCGACCGGCGTCGCGGGCGCATGGATCGGCACGTCCGAATTCGCCGATGCCGCCGGCATCGCCGCTGCGCAGGCCTACGGCGATTTCGCGCGGCATGCGCCGGGCGTCGTGGCCGGCGCGCCCGATGCGTCGCTGCAGGCCTTCGTGCTGATGAAGGTCGTCGGGCGCGATATCTGGATCGGCATCTGGGCGTTCGTGCTCGCGATCGTCGCGACTACACGCTGGGAGCGCGATGCCGCCGACGGCGTGCAGGCCAAACCGAGCGCCCGCGAAATCTGGACGCGCTTTCCGAAGTTCGTGATCGGCTTCGTCGTCGCTTCGGCGATCGTCACGTGGATCGCATCGCACTACACGCTGGCGGACTATCGCAGCATCGTGACGCCCGCGTTCGTCGCGCCGATCGTCGCGCTGCGCACCTGGGCCTTCACGTTCTGCTTCCTGAGCATCGGACTGACGACGCGCTTCTCGACGCTCGCCGGAACCGGCGCGCGGCCGCTCGCGGCTTTCACGGCAGGCGTCGCGGTCAATGTCGTGATCGGCTATCTGCTGTCGGTGCATCTCTTCGCGCCGTATTGGTCGGCGCTCGGGCAATGAGCGCGCGGTCTTGCGCGGGCGCGCCCGAATGCGGGCGATGCCGCCATTGGGCCGATGACCGCGCGTTGCTCGAAAAGCGTATCCCCGGGCTTGCGTCGTTCGGCTCGGCGTACGGCGCGAGCTTGGGCGAAAGCCGGTTGTGCCTGCGCCACGACCGGCTGACGATGCCGCGTGATCGCTGCATCGCGTTCGTCGCGCGAGCGGCAGTCGATACGCCGTCTCACGATTGACGACCTGCAATGCATTGCAGAAAAGCTTCGTTGTGGAACCGTTCCCGGCGGCCTAGATTTTGAAGCAATGGTCCTGCACGGAGCGAAACCATGAGCGATGTGGTGGTCGAACAACCGGTCGAAGTCGAGGCCGCACTCAACTATCTCGTGCCCACGGGCGTCAGGCCGACTGCCTACGCTTACGAGCCGCCGCCCGGCGTGCCGCGCCGCACCGGCGAATATCGCACGCATGCGGTGACGATCTCGAATGCGCGGCTGCGCCCGCCGCCGGGCGGTCTGTCGCTCGACAGGAACGGTTTCGAGCTGCATCGCGAGCCAAGCGCACTGTCCGATTTCTCCGACGATGCCGCCATTCGTTCGGTCTACTACTCGCAATCCGAGCGTCTGCTGAAGCAGTGGACGGGCGCGAAGCGCGTCGTCATCTTCGATCACACGCTGCGCGACGGCAGCGCCGCGCGCGCGAACGGTGTCAGGGAGCCCGTGCATCTGATCCACAACGATCAGACCTTCGTATCGGGACCGCGCCGCGTACGCGATCATGTTCCCGCCGACGAAGCCGCGCGACTGCTGCAAGGGCGCTTCGGGATCGTCAATCTGTGGCGGCCGGTGGGCGACGTGGTCGAGTCTTCGCCGCTCGCACTGTGCGACTCGCGCAGCATCGATGAGCGCGACATCGTCGCGCAGGACTTCATCTATCCGACGATGACCGGCGAAACCTATGCGTTCGTCCACAACCCGCGGCATCGCTGGTACTACTTTCCGCGGATGTCGCCCGACGAGGCGCTGCTCATCAAAATCTACGACTCGGCGGGCGATGGCCTCGCGCGCCTCACCGCGCACACCGCCTTCGACGATCCGGCTTCGCCGCCCGACGCGCGGCCGCGCCGCAGCATCGAACTGCGCACCTTGCTGTTTTTCTGAAGCGCAACGAGCCGCCGTCGCTCGTTCCCAGACAAGATCGATCAATGGGCCTTGAGCGCCGCGCGGACAGTGCGTGCGAGTTCGTCGAGCTGGAAAGGTTTGCGCAGCGCGGTAAAGTGCGTTGCCGTGATCTTTGCGATATCGACGTCCGCGTATCCGGTGGCGAGGATCACTGGAATGTCGGGCCGGATATCGCGCACACGCATCAGGACTTGCACGCCGTTCAAGCCCGGCATCGCATAGTCGACGATCAGCAAGTCCGGCTTGTCGGTGTCGAGGCGCGACAAGCCGCTTGCGCCGTCGTGCGCGTGCGTGACCTTATAGCCCAGCACCTCCAGGCATTCGACGAGCATCGCGCGCACTTCTTCGTCGTCCTCGATGACGAGAATGTGACGTGCAAGGAGCGGGACATCGGGCGAAGCGGCTTCGACGCTCGACTCCGCAATATCGCTCACGCTGACCGGAAGCCAGATCTGCACCGTCGTTCCCTTGCCCGGCTCGCTCTCGATGCGCGCTTCGCCGCCCGCTTGTCGAGCGATGCCATAGACCTGACTGAGTCCAAGCCCCGTTCCTTTTCCAATCGGCTTGGTCGTGAAGAAAGGATCGAAGACACGTGAGAGCACGTTCGGCTCGATACCGGAGCCGGAATCGCTGACGCTGACCACGACATAACGTCCCGCAGGGAGCGCCGCATCGTCCGACGTTCGTTCGTCGGCATGAATGGAGAGGCGTCCGCCGCCGGGCATCGCGTCGCGCGCGTTGATCGCGAGGTTCAGGACCGCGAGCTCGAGCTGGTTGGCATCGGCCTTCGTCCAGAGGTGCCTGGAACTCGAAGTCGTCGACAAGTCGATATGCGATCCGAGCGAGATCGAAATGATGTCTCGCATTCCGTCCAGCAATGGGGCAACGTTGATTGCCTTGAGGTCGAGGTTGCTCGTGCGGGAAAACGTCAGTAACTGCGCGGTGAGCTTCGCCCCTCGTTCGGTGGCGCGCTTCGTCGTCGCGGCCATCCTGCGGACGCGCTCGTCATCGCTGATGCGCGAGAGCAGTTCAGCGTTCGCCATGATGATGTTGAGCAGATTATTGAAGTCATGCGCGATGCCGCCCGTCAACTGTCCGAGCGCTTCCATCTTCTGAGACTGAACGAGCACTGCTTGCACCTTGGCGCGCTCATGAATCTCTTTCATGAGGCGATTGTTCGCCGACGCGAGTTCCTGCGTGCGCTCCTCGATGCGGCTCTCGAGGGATGCGTTGAGCTTTTCCAGTGCTTCCTGAGCTTGTGCCCGTTCGATCAGATGCTCTTGCGATTCCGCAAGATGTCGACGTGCGTCATATTGTCGAGTGCGAGCGCGCAACGCCGAGGCGACCGCGCGGCGCAGGGTTTCCGAATTCAACGGCCGCTCGAGCACCAGGACATTGCCCAGTCGCTCGAGCATGTCGATGCCCGCCGCCGAACGCCCGCTCGAGAGTTTCCCGGAAAGCAGCACCACCGGAAGGTCCGACCAGGCCGCCTGCTTTTGCAGCCATTGCGCAATCGCCGCACCGTTGTCATGCCGAAGCGACTCTTCGGTCATGATGGCGAGGCCCGCGCCCCGGTCGAGTTCCGTCGCAAGCTCATGCAAGTCGGCGCATACGAAGCACGTGCGATTTTCCGGCGCGAGGACGTCGGTGATCACACGGGCGTCGCGGCCGAACGGGGCCAGAATTAGAACGCGATACTCCATGTTGTCATCGGCCCGGAGGTTCGAGTGACTCGCCGCGGGCCGGCGCAAGCATGGGCGAATCGCCGGAATACGAGGGCAGGCCGCTCAGGATGCCCTCGAAGTCGCGCAACGCTTCACCGACAACCAGTCCTTCACTGTCGAGCCGGAACTGCCGGATCGAGCGTTCGTGTCCGTTCGCGCGACTCTTCACCGCGGTAATGGCGCTCAGGACTTCGCCGTGACGCTCGAAATATCGGAACAACAGGACGACGTCGCTGAGATAGCTGATGTCGATGTCGCTTTGAATTTCTCCGATGATGCCGTGCTGCCCCAGCACCAGTAACGTAATCACGCCGCGCTGGTTGAGGTAGGTCAGCAATTCGTGCATCTGCAGGAGCAGATAGCGTTCACCGGGCATGGCCTGAAGATACGCATTGAGGCTGTCGATGGCGACGAATCGTGCACCGTGTTCCTCGACGCACTTGCGCACGTCGCTCGCAAACTCGCCGGGAGCGATTTCGGCGGGGTCGATCTGGCGAAGCGTCAGGAGTCCGCTATCGAGGTGCGGCCGCAGGTCGATGCCGAGGTTCGTCGAGCGACGCAGGAGCGTCATGCGCGTCTCATCGAAGAGATAGTAGGTGCACGGCTCGCCGCGTTCGAGCGCAGCGAGAAGACAGGACGCGACCGTGGTCGTCTTGCCGACGCCCGAAGGCCCGACGATCAGCGTGTTGGTGCCCGGAACCAGTCCGCCACCGAGCAGCGCATCCAGGCCGCCGGTGCCGGTGCTGAGCGCGCTGGACGAATAGTCCGTGTGATGCTCGGCTGCGATCAGACGCGGATAGACCTCGATGCCGCCCGTTTTGAGCGTCATGTCGTGAAAGCCTTCGCGGAACCGGATGCCGCGCATTTTCGCGATCCTCAGGCGCCGGCGTTCTCCGCCGTAATCGTGCGTCACGTTGTCGAGGCTAATGACGCCATGCGCGATGCTGTGCAACTGCAAGTCGCCCGGCTCCGAGGTATTGTCGTCGAGCAACAACACGGTGCAGGCACGCGTCGCGAAATAACGCTTCAGGGCAAGGATCTGGCGACGATAGCGCAGCGGATTCTGCGACAGCATGCGAAGCTCGGACAGGCTGTCGAAGACGAGCCGGGCGGGCTTCATCTCATCGACCTTGGCGATCACGTCGCGAACGGTTTCTCCCAGCTCGACCTCGGCAGGATGCAGCACACTCTGCTCGAAGCTCGGGTCCAGCCCTTCATCCGAGAGCAATTCCGTGATGGTGAATCGTGTCGTGTCCCAGCCGTGACTTTCGGCGACCGCGATCAGTTCCGCCTTCGTCTCGGACAAGGTGACATAGAGGCCGGATTCGCCGTTCTCGACGCCCTTGAGTAAAAATTGCAGGGCAAGGGTCGTTTTACCTGCGCCCGGCGCCCCTTCGACCAGGTACATCCTGTGAGGGGTCAGCCCGCCGCCCAGGATGTCGTCGAGGCCCAGAATGCCGGATTCGATGCGGCCGTTCGGGGCGTGAAGCAGTTTTTCCGGCATATGCGCGCTCTTCGATATGAATGTACGGATCGGTAGAAGCGGCAGCGAGCAAGAAACGGGCCCCCCCGGCCGCGGTCGATGGCGCAGCGGCCAGGGCGGCACCGGGTTCGCGGTGAAAGAAAGGGATTCGAAACCTGGTGATTCGCAGCTACGACGCGATTGCCGCCTCGGTGATCTACGCCTCTGGCTTGCTGCGCCCGTACAGCAGCAACATCGCTGCGATCACCACGCCGTAGATGATCTGACGTCCCGCTTCGGGCATCTGTGCGACCGAGAGGATCGACTGCAGCAGCGTGATGAGAATTGCGCCAGCCACGGTGCCGAGGTACGACCCGCGACCGCCCAGAATCGACGTGCCGCCGAGGACGACCGCCGCGATGGCCGGCAACAGGTAGGCATCGCCCATCGACTGCGCGGCCTTCGACGCATAACCTGCGAGCAGCACGCCGCCGAATGCCGCGAACGCGCTGCACACGGCGAAAGCGGCCACGGTCACGAGCCGCGTATCGATGCCGGAAAGATACGCCGCGCGTTCGGTGTTGCCGATCGCGTACAGCGTTCGGCCGAACGTCGTGCGCGACAGCAGGAACATCGTCGCGCCGCCGATCACGACCCACAGCGCGACCGCATTCGGCACGCCCGGCACGAGCCAGCCCGCCGCGAGCCATCGCATCACGTCCGGCGCGGAATCCTGCGGCGACGATCCCCCCGTGTAGACGATCATGATGCCCTGCGCGACCGCATTCGTTGCGAGCGTCGCGATCATCGACGGAATGCGCAGGAGCGCCACGAGAATGCCGTTGACGACGCCGATCAGCACGCCGCAACCGATCCCGACCGGAATCGCGAGGACGCGTCCCAGTTCGCCGTGCCCGGCGACGGCGCACGCCATCATCGCGCCGACCGTGATGGTCCACGGCAACGACAGGTCGATGTGGCCGAGCAGGATCACCATCATCAGGCCGGTCGCGATGATGCCGAGGAACGCGCCGACCTTCAGTTGCAGCAGGATGTATTCCGGCGACGTGAAGCTGCGCGAATACATTCCGCCGACGAGCAATAGCGCGACGATGCACGCGAACGCGATCACGATCGGTTTGTCGATCCGGCGCGCGAGCCTCGACACGAACGTGCTGCGGCCGTTTGCGGACACGTCGCTCATTGGAACCACTCCAGGCGGTTGCGCACCCGGAACAGCCCGCACGCGCCGATCGAGACCGCGAGCAGAAGAATCACGCCCTGGAAGAGCGGCTGCCACAGCGCATCGACGTTGAACACGAACAGCAGGTCGCCGATCGAACGGAACGCGAATGCGCCGAAGACCGCCCCGATCGCGCTGCCCCGGCCGCCCAGCAGCGACACGCCGCCGATGACCACGGCGGCGATCGAAAACAAGGTATAGGAGTTGGCGCTGCCGAGGCTCGCTTCGCCCGTGTCCGTGAAGAACGTCAGAAAGAGGCCGCCGATCGCGGCGAGCAGGCCGGCGAGCGTGTAGCTCGCGAACTTCGCGCGGCGGATCGGCATGCCGGAGAGGAAGGCCGCGGGTTCGGACGAGCCGGTTGCATAAGCCGCGCGCCCGATCGCGGAGCGCTTGAAGGGCACCCAGACGATCACCACGGCCGCGAGCAAAATCAGCAGGCTGGCCGGGACGACGCCGGCGACCTTGCCGGTCAGGGCGTCGGCGAGATCTTCGTTGATCGCGCCGCCGGGCACCGGGCGAAGCAGCAGCGCCAGTCCGTAGTAGACGGCGCCCGTTGCGATCGTCGTCACGATGGGCTGCAGACGGCCGAAAATGATAATGACGCCGTTGAGCGCGCCGCACAGCGCGCCCGCCGCGAGCACACCGGCGATGCCGAGCGCGCTGTGCAGCGCGTCGCCCGTGACGATCCACGATCCGAGGCAATTCGTCAGCACGAGCATCGTTCCGATCGACAGATCGATGCCCGCCGTCAGCACGACGAGCGCCTGGCCCATCGACACCAGCGCGAGCAATACCGCCTTGTTGGCCGCCGTCTGAAACACATTCGCCGACAACGTCGACGGATAGTTGAAGAGGTAAATCGCGAACATCAGCACGAACAGGCCGAATGCGAACGCCGACCCGCGATTTTCCGCATACCAGTAGCGCAATCCGCTCATGGCGCGACTCCTGTGGAAGGCGCAACCTGTCCGACGGGCAGGTCCAGCGCACTGGCGATGAGACTCTGCTCGGTGATCGCCGCCCCGACCAGCTCCTTCTTGATCCTGCCTTCGTACAGCACGAGCACGCGGTCGCAGCAGCCGATCAGCTCGTCATAGTCGGTCGAATAGAACACGATCGCGGCGCCCTCGTCGGCGAGCCGCCTGAGCAACTGATAGATCTCCTGCTTGGTGCCGACGTCGATGCCGCGTGTCGGGTCGCAAAGCAGCAGGATTCGCGGCTGCCGGACCAGCCACTTCGCGATGACGACCTTTTGCTGGTTGCCGCCCGAGAGCGAGCCCACGGCCGCATCGACGCTGAACGACTTGATCGCGAGGAGCGCCATCATCCGGTCGACGAACGACTGCTGGCGGTCGCGATCGATCACGCCTGCGGTGGACATGCGATCGAGCGCGGCAAACGACAGGTTTTCGCGCACCGACATCGGCAGCATCAACCCTTCGGTCTTGCGGTCCTCCGGAATCAGCGCCATGCCGATGCGATTGGCGCGGGCGGCCACGGGGCTTTCTATCGACACGGCCTTGCCATCGATCTCGATCGCCCCTGTGCAACCGCGCAGCACGCCGAACAACGCGAGCAGCAGTTCGCGCTGGCCTTGTCCGTCGAGGCCGCCCAGCCCGAGTATTTCGCCGGGCCTCACAGAAAAGCTGACGCCGCGCAGGGTGTCGTTCCACGCGAGGTCTCGGCAGGCGAGCACCGGTGCGGCGGCGCCGCGCTGCCCGGGCGCGTCCGCGGGCCTGGCGGGAAACACATGCTGGTACTTGCGGCCGATCATCATTTCGACAACCTCGTTGTCGGAGCGCGTGCCTGCCTCGAAGCTCATCACATGACGACCGTTACGGTAGACGGTGCATTCGTCCGCGAGCGCCTTCACCTCGTGCATCCGGTGCGAGATGAACAGCAGCGCGAGCCCTTCGTCGCGCAGGCGCTTGAGCACGTCGATGACGCGCGCCACGTCGGCCGCGGTCAGCGCCGACGTGGCTTCGTCGAGAATCAAAATGCGCGGCTCGTGGGCCAGCCCCTTCGCGAGTTCGACCATCTGCTGGCGCGACAGCGGCAGATCGCGGACCTTTGTAAGCGGATTGATGTCGGCCGCGCCGGCGCGCGCGAGCGCGGCCTCGGCCTGGCGGCGCTGGGCGCGGCGGTCGATCATGCCGAAGCGTCGCGGCGGGTTCGAAGCGAAGATGTTGTCCGCCACGCTCAGGTCGGGGATCAGCGACAACTCCTGATACACGCAGACGATGCCGGCCGCGTTCGCCGCGGCGGGCGACGCGAACGAGACTTCGCGACCGTCGAGGTGCATCGTGCCTTCGTCCGGCTGCACGACGCCGGACATCACCTTCAGCAGCGTGGACTTGCCCGCGCCGTTCTCGCCGAGGACCGCGTGAATGCGTCCCCGGCGCACCGCGAGTTCCGCGTGATCCAGCGCGACGGCGCCGCCGTAGCTTTTCGACACCCCGGACATCTGAAAGAACGGCCGCTCTGCGTCCTGCCGCATGCTTCGTCTCCCGTCACGTGGCCGGCCATCGTCCGGTTACTGGTTGCCCTGGCTCTGCTTCATGATTTCCTGTGCGGAGAAGTTGATGCCGCATGTCGGAAACGAGTTGCCGACGAAGAAGTTGTCGGATTCGTTGGGGAAGTAGTTGACGCCCGCCTTCAGCTTCGCATCGTCAGTGATGTCGAGGGGCAGCTTGATCGCCACGGGAATCGTCTGACCGTCCAGCGCGGCGAGCGCGGTCTTGATCGCCACGGCCACCTGCGCGGGACCGCTGCCCGCCGACGTGCACTTCAGGCCCTGGCTGCCGTACTGCGCGCAGAACTTGCGAAAGCCGTTTTCCGTCTCGCCGCCGAACGGAACGAACGGATGCTTCGCGTCGATCATGGCGCGCACGACGCCGGTGTCGCCGCCCTGCGCCGAAATGCCGTCGAAATGGCCCTGCACCGCAATGGCGTCGGCGGCGGCCTTCTGCGCGACCCCGTCGTCCCACTTGCCGTAGACCTGGACGATGTTCCACTTCTTGCCGGTCTCGTCGAGCGTCTTCTGGAAACCATTGTGCCGGTCAGTATCGACCGAGGTGCCCGCCACGCCGCGCACCTCGAGCACCTTGCCGCCGTTGGGCACATGGCTCGCGAGCCACTTGGCCCACAGCACGCCGAGCCCGTACTGGTCGACGTCGACGTTGATCGCGTCTTCGCTGTCGAGCGTGTTGTCGAACGCGATCAGCACGACGCCGGCCTTCTTCGCGCGGCGAATCGCCGGGCCGAACGAGGACGGATTCTGCGCATCGACGATGATCGCGTCATAGCCCGCATCGATGAAGTTGTTGACGGCCGAGATCTGCGCCGGGACGTCCTCGCCGGTCGAGACGACCTTGAATTCCTTGAGTTTCGCGGCGACCGCCGGTTGCGCGGTGTACGCCTTGGCCGTCTTGATCATCTGGATGCGCCAGGTGTTGGCGATATAGCCGTTCACGAGTGCGATGCGGTAAGGGCCGTTCTTCTTCGGATACTTGACGAACTTCGTGTCGCTCTTCCAGGGAACCATGCACGCCGGATCGCTGGACGGACCGGAAACGATCGAAGCCTGCGCGAAAGCCGCACTTGCGCATAGCGCCAATGCCGCGCTCGCCGCCACTCGAAGCACCTTGATTCCTGGACGCATGTTGTCTCCTTTTTGTTGGATTGAATCTAACGACTGCTGGCGCACAGGGCTCGTCGTGGATTCGCGACACGGTGCGCGCAAAGCGAGGAATCTTTCAGATTTGCCAGGCGGGATGCGATCGGACTGGCAGCAGGACTTTTTCCAAAGGCGCCCCTCGAAGCGCGAGGAAGGGCACGCGCGTACACATTCGCGTGTGACAGTACTGGCATACCAATCCACGCGCGATAGTGGTTTACGAGCGTGCGCCATGTATGACGCAATCGGGCTGAAAGGCTTGATGGGAAAGGCTGTAGCACGATCGGCTTGCGGCCGTCATGGCGCGCGACGCGGACCGCTGCGCGCGGCGATGCCGGCACATTTCGCGCGCGAGGCCGGCGAGTTCACGCGGGCCTCGCGCTAGCCGGAGCAGCGGCCCGACAGTTCGAAAGCATGGCACGCGGCGCACGCGTGAGCCTAGCTGTCGCGCGCCACGTCTGCACTGGCGCTGCTGTAGAGCGGCGCCGTCTTCCCACTGGCGATGCTGTCGCCGATAGCCTGCAAGTCGAGAGAAGGCGTCTTCGCGAGCAGCACGTAGGCGAGCCGATTCGTGCGCCACGTGACCGTTTTCATTTCGCCGACCCGACTCGCGCGCACCGGCGCATCGCCCTCGTTTTCCTCGATCACGCACAGCGCGACCGGATCGCCGCGTTCCGGCAGATACACCATCTGAATGAGCGGACGGTCGTGATAGTTCAGGCGCTGCACGCGCTTGAACTTGAGGCCGACCTGACGCAGATCGGGAACGTCGACCGGCATGCCGTCGCGCTGATGGATATCCGCCAGCACCTGCTCGGTGGTGGCCTTGTCTTCCCGGATATTGGCAACCGTGTCGCGCCCGTAGAGCACCTGATAATCCGCGACGCTCTGCACCCATGGATCGACCCCCGGCTTCAACGGATTCACGCCCCCGAGATAACCGGTGAGCACGCCGGAGCAGATCGCACCTGCGACGAAGGCCGCGGCGGCCCATTGCATCGAAAAACGGCGGCTGCCGCGCCGCGCGTCGCGCTCTTGCGGCGCGCTGACGCTCACAAGTTCCTCGATGCGCCGCGTCAGGCTTTCAGGCACGGGCGGCACCGATTGCCGGTCGTAAGCTGCGCGGTAAGGCAGGACCGATGCCTGCAATGCCGCGGCCCGCGCCGCCAGTTCGTCGGAATGCGAGATCGCCGCCTCGACTTCCGCGCGCTGCTCGGGCGAAAGCTCTCCGTCAACATAGGCCATCAGCAGCGTGTCATCGACATTCATCATAATGATTCTCCTTTTCGGGCCGCGGCCGGCGACTGCGCACTGAACTTCTGGCCGATCGTCAGCCGCGCGCGCGACAGCCGGCTCATGACCGTGCCGATCGGCACGTCGAGCACCTCGGCGGCTTCGCGATAGCTGAGTCCTTCGATCGCGACCAGCACCATCACGACACGCTGCGCCTCGGGCAAAGCCTCCACGGCGTCGATCACCTGCCGATGCAACAAATCGAGCTCCGGATTGTGCGCCGCGGGATCGGCGAAGGATTCGATTTCCTCGTCCTGCCAGTCCATGCTGCCGCGATTTCGAATCGAACGAGCGCGCAGTTCGTTCATCCATGTCGAGTGCACGATCGAAAACAGCCAGCTGAGCGCCGACGTGCCCGGCTGAAGCTGATTGCGCCGCTCGAGCGCCCGCACGCACGCCCGCTGCACGAGATCCTCGGCGTCGTGCGGGTTCTGCGTGAGCCGCAGTGCAAATCGCCATAGCCGCGGCAACAGCGTCGGCAGGACGGTTTGCAGGTCGTCGTCGTTCATCGGCGCAACTCCTGAAATGGGCGCACTCATGATTGACAACACTCCAGGCTGGAATCTATTCCACGAATTTTTCGAGTTTTTTTGCGGAATAAGCAGGCGCGGGCGGCTGTTTTCGGGTCACGGATCGCGCAACGCGGCGCACTCGAACCACCGAATAGGAGACAGATCATGGAGACCCTCCTCGACCGGGCCCGGCAAGCAGGCATGGCGGTCATGCTGGACGCGTGCATCGGACGCGAACGTTTTCATAGCATAGTCGGTTCGGCGGCGACCCTCGAACGATTTGCACAACTTTGCGAAACGCCTGCGGTGGATCGCGAAACGCTCGCGGGCTGGGCGGCGCTGTGCGAGCGCGGGGACATGCCGGCCGTGCAGGCTGCGATCCGCCGGGCGCTCGGCGCGTGATTCAAGGTTGATGCCGGACGTTGAAAAACGCATCGAAGCAGTATGAACAGTTAGCAATCCAAATAAATCAGGGCGATGGAAGTACGCCCGAATTTCAACTTCGCGATCAACGACGACGCGAATTTTGCCTGTGCCGCAAGGCGCATTTTTCTCTGGAGACTGACATGGCCGTAGATATGTTTCTCAAGCTGGGCGACATCAAGGGTGAATCACTGGCGGTGGGTCACACCGACGAAATCGAGGTGCTGAGCTGGTCGTGGGGATGCTCGCAGACGGGCACCACGCACACCGGAACGGGTGGCGGCACCGGGACCGCTTCGGTGCAGGATCTGTCGATCAGCAAGTACATCGACAAGAGCTCGCCCACCATCGTGCAATCGTGCTGCCAGGGCGTGCACATGCCTGAGGCCGTGCTCACGCTGCGCAAGGCGGGCGGCAACGAGCCGGTCGAGTATCTGAAGATCACGCTCAAGGAAGTGCTCATCAGCAGCCATTCGGTCGGCTCGGGCGGCGGCGATCAGGTTGCCGAGAACATCACGCTGAACTTCGCCGAATTCAACATGGAGTACCAGCCGCAGGACAACAACGGCGCGAAGAAGGGCGGCGTGGTGACCGGCAAGTGGAACATCCCGAAAAACTCGGCGACATCCGACTCCGGCGCGAGCAGCAGTTCCAGTTCGTCGAGTTCGACGAGAAGCCGCTAAGCCGCCTTCCGTTCAATGCGCCTCGCGGACACCGCCATGAACCTCGCAGATATCGCAACCTGGCTGACCGACCTCACGCCGGATTCTCCGTGCGGCGAGGACGAAGAGTACAGCGCCGATTTCCGGGCGCTGGAGCAGGCAATCGCCGGCAAGCCCGACGCCCAGTATGGCGGCACCGTGATCGCCGCGACGCCGCCCGACTGGACGCTGGCTCACGCCCTCGCGACGGCCCTGCTCGCACGCACACGCGACTTGCGGGTGGCGGTGCATTACACGCGGGCGAGCATGGTCCGCGAGGACTTCATCGGGCTTGCGCGCGGGCTCGCGCTGATCGAAGGGCTGCTCGCGCGGCACTGGAGCGGCGTGCATCCGCAACTCGATGCAAGCGATGGCGACGATCCGACCGCGCGCGTCAACGCGCTGTCGGCGCTCATCGACGGCTCCGGGCTCGTGGGCGAGCTGCGCGATACGCCCTTCGTCGCGCCGCGCGGCCAGCGCGGATTCACGCTGCGCGACATGGAAGTGCTCGCGGGCGAAGCGCCGCTTTTCGAAGGCGACGAGATGCCGACCCTCGCGGCCATCGATGCGGCGTTCGCTCAAGCGGGCGCCGAAGCGGGACGGGCGCAGTGCGAGGCGCTGTCGTCGGCGCGGGCTTCGCTCACGCAGATCGAGACCTTGCTGACAGAGCACGTGGGGCCGGCGCGCGCGCTCGACTTCGGGCCGCTCGCGCGTCCGCTCGGGCGCATCGCGGAGTTCGTGGCGGCGCGGGTCGGAGCGCCCGATCCGGATACGGGGCGAGGGGGCAGTGCGATGGAGACCCATAGCAGTGAAGAGGGCGCGGGTTGCGCAGCGGCGGCGCATGCCGCCATCGGCGGACCCGCCACGCCCCGGCGTATCGCGAGCGCGCAGGACGTGAGCGATGCGCTCGACGCGATCTGCGCCTACTACGACGAGCACGAGCCATCGAGCCCGCTGCCGGTGCTGCTGCAGCGGGCCCGCAGGCTGGTCGGCAAGCGCTTCATGGAAATCATCGAGGACGTCGCGCCGGACGGCGCACATCAATTCAGGCATCTGGGCGGGGTCGTCTGACCGGACTCAGGCAAAAGCAAAGGAGTGGACATCGTGGCAAAGGAAAGCAGTCAGAAATTCATCGCGCGCAATCGCGCGCCGCGCGTGCAGATTGAATACGACGTCGAAGTCTACGGCTCGGAAAAGAAAGTGAACCTGCCCTTCGTGATGGGCGTGCTCGCGGATCTCTCCGGCCAGAGCGCGGAGCCGCTCGCGCCCGCCGCCGAGCGGAAGTTCCTGGAGGTCGATGTCGACAACTTCGACGAGCGTCTCAAGTCGATGAAGCCGCGCGTCGCGGTGCAGGTGCCCAACACGCTGACGGGCGAGGGCAACGTCGCCGTCGATCTGACTTTCGAGAGCATGGACGACTTCACGCCCGCCGCCATCGCACGCAAGGTCGAACCGCTGCGGCAACTGCTGGAGGCGCGCACGCAGCTCGCCAACCTGCTGACCTACATGGACGGCAAGACCGGCGCCGAAGCGCTGATCGCGCGCCTGCTGGAAGAACCCGCGCTGATGAAAGCACTGAGCGCAGAGCCTCGCCCGAACGGCGACGAAGACGAGCCCACTACCGGAGCATGACGCGATGAACGATCTCAGCATCCAGCAACAGGCCGGCGCCAGCGTGATGGAAACGGCGCCCGCGCTCGACGATTTCTCCACGCTGCTGCAAAAGGAATTCAAGCCGAAGTCCGAGCGGGCCCGCGATGCCGTCGAACGCGCCGTGCGCACGCTTGCCGAGCAGGCGCTGCGCGACACCGGCGTGATCTCGGGCGACGTCCTCGCGACCATCGAGGCGCTGATCGCGCAGATCGATCAGGCGCTCACCGGCCAGATCAATCTGATCCTGCACAGCGAGCCGTTCCAGAAGGTCGAGAGCGCATGGCGCGGCCTGCACTACCTCGTGAACAATACGGAGACCGACGAGTCGCTCAAGATCCGCGTGCTGAACATCTCGAAGGCGGAACTGCACAAGACGCTGAAGAAGTACCGCGGCGTGGCGTGGGATCAGAGCCCGCTCTTCAAGAAGCTCTACGAGGAGGAGTACGGACAGTTCGGCGGCGAGCCTTACGGCGCGCTCGTCGCGGATTACTACTTCGATCACAGCGGCCCCGACGTCGACCTGCTCACGCAGATCGCGAAGATCGCGGCGGCGGCGCATGCGCCGTTCATCGCGGGCGCGGATCCGGCCGCGCTCCTGATGGAGTCGTGGCAGGAACTCGCCAATCCGCGTGATCTGACCAAGATCTTCCAGACGCCCGAGCATGCCGCGTGGCGCTCGCTGCGCGATTCGGAGGATTCGCGCTACATCGGCCTCGCGATGCCGCGCTTTCTGGCGCGCGCGCCCTACGGCGCGAAAACGGACCCGGTCGAAGCCTTCGATTTCGAGGAAGACACCGCAGGCGCGAACAGCAGCAAGTACGCGTGGGCGAACGCGGCGTATGCGATGGCGGCGAACATCACGCGCTCGTTCAGGATGTTCGGCTGGTGCTCGCGCATTCGCGGCGTCGAGTCGGGCGGTGCGGTCGAAGGCCTGCCGGTTCACGCGTTTCCGACGGACGACGGCGGCGTGGACATGAAGTGCCCGACCGAGATCGCGATCAGCGACCGCCGCGAGGCCGAGCTTGCCAAGAACGGCTTCATGCCGCTCGTGCACAAGAAGAACTCGGACTTCGCGGCGTTCATCGGCGCGCAATCGCTGCACAAGCCGGCCGAGTACGAAGACCCGGACGCCACCGCGAACGCCAATCTCGCGGCGCGCCTGCCGTATCTCTTCGCGTGCAGCCGCTTCGCGCATTACCTCAAGTGCATCGTGCGCGACAAGCTCGGCTCGTTCAAGGAACGCGAGGACATGGAGCGCTGGCTGCAGAACTGGATTCTCCAGTATGTCGATGGCGACCCCACGCACTCGTCCGACGACACCAAGGCGCGCAAGCCGCTCGCGGATGCGCAGGTCGTCGTCGAGGAAGTGGCGGGCAATCCGGGCTACTACACGTCGAAGTTCTTCCTGCGCCCGCATTACCAGCTCGAAGGTCTCACGGTGTCGCTGCGGCTCGTGTCGAAGCTGCCGACCGCCAAGACCGCCTGAGCCTCGCCGTGTCCGCCCGTCCTGCCTCGTTTGCTCAAAGGGAGTTGCTCATGTCCGAACCCTCCGCCCGTGACCGCCTGCAACCGTCGTTGCTGGACCGGCTGACCGATTTCGAGCCGCACGCGCGTCATGAAGCGCGCGAGCGTCGCGTGGTGTCGGCGCGCGCGCTGCGCGAGAGCGTCCAACGCGACATCGGCTGGCTGCTGAACGCGAGCGGTCTCGCGGACGGCGCACACGCGCCCGGTCTGCCGCACGTCGCGACATCGGTGCTGAACTACGGCCTGCCGGACCTCGCGGGGCGCAACGTCGCGGCGCTCACGCCCGGCGCGCTCGAGCGCGTGATCCGCGACGCGCTGTGGGCGTTCGAGCCGCGCCTCGCGCGCGAATCGGTGCGCGTGACGGCGATCGACGATACGAAGGGCGCGGCGCGCAGCCATGTGATCCGCTTCGAGATCGAGGCGCAGATGTGGTCCCAGCCGTATCCCGAGCGGCTTTTTCTGCGCACGGAACTGGATCTCGAAGCGGGCGAAGTGCGCGTCGCCGATGCATCGACCACGCGCGCCGGATCATCGGCCGGGGAGCAGCAGGCATGAACCCCGCGTTCCTCAAGTACTACAGCCAGGAGCTTCAGCACGTCCGGGAGATGGGCGGTGAATTCGCCGCCGCGTTTCCGAAGATCGCGGGACGGCTCGCGCTCGACGGCGTCGAATGCGCGGACCCGTACGTCGAGCGGTTGCTCGAAGGCTTCAGCTTCCTCGCCGCGCGCGTCCAGATGAAGCTCGACGCCGAGTTCCCGCGCTTCACGCAGCATCTGCTCGAACTGGCATATCCGCACTATCTGGCGCCGACGCCGTCGATGGCGGTCGTCCAGTTGCACGCGGACCATAGGAATCCGCAGCTTGCCGCGAGCGCCGATGGCATCGTCGTGCCGCGCCATACGGCGTTGCGAGGCATGCTCGACAAGTCCGCCTCCACGCGTTGCGAATACCGCACCGCGCATGCGCTCACGCTGTGGCCGGTCGAGATCGCGCGGGCGAAGTTCTTCACCCATGCGGGCGGCCCCGGTGCATCGTCGTTGCCGGCCAACGTCCGGGGCGGGCTGCGCCTGCGTCTGCGCGCGACCGGCGCGCTCGGCTTCGAGCGCCTTTCGCTCGATCGTCTCGCGCTCTATCTGCGCGGTCCGGACGGCTTGCCCGCGCGCCTGCACGAGCGTCTGCTCGCGCATTGCATCGGCGTGGCGGTGATGCAGCCGGGCGACGGCGCAAGCGCGTCGACCACGCTCGCCGTGCTCCCGAAGACCGCGTTGCAGCCGATGGGTTTCGCCGAGGACGAGGCGCTCCTGCCGGTCGGTCAGCAATCGTTCGACGGCTATCGGCTCTTGCAGGAGTATTTCGCCTTCGCGCCGCGCTTCATGTTCGTCGAGCTGGCCGGCCTGCGCGACGCGCTTCGTCTTTGCCGCGGCGCGGAAGCGGAGATCGTGATCCTGCTCGATCAGGCCGATGCGTCGCTCGAACGCGGGGTCGACGTTTCGCACTTCGCGCTCAACTGCACGCCCGCGATCAACCTGTTTCGCCGCCGCACCGACCGCGTCGCGCTGTCGGACACCGAGTTCGAGTATCACGTCGTCGTCGACCGCACGCGGCCGATGGACTACGAGATCCATCAGATCGACGAAGTGACCGGCTACGGCGCGGGCGCGGCCGCCGAGAAGCAGTATCGGCCGTTCTACTGCGCGAAGGATCTCGATGCGCCGGGCGAGGGCGGCGCGTTCTATCAGTTGCGGCGCGAGGCGCGGCGTGCGTCGGTGCGGCAGCAGCAAAGCGGCGCGCGCAGCAGCTATCTCGGCAGCGAAGCCTTCATCGCGCTGGTCGATGCGGCGAGCGCGCCCGAGCGCGGCGAAGTGCGTCAGCTCGGCATCAGCGCGTGGTGCACGAACCGCGATCTGCCGCTTTCGATGCCCGTCGGCGCGGGTTCGACCGACTTCACGCTCGATGCCGAGGCGCCCGTCACCGCCGTGCGCTGCGTCGCGGGCCCGAGCCGGCCGCTGCCGTCGTTCGCGCAGGGGCCGGCGTCGTGGCGGCTGCTCGATCATCTTTCGCTGAACTACGCGTCGCTCGTGGATACGAACGCGCAGGAAGGCGCCCGCGCGCTGCGGGAACTGCTCGCGCTGTACTGCCCCGCCGACGATGCCGCCGCGCACCGGCAGGTCGAAGGCCTGCGCTCGGTGTCGTGCGAGCCGGTCGTGCGCCGCCTGCCGTCGCCGGGGCCGATCGTCTACGGGCGCGGCCTCGCGGTCACGCTGCGCTTCGACGACGCCGCGTTCGAAGGCGCGAGCGCGTTTTTGCTCGGCGCGGTGCTCGCGCAGTTCTTCGCGCGCTACGTGTCGATCAATTCGTTCACCGAGACCGCCGTCGCGACGCTCGCGCGCGGCCCGATCATGCAGTGGCCTGCGAGGACCGGACGATGCGCGACGCTCTGACCCTCGACGGCATGCTCGCCCGAGACGCGCGCCGCTTCGACTTCTTCCAGGCGCTGCGGCTCATCGAGCAGGCGCATGCAGAGCGCCCGCGCCTCGGCCGCTCGCTCGCCGCGCGCGACGATGCCGTGCGGCTCTCGCAGGACCCGGAGCTGATCTTTCATCCGACCGCGCTCGGCGAATACGTGCCGGGCGAGAACGGCCGGCCGGGGCGGCTCGCGGTGAATTTTCTCGGCCTGCTCGGCCCCAACGGCCCGCTGCCGACGCACCTGACCGCTTACGTGCGCGAGCGCGTCCGTCACGCGAACGATCCCACGCTCGCGCGCTTTCTCGACGTGTTTCATCACCGGATGCTGTCGCTGTTCTATCGCGCGTGGGCGGATGCGCAGCCGGTCGTGAGCGCCGACCGTCCGGGCGACGATCGCTTCGCGGGCTACGTCGGCAGCCTGTTCGGTCTCGGCGCGCCCGCGCTCGCCGATCGCGACGCGGTGCCCGATTCCGCGAAGCGCCACTTCGCCGGCATCCTCGCCGCGCCCACGCGCCATGCGAGCGGGCTGCGGCTCATTCTCTCGCGCTTCTTCGGCGTGCCGGTGTCGGTCGAGCCGTGGCGCGGCCACTGGATCACGCTGCCGGAAGAAGGCCGCACGCGTCTGTCCGGCGCGCGGCTCGGCGAATCGACGGTCGTCGGCACGCGGGTGTGGGACTGCCAGCACAAGTTCCGCATCGTGATCGGGCCGCTGCGCTACGCGGACTTCGCGCGCTTCCTGCCGGGCGGGCAGAGCCTCGTGAAACTCGCCGACTGGGTCCGCGATTACGTGCGCGATCCGCTCGACTGGGACGTATCGCTGCATCTGAAGCGCGACGACGTGCCCGCGCTGCGTCTGCAGGGCAATACCGCGCACGGCGCGCGTCTGGGCTGGAACACGTGGCTCACGAGCGGCGCGCCCGTGCATGACAACCATCGGGTCGTGATCGCCGGGCAGGCGGGCGCGAGCCATCGCAAGGAGACTCCTCATGACTGAGATCAGCCGCATGGCGTTGTTCGGCAAGCTTCATCCGCTCGCCTATCGGGCGATAGAAAACGGCGCGGCGTTCTGCAAGTTGCGCGGCAATCCGTATGTCGAGCTCGCGCACTGGGTGCATCAGATCCTGCTCGCGGCGGATTCCGACCTGCGGCGCCTCGTGCGTCACTTCGATCTCGACGAGACCGCGCTCGAACGCGATCTGACCGCCGCGCTCGACCGCCTGCCGCGCGGCGCGAGCGCAGTCTCCGACATCTCCGCGCAGGTCGACGAAGCCGTCGAGCGCGGCTGGGTCTTCGGCTCGCTGATGTTCGACGCCGCGAACGTGCGCACGGGCCATCTCGTGATCGGCATTCTCCGCACGCCGAACCTGCGCAACGCGCTTTACGCGCTCTCGCGCCAGTTCGAGAAGATCAGCTTCGATGCATTGTCCGCACGCTTCGATGCGCTGCTCGAAGGCTCGCCCGAAGCGCAGGCCGCGCCTGCCGCCGAGCCCGTGGCGCTGCCCGCGCAGCATGACGCGCTCTCCCGCTATACCGTCGATCTGACCGCCGAGGCGCGCGAGGGCAAGCTCGATCCCATCGTCGGGCGCGACATGGAGATTCGCCAGGTCGTCGACATTCTCATGCGCCGCCGCCAGAACAACCCGATCCTCACGGGCGAGGCGGGCGTCGGCAAGACGGCGGTGGTGGAAGGCTTCGCGCAGCGCATCGTCGCGGGCGAGGTGCCCCCCGCGTTGCGCGACGCCGTCGTGCGCACGCTCGATGTCGGCCTGCTGCAGGCGGGGGCGAGCGTGAAGGGCGAGTTCGAGAACCGGCTCAAGCAGGTGATCGAGCAGGTGCAGAAGTCGGACAAGCCGGTGATCCTTTTCATCGACGAGGCGCATACGCTCGTCGGCGCGGGCGGCGCGGCCGGCACCGGCGATGCGGCCAACCTGCTCAAGCCCGCGCTCGCGCGCGGCACGCTGCGCACCATCGCCGCGACGACGTGGGTCGAATACAAGAAGCACATCGAGAAGGACCCGGCGCTCACGCGCCGCTTTCAGGTCGTGAAAGTGCCCGAGCCTTCGGAGGACAACGCGATTGCGATGATGCGCGGCTTCGTGCGCAAGATGGAGTCGCATCACGGCGTGCAGGTGCTCGACGAGGCGCTCGAAGCGGCGGTGAAGCTCTCGCATCGCTTCATTCCCGCGCGCCAGTTGCCCGACAAGGCCGTGAGCCTGCTCGACACCGCCTGCGCGCGCGTCGCGGTGAGCCAGCAGGCGCTGCCCCCGGCCATCGACGATGCGAAGCGGCGCATCGAAACGTGGCAGACCGAAAGCGAGATCGTGGCGCGTGAAGCCGCGCTCGGCATCGACACGCAGGAACGCGCGGCGGATGTCGCCGCGCGCCTCGACGCCGAGCGTGCGCGTCTCGCGGAATTGACGGCGCGCTGGGAAGCCGAACGTGCGCTGGTCGCGCGCATTCTCGCGGCGCGCCGTGCGATCGGGGAGGGCGGCGAAGCCGTGACCCTCTCCGACCTGCAGGGCCTGACCGATGAACTCGCGCAACGCCAGGGCGAAGCGCCGCTGATTCTGCCGGGCGTGGACGCGCATGCGGTGGCATCGGTCGTGCAGGACTGGACCGGCATTCCGGTCGGCCGCATGGTGCGCGACGAAGCCGCGAGCGTGCTCGATCTCGCCACGACGCTGAACCGGCGCATCGTCGGGCAACGCCACGCGATGGACATGATCGCGCGCCGCGTGCAGACCGCGCGCGCCGGCCTCGACGATCCCGGCAAGCCCGTCGGCGTGTTCATGCTGGCGGGCACCTCGGGCGTCGGCAAGACCGAAACCGCGCTCGCGCTCGCCGAAGCGCTTTATGGCGGCGAAGAGAACGTCGTCACCGTGAACATGAGCGAGTACCAGGAAGCGCACACGGTGTCGCTGCTCAAGGGCGCGCCGCCGGGATATGTCGGCTACGGCGAAGGCGGCGTGCTCACCGAGGCGGTGCGGCGTCGTCCGTACAGCGTCGTGCTGCTCGACGAATTCGAGAAGGCGCATCCGGACGTGCACAAGCTGTTCTTTCAGGTCTTCGACAAGGGCCGCATGGAAGACGGCGAGGGCCGCGAGATCGACTTTTCCAACACGCTGATCCTGCTCACAACCAACGTCGGCACCGAGCTGATCACGCAACTGTGCGGTGGCGGGCGCGAGACGCCGTCGCCCGAAGAGATCGCGCGTGCGCTGCGCGCGCCGCTGCTCGACGCCTTCCCGCCCGCGCTGCTCGGGCGCGTCGCGGTGATTCCGTACTACCCGCTCGACGACACGATGCTCGATGCGGTGATTCGCCTGCAGCTCGCTCGCATCGAGCGGCGCATCGCGGAGCGCCATCGCGTGATGTTCGCCTATGACGACGCCGTGGTCCGACAGATCGCGCGCCGCTGCACCGAGCTCGCGAGCGGCGGCCGCATGATCGACGCGATCCTCACCAATACCGTGCTGCCCCGCGTGAGCGCGGAATTCCTCGGCCGTCTCGTCGATGGCCGCAGTATCGGAAAAGTCGAGGTCGGCGTATGCGACGGCGACTTCACCTATGCCTTCGATTGACAGGGAGCCAGCCATGCCTCAACAAGTCAGCATGGGCGCGACGTTGCAGTGCTCGTTCGGCATGACGCCGTCGACGCTCGTCGTGCTGCCCGTGAACCGCGTGCGCTGCGAAGGGCCGCTCGCCGCGAACATCATGGATCACGAGCCGCTCGTGAACATCATGCCGTTCGGCATGTGCACGTCGGCGGCGAATCCCGAAGTCGCCTCGGCGACCGCCGCCGCGCTCGGCGTCCTGACGCCGATGCCCTGCGTGCCCGCGACCATGACGCCGTGGGCGCCGGGCGCGGTCACCGTGCTGCTCGGCAACCAGCCTTCGCTCGACAACGTGTCCAGGTGCCTCTGCAACTGGGGCGGCGTGGTGACGGTCGTCGAGCCGGCGACGTGCGCCACCCGGATTCCCTGAAGACGAGGCCCGCCATGATGCTCTCCGATACCAATCGCATCGCGCACGTGAGCTGCGCGCTCGGCAAGAACGCGCTCGTGCTCTGGCGCATGCGCGGACGCGAGGCGCTGGGGCGGCTCGCGCAATGGGATCTCGAACTGCTCGCCGATCAGTCGAATCTCGACATCGCGACGATGCTCGGCAGTGATTTCTCGCTGTCGCTGGAGATTCCGGGCGACGGCGCGCGCGAATACAACGGCATCGTCACGGCGTTCGAGCTGGCGCGGGCCGCGAGCACGCAGCCCAACCGTCCGGCGCTGTATCGCGCAACGGTGCGGCCGCGCCTGTGGCTGCTCACGCGCGCGTCGCATTGCCGGTTCTTTCATCAGATGACGGTGCCCGCGATCATCGGCAAGGTGCTCGCCGACTATCACATCGACTTCGAGAACAAATGCTCGGCGGCGTATCCGAGCCTCGAACACTGCGCGCAGTACCGCGAGACCGACTTCGATTTCGTGAGCCGGCTCGCCGAGCGCGAAGGCATTTACTACTTCATCGAGCATCGGGGCGGCACGCATCGGATGATTCTCACGGATTCGTCGCAGGTGCACGAGAGCGCGCCGCACGGCGCGACGCTGCGCTTTCGTCCGCAGCCCGCCGCGCCGCACGAGCACGAATGGGTCTATGCGTGGTCCGCGGGCGGCGAGGTGGCGACGGGCATCGTCGAAACCAACGACTACGACTTCGAGAAGCCGTCGCAATCGGCGCAGGAAGGTCTCGTCGCGCGCGCCCGGCGCAGCGAGCCGTTCGACAAGGCTGTCTACGCGATGCAGGAGCATGGCCTCGGCTACACGCGTCACGAGGACGCCGAGCGCTTCGCACGCGCGCATGTCGATGCGCATCAGGCGGGGAACGTCTTCGTGAGCGCTCGCGCGACGGCGCGCGGCATCTGGCCCGGCGGCCTCGTCAGGCTCACCGGCCATCCGCTCGACGTGCAAAACCGCGAGCATCTCGTCGTGGCGGCCGAGTACGCGCTCAACTCGGACGACTATCTGTCCACGCTCGACGCGCGCGACCGGCCGCCCGTTTTCGATTGCGCGTTCAGGGCGCTGCCTCGCGATGCCGGCTTCCGCGCCGCGCGCAGCACGCCCCGCGCATGTGTCGCGGGACCGCAGACGGCGGTGGTCGTCGGGCCGAAGGGCGAGGAAATTCATACCGACAAATACGGCCGCATCAAAGTGCAGTTCCATTGGGAACAGCTCGGCCCCACGGAGGCGCGCGAGTCGTTGCAGCGCTGCTGGGTGCGCGTCGCGCAGCCGTGGGCGGGCAAGGGCTACGGGGCGTTCTTTCTGCCGCGCATCGGTCAGGAAGTGCTCGTGCATTTCATCGAGGGCGACCCGGACCAGCCGCTCGTGATCGGCAGTGTCTACAACGCGGCGCAGACGAC
>Ga0105251_10000808_pt1 | contig 28348 bp, 28 predicted proteins | sample KBSS64metaG_FD_80424 | JGI IMG/M metagenome (GOLD analysis project Ga0105251, IMG submission 80424) | Switchgrass rhizosphere microbial communities from Kellogg Biological Station, Michigan, USA - KBS S6-4 metaG | ecosystem: Host-associated > Plants > Roots > Rhizosphere > Soil | place...
GAACAGCCGCGCGGCGACACCAGCCTGGAAGGGCTGGCGCGGCTGCGCCCGGCGTTTCGCCAAGAGGGGACGGTGACCGCCGGCAATGCGTCATCGCTGAACGACGGCGCGGCGGCGGTGCTGTTGATGAGCGCCGAAAAGGCCGCCGAGCTGCGGCTGCCGGTGCTGGCGCGCATTGCCGGCTATGCCGCCGCGGGCGTCGATCCGGCGTTCATGGGCATCGGCCCGGTGCCCGCTGCGCGCCGCTGTCTGGAGAAGGCCGGCTGGTCGCTGGGCGAGGTCGATCTGATCGAAGCCAATGAAGCCTTCGCCGCGCAGGCGCTGGCGGTGGGTAAGGAACTGGGCTGGGATGCGGAGCGGGTTAACGTCAACGGCGGGGCGATAGCGTTGGGCCACCCGATCGGCGCTTCCGGCTGCCGCATTCTGGTCACGCTGCTGCACGAGATGCAGCGCCGTGAAGTGAACAAGGGGCTGGCGATGCTGTGCATCGGCGGCGGGCAGGGCGTGGCGCTGGCGGTTGAGCGCGTTGGATAACCCGAGGAGATCATGATGCGTTCACCTGAGTATGTGGTGCTGGGCGCCGGGCTGATGGGGGTTGGCATTGCCAGCCACTTTGCCCGCCACGGCCACGCGGTGCTGCTGTATGACCCGGATCCGCAGCGGCTGGCGGAAGCGCCGGCGGTAGCGGGCGGCATTCTGGCGGAGCTGAGCGCGGTGGGGCAGTTCGCCGCCGCCGATCGTGACGCCGTGCTGGCGCGGCTGAGCGTGAGCGGCCAACTGAACGACGTGGCGCGCGCCCGGCTGCTGATCGAAGCGATCCCCGAGCGGCTCGAGCTGAAGCACGCGCTGTACGAGCAGTTGGAGGGGCTGATCGCCGACGACGCGGTGATCGCCAGCAACACCAGCGGCCTGCCGCCGGACGAGCTGGCGGTGCGCATGACCCATCCGCAGCGGCTGCTGATCGCCCATTTCTGGAACCCGCCGCACCTGATCCCGCTGGTGGAGCTCGTGCCCGGCAGCGCCACCGAGCCGCGTCATCTGGCGGCGGTGCAGGCGCTGCTGAGCGGCATGGCGCTGGAGGCGGTAGTGCTGGATCGCGCCGCGCCGGGTTTTGTCGGCAACCGGCTGCAGTTTGCGGTGCTGCGCGAGGCGCTGCACATCGTACACAGCGGCATCGCCAGCGCCGAGGTGGTGGATCAGGTGATGCGCGCCTCGCTGGGGCGGCGCTATGCGATGGTCGGCCCGCTGGAGGCCGCCGACATGACCGGGCTGGAAACGGTGGCGGATATCGCCCGCCACCTGCTGCCGGAGCTGGCGACCGATAGCGGCATGATGGCGCTGGTGGCGCAGCGCCTGCAGCAGGGCGATACCGGGCTGCGCAGCGGCCAGGGGTTTTATCGCTGGGATGAAGCGCGCAGGGAGCGCATCCAACAGAGGCGAGTGCACCAGCTGCGCTTTGCCCTGAAACCTTAATTTCTCACTCCGTACCTGACAATAACAATGAGACTGAGGTGACCGATGAGCGTTTTGATTGCCCTGGCAGCACTGGGATTACTGATGCTGGCCGCCTACCGCGGCTACAGCGTGATTTTGTTCGCCCCGATCGCCGCGCTGGGCGCGGTGCTGTTGACCGACCCCGGCGCGGTGGCGCCGACCTTCACCGGGCTGTTTATGGAAAAAATGGTCGGCTTCGTCAAACTCTACTTCCCGGTGTTCCTGCTGGGGGCGGTGTTCGGCAAGCTGATTGAGCTGTCCGGTTTTTCCCGCTCGATCGTCGCGGCGGCGATCAACATCCTCGGCCGCCGCCATGCCATCCCGGTGATCGTGCTGGTGTGCGCGCTGCTGACCTACGGCGGAGTATCGTTGTTCGTGGTGGCGTTCGCGGTGTATCCGTTCGCCGCCGAGCTGTTCCGCCAGAGCGGCATTCCCAAGCGGCTGATCCCGGCGACGGTGGCGCTCGGTGCGTTCTCCTTCACCATGGATGCCTTGCCCGGCACGCCGCAGATCCAGAACATCATCCCGACCAGCTTCTTCGGCACCAACGCCTGGGCCGCGCCCTGGCTGGGGCTGATCGGCTCGCTGTTCATCATCGCGGTCGGGCTGCTGTATCTTGAACGCCAGCGGCGCAAGGCGCAGCTGAGCGGCGAGGGCTACGGCACCGAGCTGCAGAACGAACCGGAAACCCCGGACAACATCAACCTGCCCAATCCGCTGATCGCCATTATGCCGTTGATCCTGGTCGGGCTGCTCAACCTCGGTTTCACTCACTGGATCCCGCAGTGGTATGGCGCCAGCCACCAGCTGCTGCTGCCGGGGCTGGCCAAGCCCATCGTCACCGAAGTCGGCAAGATCACCGCCATCTGGGCGGTGGAGGCGGCGCTGGTGTCGGGTATTCTGCTGGTGGTGGTTTTCGGCTTCCGCAATATTCGCGGGCGGCTGGCGGAAGGCAGCAAAACCGCGGTCAGCGGGGCGATTCTGGCGGCGATGAACACCGCCTCGGAATACGGCTTCGGCGCGGTGATCGCCGCGCTGCCGGGCTTTATGGCGCTGTCGCACGCGCTGGCGGCCATTCCCAATCCGCTGCTGAACGAGGCCGTCAGCGTTACCCTGCTGGCCGGCATCACCGGCTCGGCCTCCGGCGGCATGAGCATCGCGCTGGCGGCGATGTCCGACAGCTTCATCGCCGCGGCCCATGCGGCGCAAATTCCGCTGGAGGTGCTGCACCGGGTGGCCGCGATGGCCAGCGGCGGCATGGATACCCTGCCGCACAACGGCGCGGTGATCACCCTGTTGGCGATCACCGGCCTCAGCCACCGGCAGGCCTATGGCGGCATCTTCGCCATCACCCTGATCAAGAGCGCCGCGGTGCTGTTCGTTATCGGCGTGTTCTACCTGACCGGCATTGTTTAAAGGAGCGATACCATGAGTTTACAAGGCAAAACCGCGCTGGTGACCGGCTCGACCAGCGGCATCGGCCTCGGGCTGGCGGCCAGCCTGGCCGCCGCCGGCGCGCGCGTGATCCTCAACGGCTTCGGCGACGTGGAGCAGGCGCGGGAACAGATCGCCCGGCTGGGCGCGCAGCCCGGCTATCACGGCGCCGATCTCAGCGATCCCGAACAGATCGCCGACATGATGCGCTATGCCGAACGGGAGTTCGGCGGGGTGGACATTCTGGTGAATAACGCCGGCATTCAGCATGTGGCGCCGGTGGACCAGTTCCCGGTCGACAAATGGAACGCCATTATCGCCATCAACCTGTCGTCGGTGTTCCACACCAGCCGGCTGGCGCTGCCGGGCATGCGCCGGCGCAACTGGGGGCGCATCATCAACCTGGCCTCGGTGCACGGGCTGGTGGCCTCGAAGGACAAATCGGCCTATGTGGCGGCCAAGCACGGCGTGGTGGGGCTGACCAAAACCCTGGCGCTGGAAACCGCGCGCACGCCGATCACCTGCAACGCCATCTGCCCCGGCTGGGTGCTGACGCCGCTGGTGCAGCAGCAAATCGACCAGCGCATCGCCGCCGGGGTGGAACCGCTGCAGGCGCGTAACGATCTGCTGGCGGAGAAGCAGCCTTCGCAGGAGTTCGTGACCCCGCAGCAGCTTGGCGAACTGGCGCTGTTTCTGTGCAGCGAGGCGGCGGTGCAGGTGCGCGGCGCGGCCTGGAACATGGACGGCGGCTGGCTGGCGCAGTAATTTCCCTTCCGGAGCGCGTTGCCGCGCTCCGTTATTACCGCTATAAATAATATCAATGCGTGATGATTTACCCTGAGTAATAATATTTATTTGTTATTAACTATGAAAAAACGCGGGTAACAGTTCGGGTATTTTTCCGATTAAAAAGAGCGAATTGGTTTATTAAATGCTCGATAAATTACATTTTATTTCTCTGGGTTACAATTAAATACCTTTGTGGCGAAAATCAATCCCGTTTCAGATAACGACAGGTTATGACATGAAATTTTAACTCTTGCGCCATTTGCACACATCGGGTAATTGTTTATCCGTGGCTTAAGACCACCGTATTAATAAAAATAACTTTTTCGGGCAGGGGTAATAATGAGAAACATAAGAACGCCAATATTCATTGGCGGCGTCGTGCTGTCGGCGTTATCCGGCGGCGCGCAGGCTGAGATCACCATTTTAGATAAAAACCCGCAGAGCAATGTGTTGTTGGCGCCGCTCAGTTTAAAGGTGGGCGGCAGCATTCGCCCCGAGTGGATCTTCAATAACGGCCCGGAGCCGGGCTATTACAAAAACGGCCACGACGGCGGCACCCGTTTCCGCTTCAGCGGCGACTATGCGCTGACGCAGGACACCTCAATTATCGGCTACTACGAGTGGGGCGTCGATCTGGCGCACGCGCTGAGCTGGGACGGCCACTATAACGAAGACGGCCAGCGCGATCGCCAGCGCCAACTCTACGCCGGCTTTAAAGATGACCGCTACGGCACCTTAACCTATGGCCATCAGTACGGCATTTATTATTCCGTGGTGGGCATTAAAAGCGACGTCTGGGATAACGACGGTCATGCGGGCGGCACCGGCATCGGTATTTCCGGCGACTACGACGGCGGCAATAAACCGAAGAACAGCATTAAATACACCAACGATTTCGGCCCGGTTACCTTATACGCCAACTATTTATTGCCGGAAGACGATCTGCATACCGCCGATAATCTCAGCTATCGCCGCAAGGGCGGCGGCGGGTTGGGCTTCGATTATAAGGTGACGAAAGAATTAACCTTCAGCGCCGCCTACAGCTACACCGACGCGAAGATTAAAGACAATCTGTATAACGAGAAAGACTACCACCAGCAACTGTCCGGCACTGCGCTGACCTGGCAGCCGAACAACTGGTATATCGTCGGCACCGCCAGCTATTACAAAGACTACGTGCCGAGCACCCGTGAACGCACGCTGTCGCACTTCTTCGCCGGCGACGGCTACGGGGTGGAGGGATTTGTCGGCTATACCTTCAACATCGACAAGCCGTTCCTGAAGTCTATCCAGCCTTACGTGGCGGCGGATTCGCTGCAGTTGAAGGGCGACGAGGAATACCACGCCAACCACGTTTACCTCGGCGCGGGCACCACCATCGGTTACGGGCTGTCGGTGTACGTCGAACGCACGCTGGCCAACAGCAGCGACAAAGAGCCGGACTCCACCTGGGTCACGGTGTTCTACGACTTCTGATGCGTCACTCAAGCCGGCGAAAGCCGGCTTTTTTTACATGGTGATAATGCCGCCGGCCGTTGGGCCAGAGGCGTTTCTCTCCGCCAGGTAGCGCGCCGGGGGTTTGCCCACCGCTTTCCTGAACATGGTGACGAAGCCGCTGGCGCTCTCGTAACCCAGATCCAGCGCGATCCGCTGCACGCTTTCCCCCTGAGTTAACCGCTGCAGCGCCAGCATCACGTGCAGCTGGCGCCGCCAGTGGCCGAAGCTCATCCCCATTTGTTGCTGCAGCGTACGGCTGAGCGAGCGCTCGCTCATGCCGATGCGCTGCGCCCACTGGCTGAGGGTCGATTTGTCCGCCGGGCTTTGCAGCATGCGCTCCACCAGCTGGCGGATGCGCGCATCGTCGGACACCGGCAGGTGCAGGTTTTCTATCGGCGCGGCCGCCAGCTGATCCAGCAGCACCGCCGTCAGCCGCCCCTCCGGCCCCTGTTCGTCGTAGAAGGGATCGAAGGTACTGGCCTGCAGCAGCAGTTCGCGCAGCAGCGGCGATACCGACAGCGTGCAGCAGCTCTGCGGCAGGTGAGCGGCGGCCAGGGGATCGACAAACAGGCAATAGGCTTCGGTCGAGCCGGCCCCCTGCGCATTGTGCAGTACGTTGCCGGGCATCCACAGCGCGCACTGCGGCGGCACCAGCCACAGGCCGTTCTCCACTTCGCAGCGGATCATGCCGCGCACGGTGTAGATCAGCTGCGCCTTGCGATGGCGATGCGGGGCCACTTCCCAGTCTTCATCAATAGTCGAACTTTGCACTGCGAAGATGGCGCGCGGCACCTGGTCGATATCAAAGCGCGGGCGGGTGATGTGTACTGTCATGAGAATTATTCTCACTTTGGCGTAATTGAAAAATATTATGTCCTGATTACGCAATGCGGTCTAGCGCCGCCGCCGATAAAGTAAGCGTCTGTGCCAAGTGCCTTTTCAAGGATGCCTATAATGTCTCTAGATTCCGCTAACTTTCCGCTGGTGTGGATGCGTCAGAACGGGCGCGATACCCAGGCCGAACTGGCCGCGTTCAGCGCGATGCTGGCGCGCGCCGAACCCTTCGTCATTTTATCCGATCGCCGCGTGGGGGACGCTGGGGAAGAGCCCGACCGCGACCAGCACACTCAGGTGGCGCTGTGGAAGCGCGATAACCGCGAGGCGCTGAAGCTGTGGGTGAAGGGCATGATCATGCTCGAGCCGGACGCAGCACAATGCGCGGCGGCCGAAACCTTTGCCGAATACGCCGCCAAATTCTGGGGCTACCCGGTGCTGGTCGCCGCCGATGAGGCGCGGGCACGGCTGCTGGCCGTCACTTTACTGAGCGAATGAGGAGATGCCGATGCATCAGCAACAGGTAATTGCGCAACTGCTGGCCTGGATCGAGCAGAGCCTGGATCAGCCGTTAACGCTGGACGATATCGCCGCCAAATCCGGCTATTCCAAGTGGCACCTGCAGCGCATGTTCAAACAGCAGACCGGACATATTCTCGGTACCTACGCCCGGCGCAGAAGGCTGACCGCCGCCGCGCGCGAGCTGCGGTTGACCAGCACCAGCGTGGCCTGCATCGCCGATACTTACCAGTTCGATTCGCAGCAGACCTTTACCCGCGGTTTCCGCAAGCAGTTCGGCCTGCCGCCGGCGGTCTATCGCCGCAGCCAGGACTGGTCAAGCTATGGCCTGCAGCCGCCGCTGCGCCTGACGGGCGAGCCGCTGCCGCCGGGCGATATCATCACGCTGCCGGCGATGCGGCTGGTCGGCCACACCCAGCGCCGCAGCTGCACGCTGGGGCAGCTGCCGCACTCGAAATGCGAGCTGCGCCGCCACGCCTGGCGCCAGATGCAGCGACCGCAGACGCCGCCGGCGGTGGTCTACGGCCTTACCAGCCTGGAGGCCGATCGCCAGCGCAGCGGCAGCCAGCGCATGGCCTATACCGTCGCGCTGCCGGACGAAGGCGCGGAAGGGGAGCGGGTGCTCATCGAACAGGGCGACTACGCCAGCTTCGCCTACCAGGGGCAGGCCGAAGGGCTGCAAGACTTTATCGCCCGGCTGTACGACACCGCAATGCCGCAGATGAACGCCATTCGGCGCCCGGGGCAGGATATCGAGCGTTTCTACCCGGCGCAGGGGGGAAGCTGCCCATTTGGCGGCGCGGCGATCCGCTGCGAATACCTGATCCCGATCCGCCGCGCAGAGCCGCTGGCCGCCGCCGGTTAGCGGCGTTTTTCACATTATTTCGTCTTGGTATCGCCTCAGGTTACAAAAAATTGCGATATTGTTTCGGTAATGGTTCACACTTTTGCCGATGTGCACATATAATGCGCATCCGGTCATTCATGGCCGCAGAAACCTATACCCATAACTGCCAGTGGCCTCCACCAACACGAAGATGAAAATGAGCATTCGCGCGTTATTAACCCTGTTTACGGCACTGGTTGCATTCAGCCAGGCTGCCTTCGCCGTTGTATACCCTCTGCCGCCTAAAGACAGCCGTCTGGTGGGTGAAAACATCCAGATCACCGTGCCGGAAGACAGCAAGCTGCCGCTGGAGAGCTTCGCTGCTCAATACCAGATGGGCCTGAGCAACATGCTGGAAGCCAACCCGGGGGTGGATCCTTTCCTGCCGAAGGCCGGCAGCACCCTGACCATCCCGCAGCAGCTGATCCTGCCGGACGCGCCGCGTGAAGGCATCATCATCAACAGCGCCGAGATGCGTCTGTACTATTACCCGAAAGGCACCAACACCGTTATCGTGCTGCCAATCGGCATCGGCCAACTGGGTAAAGATACCCCGCTGAACTGGACCACCACGGTGCAGCGCAAGAAAGACGGCCCAACCTGGACGCCAACCGCCAAGATGCGCGCAGAATACGCCGCCGACGGCGAGATCCTGCCGGCGGTGTTCCCGGCCGGCCCGGACAACCCGATGGGCCTGTATGCGCTGTACGTCGGCCGCCTGTACGCCATCCACGGCACCAACGCCAACTTCGGCATCGGCCTGCGCGTGAGCCACGGCTGCGTGCGCCTGCGCGCCGACGACATCAAATTCCTGTTCGACAACGTGCCGGTCGGTACCCGCGTGCAGTTCATCAACGAGCCGGTGAAGGCCAGCGTGGAGCCGGACGGTTCGCGTTACCTGGAAGTGCACAACCCGCTGTCGGCTAACGAAGAGCAGCTGCAGTCCAAGGATCCGGTCCCGCTGACCCTTTCTGCCCCGGTCGGCAAAGTGCTGATGGACACCGCGGTTAACCAGAGCGAAGTGGACGCGGCGATCAAAGCCCGCTCTGGCATGCCGGTTAAAGTGAACTGATAGCCGCAGGCTTCAGTGAGAGTGATAAAAAGACGCCTGAGGGCGTCTTTTTTTATGCCTGTAAAACATGTTGTTGTGTGTGCGTTCGCAATGATGTCCTCAGCGTTGCACAGGAAGACGTCATTATGCGCGTCATCATGCAAACCGGGTTTCTCATGGTGGTCATCATCAACGTTTGAAGTGATGCTGGTGGGGAGGAATGCTCTGGAAAAGTATTTCACTCAGTGCTATGTTTTTACAGGAAGCCCGTCGCAATGCGTACATTTAAAACTTGTTGGTTTAGCAGGAAAGCTCGGGCTCACGGCATCACCGATAAGGCGTTGTGTCGGGCAGTAAAAGATGTGCAACGCGGTTTGGCTGCGGATTTAGGCGGTGGTGTATTTAAAAAAACGTCTTAATCATAATCGCGACCGGGCATTGGTATTAGCGAAAAATGGCCGGCACTGGGTGTTTGTTTTTTTGTTTTCCAAGCAGGCGCCAATATCACTGGGGCGGAATTGCAAGCTTTTCGCAAGCTAGCGATGCAATTTGGCGCGTTGAGCGACGACCTGGTCGAGTCCCTGGTTGTGAAAAAAGAATGGATGGAGATTTGCCATGAAGCAGGAAAAAACGTTTCGGAGCCCGGCCTTTGAGGCAATTCACAGCGCCGCTGAAGGATTGCATCGTACTGGCGCCATTTCTCTGGAAACCCTACGTAGCTTTAATGAGTCTTGCCTTGCTCCGGTCGAGATATTGCAACCTCAAGAGATCAAAGCCTTGCGTGAGCAGTTACGTTTAAGCCAACCGGTTTTTGCCCGTTATCTGAATACCAGCGTGTCGACCGTACAGAAATGGGAAACGGGGGTGAAACGGCCGGGCGGCGTGTCGCTCAAGCTGCTTTCGGTCGTACGCAAACATGGGCTTCAGGTTTTGTTGTAGTGGCCGTTTGGGTTGTCACTATTTTAACATTGTCCTCTCTGGCCTTGTTTTTATGAAATGCCGGCCCGCGATTATTCCGATAAAACTATCGCCAATTAATAAGTTATATCTCCGCGTTCACCACCCGTCATTGAAAAAATTCTCGAAAAAACGCCACGCTGTGAGAATAAGATCACCAAAGCGTAAGGAAGGTAAACAAACGCCTCTTAGTTGGCCGCTTTGCTTTTGCAAAGGGGGGCGCCATGCGCAACTGGAACGAACCGAAGAAGAAGGCCATCGTCCCCTGGGTGCCGATGAGCGGCTGGTCGTAGGGGAGTGGCGTGAGGTCGAAATGGAAATGAAAAGTGAGTATTAGCCGGGCACAACCCGGCTAATATGTAATGTGAAAAATTAGTTTAATAGACCGGCTTTTTTTCCGCATATAACATAAGGAAGAGATCTTTCTTGTATATAGTACACATCATTTCCTATTTTATTAAAGCTTATATAGTTTTTGTTTTTTGACTTAGAACTGGATGAAACTAATCCCCGTGGGCTGTTGTCGTTCCTCCTTCTATTTTCCTTTGAAACGGAAACCGTATAAACGCCATCATGATCCATGTCGGAGTAGGTAAATATAATATCTCTGTCTATAGTGTATCTTTTATCATGGGAAATAAAGCTGCCTATTTCGGTTTTAAATCCAGTGTTGTCACTGTATAAGAAGTAATTAACGCTCAATCTGATGGTTTCTTTGGTTAATGTTTTTGTTTCGTGCAAATAGAAATGACAAGAACCTACTAATTCCCTTTTCGTTTTATAGTAGGTAAGTATTAAGCCAAGTGAAATCACCATAAAAGAAATGGCGATGATTATCTTTGCATTTCTAATCATTTAATCACTCTCGTTGTCACACAATTTTCATGATTATTATTTTTGTTGACCTCGCAATGTCCAATTAGTATGTAGTTACTCATGTTTTCATTTACGGCATAAAAGATATCATAGCGTTGCGATTTGCAAGAGTCTATAATATCAGTATGTATCGATATATTTTCCAAAACTTGCTCTTTTGTTGTTTTTATTAAGTTCCCTAAGGCGTATACGTTGCACTTCCCAACTTTCTCTATTACAGGTGCGGTGTATTCCTTCATTTTTATTTTTTTATCCCATTTGAAATAAGTTAACGACATTGCACTTAAAGACAAAAGCAAGACTGTAAAAATAAAATAAACCCTACTATTGTTAATAGCCTTGTTTTTAGTTTCTTTTTTTTGTTCAACTCCTTCGCTTTCAATAAAGTCACTCTCTATTAAGGTCACGTTAGTTGCCAATTGAAACCCGACCTTATGGATGGTAACGATCAGCTTTTCGTTTTCTCCTAAACTAATGAATGCCCGTCTCAACTCGCTGGTGGCAGAGTAAAGATTATTATTAGACGGCGTTAGGCCAAAATTCTCCCAAACGTTTTTTAACAAATGTTCCCTACTTAAAACCGCATCACCATGCTGAATGAACTCCATCAGCAATCTGGCGGACTGATTTGATAAGGAAATTTCTATCTCTTCATCTTTCAACGAAGATAGCTGTTTTGAGTCAGGTGTGAATCTAATCCAGTCATTTATTATATAAAACATTTTATCTCTCTTTCAGTTTTTTCTGATGGGTTTTAACGTTGTTATGATGGTTAGTCAACCGACAGAAAATATACGGTGTATTCAAACTAAGTGGATTAGTTTAAATAACGTTGTTTATTTTTGTTATTTTTTTGTTTTTTTCTGTTTTTGTTTGTTTTGTAGTTTTAAATTCTATTTTTTTGATAATTTTTAATACAAATACCTTTTTTTGGTTTTAATGTTTAATCTTTGTCTCGTCGGTAGGGAGGCGGGGCATCAGCTCTCATTAGTCTTTACAGGCTTCCTGAGAAAGGAAGAGGGCCGACATACACATACGGATACACCGTGTTTATTCGCATGTTTATTTAAATATCATCAAGGAATAACTAAAGAATGAAACTGAACAAAATCATGTTAGCCACCGTTGTAACTCTGGGTCTGTCTTCTATGGTGGCACAGGCTGCGAATCAGGGGCAGGGGGCTGTAAAATTTACTGGGGCGATTATTGATGCACCTTGTTCAATTTCTCCTGAGTCGGTAGATCAGACCGTGGAGCTGGGCCAGGTTTCTAATTCTTTGTTGAAGAAAGGTGGTAAGTCCACACCAAAAGCATTCACTATCGATCTGGAACACTGTGAGGTTGAAAATGGTAAAAATAATGTTTCCGTGACCTTTACCGGCATTGAATCAGCCACTCAGAAAGGCATGCTGAGCATTTCCGGCCAAGCCTCTGGCGCCAGCGTCGCTATTACTGACGCCGGCGGTAAAATCGTCGAGCTTGGTAAATCCAGCCCGCTGACTGGCGTTAACGAAGGCAATACCGCGCTGCGCTTTGCTGCTTATCTGCAGGGGGATGGCGCATCATCAACAGTCGTTCCTGGCGATTTCACCGCCGTTGCTGACTTCACCTTAGCCTACCAGTAATTGTTTTAACGATTATTTATTAGTGCGATTTGGCATGCGGGCAAAGCCTGCATGCCAACTTAAACAGCGCGAGGAATGAGGGAGATATAAATGCGTATCATAGTGTTTACTTGCATATTTATAACCAGCTTGATGCCCGCTATGGCAGGGAATACCTATTTTGGTTGGGGGGTGGTAAATATGCAAGGAGCCATTATTGATACGGCCTGTGCCATCGCCATTGAGAGTCGCGATCAGTCTATCGATATGGATGTGGTGCCACTGGCCGATATTACGCGCGACGGACAAGGGCGAAGAAAACCTTTTTCTATCGAATTGGTTAATTGTGAGCTTGAACGTCAGCAGGGTAAAAAACCGAGTTGGACGCAATTCCAGGTGACCTTTGATGGTGATGCGGAAGGTGACTTATTTGGTGTTCGTGGCGAAGCCTCTGGCATCGCTCTGCAAATTACTGATGAGCTCGGGAATATTGCGTTGCCGGGTCGCCCTTTGCCGCGGGAAGATATTTTTTCGGGAAATATGAGGCTGAATTATAACCTCAGGCTGGTCGCTAACCAGCATGCACTGAAAGCCGGAGATTATTTTTCTTCTATCCGCTTCAAACTTGATTATTTCTGAAGGGAATAAAGCGACGCCAATATCGGCGGGACAGGGCGAATAACGATTAAAGGTTGAAAGGTATGAGAGTGTCGCTTTCTGGGAAATGGGTGCGCCTTCAGACGCTGGGGCTGTGTATTTCTCTGGCGCTGGGGACGCCGTCGACAGTGGTGTTCGCTGCCGAAGAGATCCAATTCAACACCGACGTGCTGGACGTTAATGATCGGAAAAATATTGACCTGAGCCAGTTTGCGCGCGGGGGATACATCATGCCGGGCGCTTACGGCATGGTGGTGCACATTAATAGGAATGAGCTGCCGGAGAAGCCGATTCAGTTCTACGTGCCGGAAAATGATCCGAACGGCAGCCGTGCCTGTATCAATAAGGCCCTGGTCGAACAACTGGGCCTCAAAGAGAGCGCAATGAAGGGCCTCACCTGGTGGCATCAGGGGGAGTGCCTGGATGAGGGCAGCGTGGCGGGCATGTCGGTAAAAGGGGATCTTTCCACTTCTTCTCTCTACCTGAGCATTCCGCAGGCGTTCCTCGAGTATACCGACGAGAACTGGGATCCGCCGTCGCGCTGGGATGAGGGCATCCCTGGGCTGCTGTTCGATTACAACCTCAATGCCCGGACGCAAAAGAACCAGCGTAGCGGAACCAACGGCTACTCGCTGAGCGGCAACGGCATCGCCGGCGCCAACCTGGGTGCCTGGCGACTGCGCGCCGACTGGCAGGCCAACCTGGATCACCAGACCGGAGCGGGCTTATCGACCAGCAAACAGCTGGACTGGGGCCGCTACTATGCCTACCGGGCAGTGCCGTCGCTGCGTTCGAAAATGACGCTGGGAGAAAGCTACCTTGACTCCGGCATGTTCGACAGCTTCCGTTTCACCGGGGCCAGCCTGGTCTCGGACGACAACATGCTGCCGCCCAACCTGCGCGGTTACGCGCCGGAAGTCTCCGGCGTGGCCAGGACCAATGCCAAAGTGACCGTCAGCCAGCAGGGGCGGGTGCTGTACGAGACCACTGTGGCGGCCGGGCCGTTCCGTATCCAGGACATCAACGATGCGGTTAGCGGCGAGCTGAACGTGCGCGTGGAAGAGCAGGATGGCGGCGTGCAGGAGTTTGTGATGAACACCGCCAGTATCCCGTACCTGACGCGCCCAGGCTCGGTGCGCTTCAAGCTGGCGGCGGGCAAGCCTTCCGACTTCGGGCACCATGCGCGCGGGCCGCTGTTCGGCACCGGCGAGTTTTCCTGGGGGGTGAGCAACGGTTGGTCACTGTACGGCGGTGCGCTGGCGGGCGGCGACTACAACGCGCTGTCGCTGGGTATCGGCCGGGATCTGATGGTGCTGGGAGCGCTGTCGTTCGACGCCACCCAATCGCGGGCGCGGTTGCCGCAGGAGGGCGGTACGCTCAGCGGCGGTTCTTACCGTCTGAGCTACTCAAAGAACTTCGACGAATACGACAGCCAGGTAACCTTCGCCGGCTATCGCTTCTCGGAGCAGAACTTCATGAGCATGAACGAGTACCTGGACGCCCGTGACTACGGCGAGCGCACCGGCGGCGGCAAGGAGATGTACACCATCACCTTCAACAAGCACTTCCGCGACTGGGGGCTGAGCAGCTATCTCAACTACAGCCACGAGACGTACTGGGATCGCCCGGCCAACAACCGCTACAACCTGACGCTGTCGCGCTATTTCGACGTGGGGCGGTTCCGCAACGTGAGCCTGTCGCTGTCGGCCTACCGCAACGAATACAACGGCACTAAAGACGACGGCGCGTACCTGTCGCTGTCGATGCCGTGGGGGGATCGCTCGACCCTGGGCTACAACACCACGCTCAACCGCAGCGACGCGACGCATCGGGTGAGCTATTACGACCGGGTCGACGAGCGCAACAACTACCAGCTGAGTACCGGCGCGTCGCGCAGCGGCGCCAGCCTGAGCGGGTATTACACCCACGATGGCGATCTGACTCAGATGAGCGCCAACGCCAGCTACCAGGAGGGGCGTTACCGCGCGGTCGGGCTGTCGGCCCAGGGGGGCATGACGCTGACGGCCGAGGGCGGAGCGCTGCACCGCAGCGGTTCGGGGGGAGGGACTCGCATGCTGATCGACACCCACGGCGTGCCGGAGGTGCCGGTGCGCGGCTACGGCAGCGTCAGCCGCACCAACGCCTGGGGCAAGGCGGTGATTGGCGATGTGAACAGCTACTACCGCAACAAGGCCAGCATCGACCTGAACCAGTTGGGTGACAACGCCGAGGCTATCACTTCAGTCGTGCAGGCGACGCTGACAGAGGGGGCGATCGGTTACCGCCAGTTTGAGGTGATTGCCGGTGAGAAGGCGATGGCGGTGATCAAACTGGCCGACGGCAGCGAACCGCCGTTCGGCGCCAGGGTGTTGAACGCCCGCAAGCAGGAGACCGGCATCGTCAGCGACGGCGGCAGCGTATATCTGGGCGGCATCAACGCCGGCGAGACGATGAGGGTGCACTGGAACGGCGGGGCGCAGTGCGAGGTGCGCCTGCCGGCGCCGCTGCCGGCAGATATGCTGATGAACACCTTGTTGCTGCCGTGCCATCCGTTGGATAAGCCGGCGATGGAGCCGAGACAGGATGCAAAATCGTCATCGCCGAGTGATGACGTTTAACCCGCAATCAATAATGTTGCCAGGCCGCAGGGCCTGGAATGAGAAGAGAGGCGCAAGAGCGAAGTGATGATGACGAAACACAGAGAACAGGGCTCGGCGGCGTTCGTGAGCAAACGCAGCTTAAGCAGGGCGGCGTTGGCCGTCGCCTTGTTGGGCGCGGTGGCGCAGCAGCAGGCCCAGGCGGCGATCGCGCTGGATCGCACCCGAGTGGTGTTCGACGGCGGCCAGAAGTCGGTGAGCCTGAACGTCAGCAACCAGAACAAGCAGCTGCCATACCTGGCGCAGGGTTGGATTGAGGATGAGGAAGGCAGCAAGATCCAGAGCCCCCTGACGGTGTTGCCGCCGGTGCAGCGCATCGAGCCGGGCAAGCCGAGCCAGGTGAAAATCCAGGCGTTGCCGGCGGCGAAGCTGCTGCCGCAGGACCGTGAGACGGTCTATTACTTCAACCTGCGGGAGATCCCGCCAAAGAGCAATAAGCCGAATACGCTGCAGATTGCGCTGCAAACGCGCATCAAGCTGTTCTACCGGCCGTCGGGCATTGCGATGGAGAAGAACGCACCGCCGCCGCAGGAGCAGCTGACGCTGAGCCGGCAGGGCGACAGCTACCTGGTGAACAACCCGACGCCGTACTACGTCACCCTGGTGGATGCGGGTAACAGGCAAGGCGGTCCCGGCGTCAAAGGCTTCGAACCGATGATGGTGCCTCCGAAGGGCAGCCTGCCGCTGACGGTCAGCGCGGCCAGCGTGGGGAACAGCCCGGTACTGACCTACGTCAACGACTACGGCGGCCGCCCGCAGCTGAGTTTCAGCTGCAGCGGCGCTACGTGCGCGGTAGTGCCGGAGAAAAAAGGCGGGTAACCGCTCCAGACAATAGCAGTGACGCGGGAGGCGACAATGGCAAAGAACACGGGCGGCAAGGCGCAGTTCGCCCCCTGGCTCAGTGAGTTGCGTTATTACGGGACGCTGGGCGGGCTGGCGCTGATGGTGCCGCTGACCCTGGGGATGACGCTGTGGCTGCTGCCGTCGGCGCAGGCGGTGGACAACTGGAACGTCGACGGGGCGAATGGCACTTTGTATGTGCACGGTGCGCTGACGGAGAGCGCCTGCCGGCTGGAGATGACCAGCGCGCGCCAGGATATCGCGCTGGGCGAAACGGGTACGGGGCGGCTGCAGGCGGTCGGTTCCCAGGGCGAGCCGGTAAGGTTCGAGCTGCGTCTGGCGGACTGCCTGCGCAACTCGGCGGGCAGCCGCGACCTGCGCCGCGGCGGCACGGTCAGCGCGGACGGCCAGCCGGCAGTAACGGTGAGCTTTCGGGCCGTGCGCGATGCGGATAACTCGCAGCTGGTGAAGGCGGAGGGCGTTTCCGGGCTTGGATTGCGCCTGGAAGATGCGCGGGGCGACGATGTCCGGCTGGGCAGCCGCGGCGCGCCGCTGCTGCTGATGCCAGGGCAGGATACGCTGACCTATAGGGTTATCCCTGAACGGACGCCGGCGAATCTGATGGCGGGGAGCTATCGGGCCGTGGTGGACTTTCATCTGAGCTATGACTGAGGCGGGCAGTACGATGGAGAGAGCCGTAATGACGCTGAACGACCGGCTGGTCCGGCGTGGTCTGGCGGGCCTGCTGGCCGCCCTGCCGCTGCTGGCCCAGGCGTCGAACTCGGTCACGGTGACGGTGAAAGTCACCGTAGTTGAGCAGCCGCCGTGCGTTATCAATAACGACAGGGTAATTGAAGTGGACTTTGGTGACATTATCGCACCGCGGGTGGATGGCAACCAATATCTGCAAACGGTCGATTACAGCCTGGAGTGCAAGGGACAAATGACCAACGCGATGAGGCTGGCCATCCAGGGTAACCCCACCCCGTTTGATAACACGGCCCTGCAAACCAATGTGGCGGACTTCGGCATTGCGATACGGGCTGACGGTCAGCCGCTGCCGCTAAACAATTGGATGAATTTCACTTACCCGAACAAGCCTGTGTTGCAGGCGGTGCCGGTGAAACGAGCAGGGGTAACCTTGCCGGGCGGGGATTTTAGCGCCGGCGCCACGCTGATGGTGCATTACCAGTGAAGGAGGGGACCATGAAGACAACGCCCATTCTCACGTTCATCGCGGTCATGCTGAGCGGCGCATCGCTGCAGGCGGCGGAAAATATGAGTTTCCGGGGGACATTGCTGGAGCATCCGCCCTGTGAAATCAATGGGGGGCAGCCGATAGCGATTGATTTTGGCGATGTCGGCGTCAATAAGGTTGATGGCGAGAATTACGCACAGACGTTCCAGATAATATATGACTGCAAGGGCACCAGTACCGACAAAATATTACGTTACGTCGGCAATGCCACCGCCTTTGATCCGGCGGCGGTGCAGAGCAATATTCCGGATTTTGGTATCCAACTCCGGCATACCTCTCTTCAAGGCGTAACCTCGCCGTTTGCCGTGGGGAGCACGTTGCCTATCCCCGCCTATGTGGGCTCATCGACATTTATCGCCACGCCGGTAAAGAAGGCGAGTGCTGAGCTGCAGGACGGCGCCTTTACCGCGGGTGCGACGTTGCAACTTGAATACCCGTAAAGGAGTGGAGATGCGTATCAAAAATGTGACCTGCGCCCTGCTGTTGCTGGGAGTCAGCGCTCATGCGCCGGCCGCGGCGCCGCCGTCGGTGAATATTTCGTATACCGGTAACCTGGTGACGGATCCCTGCACTATCTTGCCGGGGGATGAAGAAATCCAGCTGGATTTCGGTACGGTTATCGACAAATACCTGTACCTGAATAGCCGCACGCTGGGGCAGCCGTTTGAGATACGTCTGGCCGAGTGCGATCTGGAATTGGGCAAAACGGTAAAGGTCACCTTTACCGGCACGGAGAATACGGCGTTGCCGGGGCTACTGGCCATCGACGCGGCCAGCGAAGCAACGGGCATCGCGATAGGGCTGGAGACGCTGGAAGCGAAACCGCTGTGGCTCAATAAAGAGAGCGGCGACTATCCGCTGCAGGCGGGCAATAGCCGGATCGCGCTGAAGGCCTATGTGCGGGGAGAGCCGAAGGCGATAACGGACAAAACGATAGGGCGTGGGCCATTCAGCGCGGTGGCGACGTTCAACCTGGAATATGAGTAAAGCAGCACTGCGGTGAGAGAGGATTGAACTTCATTTATTTGGAGACAGTTCAGGATAATAAAACAGGTTTTTTGCGGCACGGCGAATATGACAGCTCCGTTGCTAGCAGAAAATATTATAGGAACATCGTGGATCGGCTGTCGGCATTATTTAAAATCCGGCGGTCGGTTTTTTTTCTCGATGATTTTCTCATTAAAACCGGGCATTAATGAATAAACCAGGTTACAGGAGTAATTATGCGATACGCCCTCATTTTCTTGAGCGCTATGTGTATCTGGCCAGCGTATGGCGAAACGCTAAAATGGCCGCGCCTTACCGATCCGAAAATAACATCATGTTCTAACAGTAGCGGCGGCTATTGTGATTCCAGTGTCAGCTATTCCCATTCGGGGACCGGCTTCGACTACGGAGAGCCCCAGATGTCAAAGCCGACGACCACGGCGACCTCGATCAGAGCCTATGGCGTACACTGTGATTACGGGAGTTCTGTACCTGGATATGAAAGAGCGTTTTCCGGCTGTGTTTGGAGAACTGATACTGGCTCACATAACCCGACATTAACCGGGAAATGCCAAACCATTGCGGGCGGCAGCTGGGCGCTTACCCAGGACAGCACCTGCGCGACCAACACGACCTGGACTGGGCACACTGGGGCAGGGCCGGGGGGCGAATGCGTCATGTTTGGCTATATGTCCGGGTCGAGCCTGTATACCCCGTACGGCGTGATAAGCGCGTTGAACGCAGCGAATGGCGGGGACCGATTCTGCCAAAAGCCGTTGCCGCCCGGTGTAACCTGCGATATCGAATTGCCGAGCCCGCTGCTGGACCATGGGGTGATGGTGCCGACGGCGCGCAGCGTTCGCAAGATCAATGGCACTGTCGAATGTGGCACCAAGCCGAAAATCAGTTTCGTTGGTGGGGATGAGCTCAATCTCGCCGTGGGCATACGCACCAAATTAACGGCACAGCTGACCAATGCCACCCAGCTGGAGATAAGTTCCGATCTCACGACAACGAATGCCGCCGCCGGAGATCATCGCGCCTCTGCGGTCCTGGTTGTTTCCCCTTGGTGATGTATTTAAGTTATTTATTCATTGTTTTCTTAGCGTCGATGCGGCTCACCCGATCACGATTGAATGAGATGAATATATTTCAGTTATTGTAACCGTGATTTTTAATCATATTAATCGGGTTGATTAATTAGGCTATTTTTATTCGTCAGTTATGAGTGCGAACCCCTATTGGGCATCGGCATGACGAAGGGTATGCCACGTTAGTGGTGCCTGCTATCGCGCAGGTCAATATCGTCGTGGAAATTAGCCGCGAAAAATAAGGTCTCTAGAGGAATTGAAATGAATCACCGTTTTATTGTCGCGATTCAGGACAACAACCGTTTTTTTGCTCAGGGGGTAGAACACCTCTTGCGCGACTATTTTACGCGGCACGGTAGGGAGGTGCAGTTCGTGAGGGCGCCTTATAGCGAAATAGTTGACTTGCTGATCCTGACCGAATCGGGAAGGGGAGCATTGCCGCCCTGTCGTCTGATGGATGTTCCCTGGCGTGATGGGCAGACGGCGATCATCACCATCAGGGAGCCGCAGCACCGGCCAGGGATTTCCATGTCTCCGTGTCGTAGTCGCAGGGGGGTTATCGGCCGGCGGGACAAGATATCCACAGTGATCCACCTGATAGATCGGGCGCTGGAGTGGCGGGCCGATGGGGCATTCTTTCAAGCCAGGTGCGAACGCTGCACCCGAACGCTCACCCCCCGAGAGTTTGAGGTGCTGCGCTGCATACACTATGAGCTCGAGCCGGCCCGGGTCTGCCGGCTCCTGCACTTAAGCCCAAAGACGCTCAGCAGCCATAAACGCACGGCCATGCGCAAGCTGGGATTTCAACGTAACCATGAGCTGTATCGATGGCTGCGCCAAGGCGGCCTGGATTTTGAAAAGAGAGTGAAATCGTGAACAGAAGCCTGAGTCCAACACGTTCTATCCTGATGCTGCTGGCAAGCGTCGTCCTGCTGAGCGGCTGCGCCAAAGGCAAGCCGTCCCCCGCAGTGACCCAAAGCGCCGCGGCCGGCGAGGTGGTTCAAGCAGAGACGGATCAAACCAAAACGCAGCGTGAGGCCGACAGACTGACGCAGTGTCAGAAGGAGCTCGAGGCGCTCGAGGGTATCGACCCGGAACGGCAAAAAACGCTGCGCCAGGAATTTGACCGGCTTATGAGCGGGGCGGCGCAGTACGCCGGGTTGCGAACGCGGGTCAACTCGGAGACGCAGGATACGGTGGATGCGCTTTACCGTTACAAGGTTAATCGCATGTGCGCCAACATTACGCAGGCCATGCTGAACGGGCTGGCTGAGCGCGGGGAGCGGCTGAAATGATCCCTGTGCACAATGGGCTCCGTCTGCGCCGGCTGGCTGCTGCATTGGCACTGATCTGTCTGCCGGGTGGCGCGGTGCGTGCGGAGGATGGCGTGCCGGCGTTGCTGCAGTTTGCCGAACAGTACCGCAGCAGCCAGCAGTCGGCGGCACCCGCGAATCAGCCGGCGGCAGCGCAGAGCAATGCGCCGGCGGCGAGTGATAAGGGTTGGCGCAGCACGCTTAAGCAACGCGAGGAGCAGCTCGGTCAACTGAAGGGCGCGCTTCGCGAGCAGGATAAACAGTTGGCGGCATTGCGCCAGGCGCTCGCTGTAGCGGAAAAAAACGCGCGCCCGGAATCAACGCCGGGCGTCAAACCGGCCGATTTTGTTCCGTTGCGCCAATGGGTCAGTCAGTTGAGTACGGCGGTGCGGGGGACTCCGGATGCTCAGCGAAGCGCCGAGCTTATCACGCAGGCTCGCCAGCAGATGGCGCACAGCCAACAAGCATTGGCCGCCAGTCAGCAGCAGTTGGGGGCGTTGAAAATGCGCCTGGATGATATGAAAACGCAGTTGCAGCAGAATAGCGCTCGTGAGCAGCAGGCGCGGGCGCGCGAGGCGGAACAGGATCGGCAGGTGCTTCAGCTGCAGGACGATATAAAAGGGCTGCGCGAACGGGCGAAATGGCTGGTTAAGCCAGAGGAGCTGGCCAAACCCGAGAAGCGCCAGGCCTATGCCGCCGGCAGTGCGCTTGGGCGCGACATCATCGAGATGCTGACTGAGCGCCAGATGTGGGGGATAACTGCCGATCGCCAGACCGTGCTGGCCGGTGTGATCGACGCCTTTTCCGGGCAGTATCAGTTGACCACCGATGTGTTGTCCAGAGCGTTGACGGAGTCGGAGACCGCCGTCGATCGCGCAAGAAGCGCGTTTGGCGAGACTCAGCGGCAAAAGAACGATGCCTTCATCAACGCGTTCAAAAAGAAAAAAGGCGTCATCCAGGCGCCATCCGGCTTTTGGTATCGGGTGGATTATGCCGGTGATGCAGCGCTTGCCGACGATGCCGTCGTCGATGTGGTGGTCAGGGAGTCTTTGACCGATGGCACGGTGATCCAGGACATGGATTTGACGGGGAAGGTGCTGTCGCAGCCGTTGACGGATTTCCCGCCGCTGTTCCGCGAGGCGATTGGCCTGCTGAAAAACCATGGCTCGCTGACGATGGTCGTGCCGCCGGCGTTGGCGTATGGCGAGGCCGGCTATCCGCCCAAGGTGCCGGCGAATGCCACCATGGTATATGAGTTGCGCATCGACAACAGCCGGCCTGCAGATAAGCGATGAGCTTGGGATAACAAGGAGATTGGTAAGGAGAGCGCCCAGGTGATGCCGGTTGCGCGATGCGCCGGCCTTGCTCGGGTATGGCACCAGGGGTGAGAGCGGCGGCGGTTCGACGGGCGTCAGCCGCCGCCCGTAATCATTGCCGTCATTTCTGTCACTATTATCACATAGGCGCCTCGCTGGCCTGTTCCCCGGTAGGCCGGCTCCGTGATTATTCCGATAAAAACTATCGCCAATTAATAAGTTATATCTCCGCGTTCACCACCCGGCATTGAAAAAATTCTCGCAAAAACTCCACACTGTGAAAATAAGATCACAAAAGCGTAACGAAAGGTAAACAAACGCCTCCTATATTGGCTGCTTTGCTTTTGCAAGGGGGCGCCATGCGCAACTGGAACGAACCGAAGAAGAACAAAGCGCACATCGAGCTGATCCCGATGATCGACGTGATGATGTTTTTGCTGGTGTTTTTTGTCTTGATCAGCCTGAACGTCATCCCCGCTCTGGGGCTGAAAACCCAGCTGCCGTCCGCCGGCAGTGCGCAGCAGCTTAAGCCGCAGAAGAAGGCCATCATCACCCTGGGCGCCGATGAGCAGCTGCAGCTGGACGGCCAGCCGATCGCGCTTGACGCGCTGGTCAGCACGCTGAAGCAGCAACAGCAGCAAAATCAGACCACCACCATTATCGTCAACAGCGACAAGGGCGTGGCGGTTGAGCGGCTGGTGGCGGTGATGGACAACCTGCGCCAGGGCGGTTTCTTCTCCGTCTCTATCGCCACCCGGAAGCTGTGACATGTATCTGCTCTATCGTTCACGTCACCTTTTCAGCTGGCTGCCGGCCCTGATCGTCGCCGGCTGTTTGCTGTTCGCCAGCCAGCAGGCGGCGCTGAAAATCCAGCCGCACTATGACGAAACCACCATGGAGCTGGCGCTGGTCGAGCCTGAACCTGAACCTGCGCCCCAGCCGGAAACGCCGCCGGAGCCGCAGCCCGAACCGCCGCCGCCGGAGCCTGAACCTGTCCCTGAACCGATCGTGCCGGCCCCGGAGCCGATCGTCGAGGCCAAGCCGGTGCCAAAACCGCAGCCGAAGCCGAAGCCAAAGCCGGTAAAAGAGAAGACCAAACCGGTGGAGAAAGCCAAACCGGCGCCGGTGCAGCCCGCGCCGCGCGCTTTGGTCAGCAAGCCGGCGGCACAGCCCGCCCCGGCCGCGCCCGCCGCGCCGAAGGTTAACGCCCAGGCGATCGAAAACGGCTATCTGCAGGCGCTGCGCCGCGAACTGGAACAAACCAAACGCTACCCCAGCGGGCGCCAGGCTTCGTTGGAACGGCCGCAGGGCAACGTCGAGGTGTGGCTGGAGGTCGACCGCAGCGGCCGGGTGCTGTCTTCCGGCATCGCCAACAAGGCCGCCAACATGCTGCTGAACCGCGCCGCGATGAGCAGCCTGCAAAGCATCAGCCAGGTTAAGGCGTTCCCCAGCGAGGCCTTCGCCGGGCAAACAACCAAAAGATTTACGGCAACATTCAATTATCAGGCGCCTTAGCGCCAGGGTTAATCGTTTGATTTTTATGGGATGCACACAATGAAATCTTTTAATCGATCTGGGATTTATCTGGCGGTGATGTCGGCCATATTACCGGGCGCGGCGCTGGCGGCGGAAGGCACCGACGTTGGCACCATCAGCGTCAAGGGGCAGTCGCTCGGCGGCGGCATGATGGTGAAGGACGACAGCGCCAAGGCGCGATCCACCGTCACCAAAGAGGCGATGGACAAGATGCCGGCGGCGGCCAACGCCATCGACAAGCTGAAGTACACCCCGGGCCTGAACGTCAACAGCAACGACGCCAGCGGCCTGAGCGGCGTCGACTACACCATGCGCGGCATGAACTCGGATCAGATCGGCCTGTCGATGGACGGCATCCCGATCAACGACTCCGGCAACTACGCGGTGTATCCGAACCTGCTGGGCGACTCGGAAAACCTGGAAGAGGTGTTCGTCACCCAGGGCTCCTCCGAGGCGGACGGCCCGCACATCGGCTCCAGCGGCGGCAACATCGGGCTGGTGACGCGCCGGCCGGCGAAAGACTTCGGCGGCTTCCTCAAGCAGACGCTGGGCAGCAACAACCTGAGCAAAACCTTCGCCCGTCTGGATACCGGCGAATACAACGGCTTCAGCAACTGGCTCTCTTATTCGCACACCGAGGCCAAAAAGTGGCGCGGCGAGGGCCGCCTGTACTCCGACAAGTTCGAGATGAACTCGCTGTACGAAGACGGCAACGGCAACAGCAGCAACCTGGTGATGAAGTACAACCGCCAGGACAACACCAACTACAACACCCTGAGCAAGGCGCAGTTTCAAAACGACGGCCGCGACACCGACTACGCCACCACGCCGGAATACAACAGCAAGGGGCAGTTGAACAAATACTACAAAATCGAGCGCAACCCGTTCGAGACCTTCACCCTGTCGTTCAGCCAGAAGCTGCAGCTGCGCGACAACCTGTCGCTGACCCTGCAGCCGTATTACTACTGGGGCAACGGCGGCAGCTTCACCGGCCAGACCGCTTCGGTGCTGTCCAGCACCTCCAGCAAGGCCGGCCAGTACGATCTCAGCAACCTGAAATCCAACACCTATTACCGCCCGTCGTGGACCCAGACCTGGCGCCCGGGCATCACCACCAAGCTGAAGTGGGACATCAACGACCAGCACAGCCTGGATATCGGCTACTGGTATGAGCGCGCGCGCCAGCTGCAGACCCAGCCGTTCATCAGCATCAAGGACGACGGCAACCCGGCGCAGATCTCCGGCAAGCCGGGCGGTTCCGATCAGGTGAAAGACGCCAACGGCAACACCGTTCAAGGGCGCAACCAGTACACCATCACCCCGGCGCAGAAGGTGTGGCTGCAGGACACCTGGTACGCCACGCCGGACTGGACCTTCGTCGGCGGGCTGGCCTATCAGTACGTCGAGCGTAAAGGGGATAACCGCGGCAGCCTGACCAACCGGCCGGAAAAACGCGACGCCAAATATCACGAATTCCTGCCGAACTTCAGCGCCAGCTACAAGCTGAACCAGCAAAATCAGCTGTTCTACAACCTGACGCGCAGCATGCGCACCCCGCCAAACTACGTGCTGTATAACGTCGGCGATTCGATCAGCACCAAGCCGGAGCTGAGCTGGAACCACGAGCTGGGCTGGCGCTTCCAGCAGGAAGACATGCTGCTGAGCGCCACGCTGTTCTACATGCGCTACAGCGATCGGCAGATCTCCACCACCAACTCGTCCGGCGATTTCGAGATGATGAACATTGGCAACGTGGAGAACAAAGGCCTGGAGCTGGAGTGGAGCGGCCAGCTGCCGCACAACTTCAATTACTACACCTCTTATACCTACACCCAGTCGAAGCAGAAGAGCGATATCGTCAGCAACGGTGGCCTGCCGCTGCCGACCTCCGGCAAGGAAGTGCCGAACGTGCCGAAAAATCTGCTGAACATGACGCTGGGTTATGACGACGGCCTGTACTACGGCAGCGTCAGCGGCAAATACGTCAGTGCGTTCTACGGCGATCTGACCAACGACGAGAAGATCGGCGGCCGTACGGTGTTCGATCTGGCGGCGGGGGTGCATCTGCCGGTAGACAAAAAGATCGTCAAAAGCGCGGCGCTGCGTTTCGGCATCAGCAACCTGTTTGACAAGGAATACCTGACCTCGGTGCGCACCACCACCTTCAACGCGGTGCCATATGGCGGCGTGAAGGCCAGCACGCCGTATTACAACGTCGGGGAAGAACGTACCTTCAGCGTCTCGCTGGAAGCCACCTTTTAACTGAATACCCCGTCGTCTTTCAGGCTGCGGCCTGCAAGACGACGGGCAAGAGGGCCATTGAATGAACGCTAATCTGTTGCACGACATTATTTTCTACGTGATGTACGCCGCGCTGGCGATTGCGCTGGTGATCATTATCGAACGCACGCTGTACTTCGCCTACACCCAGCGCCAGGCGCGCCGCCTGGAACAGGCGCTGACGCCGGAGGTGCGCCGCGCCGCCGATCTGCCGGATGAGGTGACCCAGCGCAACAGCCTGCCGCTGGCGGTGATCGTGCCGGTGCTGGAGCAGAAACACCGCGCCGGCGACCGCGAAGCGATCGGCGATCTGATCGACGCCCAGTACCTGCTGAGCAAGCCGCTGATGGCGCGCGGCCTGTGGCTGCTGGAAACCGTGGTCACCGCCGCGCCGCTGCTGGGGCTGCTGGGCACGGTGATGGGCATCATCGAAACCTTCAAGGCGCTGGCCGCGTCCGGCGTATCCGAGCCGAGCCTGGTGTCGGCCGGCATGGGCACCGCGCTGTACGCCACCGGGCTGGGTATCGCCATCGCGCTGCTGTGCCTGGTGGGCAACAACTTCCTGCAGAGCCGCATGGAACGCATCAACGAACTGCTGAAGGTGCTGCTGATCCGCGCCGGCGCGCCGGCCAGCCGCCCGGAAAACGACGGCCGCGAGCAATGGGTTGACAGCGGGGCGCCGCGCTATGCCTAATGGCCATCCATCACGGCGGCCGCTGGGCCGCCTTTATCGGGCATTGTGGGGCAGCTGTTTGTTGATATTGAGCCAGAGCGCCGCGGCGCGCTTTGAGATCCCCGGCTATGAGCTGGTCTATACCGCACCGGCGGAAACCGCGCTGCAGGCCGATGATCTGCGCAACACCGCCGAGGTGTGGCGGCAGATGTTCGATGCGGCGAAGACCCGCATCGATCTGGGGCAGTTTTACGTGGCGAACCAGAGTGGTTCACTGCTGGACGGCGTGTTGCAGCATCTGAAGGCGGCCGGTGAGCGCGGGGTGAAAATCCGCTTCCTGATGGAAGAGAAGGGGGTGCGCCTCTCCACGCCGGAAACGCTGGAACAGCTGAAGGCGATCCCCAATCTGGAGCTGCGCATCATTCCTTACGCGCGGCTGAGCGGCGGCATACTGCATGCCAAGTATCTGCTGGTGGACGGCGAACAGGCGTTTGTCGGCAGCCAGAATTTCGACTGGCGCGCATTGGCGCACATTCACGAAACCGGGCTGCGCATCAGCGACGCCAGGGTGGTAGGGCAGATCCAGACGATCTTCGAACAGGACTGGCGGGCGCAGGCGCTGCTGGCGCAGGATCAACCGGTGCCGGCGCTGCCGTACCGGCCCGCCGCGGAAACGCCGCAGGGCAACTACCTGGCCGCCAGCCCGCGCGCCTATAACCCGGCCGGGGTGATCGATTCGCAGGTGGAGCTGCCGCGCCTGCTGGCTAACGCCAAACAGCGGGTGCGGGTGCAGGTGATGGACTATGCGCCGTTATCCTATGGCGCGCAGCACAGCCGGCCTTATTATGCGACCATCGACAATGCGCTGCGCGCGGCGGCGGCGCGCGGCGTGCACATCGAGCTGATGGTGGCCAACTGGAACACCAAAAAGCCGGATATCGCCTGGCTGAAGAGCCTGGCGCTGGTGCCTAACGTACAGATCAAGGTGGTGACCATTCCGCCGGCCAGCGGCGGTTTTATTCCGTTCGCCCGGGTGATCCACAGCAAGCTGATGACCATCGACGGCGAAATCGCCTGGATCGGCACCAGCAACTGGACCGGCGGCTATCTGGACAACTCGCGCAATTTGGAGCTGGTGCTGCACAGCGCGGCGATGAGCCAGCGGCTGGATACGCTGTACAGCCAGCTGTGGGGCAGCGTCTACGCCGAACCGCTGAGGCTGGACTATGACTATCCGGCGCCGAAGCCGGGCGGCGAGTCCTGATTATCAGGGCGCGGTTTTTCACCGCTGCCAGCCGGCCTTTTCCAGCGCCGTCAGCAGCTGTTCGGCGCTCAATCCTTCCGCTCGATGGCCGTTGCCGCTGACGGTATTGGCCGCCAGCAGCGCATTCACGATAGCCTCTTCCACCGCCTCCGCCGCCGCGGCGAACAGCGCCGAAATATAGTCGTTGTTCAGCATGCGCAGCGGGGTGGTGAACGCCCCCTTGTTGGCGTAATCGGCGGGCGGCAGGCCGTCGTTGCCGGTGGCGAAGGCGATGAAGATGTCGCCGCTCGAGTCCTCGGTGCCGCCGCCGGTGCGGGCGATGCCGATGCCGGCGCGCTGCGCCAGCCGCGCGCACTGGTGCGGCAGCAGCGGCGCGTCGGTCGCCAGCGCCACCACGATCGACCCCATGCCCGGGTGCGGCAGCTGCGGCTGGAACGGTGAATGAAGGTGCTTCAGATGCCGCCCCACCGGGTAGCCGCCCACCAGCAACGCATCACGCTTGCCGTGGTTGGCCTGCACGATGGCGCCGACCGTC
>Ga0105251_10000809_pt1 | contig 28332 bp, 23 predicted proteins | sample KBSS64metaG_FD_80424 | JGI IMG/M metagenome (GOLD analysis project Ga0105251, IMG submission 80424) | Switchgrass rhizosphere microbial communities from Kellogg Biological Station, Michigan, USA - KBS S6-4 metaG | ecosystem: Host-associated > Plants > Roots > Rhizosphere > Soil | place...
CCACTTCAGCCGCGCAAGCCGTCGTCGATATCGACGAGCAAGCCGCAGTGGGCCGGATCGTACCCTTCCAGATGAGCGACGCTGTCCGTGAAGCCCGCGCTGCGCAAGATGCGCAACACAGAAGCAAGCCGCGCCTCGTCGAGCCGCGCGCGTTCGCACGCGAAGAAGTAGTCCTCGTCGATGATCGGTATGAAATCGAGTGCGAAATGCTGCGCCGCGGGCTGCACGCCGAAGCCCAGGTCGGCCATGCCACTGGCGACGAATGCGGCGATCGCCGAATGCGTGAGTTCAGTCGTCGCGTATCCATTGATCTGGTCCGGATCGACACCCACGCGACGCAACGACAAATCGAGCAGCATGCGCGTGCCCGAGCCTGGCTGACGATTGACGAAGCGCACGTCGCTGCGCGCGAGATCACGCAAGCCGCAAATACCCTTCGGATTGCCTTTGGGCAGAAAAAGGCCCTGCGTGCGACGCGTGAGCCGGATCAACTGATGCTTGTTCCGGTCCAGAAACGGCCGGTAAATCTCCGCGCAAGTCGAGCGAAACTCGCCGATCGGCAAGTGAAACCCCGCCAGTTCGCACTCGCCGCGTGCGAGCGCGCTCACCGCTTCGGCGCTCTCCCGATACTTGATGTCGACCGGCACGCGCTGATCGCCGAGCGCGCGCACGAGCGTCGCGACTGCATAACCGTGCGACGCGTGAATCCGCACCTGCGTGATGCCGCCCGCGAGACGCCGGTTCAGTTCCACGGCGACATCGTTCGCCACCGCCTGCAGAGGCGCTTCGAGCCGTTCGCCGCACACACGTTGCGCGCGCAGAACCGATTCGCCCAGTTCGGAAAGCACCGAGCCCCGCCCGCGCGATTTCGTGATCAGCGCGCCGCCGAGACGTGCTTCGATTTCGCGCAACAAACCCCACGCGTGCCGATAGGACAAACCCTTAGCGCTCGCGGCGTTCGCGATACTGCCCGTCTGCGCGACGAGTTGTAAAAGCGGCACAACCGCGCTGAGACTGGTTTCCCGGCCATCGGCATCCCGCAGGACCAGTTCGGCGCGGCATTCGACGTCCACCATATGCAATCCTCCATCCTATTGCCAAGATATATCACGGCGCCTATTGTTCTTATTCAGGCTCGGCACCCGTAATTATATCGACGCAAATATGTACCGACAAAACATATGCCGAGTGTTGGAGGAGCCCCATGACACATCCGCAGCTATCCGCCGCTGCATCCGCTGAACTCGTGCGTCGCCACGCGGTACAAGACGCGACGTTGATGACCATTCTTCACGCCATCCAGGACGAGGTCGGCTATGTGCCTGACACGGCCATCGCGCCGCTCGCGCAGGCGCTTTCGCTGTCGCGTGCGGAAGTGCACGGTGTGATCACCTACTACCATCACTTCCGCTCCGCCCCGCCGGCGCGCGTGACCGTGCAGCTTTGCCGCGCGGAAGCGTGCCGCAGCATGGGAACGGAAGCGTTGAAGGATCATATCGAAGGGCACACGGGTTGCCGCTTCGACAGCGGTCATGCCGAAGACACCGAGCTGGAATCCGTGTTTTGTCTCGGTCAATGCGCGCTCTCTCCGTCGATGATGATCAACGGCGAATTGCACGCGCGCGTGACCCCGGCGAAGTTCGACCGCCTGTACGCCGCGGCGCAAACGAAGGTGGCGGAGGTGACGGCATGACGCGCATTTACGTTCCCATCGATTCCGCTGCGCTCGCGCTGGGCGCGGACGCCGTCGCTCGGGCCATCGAAGGCGAAGCACAGAAACGCGGCGTGGACGTGCAACTCGTGCGCAACGGTTCGCGCGGGCTCTTCTATCTCGAACCGCTCGTCGAAGTCGAGACGGCGGATGGGCGCATCGGCTATTCGAATGTCGAAGCCGACGATGTCGCCGCGCTCTTCGATGCCGGTTTTCACGAGGGCAAGGCGCACGACAAGAACGTCGGCATCGTGGATGAGATTCCTTATCTCAAGAACCAGCAGCGCCTGACGTTCGCGCGCATCGGCATCACGGACCCGCTGTCGATCGACGATTACACCGCGCTCGGCGGCCTTCAGGGATTACGCCAGGTGCTCGACATGAACGGCGACGCAGTCTGTGAAGCGCTGCTCGATTCCGGCCTGCGTGGACGCGGCGGCGCGGCATTCCCCGCGGGCATCAAGTGGAAGACGGTGCGCGCGGCGCACGCCGATCAGAAGTACATCGTCTGCAATGCGGACGAAGGCGATTCCGGCACCTTCTCCGACCGTCTCGTCATGGAAAGCGATCCGTACATGCTGATCGAAGGCATGATCATCGCGGGCGTGGCGGTGGGCGCGACCAAGGGCTACATCTACGTGCGCAGCGAGTATCCGCATTCGATCGCCACGCTGAACCGCGCGATCGACAAGGCACGCGATGCCGGCTGGCTCGGCGCGAGCGTGCTCGGCACGTCGCATGCGTTCGAGTTGTATGTGGCGAAGGGCGCGGGCGCGTATGTGTGCGGCGAGGAAACCGCGCTGCTCGAATCGCTCGAAGGCAAGCGCGGCATCGTGCGCGCGAAACCGCCTGTGCCGGCGCTCACCGGACTGTACGGGAAACCCACGGTCATCAACAACGTCATCACGCTCGCGACCGTACCGATCATCTTCGCGAAGGGCGCGGCCTTCTATCGCGACTTCGGCATGGGCCGCTCACGCGGCACGCTGCCGTTCCAGATCGCGGGCAATGTGAACCAAGGCGGACTCGTCGAACTGGCGTTCGGCGTGACGCTGCGCGAACTGCTCTACACCTACGGCGGCGGCACCGCGAGCGGCCGTCCGGCGCGCGCGGTGCAAGTGGGCGGGCCGCTCGGCACTTATCTGCCGGAAAGCCAGTGGGACATTCCGCTCGACTACGAGGAATACGCGAAGGTCGGCGCGGTGGTCGGTCACGGCGGGCTCGTGGTTCACGACGACACCTCGAACCTCGCCGAACTCGCGCAATACGCGATGCACTTCTGCGCGCTCGAATCGTGCGGCAAGTGCACGCCCTGCCGCATCGGCTCGACGCGCGGCGAGGAAGTCATCGCGAAGATCCGTGAAGGCGATACATCGGTGAAGCAGATCACGCTGTTGCGCGAGTTGTGCGACACCATGGTGTCGGGCTCGCTCTGCGCGATGGGCGGCATGACGCCGTTCCCGGTGATGTCCGCGCTCGATCACTTCCCCGAGGACTTCGGGCTGCCCCGCACGCCCGCACAGAAAGCGGCATAGAACAAGGAGACGACAATGTCCAACACCATCAACGGCTGCGGCTCCGGCAACTGCGCGTGCAAGAGCGCGGCGTCCGTGCAGCGCCGCGATCCGCTCGATGAAACCGACTACGGCACGCCGCTGCGTCACGCCGATATCGACGTGACGCTCGAAATCGACGGTGAATCCGTCACCGTGCCCGCGGGCACGTCTGTCATGCGCGCCGCCATCGAAGCCGGCGTCAACGTGCCGAAACTCTGCGCGACGGATTCGCTCGAGCCGTGGGGTTCGTGCCGCTTGTGCCTCGTCGAGATCGAGGGCAAGCGCGGCTATCCGGCGTCGTGCACGACGCCCGTCGAAGCGGGCATGAAAGTGCGCACGCAAACCGACAAGCTGCAATCGCTGCGCCGCAACGTGATGGAGCTGTATATCTCCGATCACCCGCTCGACTGCCTCACCTGCCCGGCCAACGGCGACTGCGAATTGCAGGACATGGCGGGCGTTGTCGGCTTGCGTGAAGTGCGCTACGGCTATGAAGGCGCGAACCATCTGAAGGACAAGAAGGACGAGTCGAATCCGTACTTCACTTACGATCCGTCGAAGTGCATCGTCTGCAATCGATGCGTGCGCGCATGCGAGGAAACGCAGGGCACGTTCGCGCTGACCATCGCCGGACGCGGCTTCGAATCGCGCGTCGCGGCGAGCGAGAACGTGCCGTTCATGGAATCGGAATGCGTGTCGTGTGGCGCATGCGTCGCCGCGTGCCCGACCGCGACGCTGCAGGAAAAGACCGTCATCATGCTCGGCCAGGCCGAGCATTCGGCCATCACGACGTGCGCGTACTGCGGCGTCGGCTGCTCGCTGAAGGCGGAGATGAAGGGCAACACAGTCGTGCGCATGACGCCGAACAAGAACGGCCAGGCGAACGAAGGCCACGCGTGCGTGAAGGGCCGCTTCGCGTGGGGTTACGCGACGCACAAGGATCGCATCAAGAAGCCGATGATCCGCGCGAAGATCACCGATCCGTGGCGCGAAGTGTCGTGGGACGAAGCGATCGACTACGCGGCGAGCGAGTTCCGCCGCATCCAGGACAAGTACGGCCGCGACTCGATCGGCGGCATCACGTCGTCGCGCTGCACGAACGAAGAGACGTATCTCGTGCAGAAACTCGTGCGCGCGGCGTTCGGCAACAACAACGTCGATACCTGCGCGCGCGTCTGCCACTCGCCGACTGGCTACGGCCTCAAGACGACGCTCGGCGAATCGGCGGGCACGCAGACCTTCGCATCGGTCGAGCAATCGGATGTGATCATCGTGATGGGCGCGAATCCGACCGACGGCCATCCGGTCTTCGGCTCGCGTTTGAAGCGCCGCGTGCGTGAAGGCGCGAAGCTGATCGTGATCGATCCGCGCCGCATCGATATCGTCGATACGCCGCACGTGAAGGCGCAGTATCACCTGCAATTGCGCCCCGGCACGAATGTGGCGATGGTCAATTCGCTCGCGCACGTCATCGTCACCGAAGGCTTGCTGAAGGAAGATTTCATCGCTGAACGCTGCGAGGCGCGCGCCTTCGGGCAATGGCGCGATTTCGTCGCGAAGGAAGAAAACTCGCCCGAAGCCATGGAAGCCATCACCGGCGTGCCCGCGCAACAGGTCCGCGAAGCCGCGCGCGTCTACGCGCTGGGCGGCAACGGCGCGATCTATTACGGCCTCGGCGTGACCGAGCATGCGCAAGGCTCGACCGCCGTCATGGGCATCGCGAATCTCGCGATGGCGACAGGCAACGTCGGCCGCGAAGGCGTCGGCGTGAATCCGCTGCGCGGCCAGAACAACGTGCAGGGCTCGTGCGACATGGGCTCGTTCCCGCACGAGTTGCCGGGCTATCGCCATATCGGCGATGCGGCCGTGCGCTCGCTCTTCGAGGAAGCATGGGACGTGAAGCTCCAGCCGGAGCCGGGCCTGCGCATCCCGAACATGTTCGATGCCGCGATGCACGGCACGTTCATGGGCCTCTACTGCCAGGGCGAGGACATCGTCCAGTCGGACCCGAACACGCAGCACGTGGCGGACGCGTTGTCGTCGATGGAATGCATCGTCGTGCAGGACATCTTCCTGAATGAAACGGCGAAGTACGCGCACGTCCTCTTGCCCGGCTCGACCTTCCTCGAAAAGGACGGCACCTTCACCAACGCCGAGCGCCGCATCTCGCGCGTGCGCAAGGTGATGCCGCCGCTCGCGGGCTACTCCGACTGGGAAGTGACGATCAAGCTCTCGCGCGCGCTCGGCTATGAGATGAACTACGCGAACCCGTCCGAAATCATGGACGAGATCGCGCGCCTCACGCCGACTTTCCACGGCGTCTCGTACGACCGGCTCGACGAGCTCGGCAGCATTCAGTGGCCTTGCAACGAGAAGGCGCCGGACGGCACGCCGACCATGCACATCGACGAATTCGTGCGCGGCAAGGGACGTTTCGTCATCACGAAGTTCATCGCGACGCCGGAGAAGGTCACGCGCAAGTATCCGCTGCTGCTCACGACCGGGCGCATTCTGTCGCAATACAACGTCGGCGCGCAGACGCGCCGCACCGAGAACTCGCAATGGCACGACGAGGATCGTCTGGAAATTCATCCGGTCGATGCGCAAGATCGCGGCATCAAGATGGACGACTGGGTCGGCATCGAGTCGCGCGCCGGACAGACGGTGTTGCGCGCGAAGATCTCCGAGCGCATGCAGCCGGGCGTCGTGTATACGACGTTCCACTTCCCGGAATCGGGCGCGAACGTCATCACGACGGAATCATCCGACTGGGCGACCAACTGTCCGGAGTACAAGGTGACGGCGGTGCAGGTGATGCCGGTGGAGCAGCCGTCGCAATGGCAGAAGGACTACTCGCGCTTCAACACGCAGCAGCTCGAGCTACTCAGCCTCGCCACGACCACTTCTTCAGGAAAATAACGAATGGATGTCGATAACCTGATCGAGATGGCGAACCGCATCGGACAGTTTTTCGATTCGATGCCCGACCGCGCCGAAGCCGTCGACAGCGTCGCGGATCATATCCGCCGCTTCTGGGAGCCGCGCATGCGGCTCGCGATTCTCGCCGCGCTCGACAATCCGGAAGCGAGCGCGTCGATGGAGCCGATCGTGCGCGAGGCGCTCAGTCTGCACAAGGCCGATTTGCAGCCGAAGACGGCGCCCGCCTGACGTCGTTCACGACTCAAACGCGGACCACACCAAGCCCTGCAATGCAGGGCTTTTTTCAATCTTCGCGGTATTCGCGTTCCGCCTGTCGCTCGGCGTTCGCGTCCTGTGCGCCGAACCAGATTTCGCAGTGACGCAGGAGCGCATGCACATCCGACGGCGCGCGACCGCGCGCGGCGATATAGCCATCGGGACGCACGAGATAGAACGCGGGACGCGTGCGGCCGTAGTTGTCGGTGAGCGAATTCGCGCCCTCGCCGCGCGTATCGGTGATGCGCCAGACGCGCACCGCGTTCGGCATGATGTTGTCGAGCGCTTTCACGAAGCCGTCGAGGTCCGGATCGCGCATCGCGTGCGCGATGGTGATCGTCGCGGGCGCAAGCGCGATGTCGTCCTCGCCGGACGGGTTCAGGAGCAGGAAAAGCGAGAAGCAGCCGGGATCGTGCAAATCGTAAAGACAGCCGACGCCGGGAAGCCGCCCGAGCGGCCCGTCGACGACATGCACGCGCGCATCGGGCGCGCGCTCGCCCGCGCGCGGGCCGCCGTCGAGCAGACGCTCAAGCGTGAGCGGGCTCTTGCGATAGTTGATCGACAGTTCGCTCACCGTGCGCCGCATCGCGTCGCGCAGCGGGCCGATCGCGGCGAGCGCGGGCATTACGTGATCGCGCATCAGTTTCATCGGGCCGTGCTCGGCGCCTGCCATCTGCGTAAGCATGCTCGTCTGGCGCAGCACGTCGCGTTCGATCGGATGCCGCTCCGTGTGATAGCTGTCGAGCAGCCGCTCGGGCGCGCCGCCCGCGAGCATCCGCGCGATCTTCCAGCCGAGATTGAACGCCTCCTGAATGCCCGTGTTCATGCCCTGCGCGCCGGCCGGACTATGCACGTGCGCCGAATCGCCCGCGAGGAACACGCGCTCGACACGCAGCCTGTCGACCATGCGGCTGTTCAGGTGAAAGTACGACGACCACGTCAGGTTCGACAGCGCGATCTTGTGATGCACGCGACGCTCGATGAGCGCACGGCATTCATCGAGCGTCGGGCCGGTTTTCGCTTCGGCCGCGTTGACGGCGCTCGCCACCGGCGCCGGCAGATCCGCGATCAGGCGCGCGCGGTCGCCGCCCATCGGGAAAAGCGCGGCGAGGCCCTCGCCCGACGCGAAGATGTGGAATTCGTCATCGGGCCAGTCGGAGTCCGCCTGGAGATCGGCGAGCAGATACGTTTGATCGAAAGTCTTGCCATCGAAACCGATGCCGAGCCGATGCCGCACGAAACTATGCGCGCCGTCCGCCGCGATCAGATACGAAGGCCGCAACAGTTCATCACGTCCGTTCGGATGGCGCAGCGTCGCCTGCAAGCCTGCCGAACCCTGCGAGAAATCGACCACTTCGACGCCGCGCTCGACATCGACGTGATAGCCCTTCAGATGCTGCGCGAGCAGGCGTTCGGTCTGCGATTGCTCGAGAAAGAGCAGATACGGATAACGCGTCTGCAGCGGATCGAAGTCGAGGCGAGCGAGGCGCTGCCCGTTCGAATAGAGATTCGCGACGCGCGCGCGATGGCCGAGTTCGAGAAACGGCTTGACCACGCGATGCTGCTCGAAGAGTTCCAGCGTGCGCGCCTGAATGCCGATCGCGCGTGAATGCGGCGACGGCTCGCGCGCCTTGTCGACGAGCCTGACCGGGACGTGCGCGCGCGCGAGGCTCATCGCGGCGGCGAGGCCCGTTGGACCGGCGCCTACGATCAGAACGGGCGCCACATCCAGCTTGTCGTTCGGATTCAGCTTTGGCGCGAACATGCAGTCCTCTCCCAAACGTCACGGCGTCTAGTGTACGCCCGTACCCTCCGCTTTTAGCACGTGCGCCGGCCGCATCGGACTCAGTGCGCGTGCCCGCGCTCGCTCAGCACGCACGCGTGGCAGGCCTCGCCGAACTCCACCTGCACGGTCGCATGATGCATCGAATATTCGCGGCGCAGCGTCGTGACGACGCCCTGCACGAAGTCATCGCCGGGGTGGCCCTGAGGCATCACGAGATGGACCGTGAGCGCGTTTTCGGTCGTCGAGAGCGCCCACACGTGCAGGTCGTGCACGTCGCGCACGCCGGGAAGCTGCTTCAGATATTGCTCGACGCGCGGCATGTCGACCGAGGACGGGACCGCGGCCATCGCGAGGCGCATCGCGTCGCGCCCGAGTCCCCACGTGCCGTAGACGATGACCGAGACGACGATCAGGCTCATCAGCGGATCGAGCCAGCTCGCGCCCGTGAACAGGATGACGAGACCGCTGACCGCGACGGCGGCGGAGATGGCGGCATCGGCGGCCATGTGCAGGAAGGCGCCGCGCACGTTGAGGTCCTCCTTGCTGCCGCGCATGAAGAGCCACGCGGAGAAACCGTTCACGATCATGCCGAGCGTCGCGACGATGAACACGTCGAGCCCCGCGACGGGCGCCGGATTGAGCAGACGCTGAATCGCTTCGAGCACGATCGCGCCGCATGCGAAGAGCAGCAGCGCCGCATTGGCGAGCGAAGCAAGAATCGACGAGCTGCCGAGGCCGAAGGTATAGCGCGAACTCGGCTGGCGCTTGCCGAGCCACACGGCGCCCCATGCGAGCAGGAGGCCGAGCACGTCGGAGAGATTGTGGCCGGCATCGGCGAGCAGCGCGGTCGAATGGGCGAGAAAGCCATAGACGGCCTGCACGATCACGATCAGCACGTTCAGGCCGACCGCGAGCGCGAACGTTCGGCCCTGCCCTTCCTGCGGCGCGCCGTGATGGTGATGGCCATGCCCGCCGTGTCCGTGCGAATGCCCATGCTCGTGGCCGTGTGCGTGGCCGTCGTGGTGTTCGTGTTCTTCGTGCTGATGCGTGCTCATGGGAGGTACTCGTGTTCCGGTAGCTGTCATTCGATGTCGGTGGCGTCGGCCTGCGGCTCCGCGATGTGCTCCAGCAACTCGCCCAGCATCGCGCTGATGTGGCGATCCGCCGCCACGTAGAACACCTGCTTGCCCTGGCGCTCGGCCCGCACGATCCGCGCCGCGCGCAAGAGCCGCAAGTGATGGCTCACGAGCGACGCCGACAGCCCGAGCAACTCGGCGATCGCCCCGACCGCGCGCCGCTGTTCGACACACGCGAGCACGATGCGCAGGCGCGTCGGGTCGCCGAGCAGGCGAAACAGATCGGCGAGCGGGACGACGCGGTCGTCGGACGTGCTCGTGCTGGCAGTGGTGGACGGATCGGAAGCCACAGTCATCGCTAACATATGAATAGGTGTTCACATGTTAAGTGCCATCGCCGCAACATGTCAACGCGCTTCTCCGGAAGCGCGGCGACGGTGTGGGAAAATGCGGGGTTTGCTTTTCCCGGCCAGAAGTCTTCCCCGTCATGGACACCGTATTCGCCCGCGGTTTCGCGGCCCATCGCGATGGCCGCCTGACCGACGCGGAGCGCGACTACCAGGCCGCGCTCGCCGCCGAACCCCGACACGTCGACGCACTGCATTACCTCGGCGTGCTGCGCCATCAACAGGGCCAGCACGCGGAGGCGGCCGAACTCGTGCGCCGCGCCGTCGAGCTGCGCCCGACCGACGCCGGCCTGCAGCTCAACCTCGGCAACGCGCTGAAAGCGCTCGGCCGCCTCGACGACGCGATCGAACGCTTTCGCAACGCACTGACGCTCGCGCCGGGTTTTCCGCTCGCGCAGTACAACCTCGGCAACGCCTACACGGCAGCCGGTCGCCACGAAGACGCCGCCGATGCCTTCGAAAAGGCCTTGCGCCTGCAGCCCGACGATCCGGCCGCATGGAACAACTTCGGCAATGCGCTCTCCGCGCTGCGCCGTTTCAAGGACGCCGCGCACGCGTTCAAGCGCACGCTCGCGCTGCGCCCGCGCCATGCCGGCGCGCACAACAATCTCGGCATGGCGCTGAACGCGCTCGGCGATACGCTCGGCGCGATCGCGCATTTTCGCGCCGCGCTCGATGCCGAGCCGAATTACGTCGCCGCGCATTTCAATCTCGGCAATCTGCTCGACACGAACGGCCACCCCGAAGATGCGCTGCCGGTGCTGCGAAAGGCCGTCGCGTTGCAGCCGCACTTCGCACCAGGGTATTTCGGGCTGGGACACGCGCTCGCGAAGCTCGGGCGCCACGAAGAAGCCGTGCCGCATTTCGAGCGGGCGATCGGTCTCGATCCGAAATATGGCGTCGCATGGCTCTGCCTCGGCAACGCGCATCTCGCGCTCGACGCACATCGCGCGGCGCTGCGCGCGTTCGACGAGGCATTGCGCATCGATCCCTCGATGCCCGCCGCGCATCTGAACCGCGCGCTCGCCCTGCTCACGACCGGCGATTACGCGCGCGGACTGCCCGCCTACGAATGGCGTTTGCAGACGCCCGGCAGCGAACCCGCGCCGCGCTTGCCACGCTGGAATGGCGAGCCGATGCCGGGCCGCACGCTGCTCGTGCGCGCCGAGCAGGGCTTCGGCGACACCTTGCAGTTCGCGCGCTTCGTGCCTTTTGCGGCGAAGCTCGTCGGCAAGCTGGTGCTGGAAGTGCAGCCCGCGCTCGTGCCACTGCTCGCGCCGGCCGCGCATGCCGCGCGCGTCGAATTGAAGAGCAAGTCGGATGGCGCCCCGGCGCACGCGGACGCTTTCTGCCCGCTGCTCAGCCTGCCGCTCGCGCTCGGCATGACCTCGCCCGATGCGATTCCGGCCCGCGCGCCCTATCTCGTCGTGCCCGCCGATTACCGGCGCAAGTGGCGCGGCTCGATCGGCGGCCAGGCGCGGCGCAAGATCGGCATTGCGTGGTCCGGGCGGATGCAGCCAGGCGAGACGCGCGCGGTGCCGGTCGGCGAGCTCGCGCCGCTCTTTGCGCTCGAGGGCATCGACTGGGTCGTGCTCCAACCGTTCGTGACAGGCCGCGAGCATGACGTGCTGAACGCGCATCCGAACGCGAAGTCGATTCACACGCTCGAAGGCCGTCTCGAGAACTTCGCCGACACGGGCGCGATCGTCGATCGGCTGGACGGCGTCGTATCCGTGGATACGTCCGTCGCGCACCTCGCGGGCGCGCTCGGCAAGCCGCTCTGGGTGATGCTGCCTTTCGCCGCCGACTGGCGCTGGGGTATCGGCGCCGCCGACAACCCGTGGTATCCGGAGGCGCATCTCGTGCGCCAGCACGCGCCGGGCCGATGGCGCGAAGTGATCGAGGCGACGACGGCCGCGCTGGCGTTGCTGCCTGCATAAGAAGACCCCGCCGAAGCGGGGATCTTTTCGACGTTCGCGAATGCGTCAGGCCGTCTTGTACTGATTGCGCGCCTCGGGCGAGCGATACAGCACGAGCGTCGCGATCAGCCCGCAAATGGCGGCAAGGCCCATCCACAGTCCGGGCGCGGCCTTGTTTCCGGTGACATGGATCAGATACGTCGAGATCGCCGGCGTGAATCCGCCGATGGTCGTCGCGAGGCTATAGGCCATCGAGAATCCGGTCGTGCGCACATCGACGGGCATCACTTCGGTCAGCGCGACCACCATCGCCCCGTTGTAGCTGCCGTACAGGAACGACAGCCACAGTTCGCACATGAGCAGGCGCGCGAACGACGGCTCCGCGACGAGCCATTGCACCACCGGATACGACGTCAGAATGGTCAGGATCGTGAACACGAGCAGCACCGGACGGCGCCCCACCCGATCCGACACCGCGCCCATCACCGGCAGCCAGACCAGGTTGGAGATGCCGACGCACACCGTGACCACGAGCGCATCGATGGCGGAGAGCTTCAGCACTTCCTTGCCGAAGGTCGGCGTATAGGCGGTGATCATGTAGAACGACACGGTCGTCATGATGACCATGCCCATCCCGGCAAGCACGATGCCCCAGTTCTGCGCGATCGAGCGCGCGATCTCGCTCATGCTCGGGCGATGCTTCCTCGCCAGGAACTCGTCGGTTTCACGCAGCGAGCGGCGGATGATGAAGAGGAACGGCACGATCAGGCAGCCGATCAGGAACGGCACGCGCCAGCCCCAGGCGGTCATCTGCTCAGGCGGCAAGAGGCGGTTCATGATCACGCCGATCAGCGCCGCGAACACGACGGCGACTTGCTGGCTGCCGGACTGCCATGAACAATAAAAGCCCTTGTTGCCCCGCGTCGCGATCTCGGACAGATACACCGACACGCCACCCAGTTCCACGCCGGCCGAGAAGCCCTGCAGCAGCCGCCCGCCCAGCACGATGATCGGCGCGAGCGCACCGATGGTCGCGTAGCCCGGCACCAGCGCGACGCACGCGGTGCCGACCGCCATCAGCCCGAGCGTGAGGATAAGGCCCTTGCGCCGCCCGTGGTGGTCGATGTACGCGCCGAGCACGATGGCGCCGACCGGCCGCATCAGGAAGCCCGCGCCGAATACGGACAGCGCGAGCATCAGCGAGGCGAACTCGTCGCCGCTCGGAAAATAGGTCTTGGCGATCGCCGAAGCGTAATAGCCGTAGACCATGAAGTCGTACATTTCCAGGAAGTTTCCGCTGACGACGCGAAATACCGTCTTGAATTTGGATTCGTTGGCAGGTGCTATATGGGTCGTGGACATGACTTTCTCGGGAGCTGTGGGCCGCACTTCGGTTCTGCGCGATCGCAAAACCGTACACGGCCGTCCGGACGTGACCGGCCGCAAGACTGAGGCGGATTCTGTTTCGGTTCTTGTAAATGCGAACGCCCTCGATCTTAACGCCGCGCCACCGATGACTGCACGCAACTTCGCTCAATTTCACGCAAACAATATTAAAATACGGTTACGTACGCCTAACTTAAACATTACAAGCAGCCCATTCATGAATACGGAAATCTCGCTACGCGTCGCTACGACGAACGACACGGCGCTCATCGCCTCGATGCACGCCCGCAGTTGGGCGTCGGCATATCGCGGCATCCTGCCGGACACGTATCTCGATCGCGATCTTCAGGCCGAGCGCGTCGCGCACTGGGACGCGCGCATGAAGGATGTCGCGGCCGGCACGGCGAGCGTGTTCATCGCGGAGCATGCAGGCGAACCGGTCGGCTTCATTTGTCTCGTCGAGCCGGACGAGACAGGCAGCGTGCTCGTCGACAATCTGCACGCGCTGCCCGGGCATCGCGGCCTCGGCACAGGCACCGTGATGCTCGACGAAGCGGCGCGCTGGGCTCGCTCGCGAGGCGCACGGCAACTGTATCTCTCCGTGCTGGAGCAGAACGCTGCGGCAATCGGCTTCTATGAATCGCGCGGCTGGACGTTCGCCGAACGCGAAGCGGATCACATGGCAGGCATCGACGTCTTCTCACTGCGCTATGTGTTTGCGCTCGACTGAGCATAAGGAAATCACACCTGTCAATAAGCATTCCTGTCAAAAACAGACAATAGGAATCTTCTGGTCGTCGGGCACGTAACCGTTTCGTATGATCGCGGGTCAAATTTCGGCCATCCTCGCGCCGAACCCGCGGTGCTATCTCCTTGCGCCCCGAAGGTCCGGGCGGACCGTCTCGTTTGCCCGCGCCCGGGCGCATGCATGTGGAAACTTCATGTCCGAACCCTTGATCGTAGTGGAAGGCAATCTGCGTCTGCCGACGACGCGCTCGCCGACGGATCCGTCCTTGAGCTTCGGTTTCGAATGGTCACCTATGCGCTCGCGCCCGGTTCAGTCGCAGTCCGAAACTGCGCTTTTCGCGGCACGCTTCGTCACCGCCTATGTGCCGGCCCTCAGTCTGTCCGACATCCACTCGCCTTACCGCGCCACGAGCCTCTGGGGCGTCTTCTCCAAGGAAGAGATTCCGCGCGCGATGCTGCACCTGACCGAAGGCTCGGACACTCCAGACCAGGCCGGCGAAACCCGCGCCGCTCCCGTTCATCTCGCGGTCAACGCGCCGTCGGACGCCGGCAAGCATGGCTTCAGCAAGCCGATCGTCGCTACTATCGCCGCGGCTTGCGGCGTGCTCATCGTATGGTTGCTGTTCAGTCACGCACCGGTCTCGCGGAGCACTATGCGCACCGCGCCGGCCGAAGAAGTCAGGATTCGCACGCAGCCGGGCCAGCCCGCAGCCGCTACGGCAGCGCTCACGGCCACTGCGGCACCCACGCGCGGCCAGATCGCGCAACCATCGGAAGCGCTGGCTTCATCGGCAGTCGCCGCGCCGGTGAGCGCGGACAGCCGCACCATCGCAGCCGTGGACCCGGCCGCGACTGACACGAAAGCTGCGCCTGCCGCGACGACGCCGGAAAAGACACGCGTGCGTTTCATCGCGCCAACGGAAGACCGCAAGCACAACGTTCGCGTGAGAGCCGTGCTGACGCCGCACACGAAGCGCGCGGCATTGCGTGCTCACACGGTTGGCGAGCGCGTCGTGAAGCAAGAGGCGCCGCGGCGCGCGCACGCGACATCGGTCGAACGAGTCGCAAGCCAGCCGACGAAGGTTGCCGTGTCGATGGACCCGACCACGCTCTATTCGATGCTCCAGCATTCACCGACCCTCGACAGCAACGCGGCCTCCTACGGCCGCGGCGCTGCGAACGGCGCGCGTTAGCCGCGCTACATGCACCGCCAGCCCGATCAACCATTCCGGCCCCGACGCCAACATGATGCAACTACGTTATCTCCGTTACGCGACGCTCACGCTCGCCTTATCCCTCTGTGGCCTCCTCGCGCCGTTCACGAGCACGTTCGCGGCACCCGCGACGGCAAAAGCCGCCGCGACGACGGCTCAAGTTGCGGCTCCCGCAAACGAGCCCGCACAGTCCGCACTCATGGATCTGTCCGATCTGAACGCCGATTCGAACGCGCCGCGCGTCGAAGGCAACATCGCTGAATTGCAGAATCTCGCGCAGGCGGGCAGCCTCACGGAACTGCGCGCGACGCACAACGGCAGCTACGGCGCGAAGCTCTTCTTCCTCGCGCAAGAGATGCTCTACTACGTCGCGCTCTCGCAGGACGCGCGCTGGTGGCGCGTCGTCAAGACACAGGACGCGGCCCGCGCCGAATCGATCTATGCGCAGTTCTCGCGCAAGAGCTTCGAACTCGCCGATGGCGAAATCCGCCGCACGCAATTGCAGGCGCAGAAGGCTTTGCTCGAGCGCGTGATCGCGAAATCGGCTGACCGTGCGAACCGGCTCACCGCCGACCTCCAACTCGCGCAGCAGCAGGATTCGCAAGTGTCGCAGCGTCAGCAGCAATTGCAGGCCGAATCCGCCGTGCTGCAGACGGACAAGCTGGAAGCCGAACGCAAGCTGCGCGCGCTGCAATTGCAGGTCGAACAGCTTCAGAAGCAGACGGAAGCGGGACTCGCACCGGTGAGCGTGACGCCATCGCGGTGAGATCGGCTGCACGCATCTGAAAACGAAGAAGGCCCGCTCGAATCGAGCGGGCCTTCTCGTTTTGCGACATGCCGAAACGCGAATTCGGCTCAGAAATTCGGCTCAAAAGCGCGTTTCGCGGGCGACGCGCAGGAACGTATCGAGCAGCGGCGTGCAATCGAGCAGTTCCGCGCCGCCCGCCCGATGAAACTCCGGATGCCATTGCACGCCGACGACGAACGGAGCCTTCCGATAACGCACCGCCTCGATGATCCCGTCCGCCGCCGACACCGCCTCGATGTTCAGATCGCGCCCGATCGACTTCACCGCCTGATGGTGGATCGAGTTGACGATCGCCTCGCGCTGGTTCGGGAACATGTTGGCGAGCGTGGAACCATCGGGGAAGCGAATCGAATGGCGATGCTGGTCGTAGTGTTCGTTGACGTGGATGCCGGCCGTCGGCACATCGGTGGCGATGTCGCCGTAGAGCGTGCCGCCGAACGCCACGTTGATCAGCTGACAGCCACGGCACACGCCGAGCACGGGCTTGCCCGACTCAACGAACTCATGCAGTAGTTCCAGCTCATACATGTCGCGCACGCGGTCGCCCGGCCATTCGGGACGCGTCGTCGCTTCCTCGTAGGACTGCGGAGAAACGTCGGCGCCGCCCTGGAGCAGCAGGCCGTCGAGATGCTTCGCATAGTCACGCAGACGGATGTTGCTCGGATGCAGCATCCCTTGATGGCCGACCGTCGGAATCATGAACACGAGCACGTCGCGCGACATGACCCAGTGCGCGATCGACTCCTCGAGATATTGCAGCGTCTTGCCGCGCAGCCCTTTCGCCCCCGGCTCGGGATGAAAGATGCGCGCCGATACGCCGATACGCAACGTACGTTGCGTGATGCGCTGGCCCGCGCGGTCGAAAATCTGACGCGCACGCGCGGCGATGATCCGGCCGAACACGGACCACGCCGAATCCGAGTGCTTGAGATATGCGGGCTGTGCCGGCGCTGCCGCCTCTTCGGACAACGGCAGCGGCGGCGGATTGAGCTTGCTGAAGTCCGGCGCCTCCGTCAATTCGGGCGGCAGGACGGTCGCGCGGCCGGTCGGCGAATCGGACGCCGCGGAGTGCGCACTGGCCGTGCTCGCGGCTTCCGCTTCGGTCGCGGCTTCGAAATTCTCGGCGAGACTCGCCTTGGGCTTGCCGGATGCGCGCGGTGTTTCGCGCACCGTGGCTTCCTGCGCCGCAGCCGCGCTCGCCGCCGATGCGCGCGCGTCGCGGGCGGCCTGCTGCGCTTCGTCGCGGCGGGCCTGCGCCGTGTCGACCGGTTCGACGTTCGACGCGCTGGAAGGCGCATCCGTCGCTGCCCGCTCGGTCGCGCTCGCCTTCGGGCCGGGCGCCGAGGCCGCTGCCGCCGCTTCGGGCGGCGCCGTGGGATTCGCGCTGTGCGGAGCGGCTTGAGAGTCGGCGGCGCTTGCGCGCGCAGCGGTGCTGCTTGCGTCGTTGGACGTTTTGTTATCGCTCATTCCGGATTCAGGCGCTCGAACGCCATAAGGAGAATGCACAGACTCCGATTATCCGCCTCAGACCGGCACGGGGCAAACCAGCAAACATTTGGTCACATCGGCTCACATTATCGCGGGGAACCCTTCAGCCGCTGTAAGGGCAATCCCGTGAAGAAAGCCGTCAATGGTCGCGCGGTTCCTCGAAAGTCTCGCGCAAGGCGATCTGCATCGTCGCGTGGATTTTCACGCACCAGCGCCACAACACCGTCAGCAGGAGCGCCGCGCACAGCAGCACGCCGACCATCAGGCCGAACGGCGGCAGGATGCCGCCCGACAGCGCCGCGACGAGCAGAAAGACGCCGAACATCGCGACGATCGGAATGAGCCCGGAGATCGCCGAGCGGATCGCGCGCGTGAAGCGCCCCGCTTTCGCGGGCTGCACGCTCACTTCGGCGAGCAGCAGCGCGAGCGATTCGAGCTTGCGATACACCGCGACCAGAAACGGCAGCGCGATCACGAGCGCCGCGCTCCACAGCACGACGCGCCGCGCGTTGTCGGTGTCGAGCCAGCGCGCCAGATAGCCCGACGCGAAAGGCGCCGAATACGACGCGCCGAGGAAAATCGCCGCGACGAGCGCGAGATTCACCGCGATCTGCAGGACGATGCGCCGCGTCATCGAGAAGAGCGTCGGGCCGCCGGAGACGGGCGTGAGGCTCGCGAGCCACTGCGAATAGAGTCCGAAGGTATGCGCGAGCGGCGCGGGCATCGCACGGGCGAGGCGCATCGTGAGCGGATCGGCGGCGCGGATCAGATACGGCGTGAAGAGCGTCGTGAGCGCGGACACGGCCACCGCGATCGGATAGAGAAAGCTGCTCGTGACCTTGAGCGACAGCCCGAGCGAGGCGATGATGAAAGAGAACTCGCCGATCTGCGAGACGCTCATGCCGACACGCATCGACGTGCGCCCGTCCTTGCCCGCGAGGAACGTGCCGAGCCCGCACGAGACGATCTTGCCGAGCACCACGGCGAAGGTGATGACTGCGATTGGCCACGCGTAATCGACGAGCACGGACGGATTCAGCAGCAGGCCGATGGTCACGAAGAAGATCGCCGAAAACATGTCGCGCACGGGCGCGATCAGATGCTCGATGCGCGCGAGATGCTTCGATTCCGCCATGATCGCGCCGATCAGGAACGCGCCGAGCGCAATCGAATAGTCGAGCTTCACGACGAGCAGGCAGAAGCCGAAGCAGAAGCCGAGCACGGTGACGAGCAGCATCTCGTCGCTCTTCGCGCGCGCCACGTAATTGAGCGCGCGCGGCACCGTCAGAATGCCCACGACGAGCGAAACCGTCATGAAGAGCAACAGCTTGCCGAGCGTGACGACGGCGACGCCCGCGCTCACCGAGCCCGTCTGCGCGATCCCGGAGAGCAGCACGAGCATCGCGATAGCGAGGATATCCTCGACGATCAGAATGCCGAACACGATCTGCGCGAAGTGCTCGCCCTTCATGCCGAGTTCGGAGAGCGCCTTTACGATGATCGTCGTCGACGAGATCGCGAGCATCGCGCCGAGAAAGAGCGAGTCCATCGCGGTCCAGCCGAACCATCGCCCGATCTCGTAGCCGACCCAGATCATCAGCACGATCTCCGAGAGCGCCGCGACGAACGCCGTCGCGCCGACCTTGAAGAGCTTGCGCAGGCTGAATTCGAGCCCGAGCGAGAACATCAGGAACACGACACCGAGTTCGCCGAGCGTCTGGATCGTCGCTTCGTCGTGAATGAGATTGAACGGCGGGGTGTACGGCCCGATGATCACGCCCGCGGCGATATAGCCCAGGACGACCGGCTGCCGCAGACGGTGGAACAGCACTGTCACGACGCCCGCGATAGCCATGATCACCGCGAGATCCTGAATGAAGCCTATCGCGTGATGCATCAAACAATTCCTTACAAAGGTATAACCAGGAATTCGATGTTACAGCACGGATGGGACAATCCTGCGCCCAGGCAATAAAGCCGGCTCAAAAAAGTCCACAGCGACGAGGCGCATCGCGCTGGTGCATGCACGACGCGAGAGAAGAAAAAGAAAGCCCGCGCGAACGGCGGGCCGGGATGGCGCGATCGACGTGACGAAACGCGGCGCTCAGACCGCCGCTTCGTTTTCCTCGCCGGTACGGATACGGATCACGCGCTCGACATCGGCGACGAAGATCTTGCCGTCGCCGATCTTGCCGGTGCGCGCAGCGCCGATGATTGCGTCGATGACCTGATCGGTTTGATCGTTTGCGACGACGACTTCGATCTTCACCTTCGGCAGAAAATCGACGACATACTCTGCACCACGATAAAGCTCGGTGTGCCCTTTCTGGCGGCCAAAGCCCTTCACTTCCGTGACCGTGAGGCCCGTGAGACCCACTTCGGCGAGCGCTTCGCGGACTTCGTCGAGCTTGAACGGTTTGATGATGGCGGTGATGCGTTTCATGGCGTGCCTCGCGTAAAGATCGATTCAAGGGGTTCGAAAAAAACGTCGTGCCCCGCGTGGGGCAGATGGTTTCGATTCTAGCCGCGTTTCATCTAGCAAGCCGTCCGGAAAATCGCGAGGTGGCCATGTAATGACGGAATTTCGCGCGCCATCACTCTTTCGCAGGAACGCGTTCGAGGTCCTTGAGCCATACCGTTGCCTGTGCGTCGCTCGGCGCACGCCAGTCGCCGCGCGGAGAAAGCGAGCCGCCCGAGCCGACCTTCGGCGCGTTCGGTATGCATGACCGCTTGAACTGGCTCGTGCGGAAGAACCGATCGAGAAATATCCGCAGATTCTTGCGGATCTCGCCGAGGTCGTACTGATTCCGCGCGACTGTCGGACCTTCCGGCCACGCGCCCGCATCGCGGTTGCGCCATGCATGCAGCGCGAGGAACGCGACCTTCGTTGGTGCAAATCCGAAGCGCAACGTGTAGTAGAGGTTGAAGTCCTGCAGTTCGTACGGACCGATGACGCTCTCCGTCTTCTGCTCGACCACGCCGCTCGTCTTGCCGGGAATGAGTTCCGGACTGATGTCGGTGCTCAGGATGTTTTCGAGCACATCGGTTCCGGCGCCGCCGATCTGCCCCGACTCCGCGACCCAGCGCACCAGATGCGTGATCAAGGTCTTCGGCACGCTCGCGTTGACGTTGTAGTGGGACATGTGATCGCCCACGCCGTAGGTGCACCAGCCGAGTGCGAGCTCGCTCAGGTCGCCCGTGCCGATGACGATCGCGTTGTTCAGATTCGCGAGCCTGAACAGATGGCTCGTGCGCTCGCCGGCCTGAACGTTTTCATACGTGATGTCGTACTGCGCTGCGCCCGAACTGTGCGGATGGCCGATGTCCGAGAGCATCTGCACGCAACTCGGCCGGATGTCGATCTCGCTTGCCGTGCAGCCGACGACTTCCATCAGCTCGCGCGCCTGCCGCAGCGTGCGATCGCTCGTTGCGAAGCCCGGCATCGTGTAGGCGAGGATATTGGCGCGCGGCAAGCCGAGACGGTCCATCGCCTTCGCGCACACGAGCAGTGCATGCGTCGAGTCGAGCCCGCCCGAAATGCCGATGACGACCTTCGACATGCCCGACGACTGAAGCCGCTGCAACAGCGCCTGCACCTGAATGTTGTACACCTCGTTGCATCGCTCGTCGCGGCGCGCGGCGTCGGCGGGTACGTAGGGAAAGCGCGCGACGCGACGTTCGAGCGGCAGCTTCTCGTCGGCCGGCACCGCCAGCGGAAATTCGACGACATCGAACTGTTCGACTTCGTGTGCGTGCCGGTGCGTCGAGCGGCCGAACGTGGTTTGTCTCATGCGTTCGCGCGAAAGCCGTTCGAGATCGACATCCGCGAAGATCAGATGTGACTGATCCGAGAAGCGCTCGGATTCCGCGAGCAGTTCGCCGTTCTCGTAGATGAGGCCCTGCCCGTCCCAGGCCAGATCGGTGGACGATTCGCCATTGCCCGCCGAGGTGTACAGATACGCCGCGACGCAACGCGCGGACTGCTGCCCGACGAGCTGATGCCGATACGCCGACTTGCCCACGACGATATTCGACGCCGACAGATTCACGAGCACGGTGGCGCCGGCGAGCGCCGCGAACGACGACGGCGGAATCGGCACCCACACGTCCTCGCAAATCTCGACGTGAAATCTGAAGAGCGGAAGATCCTTGATCTGAAACAGCAGCGATGCGCCGAACGGCACGTCCTGACCGCAGAGCGTGAGCGTGTTCGTCGCCGCGGCATCGGCGGGGCTGAACTGACGCGCCTCGTAAAACTCGCCGTAGTTCGGCAGATAACTCTTCGGCACGACGCCGCGAATGAATCCGTCGGCGATGACGATCGCGCAATTGAAGAGCTTGTGCTCCGCCTTGATCGGCGCGCCGACGATCATCGCGATATTCAGTCCCTTCGACGCGTCCAGAATGCTTTGCAGTGCGTCTTCGCAGGCATCGAGCAACGCGCGCTGATGGAAGAGATCGTCGCACGTGTAGGCGGAAATGCCGAGCTCGGGAAACGCGACGAGCACCGCGCCGCGCGCGGCGGCCTCTCTCGCCAGCTCGATCGTCTGCGCCGCATTGAACGCCGGATCGGCCACTTTGCAGGCCGGAACGCCGACCGCGACGCGCGCGAAGTCGTGGCTGTACAGGTTGAAGAAGTTTCTGTTCATGGTCGACATGGATGTGCGCGTATTGCAACGAAAGGTCTCGTCGATTATCGCATCACGTCTTCTTCCTGAACGGCGTATGCGCTTCGAGTTCCTCGATATGCTGATCCATTGCCTGCGTCTCGGCATCGAGAAACTCGGCGATCGCGTGCGCGAAACGCTGGTCGGCGATCCAGTGAGCGGACCATGTCGGCGTCGGCAGGAGACCGCGCGACATTTTGTGCACGCCCTGCGCGCCGCCCTCGAAGCGCGCGAGCCCGTGCTCGATGCAATACGCGATGCCCTGCATGTAGCACGTCTCGAAGTGCAGCCCCGAGATGAACTCGCGGGTGCCCCAGTAACGGCCGTACATCGTGTCGCCGCCGATCATGTTGAGCGCGCACGCGAGCCGCTCGCCGTCTGCTTCGGCGATCACGAGCAGCATGCTGTCGGGCGCGCTGGCGTGAATCTGGCCGAAGAATTCGCGCGACAGATAAGGCGCGTTCCAGTGCTCGCGATACGTGTTGTCGTAGCAATCGTAGAAGAAGTCGAGCGCGCTTTCGTCGATCTGCGCGCCGCGCAGCCACGTGTACGTCACGCCCGCTTGCGTCACGCGCCGGCGGTCCTGCTTCACTTTCTTGCGCTTGTCGTGGCTCATCGTCGCGAGAAAGGCGTCGAAGTTCGCGTAGCCGTCGCCGGGCAGGTTTTCCCAGTGAAACTGCACGCCTTCGCGCAGCATGTAGCCCGCGTCGGTCAGCGCCTCGACGTCCTGCGCGTGCGGAAACAGCACATGCAGCGACGACAGTTCGAGACGCCGCGTCAATTCGATGGCGCCACGCGCGAGCAACACGCGATCCTCGTGATGCGCGGCGATGAGGCGCGGCCCCGTCACCGGCGAAAACGGCACGGCGGACAGCGCCTTCGGGTAGTAGCGCAAGCCGTGGCGCTCGAAGGCGTCGGCCCAGGCGTGATCGAACACATACTCGCCGCGCGAATGCGATTTCAGATAGAGCGGCATTGCGCCGGCGAATTCGCCGCCGCGTTTCAATATCAGATGATGCGCGCGCCAGCCGGTGCGCTTGACGGCGCAGCCCGTTTCCTGCAACGCCGAGAGAAACGCGTGACGCACGAACGGGTTATCGCCGGCGAGCCGGTTCCAGTCGTCGGCCGGAATTTCGTCCAGCGCATCGACTACATGAATTTCGACCTCGCGATTCAACAGGCTACCTCGCTGAAATATCGATGAGCGCGAGCCGTGCAAAAGCGGCGCCCGAAAGCGGCTATTCTCGCGCAAGTCGAAGCAGCACGCCGAAGCGGACAAAAGCGCCCCGGCGCGGTGCTTTCGGCGATAATGCGCGGCAAATCATTCATCGAGCGCCGGCCCAACGCAATGCCGTGGTTCCTCTATCTGATCGAATGCGCCGACGGCAGCCTCTATACGGGGATCGCGACGGACGTCGAAGCGCGCTTCTGCGCGCATGCGAGCGGCAAGGGCGCGCGCTATACGCGTGCACGGAAACCTCTCCGTGTGCTGGCGTCGTTCGAATTGGCAGGGAGATCGGAGGCGTTGCGCGCCGAATATCGTGTGAAGCGTCTGAGCGTGCAGCAGAAGCGCGCGTTGATCGCGGGAGAGCGGACGCTCGAATCGTTGCTGCCCCAGACCGAAGCAAGCGAAGAAGAATAAAAAACGCCGCCGCGTTTCGGCAACGCGGCGGCGTTTCGTCAAAAAGCGCGCTTACTTCTTGAAGTTCGCGACGCCTTCAGAGATTTCCTTGTGCGCGGCGTCGATGCCCGCCCAGCCTTCGACCTTCACCCACTTGCCCTTTTCGAGCGCCTTGTAGTTCTCGAAGAAGTGCTTGATCTGGTCCTTCAGGTATTCGGGCACGTCGTCGATCGACTTGATGTTCGCCGTCATCGGGCAGATCTTGTCGTGCGGCACCGCGACGAGCTTCGCATCCACGCCGGATTCATCGGTCATCTGCAGCATGCCGAGCGCACGCGCGCGCACGACCGAACCTGCGAGCAGCGGAAACGGCGTGATGACGAGCACGTCGACCGGGTCGCCGTCACCGGAGAGCGTTTGCGGAATGAAGCCATAGTTGGCCGGATAGCGCATGCCGGTGCCGATGAAGCGGTCGACGACGAGCAGGCCCATGTCCTTGTCCGCTTCGTATTTGACCGGATCGCTTTGCGCGGGAATCTCGATGATGACGTTGAAATCCTGGGGGAGATCACGGCCGGGAGGTACGTTGTTGAAGCTCATGAGCACTCTCTGGAGAAGTTGAGGTCGGAGATGGAATCGCACGGGCGGACGGTCCTTGGACGAACCGCGCAACCCTCGCGCGTGTGGATGCTTGATTGCGTCATTATAGCCAATCGGTTTGCGCGTCCTTTGCACGCACGGCGCGCGCCGGGCGTTGGCGCGATAATCGGATTCAGCATCGAATTCCAGCAGCAGAAACCCGATTTCAGGAGACGTGCATGGAAGACGCGAAGCATTTCATCAACAACCGATGGGTCGCGCCATCGGGCAGGGAGACGATCCCCGTCGTCGATCCGTCGGACGGGCAGATCTTCGCGCAGATCGCGCGCGGCTCGGCGGCCGACATCGACCTCGCCGTCGCCGCCGCCCGCGCCGCGTTCGAAGGCGACTGGGGCGCGATGAGCGCCGCCGAGCGCGGACGCATCCTCGCGCGCCTGTCGATGCTGATTGGCGCGTGCCACGAGGAAATCGCGCAGATCGAGGCGCGCGACACCGGCAAGCCGCTCAGACAGGCGCGCGCCGACGCCACCGGCATCGCGCGCTACTTCGAGTTCTACGCGGGCGCCGCCGACAAGCTGCACGGCGAAACCCTGCCCTATCAATCCGGCTATACCGTGCTCACGATCCGCGAGCCGCACGGCGTGACGGGCCATATCGTGCCGTGGAACTATCCGCTGCAGATTTTCGGGCGCAGCGTCGGCGCCGCGCTCGCAACCGGCAATGCGTGCGTCGCGAAGCCGGCCGAAGACGCGTGCCTGTCGCTGTTGCGCATCGCCGAACTGGCGGCGGAAGCGGGCCTGCCCGACGGCGCGCTCAATATCGTCACCGGCTACGGGCACGAAGCGGGAGCGGCGCTCGCGCGGCATCCGGGCATCGACCACATCTCGTTTACGGGTTCGCCCGCGACGGGCGCGGCCGTCACCAAGATGGCCGCCGATAACCACGTCCCCGTGACACTCGAACTGGGCGGCAAGTCGCCGCAGATCGTGTTCGCCGATGCCGATTTCGACGCCGCGCTGCCCGTGCTCGTCGCCGCGATCGTGCAGAACGCGGGGCAGACATGCTCGGCGGGCAGCCGCGTGCTGATCGAACGCGCGGCCTACGAGCCGCTGCTCGAGCGGCTGTCGCAGGCGTTCGCGGCGCTGAAGGTCGGTCCGAGCAAGCTCGATCTCGACTGCGGCCCGCTCATCAGCGCGAAGCAGCAGCAGCGCGTGTGGGACTTTCTATCCGATGCGCAGCACGACGGCATCCCGATGGCCGCGCACGGCGAAGTCGTCGGCGATGCGCCCGAAGCGGGCTTCTATCAGGCGCCCACGTTGCTGCGCGACGTCCCGCCGACGCACCGTCTCGCGCGCGAGGAAGTGTTCGGCCCGGTGCTCGCCGCGATGCCCTTCGACGACGAAGCCGATGCGCTGAAACTCGCCAATGGCACCGACTACGGCCTCGTAGCCGGAATCTGGACACGCGACGGCGCGCGGCAGATGCGCCTCGCGCGCCGCGTGCGCTCGGGGCAGGTGTTCATCAACAACTACGGCGCGGGCGGCGGCATCGAATTGCCGTTCGGCGGCGTGAAGCATTCCGGGCATGGACGCGAGAAAGGTTTCGAAGCGCTGTACGGCTTCACGACGCTGAAGACCATCGCCATCAAACATGGGTAAATAACGGAGACAGGCATGCGACTGCAAGGCAAAACCGTGATCGTGACGGGCGGCGGCTCGGGCTTCGGCGAAGGCATCGCGAAGACCTTCGCGCGCGAGGGGGCGAACGTCGTCGTCAACGATCTCAACGGCCCGGCGGCCGAACGTGTGGCGAGCGAAATCGCGCTCGCGTCGTCGCCGGAAGTGAAGCACGGCCGCGCGATCGCCGTGGCGGGCGACGTCACCCGGCGCGCCGACTGGCAAACGCTCTTCGACGCGGCCATCCAGGACTTCGGCAGCGTGCAGGTCGTCGTCAACAACGCGGGCACGACGCATCGCAACAAGCCCGTGCTCGACGTGACCGAAGCCGAATTCGACCGCGTCTATGCGGTGAACGTGAAGAGCATCTACTGGAGCGTCGAGCAGTTCGTGCCGTACTTCCGCGAGCAGGGCGGCGGCGCGTTCATCAATATCGCGTCGACGGCGGGCGTGCGGCCGCGCCCGGGACTCGTCTGGTACAACGGCAGCAAGGCGGCGGTGATCATCGCGAGCAAGGCGCTCGCGGTGGAGCTGGGCCCGGATCGCATCCGCGTGAACTGCATCAATCCGGTGATGGGCGAAACCGCCCTGCTCTCCGAGTTCATGGGCATGGAAGACACGCCCGAGAACCGCCGCAAGTTCCTCGCGACGATTCCGCTCGGCCGCTTCTCGACGCCGCAGGACATCGCCAACGCGGCGCTCTACCTCGCCTCCGACGACGCCGAGTTCATCACGGGCGTCGCCCTCGAAGTGGACGGCGGCCGCTGCGTCTGAGCGATGCGCGCACGCCGCGCGACGATGCGGCGTGCGCCCGGACATCCGTGCTTTCCCTAGCAATAACAAGCGTTTGGCGTGAATGTCGACGGGCTAGAATCCTTACGCGTCTGTAATCGCGAGCGGGCCCATCCGCTCGACGCCGAACGCTAAAAAACTAGAGGAGACGAGCAACATGGCCAGCACCGCCAACCCCATGCCCCGCCCCGGCGCGGGTGCGCCATCGGCCTTCGAGGAGGCCACGTATCGCAAGGTCGCGTGGCGGCTCTCGCCGCTTTTGCTGATCTGCTACGTGGTCGCGTATCTGGACCGCGTGAATGTCGGCTTCGCGAAACTGCAGATGGCCGCAGACCTGCAGCTCTCGGACGCCGTGTACGGCTTCGGCGCCGGCATCTTCTTCTTCGGCTACTTCATCTTCGAGATACCGAGCAACGTGATCCTGCATCGCGTGGGTGCGCGGGTGTGGATCGCGCGGATCATGATTTCGTGGGGCATCATTTCCGCGCTCACGATGTTCATCACGACGCCGATGATGTTCTACGTGATGCGCTTCCTGCTCGGCGCGGCGGAAGCGGGCTTCTTCCCCGGCATCATTCTTTATCTGACGTACTGGTTTCCGGCGCGCAGGCGCGGGCGCATGACGACGCTTTTCATGACGGCCATCGCGTTGTCCGGTCTGATCGGCGGTCCGATCAGCGGCTGGATCATGAAGAGTTTCGACGGCGTGCATGGCTGGCACGGCTGGCAATGGCTGCTCTTGCTCGAAGGCATCCCGTCGGTCGTGGTCGGTTTCGTCGTGCTCGCGATGCTCGACGACCGCATCGCGAAAGCGAAGTGGCTCACGCAGGAAGAACGCGAACTGCTCGAGCGCAATATCGCGGCGGATAACGTCGAGAAGGAAGATCTGCCGCTCGGCAAGATCCTGTCGAGCCCGAAGGTCTGGCTGATGAGCCTCATCTACTTCTCGTTCGTGATGGGTCTTTACGGCGTGAGCTTCTGGCTGCCGACGATCATCAAGTCGATGGGCGTCTCCGATGCATTGCAGGTCGGCCTGCTGTCCGCGATTCCGTATGGCGCGGCGGTGATCGGCATGCTGTACGCGGCGCGCAGCGCGGACCGGACCGGCGAGCGCCGCTGGCATATCGCGATTCCGGCGTTCATCGGCGCGATCGGGCTGGTGCTGTCGGTGGTGTGGGCGTCGAACACGACGCTCGCGATGATCGGCCTCACGCTTGCGACGATGGGCATTCTCACTACGTTGCCTTTGTTCTGGAGTCTGCCGACGGCGTTTCTCGCTGGGACGGGCGCGGCGGCGGGGATTGCGATGATCAATTCTTTGGGTAACCTGGCCGGGTTTTTGAGTCCCTATCTCGTCGGGTGGCTCAAGCAGGTGACCGCTTCTACTGCGAGCGGCATGTATATGCTTGCGGGGTTTTTGGTGCTTGGGGCACTGCTCGCGTTGAGCGTGCCGGCGCGAATGGTTAATCGGTAGGGTTTTTTTGATTGGGGCTTTGTGCTATTAGCTTTCGTGGAATCCTGATTTCGCGTCGGTCTATTAGCACTGCCCCTGTGCGGGGCTGCAGTCACTTTCTTTGCTGCTGCAAAGAAAGCAGCTCGTTTAGGCCCGCGGCCACACGCAGTTTGACCATGCTTGCCAACCGCGAGTGGCACCCGCCTAAGTATCGCCCTTGTAGGCCCAAC
>Ga0105251_10000816_pt1 | contig 28017 bp, 29 predicted proteins | sample KBSS64metaG_FD_80424 | JGI IMG/M metagenome (GOLD analysis project Ga0105251, IMG submission 80424) | Switchgrass rhizosphere microbial communities from Kellogg Biological Station, Michigan, USA - KBS S6-4 metaG | ecosystem: Host-associated > Plants > Roots > Rhizosphere > Soil | place...
ACGATGCTCGCGCCGCCCGAATTGCGCGCGGTGCATCCGCTCGGCAAATCGCCGGTCGTGACCGTCGACGGCATGACGCTCGCCGAATCGGGGGCGATCATCGAATATCTCGTCGACCGCTACGGCGAGGGCCGTTTCTCGCCGCCGCCCGGCACGTCGCCCGAACGCGTGCGCTACAACTACTGGATGCATTACGCGGAAGGCTCGGCCATGCCGCCGCTCTTGCTCAAACTCGTCGCGCGGCGGCTGGAGAGCGCGAAGATGCCGTTTTTCGCGAAGCCGATCGCGCGGCGCATCGCACAGACGATGCAAAGCAGTTTCATCGATCCGCAACTGCGCTTGCACTTCGGCTATATCGACGCCCAGCTCGCGAAGTCGCCGTGGTTCGCGGGCGAGACATTCACCGCCGCCGACGTGCAGATGAGCTTCCCGCTCGAAGCCGGCAGTGCCCGTGCCGGCGCGAAGTCGATGCCGCATATCCGCGCGTTTCTCGAACGCATCCACGCGCGGCCGGCATACCAGCGCGCGCTCGCGCGAGGCGGCCGATACGATTACGCCAGTTAGCCGTTCGGCCGACTGCCGGCATGCGAGAGGCGTTGCGTACAATGAGTCGCACGCAACCACTCAGCCCAAAGGCGACGCATGGCCCGAATCGTTCCCGATGACTGGAAGAATCTCGAAGCGACCGGCGCGGCGGCGCGCGAGCTCGAAACGCTCGCGCTGCTCGAAAAATTGCCCGACGACTACACGGTGTATCACGGCGTTCACTGGACGCGCGTCAACGAAGGCTTCTCCGTGTTTGGCGAAGCGGATTTCGTCGTCGTTGCGCCGTCGGGGCGTGTATTGATGATCGAACAGAAGGCGGGCTTTCTGCGCGAAACCGGGCAGGGTCTCGTGAAGGTCTATCTGCAGAAGGAACGCAACGTCGCCATTCAGCTCGCGCGCACGCTGGAGAACCTGCACCGGCGCTTCACCGCGGCGTTCGGCGCGGGCACGTACCGGATCGAGGAATTGCTGTATTGCCCCGACTACACCGTGAAGAACGCGGCGATTGCGGGCGTCGCGCCCGCGCGCATCGTCGATGCGAGCCGCAAGTCGCAGCTTGCGCGCGTCGTGCTGGACATTCTGCCGCCCGATGAGCCCCGCTTCGAATCGGCGGCGCGCATCCATCATTTTCTCGCCGATGAACTCTCGCTCACGCCCGACACCAATGCGCTCGTCGGCGCGGCAAACACGCTCGTCACGCGGCTGTCGGGCGGGCTCGCGACCTGGGCGCGCCGGCTGGAATTCGAACCATTTCGCCTGCGCGTGATCGCGACCGCCGGCGCGGGCAAGACGCAGCTCGCCGTGCGCGTGATGCGCGACGCGCTCGCGCAAGGCAAGAGCGTGCTCTACGTATGCTTCAACCGGCCGCTCGCCGATCATATCCGCGCCATTGCGCCGAAAGAGGCGAAGATTGCGAACTACCATCAGTTGAGCGCGGCCGTCGCCCGTGACGCCGGCAGCCCGCCCGATTTCAGCCAGCCGAACGTTTTCGCGACGCTCGAAGAACGCTTTGCCGCCGTGCCGGTGCCTGAACAGTGGAAGACGGACGTCCTGATCGTCGATGAAGGCCAGGACTTTCAGGCGGCCTGGGTCGAAGCGCTCGAGCGCCTGCTCAATCCGGACGGCGCGTGGTGGTGGCTCGAAGATCCGATGCAGAACCTCTATCTGCGCGAGCCGGTGCCGCTGCCGGGCTGGACCATCCTGCGCGAGACCACCAACTACCGCAGTCCGCGCGACCTGCTCGGCTTCATCCGCAAGATCGTCGGGCCGGATGTGCGGCTCGACGCGGGCAGTCCCTTCGACGGCTCGGACGTGAGCGTATCGACCTACGAGGACGGGCATCCCGAGGAAATCATCGAGGCGACCAAGCGGGCGATCACGCATGCGCTCTCGCTCGGCTTTCGCAAGCAGGACATCGCGGTGCTGTCGTTTCGGGGCCGCGAGGGCTCGGCGCTCACCGCCGTCGATCAGCTCGGCCCGCACCGGCTGCGCGCGTTCACCGGCACGTATGACCTGTTCGGCAACCCGGAGTATCGCGAGGGCGATGTGCTGCTGGAATCGATCTATCGCTTCAAGGGGCAATCCGCGCCGTGCGTGATCCTCACGGAAGTCGATTTCGAGGCGCTCGACGAGCAGGCCGCGCGCAAGATCTTCGTCGGAGCGACACGCGCGACGATGAAGCTGATCGTGGTCGCATCCGAACGCGCGGCCCGGGCCATCGACGCGCTGCAGTAGCGCATGGCCGTTCCCGGCACCGAATCGTCCCTGGGCGCGCCCGCCGCGCGTCCGTGGTTCCGCCGTCTCTGGTATGCGGCGCTGATCGCGCTCGCGGTCGCGCCGCCGATCGGCGCGGTCGGCTACATGCTCTATTCGGGCCTGCTCGCGCGCGAGACGCACAGGCTCGTCGTGCCCTACGACGTGTACTGGGACGCCGCGCAGTTCCAGCTCGCCTATGAGCGCTTCGAGAATCATGTATTGCTGTACCGCAACGGCATCGACGAGGATGCGAACGCCGTGCGCGCGAGCTATCGGCTGCTGCGCGCGCGGCTCAAACAGGTGTCGGAATCGGCGGGACTGTCGGATGGACACGAAGCGCTGCTGAACCGGCAGCGCGAAATCCAGCGGCAATTGCAGACCGCGCTCGATTCGATCCAACTGGACGTCGAAGGGCTACAGGCCGAGCGTCAGCACACCTTGCGCGTGATCGGCGTGCTGCGTCAGAACGCGCCGGCCGTCGCGGAACTGGCGAGCGGACGGCGGCTCATGGACGTGGCCGAGCGCGAGGCGATCGTGCGCGACTTCGAGGCGAAGCGCCGCTATCTCATCTACGGCGGCATCCTCTTGGGTCTGCTGTCGGCGGCGGCGACGGCGTTGCTGCTGATGAACGGGTATCGGCGCACGCGTCTCATCGAGCAGCAGCGCGCGGCGCTCGCGGCCGAGCATCAGGCGACCCGCGCGGCGCGCGAGGCCGGCGTCGCCAAGGACACGTTCCTCGGCATGATCAGCCACGAGTTGCGCACGCCGCTGCACGCGATCGTATCTTCGGTCGAATTGCTCGGGCTCAATGCGCGCGGCGATGCCGACCGCAGGATCATGCAGCGCCTGGAAACAGGGGCGCGCCAACTCGAAGCGCAGATGCGCGATCTGACCGACTACGCGCGTCTCGGCGCAGGCAAGCTCGAATTGCGCATGACGGTCTTCGATCCGGTGGAACTGCTCGATTCGATCGTCGATGCGAACACGCCCGCCGCGACCGCGAAAGGGCTGGAATTGCGCGGCGACTACGCGGGCGAGCGCCGGCCAATCGAATCCGACCCGCATCGCGTGCGGCAGATCGTGACGAATCTCGTGACCAACGCGATCAAATACACCGAAGTCGGGTCCATCGACGTGCATTTTGCGCGCACGGAGGAGCGCCTCGACATTTCGGTGATCGACACGGGCCCCGGCATATCGCGCGAGCAGTTGCCGCTTATTTTTCAGGAGTTCACGCAGCTCGATTCATCGAGCACGCGGCGTTTCGACGGCGCCGGAATGGGTCTCGCGGTGGTGCGCGGACTCGTCGACCTGCTCGGCGGGAGGATCGAGGTGTCGAGCGAAGTGGGACAGGGCGCCGCGTTTCGCGTGAGCCTGCCGGCGGTGTCGGCGGACCGGCTGCCCGGAGGCGAGCCGGAAGCCGACGCGCCCGAGTTGCGCAAATCGCGTGTGCTCGTGATCGACGACCACGAGTCGATCCGCGACTCGCTGCTCGAGATGCTCACGCACCTGGGTTATTCCGCAGTCGCCTTGCCCGATGTGGATAGCGCGCTCGCGTGGCTGCGCGAGAACGACGCCGACGTGATCCTCGCGGACTTGCATATGCCCGGCAAGGACGGCTACTCGTTCGCCAACGAATACCGCGCGCGCAGTGCGCCGGGAGCGAGCGTGCCGATCATCGCGGTGAGCGCCTACGCGCCGGAACTGGTGGACCCGAGCGCGGCGGTGCTGTTCTTCGACTACTTGCTCAAGCCCGTGCGCTATGAGGTGCTGAAGGGCGCGGTGCACCGCGCGGTGACCGTGCGCAGGCGCGTCGCGTAGGGTTCGCCGCTAGCTGCGCATCAGGCGCTTGGAAAGGTCCGCGACGAGAATGCCAAGGCGCGCGGGCTTCTCGAAACACGTCACGTTGTAGTCGCGGATGACCTGGCTGATCTCCGATTCGCTCGCCTTGCCCGTTGTGAGCTCGCCCGTGAGCACGAAGACCGGCGCGTCCGGGTTGTCCGACGCGCGCACCGCGCGGATCGCTTCCGCCGACGTATGCATGCCGAACAGCCAGTCCATTACCACGGCATCGAACACCTGCGTCTGCAGTGCTTCGAGGAAGGCGTCGAGGCCGTAGAAGGCCATCGCCGTGAAGCCGGTGGCTTCGAGATAGTCGTGCAGGTTGTCGGCGGAAGCGTGGTCGTCGTCCACCACGGCGATGATGGGCTTGTCGGTGTCCGGCCGGCGCGGCTGGATCTCGATTTTGTGAACGTCGCAGGCTTCCTGAAGCAGCACGCCTTCATGCTTCGAGACGATCCAGCGATTGTTGAGCTTTTGCGCGATGAAATCCGGACGGCTGCCTGCTTCCAGCGCACTGCCGACCCACGCCATGCAAGGAATCTCCACCGAACCGAGCTTGAAGACGGCGTCGTGCGCGGTGCCCTCGGTTTCGTCGGGGCGCGTATTGATCGAATCGAAGAGCTTGAGCGCGGGCTCGTCGAACGCATCGGCGACGCGGCGAATCTGCGCGAGCGTCCACGGACTGTTGCCGCGCAGCTTGCGATGGCCCTGCGAAAAGCTCAGGTCGAGAATGCGGCACAGCTCGGCAGTCTGCTGCCGCTTTCCGATGCCATGACGGCCCATCAGCTCGCGCACGCGCTCCGCGACGGCGAGGGATTCCGAAGAAGACGTTTCAGTGACCATACAGCCAGTCGGATACGTGAGAGTGGGAATCTACGGGGCGTGTTCGGCGCGGAACGGACGGCCCATGCGCAGTGATTCGATATTGTAAATGGCATGGGTCCGTGCACTCAAAATGCGTCGGCAGAAGGCTCGCCGCGGGCCCGCTCGCACCGGGCCGCGAACGGTCCTTCCGTTACGCCAGCGCCGATGCGCGTTCGTGCGCCGGTTTGGGCGCGACGGGGATCTCGTCGAGCAGCGTCGAAAGCTGATTTCGGGCGTCCCGTCCGCTGAATTCACGCAGCGTCGCGAGCAAGGTGCGCCACGGCGCGGGCCACCGCGTTTCGCGCACGCAGTGGCCGTTGACATCGGTGATGCGCAGAAGGGTGCTGTCGGGAAAGTAGGTGAGTGTGACGGGCGTTCCGTCGAGTACGCAGGTTGCAGTGCAGGCTTTCGGTGTGAACATACTTTTTTTGAGTTGAATGAGCGTCACGATTGGACGGTCGAGGGCTTTAGCAACGATCGTTCCCGGTGTTGCCCGCGCTGCGTGCGAACGGTGTCCATCGGCGAAATCCTGCATGAGAGTTCGCGATTGTTGAACGGAGTATTGCCGATTTTCGCGACAATTAGCGGCTTTGCCGGCGATACACTGCGAAGAATCGTTGAATGGAGCTAATTGTGTTGATTGCTGCTTTTCTGATTTGTCCGGTTGGCGTCGCGGCGCTTTTTGCATTCGCTCTTTTTGCGGACAGACATTTCAAAGACTCGCTTCCTGTTTCGCGCGGCCATGTGCCCCCGGCGCAGACCGTCCGCTCGCAACGCGACACGACATCCGGCGTGCTGCGGCGGTAAGCGATCCGCTTTTGTTATCGAACGATCGCCCTTTCGAATTGTTGCGCTATTGGCGCGGGACTATAGTGCCTCGACGGCATGACAACCATAGCGACAACAACGAAAGGAGACGAACCATGAACCGTATCGACCTGGCCGACCGCGTCGTGATCATCACCGGCGGGGCGCGGGGCATTGGCCTCGCGGTGGCGGAGCGGGCGCTCGAATCGGGCGCGGATGTGTCGCTGTGGGACGTCGACGGCGAGCGCCTCGCGCGCACGAGCGCGGAACTCTCGGCGAAGTACGAGGAGCGCAAGGTCAGCGACGCCGTCGTCGAACTGACCGACGAATCGTCCGTCGACGCCGCCGCGAACAAGACGCTGGCCATGCACGGCAGGATCGACGTGCTCGTGAACAATGCGGGCATCACCGGCGGCAACGGCACGACCTGGGAACTCGCGCCCGACGTGTGGCGCCGCGTGATCGACGTCAATCTGATCGGCCCGTATCTGACCTGTCGCGCCGTCGTGCCGCACATGCTGAAAGCGGGCTACGGGCGCATCGTCAATATCGCGTCGATCGCCGGTAAGGAAGGCAATCCGAATGCGTCGCACTACAGCGCGTCGAAGGCCGGGCTGATCGGCCTTACGAAATCGCTCGGCAAGGAGCTGGCGGGGAAGAACATCCTCGTGAACGCCGTGACGCCCGCCGCGGCCAAAACCGAAATTTTCGATTCGATGTCGCAGCAGCACATCGACTACATGCTCTCCAAGATCCCGATGAACCGCTTCCTGTTGCCGCAGGAAGCCGCGTCGCTGATTCTTTGGCTCTCCTCCGAGGACTGCGCGTTCAGCACCGGCGCGGTGTTCGACCTGTCGGGCGGACGCGCGACGTACTGATTGCGTCTTCGGGAGAATCGCGATGAATCACTCCGCCCAAGCGGAAGGCGCCGTCACGTCCCGCGTGATGCGCAGGCTCTTGCCGTTTCTGCTCCTCATGTACGTGCTCGCGTTTCTGGACCGCGCGAACATCGGCTTCGCGCAAAAGGCGCTGCAGCAGGACACCGGTTTGACGAATGCCGCGTTCGCGTTCGGCGCGGGCGTGTTCTTCGTCGGCTACGCGATGTTCGAGGTGCCGAGCAATCTGCTGTTGCATCGCGTCGGCGCGAAGCTGTGGATGTGCCGCATCATGGTGACGTGGGGCCTCGTCTCGGCGGCGATGGCCTTCGCGCATGACGCCGCCACGTTCTACGCCTTGCGCTTTCTGCTCGGCGTGGCGGAGGCAGGCTTCTTTCCGGGCATCGTCTATTACCTGACGCGCTGGTTTGCGCAATCGTCGCGGGCGCGTGCGCTCGGCGTGTTTTATTTCGGCGCGCCGCTCGCGTTCATCTTCGGCGCGCCGCTGTCGGGCCTGCTGCTCGATCTGCACGGTGCGTTCGGTTTCAAGGGCTGGCAATGGCTCTTTCTCGTCGAAGGGCTGCTTGCGTCGATCGTCGGCGTATGCGCGTTCTGGTATCTCGACGACGATCCCGCGCAAGCCCGATGGCTCACCCAGGACCAGCGCGCGCTGCTCGTCGGCCGCCTCGACGAAGATGCGCGCATCGCCTCGTCGCACGGTCCGCGCAGCGTGCTCGCGTCGCTCGTCGATCCGCGCGTGCTCGTGCTGTGCTGTGTGTATTTCCTGATTCAGGCTGCGGTATATGGCGTCGTCTTCTATTTGCCGCAACAGGTGTCGGCGCTGCTGGGCACCAAGGTGGGCTTTCGCGTCGGGCTCGTGACGGCGCTGCCGTGGATCGCCGCCGTGATCGTCACGTGGATCGTGCCGCGCTACGCCGATCGCACCGGAAGGCATCGTCCGTGCGCGGTGGCGCTGCTTGCGATGTCGGGCATTGCGATCGGCGTGTCGGGCGTTGCGTCCTCGCCCGTCGTCTCGATCATCGCGCTGTGCTGCGCGGCGAGCGGCTTCATCGCCGCACAGCCGCTCTTCTGGACCTTTCCGACGCGCTATCTCACGGGCGCGGCCGCCGCGGCCGGTATCGCACTCATCAATTCGCTCGGCGGACTCGGCGGCTTCTTCGCACCGATGGCCCGCACCGCCGCCGAAGCCGCGTTCCATTCGACGAGCGCCGGCCTCATGGTGCTCGCGGGCGCGAGCGTGCTCGCGGCGCTCATCATCGTCGCGCTGGTGCGCGTGCCGGGGCGCATCGAACACGCACACATCGCCGACGCCGCGAACGCGTCCTGAACCACGAAACCACACGTACGGAGCCTCATCATGTCCATGCCCACGATCGCCCAAGTGCGCGCCTTCACCGTTCGCGGCGGCGGTGCCGATTATCACGACCAGGGCGCCGATCACTGGATCGACGATCACATCGCCACGCCGATGGCCCGCTATCCCGAGTACCGCAAGAGCCGTCAGTCGTTCGGGCTGAACGTGCTGGGCTCGCTCGTCGTCGAGATCGAGGCGAGCGACGGCACCGTCGGCTTTGCGGTGACGACGGGCGGCGAAATCGGCGCGTTCATCGTCGAGAAGCATCTGGCGCGCTTTCTCGAAGGGCAGCGCGTAACCGACATCGAAAAGATGTGGGATCAGATGTACAACGCGACGCTCTACTACGGCCGCAAGGGCATCGTGCTCAACGCGATCTCGGGCGTCGATCTCGCGCTGTGGGATCTGCTCGCGAAAGTGCGCAAGGAGCCGGTGTTTCAATTGCTCGGCGGTCCGGTGCGCGACGAGCTGCAGTTCTACGCGACCGGCGCGCGCCCCGATCTCGCCAGGCAGATGGGCTTCATCGGCGGCAAGATGCCCTTGCAGCACGGCCCGGCGGAAGGCGAGGAAGGGCTCGCGAAAAATATCGCGAAGCTCGCGGACATGCGCGCGAAAGTCGGCGACGATTTCTGGCTCATGTTCGATTGCTGGATGAGCCTCGACCTCAACTACGCGAAGCGTCTCGCGAATGCGGCGCGCGAGCACGGCCTGAAGTGGATCGAGGAAGCGCTGCCGCCCGACGACTACTGGGGCTATGCCGAACTGCGCCGTTCGGTGCCGCGCGGCATGATGGTCACGACCGGCGAGCACGAAGCGACGCGCTGGGGCTTTCGCATGCTGTTCGAGATGGGCTGCGCGGATCTGGTTCAGCCGGATGTCGGCTGGTGCGGCGGCATCACCGAGCTCATCAAGATTTCGGCGCTTGCGGATGCGCACAACGTGCTCGTCGTGCCCCACGGTTCGTCGGTGTACAGCTATCACTTCGTCGTGACGCGGCATAACTCGCCGTTCGCCGAGTTCCTGATGATGGCGCCCAAAGCCGATCAGGTCGTGCCGATGTTCACACCCTTGCTGCTCGACGAACCCGTGCCGGTGAACGGCCGCATGAAGGTGCCGGAGACGCCGGGCTTCGGCGTGCGGCTGAATCCGGAATGCAAGCTCGAAAGACCCTATACGCACTGACCACACTGAAAGAGGCCTCTCATGCTGCTGGAAAACAAGGTCGTCGTGGTGACGGGCGGTTCTCGCGGCATCGGCCGGGCGATCGCGCTCGCGAGCGCGCGCGAAGGCGCCGATGTCGCGATCAACTACTGGGGCGACAACGACAGGTCTTACGGCAAGGCATCGGCGGTGGAGTCGATCGTCCGCGAGATCGAGGCGTTGGGGCGGCGCGCGATCGCCGTCGAAGGCAACGTCGCCGAGCGGGATACGGGCATCGAGTTGATCGCCCGCACGGTCGATGCCTTCGGCCATGTCGACGTGCTGTCGAGCAACGCCGGCATCTGTCCGTTCCACGCGTTTCTCGACATGCCCGCTTCTGTCTACGAATCCACCGTCGCGGTGAACCTGAACGGCGCGTTCTACGTGACCCAGGCCGCGGCGAACCAGATGAAGACGCAGGGCACGGGCGGCGCCATCGTTGCGACGAGTTCGATCAGCGCGCTCGTCGGCGGCGGCATGCAGACGCACTACACACCGACCAAGGCGGGTGTTCACTCGCTGATGCAATCCTGCGCGATCGCGCTCGGGCCGTATGGCATCCGCTGCAACTCGGTGATGCCGGGCACCATCGCGACGGACCTGAACGCCGATGACCTTTCGGATAGGGACAAACGCGCGTATATGGAAAAGCGCATTCCGTTAGGCCGCCTCGGCGAACCCGACGATGTCGCGCAATGCGTCGTCTTCCTCGCCTCAGACCGCGCGCGCTATGTGACTGGCGCGTCCCTCCTCGTGGATGGCGGTCTGTTCGTCAATCTTCAGTGAGGCGACACCGCCGAATACTTGCGCAATAGCGCGATGAAGTACTCGGCGGGCTCGCTCAAGGTCTCGAACTTGCGCCGCAACAGCCCGAACCCAGACAGGCTCTTGCCGATCTCGATCGGCAACTCGATCAGCAATTGCGCCCGCAAATAATCCCGCACGACGGATTCCGGCAGCATCGCGACGGCTTCGCTGTTTTGCAGCAATTGCAGCGTGGCGAAGATGGACGCGCATTCGACGATGTCGGCCGGCGTCGACAGCCCGGCGCGCGCGAGTTCGTCTTCGAAGAGGCCGCGCGCGGGACTCGTGATCGGCTGCAAAATCCACGGCCAGCCGACGAGTGCGGCGAGTACAAGTCCGGTCTTCCCGGCAAGCGGATGCCCCGCGCGCACGACGAGGCGCATCGCCTCGCGCGCGAGCGGTTCGAAGTCGAAATCGTTGTGCTGCAAAGGCGTCGTCAGACGGCCGAGCGCGAGATCCACTTCGCGGCGATGCAGCAATTGCACGACCTGATCGCTCGTCTCACCGAGGATGCGCACGTTCAGAAGCGGCCGCTCCGACTTCAGTTCGGTGACGGCCATCGCGAGCACATCGGGCGCGGCGCCCATGATCGCGCCGACCGTGAGCTGACCGTGACCGCCACGGCGCTTGGCGTCGAGATCGTCGGCGAAGCGGGTCAGGTCCGCCAGCGAGCGGCGCGCATAGGCGAGCGCGGCGGTGCCGAGCGGCGTCGGCTGCATGCCGCGCGCATTGCGCTCGAAGAGCAGAAACCCGAATGCTTCCTCGATATCCGCAAGCATGCGGCTGGCGCTCGGCTGCGCGACGTTGATCGTCTCGGCGGCCTGATGCAGATTGCGCGCGTCGTCGAGCGCGACCAGCAGCGCGAGATGCTTGAACTTCAGCCGATTGACCAGCGCATTCGGCGACACACTTTGGGACACGTTCTGAATCATTCGACAGCCCGCTTTGAGCCGCGCGAAGATGCGGCGCAGCGATACGTTTTTGCGATCGGCCAATCCTGCAATCGGATTGTCGTGTTATCGGTCGGCGAATTATAGTCGCAGCACAACGAGTCTCGACCACAGGGATTCACCAATCAAAAGAAGGCGGGCCGCCATGGAGACAGTGGCATTTCGCATGACCTTGAAGCCGGGCATGCGCGAGGAATACGAGAAGCGCCATCGCGAGATCTGGCCGGAACTGGCCGATGCGCTGCGCGAGGCGGGCATCCGCGATTACCGGATCTTTCTCGACGAATCGACCGGGCATCTCTTCGCCATTCATCAGCGCACGGATACGCATACGACGAACGCATTGCCGACACTGCCCATCATGCGCAAGTGGTGGGACACCATGGCCGAGTTGATGGAGACGCACGCGGACAACGCTCCCGTGACGGTGCCGCTCGTGCCCGTCTTTCATCTTCCCTGAAACCTTCGCCGCTTTCGCGAGGAGCGCAACCATGCAGGTCGTCGATCCGCATATTCACCTGTGGGATCTGTCCACGCATCATTACCCCTGGCTCGCGAATCCGCAGACGTCGTTCGTCGGCGATGCGCGCGATCTGCAGCACGACTATCTGCTGGCGGATCTGCTGCGCGACGCGGAAGACATCGAGGTGTTGAAGCTCGTGCACGTCGATGCGAATCACGATCCCGCCGATCCCGTCGAGGAAACGCGCTGGCTGCAATCGGTAGCGGACAAGGATGGCATGCCGAACGGCATCGTCGCAGGCGCGGATTTGTCGGCGGAGAACGCCGAGCAAGTGCTCGAAGCACATGCGGCATTCGCCAATACGCGCGGCATCCGCCAGATTCTCAACGTGCATCGCAACAAGCTGTACGACTACGTCGGGCGTCATTACATGCGCGAGCCGCAGTGGCGCAAGCACTTCGCGTTGCTGAGGCGCTTCGGCATGTCGTTCGACCTGCAGCTTTATCCATCGCAGATGGAAGAGGCCGCGCAACTCGCGCGCGAGCATGCGGACACGCAATTCATCGTCAATCATGCGGGCATGTTCGTGGACCGCGACTCGACGCCGGGGTATCGCACGTGGCGAGAAGGCATGCGCATGCTGGCTGCGTGCCCGAACGTCGCGGTGAAGCTGAGCGGCTTCGCGATGTTCGATCATGACTGGACCATCGAGAGCCTGCGTCCTTACGTGCACGAAACCATCGACACGTTCGGCAGTGACCGCGCGATGTTCGCCTCGAACTTTCCGGTGGACCGGTTGTTCGGCACGTATACGGCGTTGTGGAACGCGTATGCGCGCATCGTCGGCGATGCGAGCGACAGCGAAAAGCAGGCGCTCTTCGTTGGCAACGCGCAACGCATTTATCGCATCTGAGAGGTGAACACATGACGATGCCACGTCTTGAACTGAGACATGCGAGCAAGTCGTTCGGCCGGGTGCGCGCGCTCGGCGACGGCAGCCTGCAACTCTTTCCCGGCGAAGTGCACGCGTTGCTCGGCGAGAACGGCGCGGGAAAATCGACGCTCGTGAAGCTGCTCGCGGGCGTCTATCAGCCCGATGCGGGCGAGTTGCTCGTCGAAGGCGTCGCGCGCCGCTTCGCCAGTCCGGCCGAGGCGCGCGATGCGGGCATCGCCGTGATCTATCAGGAGCCGACGCTTTTCGCGGACCTCTCGATCGCCGAGAACATTTACATGGGCAGGCAGCCGCGCGATCGCTTCGGGCGCATTCGCTACGACGAGATGCATCGCGAAGTCGATGCGCTGCTGTCGTCGCTCGGCGTGAATCTGCGCGCGCAACGCCTCGTGCGCGGGTTGTCGATCGCGGACCAGCAGGTCGTCGAGATCGCGAAGGCTTTGTCGCTCGACGCGAACGTGCTCATCATGGACGAGCCGACCGCCGCGCTCTCGCTGCCCGAAGTGGAACGGCTTTTCGCGATCGTGCGCGCATTGCGCGAGCGCGACGTGGCGATTCTTTTCATCACGCATCGTCTCGATGAAGTGTTCGCGCTGACGCAACGCATGACGATCATGCGCGACGGCATGAAGGTGCATGACGCGCTCACGCAGGACATGAGCATCGATGCGATCGTGAGCAGGATGGTCGGCCGCGATCTCGACACGTTCTATCCGAAAGCCGATGTCGCGCCCGGCGACGTGCGTCTCTCGGTGCGCAATCTCACGCGGGAAGGCGTGTTCAAGAACGTGTCCTTCGACGTGCGCGCGGGCGAGATCGTCGCGCTGGCGGGACTCGTCGGCGCGGGACGCAGCGAAGTCGCGCGTGCGATCTTCGGCATCGATCCGGTCGATGGCGGCGAAGTGAAGATCGCGGGCAAAAAGCTCGCGCTGGGACATCCGGCGACGGCCGTGCGCGCGGGACTCGCGCTCGTCCCGGAGGATCGTCGCGCACAAGGGCTCGCGCTGGAACTGAGCATCGCGCGCAACGCATCGCTTACCGTGCTCGGACGTCTGATGCGTCACGGACTCATCACGGCGAAGAGCGAATCGACGCTCGCGGCGGACTGGGGCAAGCGGCTTCGTCTCAAGGCGAGCGATCTCGAAGCGCCCGTCGGCACGCTGTCGGGCGGCAATCAGCAGAAAGTCGTGCTCGGCAAATGGCTCGCGACGATCCCGAAGGTGCTGATCATCGACGAGCCGACGCGCGGCATCGACGTGGGCGCGAAGGCGGAGGTGTATCGCACGCTCGCGGAACTCGTGAAGGAGGGCATGGCCGTGCTGATGATATCGAGCGAACTGCCTGAAGTGCTCGGCATGGCCGATCGCGTGCTCGTGATGCACGAAGGCCGCATCAGCGCGGATATCGCTCGCGCCGATGCGAACGAAGAACGCGTGATGAGCGCAGCGCTTGGCGCCACGCCGGACTCTCTGGGACGCGCAGCATGATGACACGACACTCTCCGACGCTACCCGCGATGCCGCCGTCTGACACGAAGCGCGAAAGCCTCGCGGTCTCGATCGCAAAGAGCCGCGAATTGACGCTCTTCATCGTGCTGCTCGTATTGATCGGCGCGACGGCCGCGGTCAAGCCCGACTTCCTCAATCTGCAGAATCTGCGCGACGTGCTGCTCAACGTGTCGATCATCGGCTTGCTTACGGCAGGCATGACGATCGTGATGCTGATGCGGCATATCGATCTGTCCGTTGCGTCGGTGGTCGGCGTGTCGGCCTATGCGGTCGGCAGCCTTTTCGTGGTGTTCCCGCACATGCCGGTGATCGTCGCGATGCTCGCGGGCATCGGCATCGGGCTTGCGATCGGCGCGGTCAACGGCGCGCTCGTCACGTTCGGACGCGTGCCATCGCTCGTCGCGACGCTTTCCACGCTCTATATCGTGCGCGGCGCGGATTACGCGTGGGTCCACGGCGGCCAGATCAACGCGACGAGCCTGCCCGATGCGTTCGCGTCCATCGCGACAGGCGCGCTCTTCGGCGTGCCGAATCTCGTGCTGATCGCGCTGGTCGTGCTGATCGCGTTGTCGGTGTATCTGAAGCAATATCGCGGCGGGCGCGAGCACTATGCGATCGGCTCGAACCCCGAAGCCGCACGGCTCGCGGGCATACGCGTGGACCGGCGCGTGATGATCGGCTTCCTGCTCTCCGGCGCCATTGCCGGTCTCGCTGGCGTGCTGTGGCTCGCGCGCTTCGGCACCGTCGATGCCAGCACGGCGAAGGGCATCGAGCTGCAGGTGGTCGCGGCGGCCGTGGTGGGCAGCGTCGCGATCACGGGCGGCGTCGGGACAATCGCGGGCGCCACGCTCGGCGCGCTCGTGCTCGGCGTCATCAACATCGCACTGGTGGTGTTGCGCGTGTCGCCGTTCTGGCAGCAGGCGATTCAAGGCGCGCTGATCGTTGCGGCGATCGCGCTCGATACATTGCTCGCGCGCTCGGTCGCGCGCCGCATGATGAGGAAACGCGATCATGGCTAAACCCGATTCCGCGCTGTCCACGACGCGCCGCCGCCACCTGCAATGGGAAGCGATGCTCGCGATCGTGCTCGTCGTTTCGCTCGTCGCGGGGCGTGTGCTGTCGCCGCTCTTTTTGTCCGGGGCGAATATCTCGAACATGCTCGCGGACTTCACCGAGATCGCGCTGATCGCGCTGCCGATGACGCTCATCATCGTTGCGGCGGAAATCGATCTGTCGGTGGCGTCGGTGCTGGGCGCATCCAGCGCGCTCATGGGCGTGCTATGGCACATGGGTTTGCCGATGCCGCTCGTCATCGTCCTCGTGCTGATGTTCGGCACGCTCGCGGGCTTGTTCAACGGCCTCGTGATCGTGCGCTTCGGTCTGCCGTCGCTCGCTGTGACGATCGGCACGCTCGCATTGTTTCGCGGTCTCGCATACGTGCTGCTCGGCGATCAGGCCATCGCGGATTTTCCCGCGTCGTACACGGCGTTCGGTATCGACACGGTCGGCAATACCTTTCTGCCGATGCCGTTTGTCCTGGTTATCGCGGGCGCAGTCGTCTTCACGGTAGTGCTGCAGGCGACACCTTTCGGCCGGAGCCTATTTGCGATCGGCGCGAATCCGACGGCCGCGCAGTTCTCGGGTATCGATGTCGCGAAGACGAAGCTCAGGCTCTTCATGATGTCGGGCGCGATGGCGGCGCTCGCGGGCATCGTCTATACGTTGCGCTTCACGAGCGCCCGCGGCGACAACGGCGAGGGCTTCGAGCTTTCCGTGATCGCGGCGGTGCTGTTCGGCGGCGTGAGCATTTTCGGCGGACGCGGCTCGATGATCGGCGTGCTGCTGTCGCTCGTGATCATCGGCGTGTTGCGCAATGCGCTGACGCTCGCGGATGTATCGAGCGAAACGCTGACGATCGTGACGGGCGCGCTGTTGCTCTCGTCGGTGTTGATACCGAATCTCGTCGCGCGCTGGCGGGCCGCGCGCGAAAAGCGTCTGATGGCGCAGGCGCTTTGATCAGTGTGATGTCCGTTGCGGGTATCCGTTGCAAACCAGCGCAGTCATGCGCAATGACAGGAGACTTTACGACATGAAAAAGCCCATTCGATTCCCGCGCGGCCCGGCGCTGGCGGCGGCCTTGCTGGCCGCGACCGTCGCGCTGACGGCGAGCGCCGCCGATATCAAGAGCGGTTTGAAGATCGCCTTTTTGCCGAAGCAGATCAACAATCCGTACGAAGTGATCGCCGACGACGGCGGCATGGCCGCGATCAAGGAGATGAAGGGCGAGGGCAAGGTGGTCGGGCCGTCGGATGCGGGCGCTTCATCGCAGGTGAGCTATATCAACACGCTCATCACGCAGCGGCAAAATGCGATCGTGATCGCGGCAAACGATGCGAACGCGGTCGTGCCGTATCTGAAGAAAGCGATGTCGCAGGGCATCAAGGTCGTGACGTTCGATTCCGATACGGCGCCCGATGGCCGGCAGGTCTTCGTGAATCAGGCCGATTCGGAAGCGATCGGGCGCGGGCAGATTCAGTTGCTGTCGAAGCTGATCGGCGGCGAGGGCGAGTTCGCGATTCTCTCGGCGACGCCGAACGCCACGAATCAGAACACCTGGATCAAATGGATGCAGGAGGAGCTCAAGAAGCCCGAATATTCGAAGATGAAGCTCGTGAAGATCGCCTATGGTAACGACGACGATCAGAAGTCGTTCGTCGAAACGCAGGGCTTGTTGCAGGCGTATCCGAATCTGAAGGGCATCGTCGCGCCGACATCGGTGGGGATCGCGGCGGCGGCGCGCTATATCTCGAGTTCGCCGGCAAAGGGCAAGGTCGTCGTGACGGGGCTCGGCACGCCCAATCAGATGCGCGCGTTCGTGAAGAACGGCACGGTCAAGGCGTTCCAGTTGTGGGATCCGGGCCAGTTGGGTTATCTCGCGGCATTCGCGGCGGCGAATCTCGCATCGGGGACGATCACCGGCAAGGAAGGCGATTCGTTCGATGCCGGCAAGCTCGGCAAGCGGACGGTGGGCAAGAGCGGCGAAGTGATCCTCGGGCCGCCGACTACGTTCGATGCGGCGAATATCGATAACTTCAATTTTTGAGGACGCGGGGTCGCTGCGGACCTGAGAGAAACGAAACGCCCTTCGGGGCGTTTCGTTTTTCAGCGGGTGCCGTGTTGTCGATGCGTGCCGCAAATGCCTTTTCGATCAGCGAGTTGGGTCGATGCTCCCAGGGCTATCCACAGGGCTCTCCACAAAAACTGTGGATAGATTTGCGATGTGGTGCATCAACCCCGCGCCTCGAATTTGCCCCGCTTCGAAAACCGGGGACAACCGCACACAGTCATTTGATCGCCTGCCCGGCTCTCAGCACCTGCACCGCCGTCGCCGATTCGAACTGCGCGTGGACCGTATCGCCTGCCTTCAGCCCCGCAAGCGACACGTCCGGCGCGACTTCGAGCGTCACCGTCCGGCTCGGCCCGCGCAAGGTCACGCGCCGGTTCTTCGCATCGACCCGCTCGATCGTCCCGATCACCTCGACGATGCGCGCCTGCGCCATCACGCCGCCCGACGCCGGGATCGCCGCTTCAGTGTCGATGCGCTGACGTATCCCGTCGGACTTCATCTTCGTCGCGCGCACGAGCAGTGCGCTGCGATATTCGATGTTGACGATATCGCCCAACTGAAGCTTCTTGACATTGCCGATCTCGGGATTCACCGCCACTTCCACGACACGGCCGGCCGGACCCTGCAGCGACACGCTGTTAGTCACGGGATCGATGCCGACCACGCGTGCCTGCACTTGCGCGATTGCTGCCGCACCGCGCGCGGTCGGCGCCGACGCCGCATCCTGAGCCGATGCATTGCCGATCGCCGTGAAGGCGAGAGCCGCACAGGTCGCGAGAAGCGTGACGGAGCGATGCGGCCATTGAGTTGACGAACGAATCATGGGTTGCCTCCTTGTTTTCAGATAGCGCTTCATTCACTGTCACAAACGACGCCCTCATCGGCGCGACTTCGACAACAAGTGCCCCAGCCCGAGATTGGTGGCGATCTGCCAGATATAGACGCGCGAGTAGCGCACGCCATAGCGCCGCTCGATCACTTCGCGCAGACGGGCATTGGTCCAGGTATCGCTCCCGAAGCCATGCTCTCTGGCCGACCCTTGCAGCGCGGCGGCGATCCAGTCGAGCGCCTCGCGATCGAGCACCGACGCGCGCCCGCCGACGCCCATCTTCGCGAGCGCGTCGAGACCGCCCTCGGTGACGATGGCCTTGTAGCGCCGCACTGTCTGCACGGAAAGATGCAGTTGCTCGGCCACCGCCTCGACCGACGCGCCATCGAGCAGCATGCGTCCCGCCGTCATGCGTCGCACGACGCTCGGCAGTGTGTCGGGACGGGAGAGCATGGCGTGCGCCGCTCGATCGTTCGGATTACGTGCGATCGTTCGTGACGTCAGGCACGGCCGCGAGAAGCGGAGCCGGCCCTGATGCTCGTCCTTGTGCCCGTCGATGCGCGCGAGCGATGGATGCAACGTTGCGGCGTCCGTATGCGTTCATGCTTGCCCCCTTGTCGAATGGAGACGGCGGGACTTGATCGGGCGTGCTTGACGTCGGCCGATGTGCGGCTCGCATAGCCGGGCCGACTTACAGAGAAGTACCAATAAACGTTTTCAGGCTCGACGGGCAACCATCGGCGAAAATTTTTTCGGCTTGATAAATTTCGGCGAATTGCCTATGAACGCTGCCGATGAGCAGCGGATGCGCGATCGGCGACGCAAGGCGCGACGCGGCGTGCAATGCCGCGCGCGTCCGTTTCAACGCGTGTGTTCGGTGGCATTCAGACGAACGACATGCCATTCATACGCCGCACGTGCGTCATGCGTCATGCGCCGTGGAACGGACGTATCCAGGTGATCGACGACGTGTCAAACGCGATAGAACTCGATGTCCTGGCCGGCGTGAACCGCGCGCTTGAGCCACTCGGGCATATCGCCGAGGCCGTCCCACGTATCGCCATTTGCGTTTCGGAATATCGGTGCGGCGCCATCCCCGGAGTGCGGAAACAAAGGCAATTGCGGCATCGGCCGTTTTGCCTTGGACGCGCCATGAGCCCCGTTGGTCTTGGTGAAGGAGGGCGGTGGTGTTACCACCGGCGCTTCGGCCAGTGCTTCAGCCAACGCGGTCTCGGTAATGCCGAACTCAGCCATTCGGCTGCGCAAATACGCAATGATGCTGTCTCGCTTTCTTTCGTCCACGGCTTTCCTGATTCAGCTTTTGATTTTCAGAAGACGAGCCGAAACCCCGCGCGGACCGGGGCGGCTCGATGACTCGAATATAAGTGTTTTATGAAGCGTGACGCAGTGCCTGGCTCGCGTCAATTAGTGTATTTACCGCACGTCTATTAATTCGCCCGGTGACCTGGCCTTTAATACGGGCATTGCCCGAATGCGAACGTTGGCCCGCCCCGCGCATCGCCGTGACGGACGCGCGAAACATATGCGCGCGGAAAGTCACGTCGGGGAGCCACGAACCGATGGCGAGGCCCGCACCGCCATGAAGCATGGCGTTCGAACCTCGCTTAACCCTATTGTATGCTGCTTGTGGCAACTATTAAAACGTTTTAACGACTGTGTTGTTCCCCCGGTAATTCGGCACCATGCGCGCGAATGGCGGCAATCAGTTCCGCGGGTGTTATTTCATAACGCACTTCGCGGTGAACGCCGGGTTTGCGCTCGTCGATTTCAATCAGCAGTACGGCTTTGCCGTCCGCGGCGGGTTCGAGGCGCAGCGAACGCACTTCCTGTCCGCTGGCATCGTCGTATTCCGTCAGGAGCGTCATGGCGCCGGTGGCGGCGCTTCTCGGCATTGACATTCTTCCTCCCGTCTTGCGACGTCATTGTTGTTGTTTCACCGCGCCATCCACCGGCGTGCACGAAATTCGGGCGCGCTGCATTGGGATTCAGATTGGCGAATGAGGCGGACGCGAAAGGCGGCGCGGCCAGCGCCACCCTCCGGTATCTCATTATTGCCTGTCAAAAGTGCGCGCGTCCAGCGTGAGGCGCGCGGGAAACTTGTGGCCCTTTTTTTTGTGCGGCGTCGTTTGGGCTCACGCGCCCTGGCCGATCGCGTCCCGCGCCTGGCTCGCGAGCTCGAAGGAACGCAGGCGTGCCTGTTGATCGAAAATCTGCGCGGTGATGATCAGCTCGTCCGCCTGCGTCTGGTCGATCACCGAGCGCAGGCCGGCTTCCACATCGGCCGGAGCGCCCACTACCGAGCACGCCAGCGAGTGTTCGACGCCCGCGCGCTCGGCGTCGCTCCATGCGATCGATTCGACCGGCGGCGGCAACTGGCCGGGCGTGCCGCGACGCAGATTGATGAATTGCTGTTGCAGCGACGTGAAGTGGAAGCGCGCTTCCTCGGCGGTATCGGCGGCGAAGACGTTGACGCCGACCATCGCATAGGGCTTTTGCAGGGACGCGGACGGGCGGAACTGCTTGCGATAAACCTCCAGCGCGGTCAGCAGATAATCCGGTGCGAAATGTGACGCGAACGCAAACGGCAGCCCCAGCGCGGCCGCGAGCTGCGCCGAAAAGAGGGATGAGCCGAGCAGCCAGATCGGCACATGCAGCCCGGCGCCGGGCACGGCGCGCACGCGCTGGCCTTCGACCGGATCGGCGAAATAGCGTTGCAACTCGACGACATCATCCGGGAACGACTCGGCGCTGCCGTGCAGATCGCGGCGCAGCGCACGCGCGGTGGTCTGGTCGGTGCCGGGCGCGCGCCCGAGCCCGAGGTCGATGCGCCCCGGAAACAGCGACGCGAGCGTGCCGAACTGCTCGGCAATCACGAGCGGCGCGTGATTCGGCAGCATGATGCCGCCCGAGCCGACGCGAATCGTCGTCGTGCCCGCCGCGATATGGCCGATCACGACAGCAGTCGCCGCGCTGGCGATGCCCGTCATGTTGTGGTGCTCCGCGAGCCAGTAGCGCAGATAGCCCCAGCGCTCGGCGTGCCGGGCGAGATCCAGCGAATGGGCGAAGGCGTCGGCCGGCGTCGAGCCGAGCGGAACCGGAGAAAGGTCGAGTAGCGAAAAGGGGATCATTGCGGCGTTCCGAAAGCGCGGCGGATCGCGATGCGACCGCACCGCGCCGCATGCCACGCGCTGAAAGAATTGATTGTGCCGAAACTGGGAGAATCCTGCCGGATCGGGCGGGCGCGGCTCGGTCAGGCGAGTCGCGGATAGCCGCGGCCGATGGCGTCGCGTTCGTAGTCGAGAATCGGCGCGTAGTCGGCCTGTGTGCGCCGTACGACGCCTCTGAGCCTCAGCCGGGCGGCGAGCGCGGGATCGTGATCGAGCGCGCCGGCGAGTGCATGCAAAATTGTGTCGATTGCGTCCTGCGGCACGCGCATCGACGCAATGAAAGGCAGCGCGGCCGCGCTCGCCGTCATGCCGAGCGCGCGCACGCCGTCCGTCAGTTCCGGCAGGTGCGCCTGCGCGAACGCGAACGTGACGCAGTCGATCGCGGCGACATCCGCGCGCCCCTCGGCGAGCGCACGCAGCGAGGCGAGATGCGCGCCGGTCTTCGTCACCGAGGCGAAGAACCGTCCGTCGTGCGCGAAAGGGGCGACGGCGTGGCGCAAGAGATTCATGCCGCTGTTGGAATCATCGTCGTTATAGGCGGCGCGCAGGCCGCGGCAACGTTCGATCGTCTGCGCGCCGACATGCCCGCCGGCGACGAGCACGCTGCGATAGGTGCCGCTTTCGCAGCCGGGCACATCGAAATCGGGCGCGCCGATGAGCCGCACGCGATCGGCTAACGCATGCACGAGCGGATAGCCGCAGGTCTGCGAGAACAGCACATCGCCGCGCAGCCAGAAGGCGGTGAGATCCCTATCGGGATCGACAATGTCGAGCGTATCGCCGCGCGCGCTCAGCCAGTCCGCGAGATGCTCACGGACATGCGCGAGCAGCGTGCGCCAGTCCGCGGCGAGCGCGGGCGTCACGTTGTACATCGGCAGGGCGGCGAGCCAGTGCATCGGGAACGGGTAACGAATGACGATGACGGATCGTACAGCGCGGCGCGTCAGCTCGCGAGGCTGGCCGTATCGCCGCTGCGCGCGCTCGGGCGTCGGCCGCTCGGCGACTCGGCAACGGCGAACGGATGCACCGGTTCGGCCGCCTGCGCGAACGCATGGCGAATCGCCCATTCGCCGTATCCCCGCACGACGAACCCGCCGTTGCTCGCGCGATAGCCGTCGCGCCGGCGGGCATACACCTGGCCGAGCGCGAACCACGGCACGCCGGGCAGATCGTGATGCACGGCGTGGTAGTTGTTGTTGAGAAAGAGCAGACGCCACGGCCACGCGGCTTCGTTCACGACCGTACGTTCGCTTTCCTTCTCCGCCGCACGATGCTCCTGAAACGAGCGCACCGAAGCGAGCGCGAGCGACGCATAGCCGACGCCGAACACGAATGCGCGCCACGGAATGCCGCATCGCGTTTCGAGCCAGCTCGCGAGCAGCACGAGCGACGCGAGATGCGCCGCCCAGCTCGCGACGATCCGCCAGCGCCGCTCGACGACGGCCTGCGCCGCCTCGCGCCACGATGCCGCGATCGAGAACCACGGTCCGATCAGCATGCGGCCCGCGAAGGTGTTGCGCGCGGCGAGGGCGGCGCGCAAGACGGGGCCGGCGCTCGCCCATTGCGCCGGCGTCACGTAAAAGCTTTCGGGGTCGCGGCCGGGTTCGGTCAGATGCGCGTCGTCGTGATGACGCAGATGCGATTCGCGGTAGACCTCGTAGGGAAACCACACCGCGAGCGGGGCGATGCCGAAGAGCATGTTGAGAAGCGGCCAGCGCGTTGGATGCCCGTGCATCAGCTCGTGCTGCAGCGACATATACCAGCACGACAGCGCCGCGAGCAGCGCGATGGACGGCACGAGGCCGATCGTGCGGGCGTTGAGCGCGACGCCGAACCAGCCGCCGTAGATCGCGACGATCACCGCCCACGTCGGCCATTCGCTGCGCCAGCGCCAGCTTTCGCGTTGGTTCTGGAGTTCCTGGCGCTGGGCGTCGTCGAGATAGCGGGGCATGGCGGACTTCGATAAAGACGAAGGGCCATGCTAGCGGCGCCGCTTGCCCGTCCCAACCAAGGAATTCGGCTAAGGATTGCGCGATCGGCGCAATAAGCATTCGTCGATGCGGCCGATTTTTGGCCACGCATTCGCCCACGGTATCCTTGATTACTTCAATACCGCATGCGCGCGCCTATGACCGAATCGTTCGAGCCCGCTTCCGCGTCGCATCCGACGCATCGAAAATCGCCGCGCAAATCCGCGCGTCTCATCGCCGGCCTGATCGCCTTCAACGTGTTCGCGTGGCTCTGGGCGCTCGCCGCGTTCCGCCACTATCCGCTGCTGCTCGGCACATCGCTGCTCGCGTATTCGCTCGGGCTGCGTCATGCGGTCGACGCCGACCATATCGCCGCGATCGACAACGTCACCCGCAAGCTGATGCAGGAAGGCAAGCGGCCGCTCTTCGCCGGATTCTTTTTTTCGCTCGGACATTCGACGATCGTCGTCGCGGCCACCGCGCTGATCGCCGCGACCGCGATGGCCGTGCAGGGCCGCTTCACCGAGTTTCGCGAGATCGGCGGGATCATCGGCACGTCGGTGTCGTCGCTATTCCTGTTCGCCATCGCTGCGATGAACCTCTTCGTGCTGCGCGGCGTGTGGCGCGCATTCAGACGCGTGCGGCGCGGCGAGTCCTGCCGCGACGAAGACATCGACATGCTCGCGGTCGGCGGCGGACCGCTCGCGCGCATCGCGCGGCCGCTCTTCAGGCTGATCGGCAAGAGCTGGCACATGTATCCGCTCGGCTTTCTGTTCGGGCTCGGCTTCGACACGGCCACCGAAATTGGTCTAATGGGCATCGCGGCCGCCGAAGCCGCGCGCGGCATGCCGGTCTGGTCGATTCTCGTGTTTCCGGTGCTCTTCACGGCCGGCATGTCGCTCATCGATACCGCGGACAGCCTCCTGATGACGGGCGCCTACGGCTGGGCGTTCACGAAACCGATCCGCAAGCTCTACTACAACCTCACCGTCACGCTCGTGTCGGTGCTGATCGCGTTGCTCGTCGGCGGCATCGAGGCGCTCGGGCTGATCGCGGACCGGCTGCAACTGAAGGGCGGACTGTGGGACATGGGCGCGTCGCTGTCCGAGCACTTCGGGATGCTCGGCTATGGAATCGTTGCGATCTTCGCCGCATGCTGGCTGGTTTCCGCGCTCATTTACAAGTGGCGCGGCTATGACTCGATCGACCGCACCATCGCCCGCTAGCGTCATGGGCATCGTTCGTGCTTCGTCAATGCCTCAGCCGCTCATCCACTCTCCGTATCGAGCGGCGTTCAGGGAGAACGAACATGAACGAGCCGCAAGCCGGCGACTCCGCCAAGGGGAATTCCGCTGGAGCGGACTCGCCGCACCTCGATAGCGCCGAACAGGAACAGGCCGCCGAACACTCGGCGCCGCATCCGCTCGTCATCCATGAGATCGTGCGCGAGGAAGGCGAAGTCGCGATGGAGCGCACGTTCGCCGCGCTGATGTGGTCGGCGCTCGCCGCCGGCCTCTCGATGGGCTTCTCCTTTCTCGTCCAGTCGATCCTCGAAGGCGCGCTGCCGGACACGGCATGGCGCGGCCTCATCTCGAGCTTCGGCTATACGATCGGCTTCGTCTTCGTCATCCTCGGACGTCAGCAGCTCTTTACCGAAAGCACGCTCACGGCGGTGCTGCCCGTGCTCACGCGGCGCGATCTCGTGACCTTGTTCAAGACGCTGCGTCTCTGGGCGATCGTGCTCTTCTTCAACCTCGTCGGCACGGCGATCTTCGCCGCCATCCTGCAGATTCGCGGCGTATTCGCGCCAGAAGTGATCGATGCGCTCGCCAAGGTCGCGATGACGCCGCTTTCCGCCGAGTTCGGCGTGACCGTCGTGCGCGGCGTGTTCTCCGGCTGGCTGATCGCGCTCATGGTGTGGCTCCTGCCGAGCGCGCGCTCAGGGCGTCTCCTGACCATCCTGCTCGTGACGTACACGGTCGCGGTGAGCAAGCTCACGCACGTCATCGCGGGATCGGTCGAAGCGGCGTACGCGGTGATGATCGGCGCGGCCAGCATCCCCGACTACTTTTTCGTGTTTCTCGTGCCGACGTTCATCGGCAACGTGATCGGCGGCGTGTCGCTCGTCGCGATCATCAATCATGCGGCGATCGCGCCGGAAATCTGAGTGCCGCGAGCACGCCGCGATCGAAGACGATCGCCCTTACTTGTTGCTGCCCGCGCCCGTGCCGTACAGGCCGTTATTGAAGCCGCCGCTGCCCTCGGACTTGCGATCCTTGCCCGCGGTCGCGGCGCGGCCCTTGGCGGCATCCTTCGACTGCGGTTTCTGCGATTCATGCATGGCGGTGCCCGACGGAGCGGCGCTCGATGTCGAATCGGACTGACGATTGTCCTGATTGCCGGCGCCGCCGCCGTTCGTGATCTGCGCGACCCCGTACGTGCTGAACGCTGCCATGAGACTGGCGAGGACGGCATTCGCGAGCAGCGGACCGGGCCGGCGCGAGGCGCGCGCGTGGTCGTGACGAACTGTGGACATGACAACTCCCGGCATGATCGAAGGACTTGCTATCGAGCATGAACGGTGCCCGGCGGCGGCCGGACGCGTCCGCAATGCATCGGAGTCGAAAGTTCGAGCACCGCTGCACGCCCGGCTCGTCACGAAACGCGGGCGTGAACGACGGAATCGCGCCGCGGCGCGAGCGGCGAAAGCGGTTGTCAGGCCGCTTTCGCCCAAAGCCTGTTGGTCGACTTCCTGCGGCTGCCGGAGCCGTCGCGGGGGCCGTTGTCTACCGTGTCGAGCGCGATGCGCAGCGCCTCGATGCGCTGTTTCTGCGCGGGCACGAGCGCGTAACCCTTCATCACCGCGGTAAGACGCTCGCGCCAGTACTCGACGTTGAGCGTGCCGGAAGATTGTTTGTGCATGGTGCGGAGTTGCGCGAGCGCGCGCTCGATGTGTTGAAGCTCGACGTCCGCCATCGCCGAGGGCAAAAGGCTGCCCTTGGTCTCGCTTTTCTTCTTCATTTTTCTGGTCTTCCTCTCGGCCATACGGCGCGTGGTCCCGACATCGGACACGCGCACCGTCCAGGCACCCCGTTCACCCGCGCATTTTTTTGTAGCGTTGCGGGCGGCCCTTGCTCTTTTCTTCGGTAGACCGATCGTTACCCGTCTCAGCGAGTTCGATCGTTAGCAAAAATGTACGCAACGCAAGCCTGCAGGCTCCGTCTGTCATCGCACATTCATGTGAGGAAGCGGGGATTTCGATGTTGCGCCGCGCCAGGGCGGCGCGGATCGATCGCGACGACGAGACAACGACCCTTATTCGGCGCCTTCGCCGGGCGCTTTCGCCGTGCGCTTTCCGCTGCGGCCGATCTGCTCTTCCATCGCGAGATCGAGCTTGCTCACCTTGCGCGGCTTGCCTGGCTCGCGCGCATTGACGAACGCGACGAACTCGTCCATCGGCATGGGATCGGAGAGCTTTTTCGAGCCTTCGGCCGAGCGCTCGGCGAGATAGAAGAGCCCGCCCGGCATCGAGATGGCCGCGTAGTTCGCGTTGCCGCTGCGTGTCTTGAGCCGTTCCACGGCCCCGATGGCTTTGGTCGAGCGCATGATGTGCCTGCTTATTTCTGGGGTTCGTCGTGGGCGGTCGCGTCGGCCGGCGCGCATTTCTTGCCCGCGCCCTCGATCCACAGATTCGACGGATGACGCTGCCCCGGATAGAAGCGATACGTGGTCTCGCCGTTGTCGTAACGGACCTTGATCACGTTCGAATCGCCGAATTCGAGCATCACGCCTTGCGGAATGGCCGTCTTCTGGAATTTGGCGTCGTGTTTCTTCGCCTCGTCGGCGATGCACTGGACGATGCCGTTCACCTTGTTGTCAGTCGATGACTTCTCGACTTCGGGTTGTCCCGCGTCTTCGTTATGAAACTGTGCGCAAGCGGCGAAAAGCACAGGCAACGCGAGCGCCGCGGCGAGTTTTTTCATGGTCTTTCCCGTTTGATCTCTTGGTGCCGGACACGACATTAGAGCATAAGCCCTTTACAGTCCGGGCAGGTTCGCGGGGGTGCGCCTGACCGGTGCAGCAAGGCCCGCGCCCGCCTGCGCGGCGGCTCAGGCGTCGGGCGGAACGCCGAGCAGCGGCAGCGTCCCGCCGACGATGCCGGAGAACACCGGCCCCGCCACCGTGCCGCCGTAGTAGGTGCCGCCCGTGGGCTCGTCGATCATCACCGCGACGATCACGCGCGGATCGCTCATCGGCGCAATGCCCACGAACGACGCCCGGTACTTGTTCGCCGCGTACGAACGCCCGACCTGCTTGCGCGCCGTGCCGGTCTTGCCGCCGACGCGATAGCCCTCGACCGCCGCGGCGCGCCCCGTGCCGTGGTCGCCGATCGCCATTTCGAGCATGTTGCGCACGGCCTTCGCGGTCGCGGGCTTCGTCACCTGCATGGCGTCGCCGCGTGATTCGCCCTGAATCAGCGTGGCCGGATGAAAGCGTCCGTCGCCGGCATAGGCGGTATAGATTTGCGCGATCTGCAGGAGCGAGAGCGACAGGCCGTAGCCATAGGCCATCGTCGCCTGCTCGATCGGCTTCCAGCGCTCGGGCGAGCGCAGGCGGCCGGTCGCCGCGCCGGGAAATGTCAGCTCGGGCGCGCGGCCGATGCCGTATTCGCGGTACTTGTCCCAGATCGTCTGCGCGGGAAGTTGCAGCGCGAGCTTCGTAAGCGCGACGTTGCTGGACATCTGCACCGCCTCGGCCACGGTGATGACGCCGTGGTTCGATGTGTCGTGGATCACGTTCGGGCCGAGCTTGAACGTGCCTGGCGCCGTGTCGATGCGCGTGTCCGGGCGTACCTTCCCCAGATCGATCGACAATGCGGCGACGAGCGGCTTGATCGTCGAGCCGGGCTCGAAGGTGTCGGTGAGCGCGCGGTTGCGCAACTGCTCGCCGGTGAGACGCGAG
>Ga0105251_10000823_pt1 | contig 27793 bp, 25 predicted proteins | sample KBSS64metaG_FD_80424 | JGI IMG/M metagenome (GOLD analysis project Ga0105251, IMG submission 80424) | Switchgrass rhizosphere microbial communities from Kellogg Biological Station, Michigan, USA - KBS S6-4 metaG | ecosystem: Host-associated > Plants > Roots > Rhizosphere > Soil | place...
CTACGTCACCTGGAACGTGCGCGCCGGCTATGATTTCGGTCCGCAGGTGTCGAACCTGAAGCTGGGGGCCGGGGTGAAAAACATCTTCGACAAGCAGTACTTCACCCGCTCCAGCGACAACAACGCGGGCATGTACGTCGGCACGCCGCGTACGTTCTTCGTCCAGGCCAGTGTCGGGTTCTGACAGACCGGGTTGATCCCATTGTCGGAACGCCGCCGGGCGGCGTTCCGACAATGCTTTTAAACCTTCAACACTCTCCCGCCAATCGCCACCGCCAGCAGCAACAGCGCCATCAACCCGAAGGCAAAACTCAAGCTGGCGGCATGGGCGACGAATCCGATCAACGCAGGCCCTGCGAGTATCCCCGCGTAACCCAGGGTGGTAATGGCCGGCACGGCGATGCTTTGCGGCATCACGGTCTGCTTGCCCACCGCGGTATACAGCACTGGGACAATGTTCGAGCATCCGGCTCCCAGCAGCGCATAACCCACCAGCGCCGCTTCCCAGCTGGGGGCGAACGTGGCCAGCAACAGACCGGCCGCCGCCGCCGCCCCACCGAAGACAATGACCCGCGTTGCGCCCAGGCGACGCACGATGGCGTCACCGGTTAACCGACCCGCCGTCATGGTCAGTGCGAAGGCCGCGTACCCCAGCCCGGCGTAGGCCTTGTCGATGCCGCGTTCCTGCACCAGGAACACCGCGCTCCAGTCCAGGGCGGCACCTTCGGCGAGGAACACGATGAAACACATCCCGCCGATAAACAGCACGATACCGTGGGGAACAGCGAAGGCCGGCCCCGAACTTTCGCTGCCATAGGGCAGCATGTGCGGGGCAGCCTTGAGCAGTGCGACCAGCAGCAACACGATGACCACCAGCATCGCCCCCAGTGGCGCAAGCCCCAGGCCGAGCAACGCACTGACGCCCGCCGCGCCGACGATTCCGCCCAGGCTGAACAACCCGTGAAACCCCGACATCATGTTTTTGCCACTGGCGCGTTCGACGATCACCGCCTGCAGGTTCACCGTCGAATCCACGGTGCCCAGGCCCGCGCCGAACATGAACAATGCGCCGATCAAGGCCGGAATCGACGATACCGTGGCCAGCAAAGGCAACGCCGCACAGATCAGCAAGGTGCCACCGGTCGCCACTTTGCGGCACCCGAAGCGCGTGGCCAGGATTCCAGCTATAGGCATCGCCAATATCGAGCCCACACCGAGGCACAGCAGCAACAAACCCAGGGTGCCTTCGTCCAGCCCGGCCCGCGCCTTGGCATAGGGCACCAGCGGCGCCCACGCGGCGATGCCGAACCCGGCGATGAAAAAGGCGACGCGCGTGGACATCTGTTCCAGGCGCCCTGGCACGAATGAGGTCTGGGTGTTGAGGTTGGTCATATCAATCCTTGGAAAAAACGTCGCGTCTGCAACTGACAGTGATCTGGTCCCGAGGGTTCGCTCAGCGTCCGTGATCTGGCACGCCCACAAGCTGACATCCTTGCACAGCCAGACGGTGTTTCGCGATATGTTGTGCCAGAACCAGATGTCCAACAGGGAGGGCGCCATGGCGCGGATGTACGATGCACGGGGCAATATCTACAAGGTGGTAGCGCCCGAGGCGCTGCGTCAGCAGGGCATCGACGTGCCCGATCAGGCCGGCCGCGCCGCGCAAACTCGCGAGGACTGGGCGCTGGCGGCCATCGAAGCGTGCTGTGCCTGGGCGCCCGGCACGCAACCGCCGGGCAGCAAGGATCATTGCAGCGACGGTTTGCTGGTCGGGCCGTTTCAGTCATCGCCGCCCTTTGACCTGTTGATCGTCAACACCGACGGCACCCTGGCCGAGCGCAGCGGCAACGGGCTGACGATTTTTTCCCAGGCGTTGAGCGATCAGGGACTGTTTCCAAGCGATGAAGCCTGCGTACTCAGGGTGCATCACGACAAATCCGACACACCCTCGCCGGGGCAAACGTCGGTGAAAGCCGCGCAAGTCGAGGGTGCGCAGGGTTTCTGGCTAGACCTGGGCGAGCCTGGCTTCGGGCCATCGGCGGTCAGTGCCGTTGACGTTGAAGCTGTGCAGTTGAACGGCCGTGAGCTCAGCCACGTGCGTCAGTTGTCAGCACTCAATGGCGCCTGGACGCGCAGTCAGTTTGCCCGGGTCGGCAATCCGCATTGTGTGACGCTGGTGGACAGTGCCGAGGCCTTGCCGGGCAATGAGCAAATGAGGCAATCGCCATTGGCCGAGGGACTGATGCGAATCGCCTATGCGATGCCTGCTGGTGCGGGTAAACCCTGCCCGGCGGGGATTAATCTGCAATGGGCGATGCGTGAGTCCGGGCAGCGAGTGATCGCGCGAGTATTTGAACGTGGTGAAGGGCCGACAGCATCATCCGGCACCAGCGCCTCAGCAGTGGCGTGTTCGGCTTGGCGGATAGGGTGGGTGAGTGCCGGGGAGGTGAACGTGGTGATGCCGGGTGGTACGGCGCCGATTTTGCTGGAAGAGGAGCAGGGGGAGCTGAGTCGGGTCAGCCTGTTTGGTACGGCTCGATTAGTGAGGTGAATTTGAGATCGCCTTCGCGAGCAGGCTCGCTCCCACAGTAGTTTTTTGTCGTTCACAAAACTGTGGGAGCGAGCCTGCTCGCGAAGGGGGCATTCCAATCACAGCAACCTTCAGATCTGTTCGCTGGAGAACTCCACCACCGGCATCGTGCGCTTCATCAATACCTTGCCGCCGCGTACTGAATACAGCGGCAAGCCCTGGCTGCGAATCACCTCATAATCGCTTTCCGCCGAGAGGATCAGCAGGTTCGCCGGCCGTCCGGGTTCAAGCCCGTAGCGCTCGCCCAGGGCCATGGCCTTGGCGCTGTTGACGGTGACCAGGTCCAGGGCGTTTTGCAGGTTGCGATACCCGAGCATGTGGCAGATATGTAGGCCGGCTTCGAGCACCCGCAGGATGTTGCCGTTGCCCAGCGGGTACCAGGGGTCGACGATCGAGTCCTGGCCGAAACATACGTTCATGCCGGCTTCCAGCAGTTCGTTGACCCGGGTCACGCCCCGGCGTTTCGGAAAATTGTCGAAACGCCCCTGCAGGTGAATGCTTTCGGTAGGGCAGGAGACGAAGCTGATGCCGGCGTGCCCAAGCAGGCGAAACAGCTTGGCGCAGTAGGCGTTGTCGTACGAGCCCATGGCCGTGGTATGGCTGGCGGTGACCCGCGAGCCCATGTCGCGGCTGCGGGCTTCTTCGGCCAGCACTTCCAGGAAGCGTGACTGCGGGTCGTCGGTTTCATCGCAATGCACGTCCACCAGGCAGCCGGTGCGCTCGGCCAGGTCCATGAGGAACTTCACCGAGCTGACGCCCTGGTCGCGGGTGTACTCGAAGTGCGGAATGCCGCCCACCACATCGGCACCCATGCGGATGGCTTCTTCCATCAGCTCGCGGCCATTGCGGTATGACTCGATGCCTTCCTGGGGGAAAGCGACGATCTGCATGTCGACCAGATGCCGACTTTCTTCGCGCACCTCGAGCAGGGCCTTGAGCGCCGTGAGCTGCGGGTCGGTGACGTCGACGTGGGTGCGAACGTGCTGGATGCCATGGGCGGCGAGGGCCCTGATGGTTTTCCTGGCACGGACCTTGGTGTCTTCTTCGGTGATGGTGACCTTGCGCTCACCCCAGCACTCAATGCCTTCGAACAGCGTGCCGCTCATGTTCCAGCGCGGCTCGCCAGCGGTCAGGGTGGCGTCGAGGTGGATGTGCGGCTCGACAAAGGGCGGTACCACCAGGTTGCCACCGGCGTCCAGATCGTCGGGGCCCAGGGTCGGCGCTTCGGTCTGCCGGGCGATGTTGCTGATCAGGCCGTTTTCCAGGTGCAGCTCATGCAGGCCTTCCTGGTTGCGCAGCCGGGCGTTGATGATGTGCATCGGGCAGATCCTTTCAGAGAACCGTTTGGACAATAGCTCTACGTTAGCTCGGCAGCGGCGAATGCCGCCAGTGGTCTTTTCGCGGATGCGCACTCTCTACTGTAGGCGCTGGCTCTCCAGCGATCACGACTTAAAGACCAACCCAAAATTCAAGGCCGCCGGGGCGCGCTATCAGGCCGTCATAGCCAACGGCAAAAAACGCATCAGCGCAGCGATAATGGCTTCAGGTGCATCCTCCTGCACCAGATGCCCGGCGTTGGCCACCGCATGAAACTGCGCCCCAGGAATTATCTGCTGCAAGGCCCGACCGCGTTCGATGGGAATCCATTGGTCGTCCTTTCCCCAGAGAATCTGCACCGGGCAGCGAATCGTCGGGTACAGCCCCTCGGCCTCGCGGGTGTAGCGTTCGTCCATTTGTGCGATCTGCCGATAGAATGCCGCTTGCCCAGGATCGCCCAACCACGGTTGCACGTAGGGTGCGAGTTCGTCATCCGGGATGTCTCGCTTGATTGCCCCGCGAATATAAGTCGCCACGATGGCTCGCTGGATGTAATCCGGCACACCACTGAAAGCGCCTTCGTACTGTCGGACATGCTGCACGAACGGCGAACCCCAGGGCGTTAGCGCCACCGGATCGATCAATGTCAGGCTGCGGTAATCCTTGCCGTTGAGTAAATGGCTGCGCAGGGCGGTCGCGCCACCAAAGTCGTGGGCCACCACATCCGGACGGTCCAGGCCCCAGTGTTCCAGCAATTGGGCCAACAGTAGGTTTTGCACACCCAGGGAAACATCGCCATCGACCTTTTCCGATTGCCCGTAGCCCAGCAAGTCGAAGTAGTACACCCGGTGAGTGGCGATGAAGTGCGGCGCAATCCGGTGCCAGACAAACGAAGAGAAGGGCGTGCCATGCACGAACACCAGCGGCGGCCCATCGCCGCGCACGGCGTAGCGAACGTTATGCCCATTGAAACGATAGCTTTGAGCCAGCGGCCAGTCAGTCATTTGCGTGTCCTCTTGGCGGATGCAAGGGCAAAGCATAGGCATAAAAAAACCACCGGTCTCGGTGGTTTTTTTCATCGATTGGCTCACTCGCCGCGATAGATGCACCCACTGGTGCAGGTCTCGTGAATCCGGATGGCGCTCAATTCCGGCAGCAGCGGCTTGAGTTCAGCCCAGATGAATTTGGCCAGTACTTCACTGGTCGGGTTTTCCAGGCCAGGAATATCGTTCAGGTAGTTGTGGTCCAGGCGCTCATACAACGGCTTGAAGATCGCCTTGATTTCCGAGAAGTCACGAATCCAGCCAGTGTGCGGGTCGAGGTCGCCACTGAGGTGGATCGCCACTTTGAACGAGTGACCGTGCAGGCGGCCGCATTTGTGGCCGTCCGGGACGTGAGGCAGGCGGTGGGCGGATTCGAAGGTAAACTCTTTGAAAATTTCCACAGTGGTTTGAGCTCTGTTCAGGTGGCGATCGCCGCGGCGATGTGGGCAGACGGCGAGTTTAACAGCTTGTCCTGACTAAAGGGTCAGCAAGCGTTCGGCGAGATGACCGTTGGCCGTCAGTTCGAGAAACTCGTCGCCCAGGCGGCGGCTTTCCTCCATCGTCGTGCGCCAGTATTTCTGGCGGCTCGGGGCGTCGCCCATGAAGCGCTTGAAGTCATTACGATCCGGCAATTTGCCATAAGGCAGGCGCGCCAGGTATTCCTTCGATGGCGCCAGCAGTACGACATCCTGCAAGCGCGCAGGGCAGGCGCGGCGCCACGGCAAGGTCTTGTCGAACCAACCGGGAATCACCCGGTCGGTGAAGTGCGGATACAGCACGATGTCGTTGCCGCTGTAGGGCAGGTCCAGGTGATAGTCCAGCAGGCCGCCATCGCGGAACGTGCCCGCACCAGCGCCCGGCAGGTGTCGCACGCCTTCCATCACCATCGGGATCGAACCCGAGGCTAGCAGGGCCTGGCGTAGATTGGAGGTGTCCAGTGCGACGAAGCGCGACGGGAAGTCGTTCAGCGCGTTGACCGGTGGTGCCAGGCGCGGGTCATGGATGATCAGCCGTTCGAAGTGCCGGGCCAGCCGCGCACGACCGCGCAGGTTATCGGCGATCACCGACGACAAGCCCAATCCCAGGCGGCCACGGTGGTCGTCCGCGAGCAAGCCGTGACTTTTGACTACCATGATGTTCAAGCGATAGTAGGGGTTGTCGAGCAGGGTCGCGTCACGACCATCGAGCAGATCATCGAGCATGCGCCGCGAGCTTTGGCTGATCTGCGCCATGGTTACGCCTTTGGCGAAATTCTGTTCGGTATAGAGGTGGCCAAGGCGCCGCAAGCCCTCGGCAGCATCCGGCAGGCAGGCGCTGGCAAAGCGCCAGGAGCCCACCGATGCGCCGATCAACGAGCGCTCGCGCGGTGCCGCCGGCAGCCATTCGCCGAACAATGCCAGGTCCAGACCCTGAATCCCCAGGGCTTTGGGACCGCCAGCGGCACCGGGTAGCGTGCCGACGTCCGCAGCGCTCAAGCCACGCTCGCGAATGCGGGCCAGCGCCCTGGCGCCGGCCTTGAGGGTCAGGGAGGGGAACTTGATATGGATAGCGGTCATACCGGTCTCGAATGCGGGCGAACGAGCGGATTATAAGCGTGTGGATGACGCAATTTCCGTGATGCAATGTCCGCCTTTAGTAGATACCCGCTTCAGCAGTCGGTTTACTGGCGTGACGTGACCTTGTCCGACGAGGCCACCGTGCCGCTGCCGCAATTGATGTACGAAGAGGATTTCAGCCAGCGCTGGTCCGGGTAATAGGAAAACAGCAGCTGCCCATCTTTCATCGAGTCGATCAGGCGGTGAGCGATGGCCGGCCTGACCGCCGGGCAGCCGAGGCTCCTGCCGATCCGGCCGTTGGCGCGGGCCAGCACGGGGCTGACATAGGGCGCGCCGTGAATGACGATTGCCCGGTCGAAGGCGTTATCGTTGAAGCCAGGCTCCAGGCCTTCCATGCGCAACGAATAACCGTTCTGGCCGACATAACTCTGTTGGGTGCGGTACAGGCCCAGGCTGGTGGCGAAACTTTCGTTCTGGTTGGAGAACTGGGTCGCCATGTTTTCGCCGCTGTTACGGCCATGGGCAACCAGTTCGTGGAACAGCAGCTTGCGTTTTTTCAGGTCGAATACCCACAGGCGCTGTTCGGTAGAAGGCAGGGAATAATCGATCACTGCTAGTCTCTGTGCCGGTGCTGCACCTTGGGCACGGGTACACTGTGTTGCGCGAACCGCCAGGGCAATGACCTTGGCATTGGCGTTTGGAGCAGCTTTGGCCAGCGCGACTTCGAGCGAATCGGCGTAGGCTGATGGAAGGATAGCCGACGTCAGCAACAGGGCTGTCAGGAAGCCAAAGCGATGTAGCGCCATAAAAATGTCTCATCAGGAATATGTCGAGTCTAGCAGCGAGTTGAACGCTAGCCCTTTGATTACAGGCGATTAAGGATTATCCATGGGTCAATTAACAAGGTTATTCGTCATAAGCCGCGTATTTTTTATGGTCTTTCTGATCAGCGGCACTGCTGTGGGTGAAACTTCGCCGATCGTGCCGGTATCTCCGGTATCTCCGGTATCTCCGGTATCTCCGGTATCTCCGGTATCTCCGGTGTCCGTGAGCGTGCTTGGTGCAGCACCCGATGACGAAATCGGCCAGGCGATCCAGGCGCAGCTCGAACCCTTGCAATCAGCATTTCCTCCGCTGCTGACCTCACGCAAGCATCAACGGGTGGATGTGGCCCGGGTGGTGCTGGATTTCTATTCACACCGCAATTTCCGCGCCGCGTGGAGGAACGGGCGAGATGTCAGCCAGTTGCTCAAGGGCCTGGATGATACCCAGGCCGATGGCTTGGTTCCTGCCGATTATCGGGCCGGTGAACTGGCCCAGGCGCAACTGGCGTTGCAGGCCACGGCACCAACCCCGGCGCAATGGGCGGCGTTCGATATTGCGGCGACCCGCACGTACGTCACGGCGTTGCTGCAATTGCGCCGGGGCAAGGTTGACCCGGCACGCCTGGATTTTCATTGGAACTTCGAACCCGAGGGCATCGATCCTCGCGAAGACATGAACACCTTCTTCACCGCCCTGGATGATCACGACGTGGCTCGTGCTTTCGCCCAAGCGCCGCCCCAGGAGGCCGTTTATCGCCGCCTGCGCGAGAGCCTTGCGCAGTTGCGCAAGGTGCGCGATGCCGGTGGTTGGCCGAAAGTCGCCGAAGGGCAGTCGCTCAAGCCCGGCATGGACAATGCAGCTGTCAAGCAATTGCGCGCGCGCCTGGTGGCCGCCGGGTACCTGGACCCGCACAAGTCCAAGCGTACCGATTACGACGACAGCGTCATCGCCGCGGTGAAGAAATATCAGCTGGAACAATACCTCGGCGCAGATGGCGTGGCGGGCGCGGGAACCCTGGCGGCGCTGAATGTACCGGTCGAGGCGCGAATCGACCAGGTGCGGGTGAACATGGAGCGGGCGCGCTGGTTGCTCTATAAGCTGCAAGGCACCTTTGTCATCGTCGACATCGCTGGCTACAAGGTCGCCCTGTACCGCGACGGTCAGCCGATCTGGCGTTCCCGGGTGCAGGTCGGCAAACCGTTTCGCAGCACGCCGGTGTTCCAGTCCGAAATCACCTACGTCACCTTCAACCCCACCTGGACCGTTCCGCCAACGATTCTCGTCAAGGATATGTTGCCCAAGATTCAGCAGAATCCCGGTTACCTGGCGGCCAACCGGATTCGCGCCCTGGATCGGCAAGGCAACACGCTCGACCCGTCGACCGTCGACTGGTCCAATGCACGCGGCATCACCCTGCGCCAGGACGCCGGCCCGGATAACTCGCTCGGGCAGGTGGTGATCCGGTTCCCCAACGACTATGCGATCTACCTCCACGATACCCCGCATCGCGAGCTGTTCTCCAAATCCATGCGTGCCACCAGCTCCGGTTGCATCCGGGTGGAGAATCCATTGCAGCTGGTTGAACTGCTGTTCAACGACCCTGTGCGCTGGAACGCGGCGGGTATTCAAAAGCAACTGGCCAACGGCAAGACTCAAAACATCAGCCTTCCCGTCAAGGTGCCCGTGCTGCTGGCCTATTGGACAGTGGATCTGAATAACGACGGACGGGTGACGTTCAAACCGGACGTTTACGGTTACGATTCGCCAGTGCTGCGACTCTTGAACCAGCCTTCCAAGTTGCCTGCCCTGGAGTTGCAACGAGCAGAGCCGTCACTGGTCGTTAGGGGGCAAGACACGCTGTAGTCCTGGCGCCTTGGCGAGAAGCCAGGCCGGGGGGACCCATTGAGAACCATGGACATGAAAATGGGTCACAGTTGTTCAGTTAAATAGGGATAGGGATAGGGACATTGACGATGGATGTTGCCGACAAAAAAACGACACTCATTACCCGGGCGCTTCGGGTGCACGACCTGGATGAGTGTCGCAACATTCAAAAGGGACCCGTGTTCATCGTGGCGTCGGGTAAATCGGCCAAGGATTTCCCGTTGCACAGGTATGCTGGCGTTCCAATGATCAGCATGAACGGTGCCATTTCGAAATTCACGGGTACAGGTATCAAGCCGTACTTTTATGTGTGTACCGACCAGGGGTTTTCCGAGCAGCAGCCGGAATTGTTCACCGAGGCCATGCGCATCAGCGAGCGGGTTGCGCTGTGGGAAAAACATGTCTGGCACACCTCGCTAAAGCCCCAAGGCAAGCTGTACTTGCTGAGCCGGGCACCCAAGTTGGTGTGGAGTGATTTTTTCAGGACTGACAAAGACCTTGTCAGGGTCCGCAAGCTAGGCAGGGGGCGGAGTAAAACCCTGGGTTTCAGCAAGAACCTCAAACGCGGTTTTTTTGACGCGCGTACCGTCGCCTACCTGGCTTTGCAGCTCGCCTACCACCTGGGATTCAATCGGGTGTTCCTGGTGGGCGTCGACCTGGACCCGACAGCGGGGCGCTTCTATGAAACGCCAGGCAAATTCGTTTCACCCTGCGTGCTCGACGACCATTTTCAGACGAGAATCCTGCCGTCGTTCGAGATCCTGTCGAAGCAAGTCATCAACGAGGATTTTCAGGTCTACAACTTGTCCGGCGTCTCGAAAATTCCATCGCGACTGATTCCACGGATGACCCTGGAAGAGCTCGACAGGTTGCTTTGACGGATTGTTCTTCTGCACGACATCACACATTTCGAATGACTCTCTTGGTGGAGCGCGTTCGTGGCTGTGCCAAAGTATCGGCTTTTGACCGGTCCAGTGTCGGTCGGTGTTATTTCCAATGAAATCACCTCGAAGGAACGTGCCGATGAAAAGACTTTACGCCATGGTCGCGCTGATCGTGTTGACGTTCGCCAGCGTGGGCCCGAGCAGCGCCCGGGATTCAGGGAGCGCCAGGCCGCCATCCGTGGCGGGGGTGTTTGACTACTATCTGTTGGTGCTGTCCTGGTCTCCTACCTACTGCCTGACCCATCGTGACGACGCGCAATGTTCCGGCAAAGGCTATGGCTTTGTACTTCACGGCCTCTGGCCGCAATACGCCCGGGGTGGTTGGCCGAAGTCCTGCGCGCCGAGGGTGAAGCTTTCGCCAGAGGAGCGGGCGAAGGGCTTGATGCTGTTCCCGACCAACAAGCTGCTCGAGCACGAATGGGCCAAGCACGGCACGTGCAGCGGCCTAGGTGCCATCGGTTACCTGGAGGCCTCCGACAAGGCCTTGGGCGCGGTCAGGATTCCCGAGCAACTGCAACCCTTGAATAACACGCTTTATTTTTCAGCCCGGGACATTGAGCAGATGTTTCGCCAGAGCAATCCGGGGTTGCCGGGGGATGGCATTGCGGTGATCTGCAACGGGCCGCAGTTGTCGGAGGTTCGGGTCTGCATGGACAAGGACCTGGCGTTTGCGTCTTGTGGCACCGGAGTGAAGACACAATGCCGTGCCGGTGATATCCGGGTTCCACCTTTGCGGTGATGGTGCTTCACCCGAGCTCCAGTCCTGCCTGGACCACCGACAGCAGATTGTTTTCGGTCAGCGCGACCGCATCCGGTTGCGCTGCGGCTTGTTCGATCACTTGTAGCCACCAATGTGTTGCGCCGTGTTCGTCCACGGTGCGCAACAGGGCCAGTTCGTTGCCTTTGCAGTGGATTTCGACCCGCCCCTCGCCATCCGCCGTGAAGCGCGCGACGGGATCGAGCGTGATGCTTTGGCGATTGCCGGTGATCACCAGTTGGTCGATGGCATAGTCGAAGGTGTCACCCTGTGGGTGGCTCTCGAACACGTGAGTGGGGTTGCGCCGCAGGACCAGGCCGGCCTCGGTCAATGGCTGTAACCAGGCCTCGATCCGGTGATACAGCTCATAGACCTGGCCCGGCCAACTGTCGATCGCCTGATCGATGCTGGAGGGCCGGGTCTGTTTCAGTTTTACGGCCAGCTCGTCTGCCTTGCTCATTTCATTTCCCTGTCGTGGTGTAACACTCATCGTAGCTCCTTGATGGTGATGTGGCAGTTGTCCTGTGTCATGTCGCTGACAGTTTCCAGGGGATGGTTAAACATTTGGCATCTGCTGCGCTTTTCCCGCGGGTAACATCGTAGACTTGGCGCCCAAAACCAGAGGCATGGGGGTGTCGCTCGTGCCTTGTCCTTTCAGGGAGCGCTTTTTGCCAACACGCCTTGATGAGTTGTATCACGCCCAAGGGATCGCCTTGAAACGCATACCGCTGCGCAACGCCGCAGTGTTGTTTATCGGCGCGGTGTGCCTATGCCTGTGCGCCTTGCTTTATCTGCAACTGGAGCAGTCCCGGCGCCATGACCTGAGCCAGGCCCAGGTCGCCTCGTCGAACCTGACGCGGGCCATGGCGCAGCAGGCCGAAGACACCTTCATGCAAGCCGATCTGGTGCTGACCAGCCTGGTGGACTGGATTCAGGCCGACGGATTCGGCCCAGCCCAACGTCCACGTTTGCAGAAGACCTTCGTCCGGCGGGTGCAGGCGCTGGATCAATTGCACGGCATCCTGTTGTTCGACCAAAAGGGCCAGTGGGTCGTGACCTCGTTTGAAGCACTGCCTCGCGGCAACGGCGTGGCCGATCGCGAATATTTCAGGTTTCACCAGCAGAACATTTCTTCCTTGGCGCACATCGGCCCGGCCATCCGCAGTCGGGAAAATGGCGAATGGATCATTCCGATCTCCAAGCGGGTCAATGACAGGAAGGGGCAGTTCCAGGGGGTGCTGCTGGCCGGCATCAAGATGTCGTACTTCGAGCAGTTCTTCAAAAGCTTCAGTATCGATGACAACGGCGCGATGTTCCTGGCATTGACCGATGGCACGTTGCTCGCCCGTCGGCCCTATGTGCAAGCGCAGATCGGTACGTCATTGGCCAAGGGTGAAATCTTTCAGAACCTGCTGCCTCGCGCGACTTCCGGCAACGCGATGTTCGCCTCAGAGATGGATTCGATTGTCCGCCTGCATGGTTATCGGCAGCTGGAGGCCTACCCGCTGGTGGTCTCGGCGGCATCGTCGCGGGACTCGATTCTCGCGGACTGGTACGACACGGCATTTCGCTCCAGCGCCATCGTCGTGCTGGTCATGCTGGGCATCGGACTGATCGGCTGGGTGTTCATACGCCAGGTGCGTGTGGGCGAGCAGGTCGAGGCGGACTTGCGACAAGCTCAGCAAGCACTTGAGCTGATTGCCACCCACGACAGCCTGACCGGCCTGGCCAATCGCCGGTTGTTCGAGCGGGCCCTCGATATCGAATTCGGGCGCGGCGCCCGGCAACACAGCCCGCTGAGCCTGATCATGCTCGATATCGATTTTTTCAAGCGTTACAACGATACCTACGGTCATGTGGTGGGCGATCACTGTCTGGCCGAAGTGGCACGTGCCGTGAAAAGTTGCTGCCATCGCAAAGCCGATCTGGCAGTGCGATACGGTGGCGAAGAGTTTGCGGTGTTGCTGCCTGACACCGATATTCAGGGCGCCATGAACATTGCCGAACAGATCCGTCGCGGCGTCATGGACAAGAACATCAGCCATTCGGGATCGCCCTGCGGATACGTGACCGTCAGCCTCGGTTGCTATTCGTTCGTGCCAACGGGGCGCGATAGCGTGGAAGTGTTCATCCAGCGCGCGGACGCTGCGCTGTATCAGGCCAAGCATTCGGGCAGGAACCGTTCGGCGACGTTGTCGGTGGAGGGCGGGGCGCAGGCACTCGTGCGATCGGACCGCTGACGTGGCTGCGCGACTAGCGGTAGCCGATTGTCTGCCTGTCAGAACTTGTGCAATTGATCGTCTAGAGTTCCGATAGCTCTGCCACTTCCGGCAGATCTCCCCATCGCACGGACGATCGCCACTATGTCGATAACCCAAGCTTTGACCTCCATAGCCCTTATTGTTGCGTCCAGCGCGGTCTTTCCGCTGGTCAGTCAGGCGCAATCGAAAATCACCGCCGAAGAAGCGCATGCCATTGGCGTGGATGCCTACGTTTACTTTTATCCGCTTTTGACCATGGACATCACCCGCAAGCAATTCACCAACATTGAACCGGGCAAGGAGTTTGGCAAAGGCCCGATGAACATGTTTGTGAGTGTGCCTGAGTACCCGCCTGCAGATTTCAAAGGGGTGGTGCGGTCGAATTTCGACACGTTGTATTCCATCGCATGGCTCGACCTGACCAAAGAACCGCTGGTCATCGCTGCGCCAGATACAGCCGGACGCTTCTATTTGCTGCCGATGCTCGACATGTGGAGTGACGTATTCGCTTCGCCAGGCTGGCGCACCACCGGAACCGACGCAGCGCAGTTCCTGGTGACCCCACCGGGATGGACCGGCACAGTACCTGCGGGACTGAACCATCTGCCGGCGCCGACGCCCTTTGTCTGGGTGATCGGGCGAACCAAGACCGATGGCGCGGCGGACTACGCGGCGGTGCACAAGATCCAGGCCGGCTACACCGTGACGCCGTTGTCTCGGCTGGGCAAAGGTGCTGAACCGGTCAACGTCAAGATCGACCCGGCCGTGGACATGAAGACCCCGCCGAAAATCCAGGTCGATACAATGTCGGCGGCCGACTACTTCGCCTACGCCGCCGAACTGCTCAAGGTGCATCCGGCCCACGGCACCGATCAGCCGCTACTGGCGCAAATCAAGCGCATTGGCATCGAACCTGGCAAGTCGTTCAGCATGGATGCCCTGGACCCTGAGATAAAAGCTGCCTTGGAGACTGCGCCCAAGGACGCGCAAGCACTGATGGCGTGGAAGGTGCCTACCCTCGCACGAGTGGTCAACGGCTGGTCGATGAACACCGACACCATGGGCGTCTACGGCAACTACTACCTCAAACGCGCGATTGTGGCGCAGGTGGGGCTCGGCGCGAATCTGCCGGAAGACGCGATCTATCCCTTGAATATCGGTGATGTAAATGGCAATGCCCTCGACGGCGCGCACAAATACGTGCTGCATTTCGCCAAGGATGAAGTGCCTCCAGTGAATGCCTTCTGGTCGATCACACTGTACGACCCTGAAGGTTTCCAGGTAGGGAACGAGCTCAACCGATTCGCGGTCAGCAGCTGGATGCCGTTCAAGAACAACGCTGACGGCTCGCTCGATATCTATTTCCAGAATGAAAACCCTGGCAAGGACCTGGAAGCCAATTGGCTGCCGGCGCCCAAGGGGCCGTTCAACCTGACCATGCGCTTGTACGGTCCGAAGTCCGAGGCCTTGAACGGCAAGTGGAATCCGCCAGCGGTCAAGCAGATGTAGTGCGGGCAATCGAGGCAGCCGACGATGATCCGTCATCGGCTGCCTTTACGCGTTCAGCTGCCCGTCCCGCCGCCAGCCCCGCCGGTCCCTCCGCCAGCCGCCCCGGTGCCCCCTCCGGCACCCGAACCGCTGTTGCTGCCCGCGCTTCCACTTGATGAGCCGGTTGCACCGCCGTCACCGGCGTTGCCGCCCGAGGGCGAGCTCGGCGTGTTGTCCGGTGGCATGACCGGCCCGCTGGATGCTCCGGATTTAGTACCCGCGGCATCAGCACCATCGCCGGCTGCGAAGGTGGCCAGGGAGGCCGCGCAAAGCAATCCAGCGAGAAACAGCGAAGTGATTCTGGCGTTTTTCATGGTCCGTCTCCAAAAGATGAGTCGTTACCTGAAGTTGGTGTGAAGGGCAGGGCGGTTGGTGCCAGCAGCATGACGAGTGGCAGTCTATGGTGGACCGAACACCTGGCAGGCCGTGCGGTCACACCCATGAGACCCAGCCAAACGGGACGGTGGTCATGAAAAAGCTGCGAATTGCGACATTCAACGTCAACGGCATGCGCGCCCGCCTGCCAAATCTGTTGGCCTGGCTTGAGCGCGAACAACCGGATATCGCCTGTCTCCAGGAGCTCAAGTCGGTCGACAGTGCGTTTCCCGCCGCGCAGCTTGAGGCCATCGGCTACGGAGCGATCTGGCAGGGGCAGGCGTCATGGAACGGGGTGGCGATTCTGGCACGCGATGCGCAGCCACTGGAAAGCCGTCGAGGTCTGCCGGGCGATGACGAGGATAGTCACAGTCGGTACCTGGAAGCTGCCGTACACGGGATTGTGGTGGGTTGTCTGTACTTGCCCAACGGTAACCCGCAACCAGGGCCGAAGTTTGATTACAAACTGGCCTGGTTCGAGCGCCTGATACGTTACGCAAAGGCGCTGCAGGGCAGTGAGCATCCGGTAGTGCTGGCGGGTGACTACAATGTGGTTCCCACCGACCTCGACATCTATAACACGCGTTCCTGGCTCAAGGATGCCTTGCTGCAACCCGAGAGCCGCGAGTGTTACCAGCGTCTGCTGGACCAGGGTTGGACCGATGCTCTGCGACACCTGTATCCGAATGAGCGGGTCTACACCTTCTGGGATTATTTTCGCCAGCACTGGCAGAAAAACTCCGGGTTACGCATCGATCACCTGTTGCTCAACCCGGCCTTGAGTCCATACCTGGAGGACGCCGGTGTCGATGCCTGGGTGCGCAACGAACCCCATGCCAGCGACCATGCGCCCACCTGGATTCAGTTGAGCTCGCGCAAGCGCCGTTGAGTGTTCTTGCCGGACGATTGGCTAAATCAATTGTCGGCCGTACCCCTTCATCCCTTATACATAGCGTCCACAGCTTGCGTGCATAAGGATAAAGCGATGAGCGAGCCACGTCTGGCAAACACTGTTTCCTATCTAAGGCGCCTGGGATTCGACGCTCCCCCGGCACCGACGCTTGAAACCCTGCGCCTGCTTCAATTGCGTCACACCGGTGCCTTTGCGTTTGAAAACCTCACCACGCTGGCAGGCGAGCCGGTGCGCATCGACTTGGCATCGATCGAGCAAAAGGTCCTGCAGGATGGGCGCGGCGGTTACTGCTACGAACTCAACTATCTGTTTCTGGTCTTGCTCCAGGCGCTCGGCTTCGACGCGCGGGGCATCAGCGGGCGCGTGGTCATGGGCCAGCCGGAGGGTGCCTGGACCGCGCGTACGCACCGTTTGAGCCTGGTGACGCTCGATGGCGTGCGCTACATCACTGACGTCGGCTTCGGCGGCATGGTGCCCACGGCACCGCTGTTGCTCGACAGCCGCGATGAACAATGGACTCCCCACGAGCCGTATCGCATTGAACAGCACGTTGACGGCTACACCCTTCGCGCCAAGGTCGCGAATGAATGGCGACCCATGTACATCTTCGATCTGCAGCGCCAGGAGGACATCGATTACGCCGTTGGCAACTGGTACGTCTCGACCCACCCCGAATCACCGTTCGCCAGGCAACTGATGGTGGCTCGAACCGGGGAAGGATGGCGACGGACCCTCAATAACGGCAGCTTTGCAATCCATCGTACAGGGCAGGACAGTGAACGCCGGGAAGTGGCCGACCTACAGGAGTTGATTGGCGTGCTGGAAAGCGAGTTCGAGATTCGGGTGCCCACGCATGCATCGTTGATGCGCACACTTGAGCGATTGATAGCGCCGCAATAGTCGACGCATCGTGCACACAAAAAAAGTGCGGATTGGATCAATTTGCACCTTTTCCGTGCTTTTCTAAGGCCGGGCATCAGGCTCCATCACCCGCTGAATTTCACTGAGGGCTTGCGCGAGCTTTTTTTCCAGGTTTTTCAACTCAGAGGCGGTGATCCCCTTTTTCAGGTGCCTGCCAGTGCTCCCTTCTGTTTTGTCATGCCCGGTCAGCAACGCCCTGCGCAGTGTGTTGTTGATCGCGGTCTGGTAGCCATAACCCTCGCTCTCCGCGAGCGCGCGTGCCGCTTCGATGACGACGTCATCAAGCATGATGGTGATACGGGTCTTGCCTTTGCTGGAGGCAACTGCCCCACGCCTGGCATGGCTGAAGTCGTACTCGTCTTTCATGGGTCAAGCCTCCAGATACTGGCGGCGCTCGTTTTTGCTGGCGAGGCGCGCCGAAATGATTCGAACGAAATTCGGGTCACGGTGGGTGTACGCCACGACCAGCAAACGACCTTTGCCGTCCAGCCCCATGATGATCCAGCGCTGTTCATCATGATGATTGTCTTCAAAGGTTAGCGCCCGTTCATCATGGAACACTGGCTCCGTCTCTGCGAGGCTGATACCCAGGTGCTTGAGTTTATTGGCTGCGTTCTTCGCCCTGTGATACTGAATTTCGAATGACTTCATTATGCATACTTTATATGTATATGAAAGGGGGCGATCACTACCGATGGTCACCAGGAATTCAAAAGACTAGTGGGCGCGGGAGAATGGGGCGCGCGGATGTATTTCAAGGTTTTTTACGATGTGATGCGCGATGGCACACAGCCTGCATGAACGACCGTTCATAATTTGACTGGCAAGTTGTATACAACTCTATAGACATTTGTCCTGGATCTTGAATACAGTGTGCGCATAACAAAAACCAGGGAACCCCCTAACATGAAAACGCCCCATGTTTCACACCAACGGCCTGAAGATGAAAATCTCGGGATCGGCGCGAATATGGCTTACGGCCTGCAACATGTTCTGACCATGTACGGTGGCATCGTCGCGGTGCCCTTGATCATTGGGCAGGCGGCCGGGCTGTCGCCGGCGGACATCGGTTTGTTGATTGCTGCTTCATTGTTTGCGGGGGGGCTGGCCACGTTGCTGCAAACCCTGGGTCTGCCGTTTTTCGGTTGTCAGTTGCCGCTGGTGCAGGGCGTGTCGTTTTCCGGCGTCGCGACCATGGTGGCGATTGTCAGCAGTGGCGGCGAGGGCGGGTTTCAGTCGATCCTGGGGGCGGTCATAGCCGCTTCCCTGATCGGATTGCTGATCACGCCGGTGTTCTCGCGAATCACCAAGTTCTTCCCGCCGCTGGTCACGGGCATCGTGATCACCACCATCGGTCTAACGCTGATGCCGGTGGCGGCACGCTGGGCCATGGGTGGCAACAGTCACGCCCCTGACTTTGGCAGCATGGCCAACATCGGGTTGGCAGCGGTGACGCTGGTGCTGGTGCTGTTGCTGAGCAAGATCGGCAGCGCCACCATCTCAAGGTTGTCGATCCTGCTGGCGATGGTCATCGGTACGGTCGTCGCGGTGTTCCTTGGCATGGCGGATTTCTCGTCCGTCGGCCAGGGGCCGATGTTCGGTTTCCCGACGCCCTTCCACTTTGGTATGCCGACCTTCCACTTCGCGGCAATCCTGTCGATGTGCATCGTGGTCATGGTGACCCTGGTGGAAACCTCGGCCGATATCCTGGCCGTGGGTGAAATCATCGACACCAAGGTCGATTCCAAGCGCCTGGGCAACGGATTGCGCGCGGACATGCTGTCGAGCATGATCGCCCCGATCTTCGGCTCCTTCACCCAAAGCGCCTTCGCCCAGAACGTGGGGCTGGTGGCGGTGACCGGCATCAAGAGCCGTTATGTGGTGGCCACCGGCGGCCTGTTCCTGGTGATCCTCGGCCTGCTACCGTTCATGGGGCGTGTGATTGCCGCCGTGCCGACCTCCGTCCTCGGCGGGGCCGGTATCGTGCTGTTCGGCACCGTTGCGGCCAGCGGCATTCGCACGCTGTCCAAGGTCGACTACCGCAATAACGTCAACCTGATCATCGTCGCGACCTCCATCGGTTTCGGCATGATCCCGATCGCCGCGCCGAACTTCTACGATCACTTCCCAAGCTGGTTCGCCACGATCTTCCATTCGGGTATCAGCTCTTCGGCAATCATGGCCATCGTGCTCAACCTGACCTTCAACCACCTCACGGCCGGTAACTCCGACCAGCAGTCGGTGTTTGCGGCGGGCACCGAGCGGGTGTTGCGCTACCAGGACCTGGCGGCGTTGCGCGAAGGGGATTACTTCAGCGACGGCAAGTTGCACGACTGCGATGGCAAGGAGATTCCAGTGGTGGAATCGGCACATGGGGCGGTGGACCCGCGACCAGTGTTGGCCAAGAACAGTGAGCATGTCTGACGCAAGGCGTCACTGAAAAGGGCCGATCTGTTGAATAGACAGGTCGGCTTTTTTCTTTTGAAATAAAAACAACGACCACAAAAAAGCCCCTGGACCTTTCGATTCAGGGGCTTTTCGATATTGCTGTCTGGCTCCACGACCTGGACTCGAACCAGGGACCCAGTGATTAACAGTCACTTGCTCTACCAACTGAGCTATCGCGGAATGGCGCCTATGTTACTGATTCAAAAAGAGAAGTCAAGCACCTGATAGTAAAATCGGGGTTTCATCGGGACGGACGGTGATTTATCGCTGATTGGCGGTTACCGGAATTGCTGGCGAGGGCTAACATGGCAACCCGGAAGTGGTTCCACGCGCTGCCGGCCATTCGCCGATAAGGTACGTGCCATGACTTGCTTGACCGTTACAAAGCTTCGACACAATGGGGTATTCCCATGAGCATCGCGCAAATCAGCCTGCCCAAAGGGGTCGGCCCGCACGCCGAAAAACTGTTCGATGCAATCACCCAGGCCAGCAGCGCCGATGAGTTGAACCGTGCAGGGGGCAAGGCCGAGGGTTTTGTCCTGGGCCTGGAAAGCACCAAGGCGATCAAGAGCCAGGTCGCTGAATCGCTGTATGTCGCCTATGACGATGCCGCCAGCCAGCGCGCGACCGAACTTTCCTAGCCGCCGAAGGTAATGGTGCCAAGCATCAGTTTGGCGTAGAGCGCCGTCGCACCCAGTTGCACCAGCCACAGGGCCAAGCCGCCGAGAAACACGCCGGCAGCGACTTGCATCACCAGGTTGTTGCCGCGTTGTCTGGCCGGGGTGCGGGGGATGAAGTCGTCCAGGTCATCGCGATCAGCGCGTAGGTCATCGTTTTTCATATCGGCTCTCGTAAGAAATCTCGGGTGTACACCACACCTTGCAGGAGCGAGCATGCTCGCGAAGAACCTGAGGGCACCGCGGGGCGTCAGGTTTTCCGAGTCATCGTTAACGACCATCGCGAGCATGCTCGCTCCTGCAGTGGATGGATGTGTGCAGTTTAGAGGGCTCGCTCTGGTTGCTGAAAATTATCTGCGCCAAACAAAAAACGGGAAGCCAGAGGCTTCCCGTTTTTCGCATCAGCAGACCAATCAGATCACCTGAACAATTGCATCCGTTACAACCTTGATGTTGCTCTGGTTCAGGGCAGCCACGCAGATACGGCCGGTGTCCAGGGCGTAGATGCCGAACTCATTGCGCAGGCGATGCACTTGTTCAACGCTCAGGCCAGAGTACGAGAACATGCCGCGCTGGCGACCGACGAAGCTGAAGTCACGCTGCGGCGCGTTTTTCGCCAGGGTCTCGACCATTTGCGTGCGCATGCCACGAATGCGCAGGCGCATTTCGGCAAGCTCCGCTTCCCACTGGGCGCGCAGCTCCGGGCTGTTGAGTACGGCGGCGACGATGCTTGCACCGTGGGTTGGCGGGTTGGAGTAGTTGGTGCGGATCACGCGCTTGACTTGCGACAGTACGCGCGCGCTTTCTTCTTTCGATTCGCTGACGATCGACAGGGCGCCAACGCGCTCGCCGTACAGCGAGAACGATTTGGAGAACGAGCTGGAAACAAAGAAGGTCAGGCCCGATTCGGCGAACAGGCGCACGGCAGCGGCGTCTTCATCGATGCCGTCGCCGAAACCTTGATATGCCATGTCGAGGAACGGCACGTGACCCTTGGCTTTTACCACTTCCAGGACGTTGTTCCAGTCCGCTGGGCTCAGGTCCACACCGGTCGGGTTGTGGCAGCAAGCATGCAACACAATGATCGAGCCGGACGGCAGGGCGTTCAGGTCTTCCAGCAAACCAGCACGGTTCACGTCATGGGTGGCGGCATCGTAGTAGCGATAGTTCTGCACCGGGAAGCCGGCGGTTTCAAACAGCGCGCGGTGGTTTTCCCAGCTTGGGTCGCTGATCGCCACGACGGCGTTCGGCAGCAGTTGCTTGAGGAAGTCGGCACCGATTTTCAGTGCGCCAGTACCGCCAACGGCCTGGGTGGTGATGACTCGGCCAGCGGCGATCAGTGGCGAATCATTGCCAAACAGCAATTTTTGCACGGCCTGGTCGTAGGCGGCGATGCCGTCGATTGGCAGGTAGCCACGGGAAGCGTGTTGAGCGACGCGAATGGTTTCGGCTTCGACAACGGCGCGCAGGAGTGGGATTTTCCCCTCCTCGTTGCAATAAACACCGACTCCCAGGTTGACCTTGTTGGTACGGGTATCGGCGTTAAATGCTTCGTTGAGGCCCAGGATTGGATCGCGTGGTGCCATTTCGACAGCGGAGAACAGGCTCATTTTTGCGGCGGCTCTGAATGGAGAATGGAGGGACGTGTCGCGCTCCAGCCGAATGCACTAGAGCGGTGCACAAACGGGGAGCTAGTATAGAGGCCATCCGCGAGAGATGGCGACAGACGAATCGGCTTTTAAGGTAAGTTTTTTCTATTATTTTTCGACCATTAGTCGATTAGCGCCGTCAAAGGCTTTACGCGTTGTAGGACGTTTACCTTGAAAGCGCCCGCAATCGGCTCCACATTGAGCGCAATCCAGTTTTTTCCTCGGGCGACATCGGTCGTTTGCGGTCTTTCTCGTTCGTGCCGGTTTTTCTGGCAAGAGTGATCCCAGAGGTTTTACATGTCTGAATTCCAGCTAGTCACCCGCTTCGAGCCTGCCGGCGATCAACCAGAGGCCATCCGCCTGATGGTCGAGGGCATTGAGGCCGGTCTGGCGCACCAGACTTTGCTCGGTGTGACAGGTTCCGGCAAGACCTTCAGCATCGCCAACGTGATCGCCCAGGTACAGCGCCCGACCCTGGTACTGGCGCCGAACAAGACCCTGGCGGCGCAGTTGTACGGCGAGTTCAAGGCGTTCTTCCCGAACAATGCCGTCGAGTACTTCGTTTCCTACTACGACTACTACCAGCCTGAAGCGTACGTGCCGTCTTCGGACACCTTCATCGAGAAAGACGCCTCGATCAACGACCATATCGAGCAGATGCGGCTGTCCGCGACCAAGGCTTTGCTGGAACGCAAGGACGCGATCATCGTCACCACGGTGTCGTGCATCTACGGTCTGGGTAGCCCGGAAACCTATCTGAAGATGGTTTTGCACGTGGATCGTGGCGACAAGCTTGACCAGCGTGAATTGTTGCGCCGCCTGGCTGACCTGCAATACACCCGCAACGACATGGAATTTGCCCGTGCGACGTTCCGGGTGCGCGGCGATGTGATCGATATCCACCCGGCGGAATCAGATTTCGAAGCGATCCGCATCGAGCTCTTCGATGACGAAGTGGAGAGCCTGTCGGCGTTCGATCCGTTGACCGGTGAAGTCATTCGCAAGCTGCCGCGCTTCACCTTCTACCCGAAAAGCCACTACGTGACACCTCGGGAAACCTTGCTGGATGCCGTTGAAGGGATCAAGGTCGAGTTGCAGGAGCGCCTGGAGTTCCTGCGTTCCAACAACAAGCTGGTGGAGGCGCAGCGCCTGGAACAGCGCACCCGGTTTGACCTGGAGATGATTCTTGAGCTGGGTTATTGCAATGGTATCGAGAACTACTCGCGCTACCTGTCCGGTCGCGAAGCCGGGGCGCCGCCGCCGACCCTGTACGATTACCTGCCGGCCGACGCTTTGCTGGTGATCGACGAATCCCACGTCAGCGTGCCGCAAGTGGGCGCCATGTACAAAGGCGACCGCTCACGTAAAGAGACGTTGGTGGAATATGGCTTCCGCCTGCCATCGGCGCTGGACAATCGGCCGATGCGTTTCGATGAGTGGGAAAGCATTAGCCCGCAGACGATTTTTGTCTCGGCGACGCCAGGCAATTACGAGGCCGAGCACGCTGGGCGCGTCATTGACATGGTGGTGCGTCCGACCGGTCTGGTGGACCCGCAGATCGAGATCCGCCCGGCACTGACCCAGGTCGACGATTTGCTGTCGGAAATCACCAAGCGCGTCGCCCTGGAAGAGCGAGTGCTGGTCACGACGCTGACCAAGCGCATGGCCGAGGACTTGACTGACTACCTGGCCGATCACGGTGTGCGCGTACGCTATCTGCACTCGGACATCGACACCGTGGAGCGGGTGGAAATCATCCGCGACTTGCGCCTTGGCACCTTCGATGTGCTGGTGGGGATCAACTTGCTGCGCGAGGGCCTGGACATGCCGGAAGTGTCGCTGGTGGCGATCCTCGATGCCGACAAGGAAGGCTTCCTGCGTTCCGAGCGTTCGCTGATCCAGACCATCGGTCGGGCGGCGCGTAACCTCAATGGCCGGGCGATTCTGTATGCCGACCGGATCACTGGCTCCATGGAGCGGGCGATCGGCGAAACCGAGCGTCGCCGCGACAAGCAGATCGCCTTCAACCTGGCCAATGGCATCACGCCCAAGGGCGTGTTCAAGGACGTTGCCGATATCATGGAAGGCGCCACCGTGCCGGGTTCGCGCAGCAAGAAGCGCAAGGGCATGGCCAAGGCCGCCGAGGAAAACGCCCGGTACGAAGCCGAGTTGCGCTCGCCGGGTGAGATCGCCAAGCGTATCAAGGCGTTGGAAGAGAAGATGTACCAGTTGGCGCGTGACCTGGAATTCGAAGCGGCGGCGCAGATGCGTGACGAGATTGCCAAGTTGCGCGAGCGCTTGATTACAGTCTGAGGTTTGCGTTGCGTGCGCGGGCCTCTTCGCGAGCAGGCTCGCTCCCACAAGGTTTAGCGTAATTCCTGTGGGAGCGAGCCTGCTCGCGAAGGCCGCGACTCGGTCTCAATGTGCTTCCCCAGCCTTCAACCCTGCCGGCAATGTCCTGGTCAACAACACCGCCAACATGCTGATCCCCAGCGCAATCCCGACAAAATGAAACGCATCGTTGTAGGCCATGATTGACGCCTGCTGGTGGGCGATCTCACTGAGTTTGCCCAAAGCCGCTGTTTCGTTGCCCAGGGTGTTGGTCAACGTGGCCAGGCGTTCGGCCACCTGTGGATTGCTTGGTACGATGGACTCGCGCAAATAATCAAAATAGGTCTTGGTCCGTGCATCCAGCAGGGTGGCGAGGAGGGCGATGCCAATGGCGCCGCCGAGGTTACGCAGGATGTTGAACAGGCTCGAAGCCGACCCCGCATCCTGGGGCAGGATGTACGCTGTGGCGATCAGCGAAATGGTGACCATGATCAGCGGCTGGCCCAATGCGCGAATGATCTGGATCTGGTTGAACTGTGGCCCGGCGAAGTCCGGGTTGAGCACGCCGGAGTAGAAACTTGCCAGGCCGAACAAGCCAAAACCGATCGTGCACAACCATTTCGGCGAGACCACCTTCATCAATTTCGGCACCAGGGGAATCAGGAACAGCTGCGGCACGCCCATCCACATGATCACTTCGCCGATCTGCAGGGCGTTGTAGTTTTGGATCTGCGCCAGGTACAGCGGTAGCAAATAAATCGAACCGTACAGGCCAACCCCCATTCCGACGCTGGAAATACTCGATAAACCGAAGTTGCGATTGCCCAGGATGCCGAGGTTGATCAGCGGATTGGGCTTGGAAAACTGTACGATCACAAAAGTGATCAAGCTAATTAGCGCGATGCTGCCCAAGGCCACGATCAGGTTGGACTCGAGCCAGTCCTTGCGATGCCCTTCCTCCAGGAATACCTGCAAACAGCCAAGGCCGACGCCCAGGGTAACGATGCCGGCGTAGTCGGTGCTTTTAAGCAATTCCCAGTGGGCCGCTTTCTTTTCCAGGCCGTACATCAGCCCGGCGATCATGAGCAGGCCAGGCGGTATGTTGATGTAGAAAATGTATTCCCAGCCCCAGTTTTCCGTCAGCCAGCCACCGAGCGTCGGGCCGATCGATGGCGCGAAGGTTGCCGTCATCGCAAACATGGCCATGCCTTTGGCGCGGTGATGTTCGGGAAGTTTGATCAGGGTCAGGGTGAAGGCCAGCGGAATCAGCGCGCCGCCCGTGAAGCCCTGCAGTGCGCGAAAGACGATCATGCTTTCCAGGCTCCAGGCCATGGAGCACAGCAGCGAGGCAACGAGAAAACCCAGGGAAACCCACACCGCGAGGCGTCGCGCTGATAACAGCTGAACCAGCCATGCGGTCAGCGGGATCATGATGATTTCCGCCACCAGGTACGAGGTGGAAATCCACGAGCCTTCTTCCAGGGTGGCCGACAGCGCCCCCTGAATATCCTTGAGCGATGAATTGGTGATCTGGATGTCGAGCACCGCCATGAAGGCGCCGAGCATCACGCTCATCACCGCGATCCAGTCCCGCCGGGTCGGTTCCCCGACCGGGCGGATCAGTTGATCACCGGCCATCGTCAAGGGTGTCTTTGCTGCTCACTTTGGTGGTGAGATCTTCCGGGGCGTCCTTGATATTCACCTTGGCGGTCACCGACATGCCCGGGCGGATCTTGCCGCGCAACGGGTTATCGGCGGCGAAGGTCAGCTTCACGGGGATCCGTTGCACGACTTTGGTGAAGTTGCCCGTGGCATTGTCCGGCGGCAACAGGCTGAACTGCGCGCCCGAGGCGGCGAACAGGCTGTCGACCCGGGCTTCGATCGGCGTGTCGCCGTAGGCGTCGAAGGTCAGCTCGGCTTTCTGTCCGGGCTGCATGTGGCCAATCTGGGTTTCCTTGAAGTTGGCCTGAATCCAGATGTCTTCATCAGGCACCACCGACAGCAGATAGGCGCCGGCCTGCACGTATTGGCCATTGCGCGCGGCACGCTGGCCGATCAGGCCGCTGATCGGTGCATGGATTTCACTGCGGGAGAGGTTCAGCTCGGCCTGGGCCAGGTCGGCCCTGGCATTGGCGATCTGCGCGTCGAGGCGTTTGATTTCGGCACTCAACGCGTTGATTTGCTGGCGCTGGCCCTGAGCGTCCGCCTGGGCCTTGAGCAGCTGTGAGCGGGCAATGTGGTTGTCGGCCGAGAGCGTGGTCACGCGTTCTTCCGAGACATAACCGGGCTTGCGCAAGGTTTCGGCGCGGGTCAGATCTATCTGTGAACGGCCCAGGCTCGCCTGGCTGGACGCGACTTGCGCGTCGCTGGCGGCAATCAGGCTGGCCTGCTGGGTCAGTTTGCTCTGGGCTTGCAGGCGTTCGGCCTGGCGGGTGGCGAGCGTCGCATTGGCGCGGTCGACGGCGAGGCGGAAATCATCGCCTTCGAGCCTTATCAGCAACTGGCCTTTCTCGACGTGCTGGTTGTCCTGCACCAACACCTCATCGATGCGCGCCCCCAACTGGCTCGACACGCGGGTGATTTCGCCCTGGACATAGGCGTTATCGGTGCTTTCATAAAACCGCCCGTTGAAAAACCAATGGGCGAGAAAGCCCCCGGCGATCAGCAGGACAATCAACAGGAAGAGGGACAGGCGACGCTTGAGTTGGGCAGGCATGGGGCAAACTGTAGTCGAGAATATGTAAGGAAAGTTATCAGCTGGTGAATCTGGCACACAGCCGATAAACGGTAAATGCCATCGGCTGATATTCGGCCATTCACCACGGCATACAGGCGTTGTAGACGCAAACTTGGCTTAAATGCCCTGTTCACTGGAGCGGGGCGGGTGTCGCCTGTTACCATTCGCCCTTTGTTTGATCTTCTTTTCGAGACTTGCCATGACCACCGTCCGCACGCGCATCGCGCCATCGCCTACCGGGGACCCCCACGTAGGTACCGCTTACATCGCATTGTTCAACTACTGCTTTGCCAAGCAGCACGGCGGTGAGTTCATCCTGCGGATCGAAGACACCGACCAGCTGCGTTCGACCCGCGAGTCCGAGCAGCAGATTTTCGATGCCCTGCGCTGGTTGGGTATCGACTGGAGCGAGGGCCCGGACGTCGGCGGTCCCCACGGTCCGTATCGTCAAAGCGAGCGCGGCGAGATCTATCAGAAGTACTGTCAGCAGCTCGTTGACATGGGCCATGCCTTCCCGTGCTTCTGCACCGCCGAAGAGCTGGACCAGATGCGCGCCGAACAAATGGCCCGTGGCGAAACCCCACGATACGACGGCCGAGCGCTGTTGCTGTCCAAGGAAGAAGTGGCGCGCCGCCTGGCCGCTGGTGAACCGCACGTGATCCGCATGAAGGTGCCGAGCGAAGGCGTGTGCGTGGTGCCGGACATGCTGCGTGGCGACGTTGAAATCCCGTGGGATCGCATGGACATGCAAGTCCTGATGAAGACCGACGGCCTGCCGACGTACTTCCTGGCCAACGTGGTCGATGACCATCTGATGGGCATCACCCACGTATTGCGCGGCGAAGAGTGGCTGCCATCGGCGCCGAAACTGATCCTCTTGTACGAATACTTCGGCTGGGAACAACCGGAGCTGTGCTACATGCCGCTGCTGCGTAACCCGGACAAGAGCAAGCTGTCCAAGCGCAAGAACCCGACTTCGGTGACGTTCTACGAGCGCATGGGCTTCATGCCTGAGGC
>Ga0105251_10000824_pt1 | contig 27788 bp, 27 predicted proteins | sample KBSS64metaG_FD_80424 | JGI IMG/M metagenome (GOLD analysis project Ga0105251, IMG submission 80424) | Switchgrass rhizosphere microbial communities from Kellogg Biological Station, Michigan, USA - KBS S6-4 metaG | ecosystem: Host-associated > Plants > Roots > Rhizosphere > Soil | place...
AACGGCATTCCGGTGCCGATGACGGTGGACGAATCCATCGCCAGCATGAAGGCGTCGCTGCTAAAAAAAATCAAACGCTCGGCCTACGTCTACCGCGTGGACTGCGGCGGCTGCAACGGCTGCGAAATTGAAATTTTCGCCACGCTGTCCCCGCTGTTTGATGCCGAACGCTTTGGCATCAAAGTGGTGCCGTCTCCGCGTCATGCCGACATTTTGCTGTTTACCGGCGCCGTCACTCGCGCCATGCGATCGCCTGCGCTGCGCGCCTGGCAATCTGCTCCTGACCCAAAAATCTGCATCTCTTACGGCGCATGTGGTAACAGCGGCGGTATCTTCCACGACCTGTATAGCGTGTGGGGCGGCACCGACAAAATCGTACCGGTGGACGTCTACATTCCGGGCTGCCCGCCGACGCCTGCCGCGACGCTGTACGGCTTTGCGATGGCGCTCGGCCTGCTGGAGCAGAAAATCCACGCCCGTGAACCTGGCGAGCTCGACAACCAGCCCGCGACCATTCTGCACCCGGATATGGTCCAGCCGCTGCGCGTGAAGGTTGACCGAACGGCGCGCCGGCTTGCAGGCTATCGCTATGGTCGCCAGATTGCCGACGATTATCTGCGCCTGCTCAGCCAGGGCGATCGTCAGGTGGCGCGCTGGCTGGAGGCGGAAAACGACCCACGTCTTAATGAGATTGTGGCGAATCTGAACCGGGTTGTGGATGAGGCGCGTATCTGATGAGTGAAACGGTGGTGTTCAGCCAGCTGAGCCGTAAGTTTATTGATGAAAACGATGCCACGCCGGATGCGGCGCAGCAGGTGGTCTATTACAGCCTGGCGATAGGGCACCACCTCGGGGTGATCGACTGTCTGGAAGCGGCGTTAAGCTGCCCGTGGCCGGAGTATCTGGCGTGGATAGCCACGCTGGAGGCGGGGAGCACGGCGCAACGTAAAATGGAGGGTGTGCCGAAGTATGGTGAGATCGTCATCGACGCCAACCATATTGCGATGCTCGCCAATGCCTTCGATGCCGCACTCAATAAGCAAACCCCCGAGCAGCAGGCGTGGAGCAAAACGTTGCTCAGCATGCTGCACGATATTCATCAGGAGAGCGCCATCTACCTGATAGTAAGGAGATTACGTGACTGACGTTTTACTGTGTGTTGGCAACAGCATGATGGGCGACGACGGTGCAGGCCCGCTGCTGGCAGAGATGTGTGCTGCCAGTCCGCAGGGGCACTGGGTGGTGATTGACGGCGGTAGCGCGCCGGAAAACGACGTGGTGGCCATTCGCGAACTGCGCCCGGAGAGGCTGCTGATTGTCGATGCCACCGATATGGGACTGAACCCGGGTGAGATACGCCTTATCGCCCCTGAGGACATTGCCGAAATGTTCATGATGACCACCCACAACATGCCGCTGAATTACCTGGTGGATCAGATTAAAGATGACGTGGGCGAAGTGCTGTTTTTGGGCATTCAGCCGGACATTGTCGGGTTCTATTCCCCGATGACGCCGCCAGTGAAAGAGGCGGTGGACGCGGTTTATTCACGGCTTGCGGGATGGGTTGGGGAAGGGGGCTTTTCGCCACTCTGAGCAGTGCCGGGTGGCAGCTTTGCCTTACCCGGCCTACCAAACCCATCTCCCTCTCCCTGTGGGAGAGGGTCGGGGTGAGGGCAACTGGCTACTCGAGATCCGTTCCGTTACTCGCAATCACCTTCTTATACCACCAGAACGACTTCTTACGCGTTCTGTCCAGCGTGCCGTGCCCGGCGTCATCACGGTCAACGTAGACAAACCCGTAGCGTTTACTCATTTCACCCGTTGACGCCGCCACCAGGTCAATGCAGCCCCAGGTGGTATAGCCCATCAGCGGCACGCCGTCCTCAATGGCATCGCCCATAGCACGGATATGTTCGCGCAGGTAGCTGATGCGGTAGTCGTCGTTAATCTCGCCGTTAGCCTCAACGACGTCCTTCGCACCGAGGCCGTTTTCTACCAGGAACAGCGGCTTCTGATAACGGTCGTACATCATGTTCATGGTGATGCGCAGGCCCAGCGGGTCGATACCCCAGCCCCATTCGCTCACCTCGATGTACGGGTTACGCAGTGACTTCACGATGTTTGCCGCGTTGGTGTTCTGCGCGTTCATATCCGCCGACGCGCAGCGGGAGGCGTAATAGCTGAACGACACAAAATCGACGGTGTTTTTTAGCAGTTCGTCATCGCCAGGGTCTTTTACAATCACCACCCCTTTTTCGCGGAATACGCGGGCAGAGTAGGTCGGGTAGCTGCCGCGCGCCTGCACATCGATAAAGAACAGATTCTCGCGGTCTTTCTCCAGCGCCATCCACACGTCTTCCGGCTTGCAGGAGTAAGGGTAGAAATTCCCGCCCGCCAGCATGCAGCCTACCTGGTTTTCCGGGTTCACCTCATGGGCGATTTTGGTCGCCAGCGCGCTTGCGACCAGCTCGTGGTGCGCGGCCTGGTATTTCACCTGATCTTCGTTTTCACCGTCTTCAAACACCAGCCCGGCACCGGAGAACGGGCTGTGTAGCATGATGTTGATTTCGTTGAAGGTCAGCCAGAATTTCACCAGGCCGTTAAATTCTTCGAAGCAGGTGCGGGCGTAGCGGGCGAACAGATCGACCATCTTGCGGTTACGCCAGGAGCCGTACTCCGTGACCAGATGCATGGGCACGTCGAAGTGGCACAGCGTCACCAGCGGTTCGATATTGTACTTTTTGCACTCTTCAAACACCGCGCGGTAAAAGGCTATGCCCTCTTTGTTTGGCAGCGGCTCATCGCCATTCGGATAGAGACGACTCCAGGCAATGGAGGTGCGGAACACCGTGAAGCCCATTTCCGCCATCAGGGCGATGTCTTCTTTATAGCGATGGTAAAAATCAATCGCCTCGTGGCTTGGGTAAAACTCGTCGTCACGCAACGAAAAACGTTTTTCCTTACCGACTTTCACCGCCAGACGGTTTGCGCCGTGGGGGATCATATCGACGGTGGTCAGCCCTTTGCCGCCTTCGCGGTAAGCGCCTTCACTCTGGTTGGCGGCAAGCGCGCCGCCCCATAAAAATCCTTGTGGAAAAACAGACATTTTTACCTCGCTTTCAATTTATGCTTGTGCCGCGTTGGCCTGGGCCGGCGCGGTTTGCAGGGCGCGTGCTTTTTCGGCTTCGTCCTCGACCGGAATATCCTCAAAACCTAATATCAGGGTCAGAACAAACGACAGCACCACCGCTAGCCCCATCACGCCAAACACCCAGACGATGGTCATCGGATTCGCCGGGTCGAAGAACTGGACGCTGGTAAACAGCCCTGGTGCGGCCATCGAATGGCTGGCAAGGCCTGCCATACCGGCTACCGCGCCGCAGATAAAACCGCTGATCAGGCTCGCAATCAGCGGGCGTTTCAGACGTACCGCCACGCCGTAAAGCGCCGGGTCAGAGATACCCGCCATGATGGCAGAGGCCGCCGCTGCCAGCGCCGTCTGGCGCAGCTCCGGGTTCTTGGTTTTCCACGCCACCGCCAGCGATGAACCGCCGAGCGACAGGTTGGCACCAATTTCTGACGGCATAACCATCCCTTCTTTGCCCGTTTCGGCAATGGTTTGAATAATAGTCGGCGTAAACACGCGATGCATACCGGTCATCACCAGCAGCGGCCAGAGAGCCCCCATAATGGCGACGGAAAGCCAGTCGAGATAGCCGTGAATGGTGTACACCAGCGCGGAGATGGCGCTACCGATCCAGATGCCCAGTGGCCCTATCAGCACGATAGCCAGCGGGGCGGCAATCAGGACGATCAGCATTGGCTTAAGGAAGTTTTTCGTGACCGCCGGGGTAATGCGATCGACCCAGCGTTCGATGTACGACAGACACCAGGTCATCACCAGCGCCGGGATCACCGTGTAGGTGTATTTCACCGCCGTCACCGGGATAAAGGCGAACTCAACGTGTTCGCCCTGCGCCGCTTTCGCCATCAGCTCGATAAAGCTCGGGTGCACCAGCACGCCCGCAATGGCAATCGCCAACGACATGTTGGTTTTGAATTTCACCGCCGCAGAGGCTGCCACCATCAGCGGCAGGAAGAAGAACGCGCCGTCGCCAATCACCGTCAGAATGGTGAGCGTCGGTGCGCCTTTGCCCAGCACGCCGGTCATTTCAAGGATCATCGCCAGCAGTTTGACCATCGAACCGCCGATGATCGCCGGGATCAGCGGGGACATGGTGCCGATCAGTGCGTCAAGGATCCCGGCACCAATACGTTTAAGCGTCATTTTTTGCGGGCCTTCCGGCACGGCAGGCCGCAGCTCCGTTGGCAGCAGGCTCACCACTTCACGGTAGGCCTGGGACACGGTGTTGCCAACGATCACCTGGCACTGGTTATCGTTACGCACCACGCCGAGGACGCCGCTGATGTTTTTCAGGCGCGCGGCATCGGTGAGGCTTTCGTCTTTCAGGACGAAACGCAGGCGCGTCATGCAGTGGGTGACGGCGACGAAGTTGTCTTTGCCGCCAAGCGCGCTAACAACGTCGTTCGCCAGCGCGGCATAATTTTTGGCCATCGGATTGTTGCCCTGTTATCGTTGTGAGAAATGTAGGAAACCGGTTCCACATAATCATCATGAGTTTCTTCGAGTGAAACAAGATCTGTTTTTGTGCATTTTTTTGTTTCGTGATGACGATCACTTATGGCCGTTAAAAGCGTGATATTGCCGCTGCGACAATTTTTCTGCGGTGCAGTACACTTCGCCTCATCGGATTTAAACGGAATAACAACATGACCACGATGCTGGAAGTGGCGAAGCGGGCGGGCGTTTCGAAAGCGACGGTTTCCCGGGTGCTGTCGGGGAATGGCTACGTTAGCCAGGAGACCAAAGACCGGGTGTTTCAGGCCATCGAAGAGAGCGGATATCGGCCGAATTTGCTGGCGCGCAACCTGGCGACCAAACGCACCCAGACGCTGGGGCTGGTGGTCACTAACACCCTCTATCACGGCGTCTATTTTAGCGAGCTGCTGTTTCACGCCGCCCGTATGACGGAAGAGAAGGGGCGGCAGCTGATTCTGGCTGACGGTAAGCACAGCGCCGATGAAGAGCGCGAGGCTATCCAGTATCTGCTCGATATGCGCTGCGACGCGGTGATCATCTATCCGCGCTTCCTGAGCGTGGAAGAGATGGACGAGATCGTTGAGAAATACGAGCAGCCGATTATGGTACTCAACCGCCGTTAGCGCAAAAACGCGAGCCATAGCGTCTGGTCAGATCATAATGCATCCTGCCAGGATGCGGTGTCGCAGCTGATTGCAAAAGGCCACCGGGAGATTGCGTTTATAACCGGATCGCTGGACTCACCCACCGGCATTGAGCGTCTTTCGGGCTACAAAGCGGCGCTGGCACAGCACCATATCCCGCTGCGCCCGTCGCTGATTGCGCAGGGGAAGTGGAACCCGGCCAGCGGTGCAGCGGCGGTATCAGAGCTGTTATCGCGTGGCGAAACCTTTACGGCGCTGGTGGCGAGCAATGACGATATGGCGATCGGCGCGATGAAGCAGTTGCACGAGAGCGGCGTCGCCACGCCGGAAGCGGTGTCGGTGATCGGCTTTGACGATGTGGCGATTGCGCCTTATATCGTGCCGTCACTCTCCAGCGTGCGCATCCCGGTGACGGAGATGATCAAAGAGACCATCAGCCGCCTGATCTTTATGCTCGACGGCGGTGAGTTCAAATATCAGCAAACCTTCTCCGGCGAACTGATCCTTCGCGACTCGGTTATTGACGGCCCGCACCGGTGACGTCGACAGCTGTCATCGTCACTTTTGACTATGACAGTCCAGTGCTTTTTATTTAAATTCAATGTAAATCAATATCTTAAATGTTGGCATGGTTTATGAATATCTCCGCGCATGACTGTTATGCTGGAGAAGCAGATGAACCGTTTTATGATGGCTGATGCCAGTAAGTGTATTGGCTGCCGTACCTGTGAAGTCGCGTGCGTTGTCTCCCACCAGGCGGAGCAAAATTGCGCCTCCCTGACCCCGGAATCTTTCCTGCCACGTATTCATGTTATTAAGGGCGTGAATATCTCAACGGCTGCCATTTGCCGTCAGTGCGAAGATGCACCCTGTGCCAACGTCTGCCCTAACGGGGCAATTAAGCGCGAAAAAGGGGTTGTACACGTGATGCAGGAGCGCTGCATCGGCTGCAAAACCTGCGTGGTGGCCTGCCCGTACGGCGCAATGGAGGTGGTCGTTCGCCCTGTGGTGCGTAACAGCGGCGCGGGGCTGAAGGTGCGTGCAGATAAAGCGGAAGCCAACAAATGCGATCTTTGTTATCACCGCAAAGCCGGCCCCGCCTGTATGGAAGCCTGCCCGACGCATGCGCTGGTTTGCGTCGACCGCGACAAGCTCGAACAGATGAGCGCCGAAAAACGCCGTCGTGCGGCGTTTGACACCTCATCGTCACTGCTGTTTTAAGCCACCATGGGCGCTAACGGCGTACGGCTGCGGGTGCGCGGCAAAGTGCAGGGCGTGGGGTTTCGTCCCTTCATCTGGCAGCTGGCGCAGCGGCTTCGGCTGACGGGCGACGTCTGTAATGACGGGGAAGGCGTGCTGGTGCGCCTGGCGGGGAACGCAGGGGACTTTATCGCGAGGCTGGGTCAGGAATGCCCGCCGCTGGCGCGCATTGATGAGGTCGACACGCAATCCTTCAGTTGGGAAACGCTGCCGGAAGCATTCACCATTCGCCACAGCGCGGGCGGGATGATGGACACGCAGATTGTACCGGATGCCGCGACGTGCCCTGCCTGTCTGGCAGAAATGCGCGACCCTCACCAGCGCCGCTATCGCTACCCGTTTATCAACTGCACCCACTGCGGCCCGCGTTTTACGATTATTCGGGCCATGCCCTACGATCGTCCCGCCACCACGATGGCGTTGTTCCCGCTTTGCCCACCGTGCGAGGCCGAGTATTGCAACCCCGCCGACCGTCGCTTTCACGCCCAGCCTGTGGCTTGCGCAGATTGCGGGCCTGAGCTGGACTGGTGCGCGGGTGACGTACTCGCCACGCGCGGGCAGGCGCTGGAAGCAGCGGTTGAGATGCTGAAAAACGGCGGCATTATTGCGGTCAAAGGTCTGGGCGGCTTTCACCTGGTCTGTGATGCGCTCAACCCGCGGGCGGTAGAAACGCTGCGGGTGCGCAAACGCCGTCCGACGAAGCCGCTGGCGGTAATGTTTCCTTGGGCGGATAACCTGCCGGAGCCGGTTCAAACGCTGCTGTGCTCTCCGGCGGCGCCCATCGTGCTGACGCCCAAAACGTGGCTTCCCGTATTACCCGATGAGATCGCGCCGGGTCTGGACACGGTGGGGGTAATGCTTCCTGCAAACCCACTGCAGCATCTACTGATGATGGACGTACAGCGGCCATTGCTGATGACATCCGGCAACGTCAGCGGTCATCCGCCCGCCATCACTAACCGACAGGCGCTGGCGTCGCTCACGGGGGTCGCGGACGGGTTTCTTTTGCATAACCGCGACATCCTGCAGCGCATGGATGACTCGGTGGTCGATCGCGATGGGGCGATGGTTCGCCGTTCGCGCGGTTTTGTGCCGGATGCCATCACGTTGCCTGCCGGTTTTCACCATATCCCCGCCATGTTGTGTACCGGCGCGGACATGAAAAATACCTTCTGCCTGGTGCGCGGAAATCAGGCCGTATTGAGCCAGCATTTTGGCGATCTGAGCGATGAGGGCGTTGACGCCCAGTGGCGTTCAGCACTGTTGATGATGCAGCAATTGTACGCCTTTCAGCCGGAGCGCGTGGTAGGTGACGCGCACCCGGGATATCGCACAAGGCGGTGGGCAAATGAGCAGCATCTGCCGCTTGAAACCGTCTTGCATCATCACGCCCACGCCGCGGCGTGCCTGGCAGAAAATGGCTGGCCGCTCGACGGTGGCGATGCGATTGCCCTGACGCTGGACGGTATTGGCCTTGGCAAACACGGTGACCTGTGGGGGGGAGAATGCCTGCGGGTGAACTATCTTGAGTGCGAGCGTCTGGGCGGCCTGCCAGCGGTGGCGCTGCCGGGGGGCGATCTGGCCGCAAAGCAGCCGTGGCGCAATTTACTCGCCCACTGCCTGGCCTTTGTGCCTGACTGGCAGCAGTACCCGGAAACGGCCGCCGTACAATCACAGAGCTGGCGGCTGCTGACGACGGCCATTCAGCGGGGTGTTAACGCACCGCGGGCGTCGTCCTGCGGCCGGTTGTTTGACGCGGTTGCCTGTGCGCTGGGCATTGACACGCAACGCTATGAAGGTGAAGCGGCCTGCAGGCTCGAAGCGCTGGCGGCGCAATGTGAAAGCGTCGAACACCCCGTCACGCTAGCCGTGGAAAATCTGACGCCTTTCTGGCAGCAATGGCTGAGCTGGCGCGCAGAACCATGCGAGCGCGCATGGGCATTTCACGACGCGCTGGCAAGGGGGCTGGCAGCGTTAGCCTCTTTTCATGCTCGTCGGCTATCGCTTTCCACCGTCTGCTTCAGCGGGGGCGTGTTGCATAACCGCTTGCTGCGCGCGCGCCTGCGCCACTACCTCACTGACTATACCCTTCTTTTTCCTCATCTCCTGCCCGCAGGTGACGGAGGGATCTCCTTCGGGCAGGCGGTGGTTGCTGCTGCCCGCTCATGTTCACAAAGGACTTAACATGTTACGACGCTTATGCAATGAACCTCGCGCCGCGCTTCTGCTGCTGGCTCTGGTAATGGCTAATATGCTGGCCTGGGGCTGGGCATGGCAGACGTTTAGCGGCAGCACGGCATTAATGGCCGCCAGCCTGCTCGCATGGTGTTACGGGCTCCGTCACGCGGTAGATGCCGACCACATTGCCGCCATTGACACCGTGACGCGCAAGATGATGCAGCAGGGAAAACGCCCTTCCGGCGTGGGGGCGTGGTTTTCGTTGGGACACTCTACGATTGTGGTGCTGGCCTCGATTGCCATTGCAGCAACGGCGACCGCGTTTCAGAAGAATATGGCAGGGTTCCATGAAACCGGCAGCCTGATTGGTACCGCCGTTTCAGCGACTTTCCTGCTGGCAATGGCGCTGGTCAATATGGTGATTTTGCGCGGCGTCTGGCGAAGTTTTCAGTCGCTGAAAAAGGGACGCATCGCGCGTGATGACATAGCGCTGCCCGCGAAGGGCGGGGTGATGAACTGGCTGTTTGGCGCGACGTTTCGCCTGGTGAACAAGAGCTGGCAGATGTACCTCGTCGGCTTTCTGTTTGGCCTGGGTTTTGATACCGCGACGGAAATTGGCGTCCTTGGGATCTCTGCCGCCAGCGCCTCAAACGGGATGTCGGTGTGGTCAATCATGATCTTCCCGGCGCTCTTCGCCAGCGGCATGGCGCTGGTTGATACCCTCGACAATTTGCTGATGGTCGGAGCCTACGGCTGGGCGTATAACAAACCGCAGCGCAAGCTCTACTACAACATGACCATTACCGGCACGTCTGTGGTGGTGGCGCTGTTTATTGGCGGTCTGGAAGCCCTGGGGCTGTTGATGGACAAATTTGCCCTAAGCGGCGGCGTGTGGGATCGCATTGGCGCAGCCAATGACAACCTCGGCAACGCCGGTTTTGTGGTGGTCGGGTTGTTTATTGCCTGCTGGCTGATCTCCATGGCCAACTACCGCTGGCGCGGCTACGACGCGCTGGTGGTGCGTTCCTGAGTCGGCGGAAGCCAGGCGCGGGTGAAGTCAAGCCAGCCGCCAGCGGTCAACACAATATCCTGTACGTTTTCCATCGTGTTGATGCGATAGCGGTAGTGAAAGAGCGGCGTGCATGCGCCGCTTTCAAGCAGGCTTCGAAAGAAGGGGAGCAAATGGTTTTTCAGGCTCTCCTCGCTCTCGCCATACTCCATCAGTTTTTGCTTCTCTTCCTGCCATTTGGCCTCACCGAGCGCCGTCGCCCATGCCGGTTCGTCGGTAAACCACTCCGCCAGCGCAAAGCCCGGGATCTCCCCAGCCAGATAATCGCCCAGCAAAAGGTCGGTGTGCGCCAGCGCGTCGCGCGCATGCCACGCTTCGCGATCTTTCCCGTTGACGATCAGGTCACAGCCGCGCTTTTTCAGGCGCGCGCGCAGGATGGTGGCCAGTTCGTACAGCTCCGGCGTGTGGTAGCAAACCAGCGAAAGGGTCGCGGGAAGTTGAACTTCCGGGGCATTCGCGCATTCCGGTGTGGGAAGGCCGGGCAGTATTTCGGTGCAGGTTTCTACATCATCGCGATGGGCAAAATGCTGATGATTACAATGCTGAATTTCCAGGTGCAGCCAGTCAGCCAGCGAGGCGGGTAGGCCGGCATTGACCATTAGCCAGGCAAATCCTCCGCTGGTAGAGGTGACGGCCTCCTGCGCGTTCTGTCCCTTCCCGACGGTGATCCACGCCGGATTTTGCGCCTCCGCGCGGGTTCGCCAGAACTCAATGGCATGCAGCAACGGATGCGCGGCAAAGTACCAGGGCTGGCGCTCAAGGCGCAGGTAGTGCGAGTGATGATGGGCAATGGCAAAGGGGCCGGCCCCGATATCCGAATGCTGTGGATGGGGCAGGCGGCAAACATGATGCGCAAGACGGTGCGCCAGCATGGCATCGGGTGTGCTCAGGCGTATCGCCAGACACCAGGGGGCCACGAGCGATACCTCACGGACGTGCGTCAGCCCGGCATTGCGCGTTGGATCGGCCAGCGCCAGCTGCAGCGCGCTAAGGATATCTTCATCGCTAACGGCCTGTCCGTTGTGCCAGTGCGCGCCGCTTCGCAGGTAAAATTGCCAGCAGCGTTTGTCATCGCTGGCTTCCCAGTGATGGGCTAAATCGGGCTGGGGATGCGGCTGGCCGGGGGTGTAGCGCGTCAGCCCCGCGTGAACGGCGCAGATAATGTGCTGTTCGGCGCGGCGTCGCTGCAGGGCAGGATGAAGCGAGGCGAGCGGGCGATACCAGGGAATACGCAGCGTCGGCTGGTGCTTAAGCCATTTCCCGCCCAGGAACGGGGTGATGATGTGATGCAGGCTTGCCGGGTCGCCATCGGCTAATTGCAACGCGCTTTGATAATCCCCTTTCTCCAGACACGCGTGCATCAGCGGAGCGCTGAGTTCGCTGGTGGTCGCCATACAGTGCAGCGTGGCACGGTGTCCCCGCCCCGGCTGGGCGTGCCAGCTTAGCCACCCGCTCTGGGCAAGCTGGCGCAGTAGGGTACGCGCGTGGCGCTCGCTGCACAGCGCAACCTCAGCGACTTCAGCAATGGTCGTGGGTGCGGGTTTTGCACCAAAGTGCTGATAAAGCCGTTGGTACTGGCGGATTTTCTGAAGCTGGCGCATGGCGGCGTACCGGTGAAGAAAGGAGATGGTGACAGTGTAGGGCGTTTTGCGGAATAAATAAGGTCTGGATAAATTAAGTGTTCCGCTTTTATGGGATAGCGTGCGGTTTGTTCCCCTCTTCCCGGAGGTGAGAGGGGAAAGTTGGCTGCATCAACTTAGTCCCCGATGAAGGGGGCATCGAGTTGCGTAGAATCAGACATCAATTTGTGCGCGGATCTTCAGCGCAATACTTTCCGCCTGAGGTCCCAGAATCACCTGTGCGTTCTGCGAGCCCATTCGGAGGATGCCTTTTGCGCCCAGTGCTTTCAGCGTAGGTTCATCCAGCACGCTGTTATCCACAAGCGTTAAGCGCAGGCGAGTGATACAGGCGTCAACAATCTTCAGGTTCTCTTTACCCCCCAGCGCGACGATGTACTGCCCAATCGCTTCGCTTTGATCGTCAGACTCCCCTGTGACGGTATCGTCGTCTTCGCGGCCGGGCGTTTTCAGCTTAAAGAAGCGGATGGCGAAGGTGAAGACCACAAAGTAGATCGCAAAGAACAGGATAATCAGCGGGATAAGGATCCACGGTTTAGTGGCAAGCCCCCAGTTCAGCACAAAGTCGATCAGACCTGCGGAGAACCCAAAGCCGTGCAGAACCCCAAGGCTGTTGGCGATCACCATACTCACGCCCGCCAGTACCGCATGCAGGGCATACAGCGCAGGGGCCAGGAACAGGAAGGAGAATTCGATTGGCTCGGTAATGACGGTTAAGAACGCCGTCAGCGCTACGGAAAGCAGCATCCCACCCACTGCAGAGCGACGAGCTTTTGGTGCCGCAAAGTACATTGCCAGCGCCGCGCCTGGCAGACCGCCCATAAAGATCGGATAGGCCCACGCCATGTAGACACCGGCGTGCGGGTCGCCTGCGAAGAAGCGGTTAAGGTCGCCACGGGTCAGGTCGGTGGCAATTTGCGTAATGCTGGAGCCGTTGATGCCCGGAACGGCACCGCCCACCACCAGCCCTTTTACCACGTCCGGTGCCAGGCAGATGTTGTGCACGGCACTGGCGGCATCGTAGGTTACCTTCAGGCAATCACCGAGGCTGAACCAGAAGACGGAGTGCAAAATGTAGTGCAGACCAAACGGGATCAACGCGCGGTTGAGCACGCCATAGATAAACCAGCCCGGTTCGCCGCTGCGGGACACCAGCAGGCTGAAGGTATCAATACCGTGTTGTACCGAAGGCCAGACGTAGCCGCATACCCAGGCGATGAACAGGCAGATAAGCCCGGTCACGATAGGGACGAGACGTTTACCGGCAAAGAAGGCAAGGAAGTCCGGCAGTTTGGTGTTCGAGAAGCGGTTATAGCAATGCCCCGCCACCACGCCGGCAATGATCCCGGCGAAGAAAGACATGTTGATGGATGCGTTGATCACCGCCGTCGCTTTGGTGAGCACCAGAAACCCGACGGCACCCGCCAGCGCCGCAGCCCCTGCGTTGTCTTTTGCCAGCCCAATGGCTATGCCCAGCGCAAACAGCAGCGGCAGGCTGTCAAAGATCCCACCCCCGGCACTGGCAATAAACGGAATATTAAAGACGTCAGGCTGGCCAAGACGTAATAATATGGCTGCAACCGGTAATGTTGCGATAGGCAACATTAGGGCTTTACCCAAACGTTGCAGATAACTAAATACGTTCATAAGTGTGGTTTCCATAAGACTTAATTCACGTCGAAAAATAACAGTTTTTATTTTATTATGAAAGCCTGAATAATAATAATGTGATGAGGGTAAATTAATTGTCGTTATATTTTGATGATGAATGTTTTTTAAAATAAACAATGAAGGTTTAGATAAATCGTTCCGCTTTTAGGGATAAAAAAACGGCAGTTGCGCCGTTTTTTTTGCCGGTATAGCAGAGCACCGCCGGGCAGTCATCTGTCTCGCGTGCTTGTTGGTATCATGAGCTCACGCAGGCGCTCGACGCGCGCTTCTGGGCTGAGGTAAAGCCAGCGAAATAGAATATGTTCCTCGTTACGGGCCTGCCTGAAATAGCGTGCAAGGTAATTAATTTCTTTACTAAACGTTGCCATGGGATTGTCTCCGGCTGATTAATACGTATACAGAGTAGGCCGGGAGCAAGGAATAAAACAGGGTGATGTTTTTCAGGTGTTCCGCATTTAATGATTTATGGAAATAATAAAAAAGGACGGATGGCGATGATTTAACTGATTTGTATTTTTCTGATGAATAGAATTCGCAAAAAAAAGCCCCGGGACGTCGGGGCTGTGGACAATAAAATCCGAAGGTTAAGTAAGCGTGGTGTGAAACTAAGGATTAAGCGGGCAGCGATTTCAGCAGAGCGAAAGCCTCCTTCATCCGATCTTCGCTAACCACAAAGGCGCGAACCTGGCCGTCATTGTCAGAACCCCGTGCGACCATGCCCTGGGGTTCGATGGCGATATGCCAGGTCAGATCATGACGCTGTGTTTCGCCAGCGAGATGCAGCGGCAGTTCCGGTGTTTTCACCTTCACCAGCATGGCGGGCAGCTTCAGCGGAGCGCTAGCGCCCAGCAGATTTTTTGCCAGATACATGGCGCTTAGCTGGATCGGCTGCAGGAATGGCAGTACCTGACCGTTGATTTCGGCGCAGTCGCCCAGCGCGTAAATATCGGGCTGCGTGGTGTGCAGGTAGCTGTCGACCTTCACGCCGCGGTTTGTTTCCGCGCCGGCGCGATGCGCCAGGGCTGTTTCCGGGCGCAAACCGGTGGCGGCAACCACCACGTCCACCTCAACGCTGCGATTGCGGTCAAGCGCTGCGCGAATGCCGCTCTCGGTTTTTGTCAGGCTTTGCAGCTGAGATTTCAGCAGCAGATGCACGCCCATATCGGTCAGACGATGCTGTAAGCGGCTGCTCACTTCTGCTGGCATTAGCGCCGACAAAATGCTGGCCGCGTGGTCGACCAGGGTGACGGATTTACCCGCACGGCAAAAATCCATCGCCAGCTCGGTGCCAATCAAGCCGCCGCCGACAATCATCACCCGCTGCGCGTCGCGCAGCTGCGTTTCACTGGCCTGATACTCCTGTTGGCTGTTCAGGGTGAGCATCAGCTCGCGGCCTTCAACCGGCGGCACAAACGCAGAGGCGCCGGTAGCTAGCACCAGTTTGTCGTACTGCCAGGCGTTATCTTTCGCTTTCACCACATGGGCGGCGGCGTCGATGTCGGTTATCCAGGTATAGGGGAACAGGCGCAAATTAAACTGTTCCGCGAACTCCCCCGCCGTCTGGCGGGTGAGTTCGTAGGCGCGCTGATTCTGGCTAATTACGTGGCTTAAATCAGGCTTGTTGTACTCATCCATGCTGTCGGCGGCAATCACCGTCAACGGCACGGTAGCATCCTGCTTGCGGATGTTTTTCACCAGCTGGCGGGCGGCACAGCCCGAACCGATGATGACGATGCCGTTGCTCATTTTGCCTCCGTACCCAGTTCGTCAAAAACGTCTTTGCCGAGCGAGCATTCCGGGCAGAGGAAGTTGTCCGGCACGTCACTCCACGGTGTACCCGGTGCCACGTCCTGCAGCGGCTCGCCCAGCTCTGGGTCGTAAATCCACTGGCAGACGCTGCACTGCATGCGTGGGCCAAGATCGGCGGCGGCCGCAGCGGCACAGGCGCAGGCTTCCTGCTGTTCGGATGTTTTCGCGGCTGCTTCAGGCAGCGGCGCAAGCGCCCACTGACGTGCAATATCACGGCCGTGCTGACGGCAGATTTCCAGGACGTCAACGTCCGGACGCCATTTGGCCTTCAGGCTCATGGACATCTCAAAGCCGGCATCCTGCAGGCGAGTCGACAGACGGTCTACCGCACCACCGCTCCAGCCGTGCGAGCCAAAGGCACTGGCGCGTTTGTTACGGAAACGCAGGCCGGTCATCTCTTCTACCAGGCCAGCAATTTTCGGCATCATCACGTTGTTCATGGTGGATGTTCCCACCAGCACGCCTTTGGAGCGGAACACGTAGGTCAGGATTTCGTTTTTATCGCTGCGCGCTACGTTGAAAATTTTCACCGCCACGTTCGGGTCAACTTCGTTGATCCCCTGCGCAATGGCGTCCGCCATCATGCGGGTGTTGTTGGACATGGTGTCGTAGAAAAGGGTGATACGATCTTCCTGATAATCCGCCGCCCATTTCAGATACAGCTCGACAATTTGGGTCGGGTTTTCACGCCATACCACGCCGTGAGAGGTGGCAATCATGTCCACCGGCAGATTAAAGCCGAGGATCTCGGTAATTTTAGGCGTCACCAGACGGCTGAACGGGGTCAGGATGTTGGCGTAGTAGCGCTGGCACTGCTCGAACAGTTCGGTTTGATCCACTTCATCGTTAAACAGGCGTTCGTCGCAGTAGTGCTGGCCGAAGGCGTCGTTACTGAACAGCACCGCGTCGCCGGTCATGTAGGTCATCATGCTGTCTGGCCAGTGCAGCATCGGGGTTTCAACGAAGATCAGCTGCTTGCCGTTACCGATATCCAGTGCGTCACCGGTTTTCACGGTGTGGAAATTCCACTCTGGATGGTGGTGGTGGCCGTTAATGGAGTCGATAGCGTTGGTGGTGCAGTAAATCGGGGTGTTCGGAATGTAGGACATCAGCTCGGTCAGCGCACCGGCGTGGTCTTCTTCAGCGTGGTTGATGATGATGTAGTCGATGGTGTCCAGGTCGATTTCGCTACGCAGGTTCTGCGCGAACTCGCGGCTGAATTTGTGATCGACGGTATCGATCAGCACGTTTTTACCTTCACGGATGAGATAGCTGTTGTAGCTGCTGCCGCGCAGCGTTTTGTATTCAGTCCCGTGAAAATCACGCACTTCCCAGTCACGTTGGCCAACCCAATGAATGTTATTTTTAACCAGAATAGACATAGCAACCTCAATTTAATACGGTGTGTTCAAATAAGTTGGATTAGCTATATCAAGTTGCGTGCCAACTTTTTAGTTAGCTGAATTTAAACGGTTTATTATTTTTTCACTCTTAATGGTTAGTCATTATGACTATTTAAATGGCTGTCAATATGACACTATGTATTGTCAAAATGACAGTGGGGTAGGTTATGAGCTTTTCCGTAGACGTGCTGGCGAAGATCGCCATTGAACTGCAAACCGGTATTGGTCATCAGGATCGTTTTCAGCGGCTGATCTCCACGCTGCGCCACTTACTGGCGTGTGATGCCTCGGCGCTGCTGCGCTACGAAGGCCGGCAGTTTATTCCGCTGGCTATCGACGGCCTGGCGCAGGACGTACTGGGGCGGCGCTTTACTCTGGAAGGGCATCCGCGGCTGGAGACCATCGCTCGAGCGGGGGATGTGGTGCGCTTCCCGGCGGACAGCGATTTGCCCGATCCCTATGATGGTCTGATCCCCGGTCAGGAGAGCCTCAAGGTTCACGCCTGTATTGGGCTGCCGCTGTTTGCCGGACAAAACCTGATTGGTGCCTTAACGCTCGACGGCATGTCGCCGGATCAGTTTGATACCTTCAGCGACGAAGAGCTGCGGCTAATTGCCGCTCTGGCTTCAGGCGCGCTGAACAATGCGCTGCTGATTGAACAGTTGGAGAGCCAGAATATTCTCCCCGGCAGCCCGACGTCGTTTGAGCAGGTTGCCCACACGGAGAGGATTGGCCTTTCGCCGGGGATGGAGCAGCTCAAAAAAGAGATTGATATCGTGGCGGCCTCGGATTTGAATGTGCTGATTTTCGGTGAAACCGGCACAGGTAAAGAGCTGGTGGCAAAATCGATTCACGAAGCCTCGCCGCGTGCGGTCAACCCGCTGGTGTACCTCAACTGCGCCGCGCTGCCGGAAAGCGTGGCGGAAAGCGAGCTGTTTCGTCACGTCAAAGGCGCGTTTACCGGGGCGATAAGCAACCGTAGCGGCAAGTTTGAAATGGCGGACAACGGCACTTTGTTTCTGGATGAAATCGGCGAACTGTCGCTGTCGCTGCAGGCCAAGCTGCTGCGCGTGCTGCAGTATGGCGATATCCAGCGCGTGGGTGACGATCGCAGCTTACGGGTTGATGTGCGCGTGCTGGCAGCAACCAACCGCGATCTCCGCGAAGAGGTGTTGGCCGGGAACTTCCGCGCCGACCTGTTCCACCGCCTGAGCGTGTTCCCGCTGTCGGTGCCGCCGCTGCGGGAACGCGGTGAAGATGTTGTGCTGCTGGCGGGGTATTTTTGCGAGCAATGTCGGCTCAAAATGGGGCTGTCCCGCGTGGTGTTAAGCCCGGGGGCGAGAACACATCTGTTGAGCTATGGCTGGCCGGGCAACGTGCGCGAGCTGGAACACGCTATCTACCGAGCGGTGGTGCTGGCGAGGGCGGCGCGCTCAGGGGACGAGGTGGTGATCCACGCGCGACATTTTTCGCTGCATGATGAAACGGCACAGGTCGTGACCCAGGAGGCACCGGAAATCGCGCCTGAAAACCTGCGCGAAGCGACAGAAGAGTTTCAACGTCAGATGATCGCCCGCGCGCTGGAGCAGAATAACCGCAACTGGGCGGCCTGCGCGCGTGCCCTGGAAACCGACGTCGCCAACCTGCACCGGCTGGCGAAGCGTCTGGGGCTGAAGGGTTAAATAATCCCGGCCTGGTAGAAATCCTGCAGGTTGATAGCACCGCACAGTTTGCCGCTCTCATCCACCACCGGTGCGGCGGTGATTTTGCGTTTCATCAGCACTTCTTTGGCTTCGATGGCGCGGCTGTCGGCATTCAGCGTCAGCCCGCCTTGGGTCATCGCTTCACTCACCTGCGAGTCCAGCTTGCCGCCGCCGACCAGCCAGCGGCGCAGGTCACCATCGGTAAAGACGCCCTTAACAAACCCGCTGTTATCACAGACCGCGACCAGCCCCAGGCCGGTGCGGCTGAGTTCCAGCATCGCATCCATGACGCTGGTGTCGAGTTTGACCTGTGGAATGGCATCGTCGGTGCGCATCAGGTGATGTACTTTATTCAGCAGCCGTGCGCCAAGCGCCCCGGCAGGGTGTGAACGGGCGAAGTCCTCTTCATTAAAGCCGCGCGCCTGCATCACCGCCATCGCCAGAGCATCGCCCATCATCAGCGTGTTCACGGTGCTGGAGGTGGGAGCAAGATGCATCGGGCAGGCTTCGCGCTCAACGGAAATATCCAGTACGGCTTTGGCAGCCAGCGCTAGCGGCGAGCGGGATTTGCCGGTCATCGCTAACAGCGAAACCGTCTTCTCCTGCAGGCGTGGGATAATGAGATCCAGCTCTTTCGCTGTACCGGAGTAGGAGATAAACAGCATTACGTCGCGGCTTTCAATCATGCCCAGATCGCCGTGCAGCGCTTCAGCCGGATGCACGAAGAAGGCGGGAGTCCCGGTGCTGGCAAGCGTCGCGGCATCTTTTTGCCGATGTGACCCGATTTACCGATACCCGCCACGATCACTTTGCCTTCGCACTGGATAATGGTATTGGCGGCGCGAATAAAATCATCGCCCAGGCGTTCAGGCAGACGGCTGGCCTCTTGCAGCTCCAGCATCAGGGTCTGGCGACCTGCGTTTAACAGAAAATCACTCATCTCTCTCTCCGGTTACGATCACGTCGATTCCTTTCTCTTCCAGCGCCTGCTTGAACGCCGGGTCGATACCTGCGTCGGTAATCAGCTTATCGACGCTTTCCAGGCTACAGACAATGTTGGGGCTTTTGCGACCAAACTTCGAGGAGTCGGCCATCAAAATGACCTCCCGCGCCGCGTTGCACATGGCTTTACTCACGCTGAAGACCTCGTTGAAGGTGGTAACGCCCGCGTTCAGGTCGATGCCGTCAGTACCCATAAAGAGTTTATCAAAGCTGAAGTGGTCGAAGGCGTTCTCAGCCAGCTGGCCGTGAAACGACGCCGATTTTTTACGGAAAGTGCCGCCCGGCATCAGGATGGTCTGCTCGCTGTCAAACTCTGACAGCGCGTTGACGATGTGCAGGCTGTTGGTCATCACCGTGATGTTATTAAAGCGGCTGAGCATGGGGATCATTTGCAGAACGGTGCTACCGGCATCCAGAATAATGGAGTCGCCATCGTGGATAAACGCCACCGCGGCTTCGGCAATCAGCGCTTTCTGGTGGGTATTGATCAGCGTTTTGTGATCGATAGGCGGATCGGCCTCGTCTTTGTTGAGCACCACTCCGCCGTAGGTTCGAATGACTGCGCCAGAGTTTTCGAGCAATACCAGGTCTTTACGTATTGTCGTTCCGGTGGTGTCAAAGTAGTGGGCCAGGTCTTCTACCGAGCATTTTCCCTGCTTTTGCAGATGCTCAAGAATAGCCGCCTGCCGCTGACGTGGTTTCATAGGCGCTTCGTTCCTTACGTTGCGAAATGATAATTTCGCAAGCATATAACTTTCACAACGAAATTATCCATGTTTCAGATTAAGCGCTAATGATAGTGCATTCTGACAGAGTGGATCATGGGGAAAGATCACATCAGGCTGTAATTCCTGCAGCGTTAAGCCGTTAATTGCTTGAATTTTAACCGGGCGAGCGAAAACGGTTATACCGCGCATCATGAGCGAGTCGCACACCATGTCGTGTTCATCCAGCGCAACCGCCACGACCACGCGGGGTTTAAAGCGCCCACCTGAACGCCCGACGCCCACGCGTCCTTTCTGGCATAGCGCATCAAACGCGCGGTTAAACTGATGAATTTGCCAGCCGCCAAATGCCAGCTGGCAGATCCAGGCGATCGCGGCAACGGTGATTAATGTTGTAACCATAACAGCTCCTTTTTATTCCCCTCACCCCAATGGGGCGAGGGAGAAAAGACTCTACCGGACAGTCCCCTCTCCCCTTTGGGGAGAGGGGTAGGGTGAGGGCGGGGTATCCCTTTATCAGAACATCACCTGTCCGCCGGTCACGTTGATCGACTGCCCGGTGCAGTAAGACGCCTTCGGACTGGCGTAGAACAGCAGCATGTTCAGTACATCCTGATAGTCGCACCCGCGCTTCAGCGGCACCTTGTCGATGTAATACTGCTCCACCTCGTCGGCGTTAATGCCGAGCTTGGTGGCGTATTGCGGCAGCAGAGACTGGAACATCGGCGATTTCAGCAGGTTGCCGAGCATCAATGAATGGACGGTAATACCATATTCCGCCAGATCCAGCGCCAGGGACTGCGTCAGCCCCACGCCGCCAAATTTGGCCGCGCTGTAGCCAGAGTTGTGCTTGCTGCCGACTTTGCCCGATTTCGAGTTGATCTGAATGATGCGCCCCTGAATGCCGTCGCGGATCATCAGGCGGGAAAACTCACGCGCGCAGAGGAAATAGCCCACCAGGTTAACCTGCAGCGAGCGGTCAAAATCACCCAGCGCGAAGTCGCTGATAAACGCGGCTTTTGCAATACCCGCGCTATACACCAGCAGGTCGGCGCGGCCAAAAATCTCGTCTACGCCGCGCGCGAGAGCCATTACGCTCTGCTCGCTGGTGGCGTCGGCCCCAAACCCGTAGGCCATACCCTCACCAAACTCGGTGTTGAGGGTATCCGCCACGCGGGCGGCTTTTTCACTTTGAATATCCACGACCGCCACGCGGTAACCTTCAGCGGCAAGCCCACGACAGAGGAACTCTCCCAAGGTTTGTCCTCCACCAATGACAACGGCAACCTGACTCATATTTCTCTCCTTAAATTACGCAACAAATTTTAACGTGCAGCCTGGGGTAACAGCCTGCGGAACAGGGCCATCGACATGCACCGTACCGGGATATTCCGCCTGCGGCTGGCCATCAAAACGCAGGGTGATATGGCCCAGCTCGCGCAGATTTTGCTCGGCAACCTCTCCGACGGCAGTGACGGCATAATGCTTCTCACCCAGCTCCAGTCGGCTGCCCGCCTTCAGCTCGCCGTGCAGCTCACCGTGGCAGTGAATAAAGCAAAACTCTTCGATATCCGCAGGCGCGCCTTCACGAAAGGTAATCAGCATTTGGTCGCTGAGCGCATCGGCTGCGCTCTGGCCGATGCGGGTAATAGTGGTTTGGTAAATCACGGTCATCACGGGAACCTCTTATTGATAAATAAAGCCAGAGACAAACCAGGCAATCAGCACCGTCGGCGCGCCCGTCAGGAAGCGGCTCACCAGCACCGACGGCACGCCAACGCGCACGGTGTCCTGACGCGCTTCGGCAAGGGATAACCCGACGGGAATAAAGTCGCACGCGGCCTGGGCGTTAATGGCAAACAGGGCGGGCAGGGCCAGATGCGGGGGAATATTGCCCAGCCCAATTTGCACGCCAATCAGCACACCGATTACCTGCGCAATCACCGCGCCCGGGCCGAGGAAAGGCGACAGCAGCGGGAAGGAGCAGATCAGTGCCAGCGTGACCAGACCGAGCGGATGGCTGGCAAGCGGGGCGAGGCCGTGGGCAATCCAGTCACCCAGGCCGGAAGCCATGATGATGCCGATCAGCGCCGAGACGAACGCCATAAACGGCAGAATGGTTTTCAGTACGGTGTCGATAGTGTCGCGCCCGGACTGGAACAGCACTGCCACCGCGGACCCCATGCCCATGCCGACTCTTGCCAGCAGGCCATCGCTCTGTTCGGTGATTTTTTTGCTGGTGTCGTAATCGCGCGGTGCCGCTTTTTGCGGCGCGGGAGTACCGCTCACCAGCGTGATGTTGTCCTCTTTCACGCCGGAAACATAAATGTCTTCAACGATGTGCTGCGCTAGTGGGCCAGATTTGCCCGTGGAGTGAATGTTCACCGTTGGGATACGGCGCTTTGGATAGATGCCGCAGCGCAGCGTGCCGCCGCAGTCGATCACCGCCACGCCGATTTCTCCTTCAGGCGGCTCGCCCTCTTTAAACCCGTCACCCGCTTCCCAGCCGGTTAACTCACGCAGCCTGTCGACAATCGCCGGGCGCGTACCTGCCGTAATGTAGACAATCTTTTTGCCTTCGGTGGCCTCGAGTTCCAGCGGGCCGCCCCAGCCGCCGGTTCCTTTTTCAATACGAATACGGCTCATGCGGTGGCTCCTGAAAGATGAACTTTTTGTTCAAGCTGAATGCCCATTTTTTTTTCAAAAATGGCGGTGGTGAGATCGGTAACCCAGCCGCGGAAGAAGTTGGTGACCAGGCCGACCAGCAGGTAGCTCACCGCCAGCGGGCCAAGTGGCAGGCCCAGCGTGGTCAGGCCGCTGGCAATGCCGAGATAGACAAACAGCTCCCCGGGGTTGATGTGCGGAAACAGGCCGTTCATTGAGTGGCAGCTGTAGGAGGCTGCGGCGCAATAACTCGGCTTGTACTTTTCTGGCATAAAACGCCCGAGGCTTAAGGTCATCGGGTTGCAGAAAACAAACGTGCCGATGCAGGGTAAAACCAGGTATCGCGAAATTGGGTTCCCGGCGCAGCGCTGGGCAAAGCGTTCAATACGCTGCTGGCCGATAAAGTTGATCAGCGCGTTCATGATCACCAGCAGGCTGATCAGCAGCGGCAGGATCCCGGTCACCATGCCGGTGAACACCTCTCCGCCTTTCTGAAATAGCCCGATGAACCACTCGGCGCCGTGGGTGATGGTTTCTATCATTCTTCTCTCCTTAAGGATTTTTGTTTTTGTATAACTGCGACTAATAATAATCATTTTGAAAGGTTTTAAAGTGTTATTAAGATCTCACAATGAAAGAAAAATGTATTATTTTGAAAGTTAATTGATGGGGAAAGAGGGTTTTGGTTGAAAAAAGTGCAGATTTGCGTTGGGGAGCGTAAAGATTTGGCAGGGGAGGTGAGTACCGCTTCCTTGAGGTGGCAGGGATGCTTTACCATACTGGGTTCTTATCGAACTCGTTAAATGGATGTCCCATGTTCAAGCGTCGTTATGCAGCGCTGTTGCCTGCGCTTATTCTGCTATCCGCCTGTAGTAGCAAACCAAAGACTGAAGCCGCTCAGCAAACGGCAGGCGCGCCTTCCGGAGGATTCCTGCTGGAGCCGCAGCATAATATGATGCAGATGGGGGGCGACTTCGCGAATAACCCGGCCGCCGAGCAGTTCATCGATAAAATGGTGAGTAAACACGGTTTTGATCGTCAGCAACTGCATGAGATTTTGTCTCAGGCAAAACGCCTGGACTACGTTCTGCGGCTGATGGACAGGCAGGCACCGACGGCACAAGTGCCGACCGGGCCAAACGGCGCGTGGCTGCGCTATCGCAAACAGTTCATTACCCCGGACAACGTGCAAAACGGCGTGGCGTTCTGGAACCAGTATGAAGATGCGCTTAACCGCGCGTGGCAGGTCTACGGCGTGCCGCCGGAAATTATCGTCGGGATCATCGGCGTGGAAACCCGCTGTGGCCGCGTGATGGGTAAAACCCGAATCCTGGATGCGCTGGCAACGCTCTCCTTTAACTACCCGCGCCGCGCCGAGTATTTCTCTTCTGAACTGGAAACCTTCCTGCTGATGGCGCGCAACGAACAGGACGATCCGCTGGATCTGAAAGGGTCGTTTGCCGGCGCGATGGGCTATGGCCAGTTCATGCCGTCGTCCTATAAGCAGTATGCGGTCGACTTTAACGGCGATGGTCACATTAATTTGTGGGATCCCGTCGATGCCATTGGCAGCGTCGCCAACTACTTCAAAGAACACGGCTGGGTGCCAGGCGGACAGGTTGCGGTGCAGGCGAATGGTCAGGCCTTTGGTCTGGAAAACGGCTTCAAAACCCAGTACAGCGTTGCACAGCTGATGGCGGCAGGCTTAACGCCGACGCAGCCGTTAGGTAATGTTGATAAGGTGAGCCTCTTACGTTTGGATGTAGGGACGGGCTACCAGTACTGGTTTGGTCTGCCGAACTTCTACACTATCACCCGCTATAACCACAGCACCCACTATGCCATGGCGGTGTGGCAGCTGGGGCTGGCGGTTGCCCAGGCGCGCGTGCCTGCGGCGTCACCGTTTAGCCAGTAACCGCTTTTTTCGCCCTCTCCCTGTGGGGGAGGGCGTCACCGCACACCTTATTTCCTGCAGAAACATTTCGCCACACTCCCTTTTGACGTATTCCATTTACATCATCGCCACCTTTTATTATTGTTATGTTATAACATTTATTTCGGTGTCAACATGTCTACGTCTCTTTTCTCTCTGTCTGCATCGGTGCGGCTTTCACTGGTGCTGGTGCTGATCGTCTTTATCGGGCTGGCCGTGCGCTGGGCGGTGGCTTTGCCATGATTGTGATGAATGACCTGATCGCGTGGTACGACCGTCATCCCGTTACGCGCCCGCTGTCGGGCGTTATTGAGCGCGGAAGCATGACCGCGATTGTCGGTGCTAACGGATGCGGGAAATCCACGCTTTTGAAAACGCTTGCTGGATTTATTCCGCCGGTAAGCGGGTCTTTTCGCTGGCAGGGAAAACGCCCGGTGATTGGCTGGCTTGCGCAGCGTCACGCGCTGGAAGCGCAATTCCCGCTGACCGTGCAGGACGTGGTCAGCATGGGCTGCTGGCCGGGAATTTCGCTGTTCGCGGGTTTTCGCCGCGAGACGCGGTTGCGCATTGCCGGTGCTCTTGAGCGTGTAGGGCTGGAAGCCATGGCGTTATCGACCATTGATGAACTCTCCGGCGGTCAATTCCAGCGCATGCTGTTTGCCCGCGTCTTAGTACAACAAGCGCCTCTGGTGATGCTCGATGAACCCTTTACCGGCGTCGACGAGGCCACCTGCACTGTATTGATGGAACTGATGCTGGAGATGTACCTGCAAGGACAAACGCTGCTGGCGGTTTTACACGACAGCGAACGCGTATCGCGTCATTTCCCTCAAACCCTGCGGCTGGACGTCGACATTCCGCACTGGAAAACTGAACGGGTGAGGGTGGCATGATCTGGCATCTCTTTTTTCAGCCGTTTATCGAGTACGGCTTTATGCGCCGCGCGCTGGTGGTTTGCCTTGCGCTTTCCGTCAGTACCACGGCGCTAGGTGTGTTCCTGTTGCTGCGCCGGATGAGCCTGATGGGCGACGCGCTCTCACACGCCATTTTACCCGGCGTCGCCGTGGGGTACTTGCTTAGCGGCATGTCGCTGCTGGCAATGAGCATTGGCGGCTTTATCGCCGGGATCGCCGTGGCGCTGGTGGCGGGTTTAGTCAGCCGCCGCACGCCGCTCAAAGAAGATGCCAGCTTCGCCGGATTTTACCTCGGGTCACTGGCATTAGGCGTCACCCTGGTTTCGCTGCGCGGTTCGAATGTTGACCTGCTTCACCTGCTGTTTGGCTCTATCCTCGCGGTGGACAGCGACGCCGCACTGTTTGTCGTGGGCGTTTGCATCTTTACGTTAATCACGCTGGCCATTTTCTATCGCGGGTTGGTGACTGAGGCGTTTGATAACGCCTGGCTGCAGGTGAATGCGCGCGGGTTGCCCGGCATGCTGCACGGCCTGTTTCTGGCGTTGCTGGTGCTAAACCTGGTGGCGGGTTTTCAAGTGCTCGGCACGCTGATGGCCGTCGGGCTAATGATGCTTCCTGCGGTCGCAGCGCGCTGCTGGGTGCGTACCCTGCCCGGGTTGTTATTGATGGCGGGTATCAGCGGTATTTTTTGCGCGTGGCTGGGGCTGGGGCTTTCCTGGGCGGTGAGTTTGCCTGCCGGGCCGTCCATCGTACTGACCGCCAGCGCACTGTTCGTTATTTCTATTTTATTTGGCACGCGCAGCAGGCTGGCTAGCAGCCTGAGGGCGCTTTTTTAAAGCAAGGGGAAACGATGAAACATGCAGGACCGGTAGTGGCGCTGGCGTTCGGAATGATGTCGCAGGGCGTGATGGCAAAAACGATTAACGTCGTGACCAGCTTTTCCATTCTGGGGGATATCACGCAGGAGGTGGGGGGTGAGCACGTGAAGGTGACAACCCTGGTGGGGCCGGACGGCGATCCGCACACCTTTGAACCCTCACCGAAAGACAGTGCGGCGTTAAGCAAAGCCGATGTGGTAGTGGTAAATGGGCTGGGGCTGGAGGGGTGGCTCGACCGCCTGGTGAAAGCGTCCGGGTTTAAAGGCCAGCTGGTGGTGGCCTCGAAGGGAGTAAAAACGCACACTCTGGAAGAGGACGGCAAAACCGTTACTGACCCACACGCATGGAACAGTGCCGCAAACGGCGCATTGTACGCACAAAATATCCTGGACGGGCTGGTGAAAGCCGATCCCCAGGATAAAGCCGCGCTTGATGCGTCCGGTAAACCTTACATCGCCCAGCTCAACCAGCTGGATAGCTGGGCCAAAACGCGTTTCAGCGAGATCCCTCAGGCTAAGCGTAAAGTGTTGACCAGCCATGATGCCTTCGGTTATTTCAGCCGTGCTTACGGCGTGACCTTCATGGCGCCACAGGGGCTGTCGTCAGAAAGTGAAGCCAGTGCAGCACAGGTGGCCGGGATCATTAATCAGATTAAAGCTGACGGCGTGAAGACCTGGTTTATGGAAAACCAGTTGGATCCGCGTCTGGTGAAACAGATTGCAAGCGCCACGGGCGCGCAGCCGGGCGGTGAACTTTATCCGGAGGCGCTGTCAGCAAAAGGCGGCGTGGCGGACACCTACGTCAACGCCTTTCACCACAATGTGGATACGATCGCGAACAGCATGAAGTAATGCCCATATGAGCCGGTGCGCCCGCATCGGCTTTTTTCTGAAGCCCCCTCGTAAAACCTGAAGCGCATCCCCATTTCTGACGAGAAAGTGCTATCTTGTGCTGCACGTTTTTCAAAGGCCTGGAGCGAGAATGACTGACCATGAATTGATGCAGCTAAGTGAAGTGGTAGGGCTGGCGCTTAAGCAGCGCGGCGCGACCATCACCACCGCTGAGTCCTGTACTGGCGGCTGGGTTGCCAAAGCGATAACGGATATTGCAGGCAGTTCCGCCTGGTTTGAGCGTAGCTTTGTGACTTACAGTAACGAAGCTAAAGCCCAGATGATTGGCGTACGTGAAGCCACGCTTGAGCAGCATGGCGCGGTCAGCGAACCGGTCGTCATTGAGATGGCGATTGGCGCATTGAAAGAAGCGCGTGCGGATTACGCCATTTCAATTAGCGGCATCGCCGGGCCGGACGGCGGCAGCGACGTGAAGCCTGTTGGCACCGTCTGGTTTGGTTTTGCCACCTCGAAAGGTGAAGGGATCACCCGTCGTGAATGCTTTAGCGGTGATCGCGAAAGCGTGCGTCGTCAGGCGACCGTTTATGCGTTAAAAACGCTCTGGCAACAATTTCTACAAAACACTTGATACTGTATGACCATACAGTATAATTGCACCAACAGAACAGAATTCACCCCCAGTAAATGCGTAAACGCATTTACTGCATGACAGGAGTAATAATGGCTATCGACGAAAACAAACAGAAAGCGTTGGCGGCAGCACTGGGCCAGATCGAAAAGCAATTCGGTAAAGGCTCCATCATGCGCCTGGGTGAAGACCGTTCCA
>Ga0105251_10000825_pt1 | contig 27717 bp, 27 predicted proteins | sample KBSS64metaG_FD_80424 | JGI IMG/M metagenome (GOLD analysis project Ga0105251, IMG submission 80424) | Switchgrass rhizosphere microbial communities from Kellogg Biological Station, Michigan, USA - KBS S6-4 metaG | ecosystem: Host-associated > Plants > Roots > Rhizosphere > Soil | place...
CTGGCACGTAATCCGCAAACTGCATATCCGGGCACGACGCGTACCGATCTGCCGGTAGAAACGGCTCAGGCAGGTACGTTGCGCCAGGTGGATAACATGATGGAGCAGTTAACCGACAAAACGGCCACATGGGCACGAGGTGCGGTATCTGTACGCGGTCGTGATGGCGAAAGTGGCCTGAGCAAACTCACCGAGATAAAGGCACCGCTACAGTGGTCAACGGTGCCATTTGGCGATTCGCGTTTAGATCTTAACGTTACGCCAATTAGTCTGAATGCCGGTAGTTCGTCAGATGAATCCAGCCGTCGTTTTGGTACGGGAGCATTAATTCAGGGCCAGGTGGCTGAGGAGTTGTATAACGCTTCAACCACCACGCCGCCTGAGCTGCCCAATATCGACAAGATCAAAGTGCCTTCACAAGGCTCGCAAAGCACTGCGGGCGTAGAAGTCGCCATGGCGTTAACGGGTGAGCAGTACAAACTTGATGTCGGCTCAACACCGTTAGGTCAGGATTTGAACACTGTTGTTGGTGGCGTGCAGTGGTCACCACAACTGACTGACTACCTGAAATTGATTTTGACCGGCGAGCGTCGTGCGGTAGTCGACAGCCTGCTCTCTTATGTCGGTGTGGAAGATAAATACAGCGGCAAAAAATGGGGCCAGGTCACCAAGAACGGCGGTAGCGCGCAGTTGAGCTACGACGATGGTGATGCCGGTTTCTACGCAGGTGTGGGGCTGTATAACTACATCGGTGAAAACGTACCGAGTAATGACAACTTCACCGGAAATGCGGGTGTTTATATTCGTCCATATCGTGCTGATGACCGCGAGCTGAAAACCGGTATCAGTATGACTTACATGGACTTCTCGAAAAACCTCAGCTACTTCAGTTATGGGCAAGGCGGCTACTTTAGCCCGCAGGACTATATCAGCGTCTCCTTCCCGGTGGATTACACCCAGAAGTTTGATAACTGGAATATGTCTGTTGGCGCGTCGCTGGGTTATCAGTCTTACAGCCAGGACGAAAGCCCGTATTTCCCGACTGACGCAGCCATGCAATCACAACTGGAAGATTACGTCTCCAGAGGTTTTGCCAAAGAGGCGTGGTACAGCGGTAGTAGCGAAAGCGGTATGGGTTATAACTTGCGTGCCGCAGCCGACTACAAAGTTAATAAAGATATGACGATTGGTGGTCAGGTCGGCTATGACACCTTTGGTGATTACAACGAAAGTACCGCGCAACTCTACTTCCGTTACCTGCTGGGGAATAATTAATCATGAATGACGCGCAGCTTTTGCACTATTTTCAAAATCAGCAGACGCAACCGGGTTGGTTTTCTCTGCTTCACATCATGATAGACAGCATGGTGGCGAATGCGGGGGAAGCTGAGAGTCGCCCATTTCTGATACAAATGGGTGATACGCTTGCTGGACGTCACCCGTTAGCATTAGCGCGAACTGTGGGTGAGCTCGAAACGCAGATAAATGTTCAGCTCGCTCGTTTCAACTGGGGCTATATTGATATCGAAGCCAGCGAAACGGCGATGTTGATTCGCCATATGGCTTTACCTGTTCCTGCGGATGAAGCGCAACAGGCTTCCTGGAATAGCGCGTTTAGCGCGGTTCTGGAAGGAGTATACGCCCGCTGGTTACGCGATCAGGGCGGAAAACCGCATGTGTCGCTGTGGCGTGAATCTTCACCGTCGGCAACAGTGGTACACTTTCGATATCAAAACAGTCGATGAGGTGCTTCGATGTGGCAGCGATGCAAGACGCTGATAGTGGCAGTGTTTGCCTTGATCTTTAGTCAGCAAGCGCTGGCTGATAATGCATGGGATAGCTATAAATCACGGTTTTTAATGCCTGATGGTCGCATCGTCGACACCGGCAATAAAAACGTTAGCCACACCGAAGGTCAGGGCTTTGCCATGATGATGGCGGTGGTCAACGATGATCAAACCAGTTTCGATAAAATGTGGAACTGGACGCGAAAAACCCTGAGAAATCCCGAAAATGGTCTGTTCTACTGGAGATATAACCCGGTCGAAGCGCAACCAATCACCGATAAAAATAATGCCACCGATGGCGATACTTTTATCGCATGGGCGTTGCTTAAGGCGGGGACAAAGTGGAAAAACCAGGATTATCTCAACGAATCAGATGCGATTGCCAAGGCACTGGTTGCACATAACGTGGTCCGTTTTGCGGGTTACCAGGTGATGCTGCCCGGAGCCAAAGGTTTTAATCTCAATAGTTATGTGAACCTTAACCCTTCCTATTTTATTCTTCCGGCCTGGCAGGATTTTGCTAACCGCAGCCATTTAATGGTGTGGAAGGATTTGATTAGCGACGGGCAGAAGTTGTTGGGGAAAATGCACTTTGGTGATCCACAACTCCCTTCTGACTGGGTTTCACTCTATTCTGATGGCCGTACTGTTCCGGCAAAAGAGTGGCCTGCACGCTTTAGCTATGATGCGATTCGTGTTCCACTTTACGTATCATGGTTTAACCATAGCAGCCCGGAGCTTCAGGTTTACAAAAACTGGTGGGGACGCTTTGCGCGCGACAAAACTCCTGCCTGGGTGAATGTGTCAACCGGCGATCCCGCACCATATATGATGAACGGTGGATTGTTGGCGGTGCGCGATTTAGTGCTGCAGTCGGCAAGTGTTGAGCAGCCGCAAATTATGGCTCAGGATGATTATTATTCCGCGAGTTTGAAGATGCTGGTGTCACTGTCGGTGAGGTGATTTTCGTTAGTGCGCAGCACCCTCATCCAAACCCTCTCCATCAGGAGAGGGAACATCCTGAAGATTTCCCTGATAAGCCAGCCTCAACACCTAAACATCACTACAATGCAGTATACTCAGCCTGCTTAAGAATATGCCCTATACGGCACGGTAATTGCGGAGAGTAAGTTTGCGAGTCAGTCGTTCATTAACGATTAAACAAATGGCTATGGTGTCAGCCGTTTCCATATTGTTTATTTTCATTTTTATCGTGGTACAGCTTTTCCACTTTGTGCAGCAAAGCCGCTACGACACTGCAAGCCAGATGGAGAAAATCGCCCATTCGGTGCGTATTCCGCTGTCTGCAGCAATCCTTAAAGCAGATATTCCCCAGGCTGAATTCATCCTTAATCAAATACAACCCTCCGGGATTATCAGCCGGGCAGATGTTGTTTTACCGAATCAGTTCCAGGCGTTACGCCAGAGCTTTGCACCTGAACGCCCGATTCCAATGTGGATTGCTCGCCTGTTTGAGCTCCCGGTGCAAATTTCGTTACCGCTGTATTCACTGGAGCGCCCGGCAAACCCGCAGCCGTTGGCTTATCTGGTGTTGCAGGCGGATTCCTGGCGGATGTACAAATTCATCATCAGTACGATTTCTACGTTGCTGACCACCTATTTGCTACTGGCGCTGATTCTCTCAGTTGCCATCAGTTGGTCGATTAACCGTTTAATTGTGCACCCGATCCGCAAAATCGCTCGTGAGCTCGACAGCTTGAGTCCGCAAGATGCGGCGAGTCATCAGCTCAAACTGCCGCATCTTCATCATGATGATGAGATTGGTATGCTGGTGCGCAGCTATAACCGCAATCAACAAATGTCGCTACGCTTGCATGAAGAAATGAGCGCTGTGAGCACCCGAAACACGCTCACAGATCTGCCAAATAAAGCCCTGTTCCTGGCGTTGCTTGAACAACTCACGGCGAGTGGGAAGAACAGCACACTGATCGTCATTGCCAGTGAAACCTTGCAGGATGCAGCCGGTGTGTTAAATGAAGAGCAGCGCGAAATGCTGTTGCTGACGTTGGTCGAAAAAATTAAAAGCGTTCTCTCGCCGAATATGGTTCTGGCACAGCTTAGCGGCAATGACTTCGGCATTATTGCGCATGGTGTTCAGGACGCCTGGCAGGCGATGGCACTGGCGAAGCAAATCCTCACTGTGCTCAACGAAAAATTACCGATTCAATCGATCTCCCTTAAGCCTACGGCCAGCATTGGTATTGCGATGTATCACGGCGGTTTGGCAGCAGAACAATTGTATCGTCGCGCGGTATCGGCGGCATTTTCCGCCCGTCGCCATGGCAAAAATCAGATTCAATTCTTTGACCCTGAACAGATGGAACTGGCTCAACGCCATCTGACTCAGGAGCACGATTTATTGAACGCTTTAGAGAACCAGCAATTCGCGATTTGGCTGCAACCGCAGGTCAACATGCTTACCCGCGAAGTTGTGAGCGCAGAGGTTTTGCTGCGTATGCAACAGCCCGATGGGAGCTGGGCATTACCTGACGATTTGATTGCGCGTATTGAAGATTGTGGCCTGATGTTCACCATCGGCAACTGGGTACTTGAAGAAGCTTGCCGCGTGCTGGCGGGTTGGCAGAGCCAGGGCATCACGATGTCGTTGTGTGTGAATGTCTCTGCACATCAGTTGCTGCACGAAGAAATGGGCTCGTCGCTGTTAGAGTTGTTGACCCGTTACCGCATTCAGCCGGGCATGTTGATTCTGGAAGTGACGGAAAGTCATCATATCGACGATCCTAAAAAAGCGATCGGCATTTTGCGGCCTCTGCGTAAAGCCGGAGTGCGCATCGCACTGGATGACTTTGGAATGGGCTATGCCAGCCTGCGCCATTTGCACCATTTGAAAGCGCTGCCGGTAGATGTCCTGAAACTCGACAAGAGCTTTATCGATGGCTTGCCGGAAGACAGTGCGATGGCTGGCGTGATTATCGGTATGGCGAAAACCCTGGGGTTGAAATTGGTAGCTGAGGGTATTGAGAACCAGGCTCAGTGTGACTGGCTATTAAACGAAGGCGTGACTCTTGCACAGGGGTACCTGTTCTCCAGAGCCATGACACTTAAAGAGTTTGATGCGCAGTATCTATCTACCGCTCAGTAGTAAATTATTTGTTGTAAATGTTACTTGGCTGGCGCGAGTCAGTTCAATTATTTAACAATTATGTTTACAAATTAGCGCTATATCACTTCTGGGTGTTTTTGAGGGTGTTATTTTTGGTGCCGCAAACCGAAAGGTTTTGTGGAATCTCTACCTCTCAAGGACACCCTATGAAACTTTCTCTCTTCAAAAGCCTCTACTTCCAGGTTCTTACGGCGATAGCTGTCGGCATCTTGCTGGGACATTTCTACCCGGAAATAGGCGCACAGATGAAACCGCTCGGCGATGCGTTCGTTAAACTGATTAAAATGATTATCGCGCCGGTTATTTTTTGTACGGTAGTGACCGGCATCGCTGGCATGGAAAGCATGAAAGCCGTGGGCCGTACCGGTGCTGTGGCACTACTCTATTTCGAAGTGGTCAGTACCATTGCGCTGATCATCGGCCTGATTGTCGTCAACGTCCTGCAGCCCGGGGCGGGTATGAACGTTGACCCGGCAACGCTTGATGCGAAAGCAGTGGCGATTTATGCCGAGCAGGCGCAACAGCAGGGCGTGACCGCGTTCTTGCTGGATGTGATTCCGGGTAGCGTTATCGGTGCTTTTGCCAGTGGCAATATCCTGCAAGTGCTGCTGTTTGCAGTGTTGTTTGGTTTTGCACTGCATCGCCTGGGCCACAAAGGGCAGTTGATTTTCAACGTCATCGAAAGTTTCTCGCAGGTCATTTTCGGCATCATCAATATGATCATGCGCCTTGCGCCAATCGGTGCTTTCGGGGCCATGGCATTCACCATCGGTAAATATGGCGTGGGCTCGCTGGTGCAGCTCGGCCAATTGATTATCTGCTTCTACATCACCTGTATTCTGTTTGTCGTGCTGGTGCTGGGTTCTATCGCAAAGGTGACGGGGTTCAGCATCTTCAAATTCATTCGCTATATCAAAGAAGAGCTGCTGATTGTGCTGGGCACAGCTTCATCTGAATCTGCGCTGCCAAGAATGCTCGATAAAATGGAAAAACTCGGCTGCCGCAAATCGGTTGTAGGGCTTGTGATTCCAACCGGTTACTCGTTTAACCTAGATGGTACCTCCATTTATCTGACGATGGCGGCGGTGTTTATCGCCCAGGCAACTAACAGTCATATGGATATTTTCCATCAAATCACGCTGCTGGTGGTGTTGCTGCTCTCTTCTAAAGGGGCTGCTGGTGTGACCGGGAGTGGCTTCATTGTGTTGGCTGCGACCATTTCCGCTGTCGGGCATCTGCCGGTAGCAGGGCTTGCGCTGATTCTGGGTATTGACCGCTTTATGTCGGAAGCCCGTGCGCTGACAAACCTGGTCGGTAACGGTGTTGCGACGGTCGTAGTGGCGAAGTGGGTGAAGCAACTGGATGAGAAACAGTTGAAAGAAACTCTTGATAATCCACAATCTGCAAAAAAAGTGAGCGAAGTCTCGTCTTAACCCCCTCAATTGCCCACAGCGACTTGCCCTCGCTGTGGGCTGCTGCGCATAATTGACGCCTGAGCCATTTTCTTTGGCGTTTTTTTCAATTTTAAAGTGACGTTTTCGTGAAGATGCGGTCAAACGGAGTGGTGAAATGCCACTTATGGTGGCTTTATTGCGTAATGCTATGTCGCCATTACACTTTTTAATCAGGATTGTTTTTCAGGGGTTCACATGCAGGGCACCAAAATTCGACTCTTAGCTGGCGGATTGCTGTTGGTCGCCGCCGGCAGTAATGTGCAGGCAGAAGCACTACAGCCCGACCCAGCCTGGCAGCAAGGGACGCTTGCCAACGGTTTTCAATGGCAAGTCCTGGCCACACCTCAGCGTCCTAGCGATCGTATTGAAATTCGTCTGTTGGTTAATACTGGTTCATTGACTGAAACCACCCAACAGAGCGGCTATAGCCACTTTTTACCTCGTCTGGCGCTGACACAAAGCGGCAGCTTGCAGCCGCTACAGGCTCGTTCTCTATGGCAGCAAAGTGTGGACCCAACGCGTCCGCTGCCCCCGGTTATCGTCTCTTATGACTTCACGCTGTTTAATCTCAGCCTGCCAAATAACCGCAATGATTTACTCAAAGAAGCCTTAACCTATCTTTCAGACAGCAGTGGCAAAATGGCAATTACCCCTGAAACGGTGAATGTCGCGCTGCAAACTCAAGATATGGTTGCTACCTGGCCGATGAACACCAAAGACAACTGGTGGCGCTATCGCTTGCAAGGTTCCTTGCTGTTGGGACATGACCCGGCAGAAGATCTCAAGCAGCCGGTGGATAACGAACAGCTGAAGGCGTTCTACCAGAAATGGTATACCCCGGATGCAATGACGCTGATTGTGGTGGGTAATGTCGATAGCCGCAGCGTTGCCGATCAAATCAACAAAACCTTTGGCACCCTTACCGGCAAGCGCGAAACACCAGCACCGGTTGCTACCCTTTCTCCGCTTAAAGGCACCCCAGTAAGTCTGATGACCGATAGCGTGCGTCAGGACAGGCTCTCACTGATGTGGGACAACGCCTGGCAGCCGATCCGTGAATCTTCCATGCTGTTGCGTTACTGGCGTGCTGATCTGGCTCGCGAGGCTTTGTTCTGGCATGTGCAGCAAAACCTCAGCAAGCAGAACCAGACAGACCTCAACCTGAGCTTCGATTGCCGTGTGCTGTACCAGCGTGCGCAATGTGGCATTAACCTTGATTCACCTAACGATAAACTGAATGCTAATTTGGCGACCGTGGGCAAAGAGTTGCTTAAGGTGCGGGATAAAGGGCTTTCGCAGGAAGAGTTTGATGTGTTAATTGCGCAGAAAAAAGCGGAGCTTGCCAAGTTGTTTGCCACTTATGCGCGAACTGATACCGACGTGCTGATTAGCCAGCGCATGCGTTCACTGCAAAACCAGGTGGTTGATATCGCACCGGAACAGTATCAGAAACTGCGTCAGGATTTCCTGAACAGTCTGACGCTGAACATGCTGAACCAGGATTTGCGTCAGCAGTTGTCGCAAGAGATGGCCTTAGTGCTGCTGCAACCGAAAGGTGAGCCTGAGTTCAATATGAAGGATTTGCAAGCCACGTGGGATAAAGTGATGGTTCCTTCGAAGGCGCTTCCTATAACGGATGAACCTAAGCAGGATGTCTCGGATATTCCGCCAGCGCAGTAACATTTTACCTCACCCTAACCCTCTCCCACAGGAGAGGGAATTGATCGGTTTTCTCCCTCTCCCTGAGGGAGAGGGCCGGGGTGAGGGGTATTATTACATCGGCATCGCTTCTTTAGGAATGATCGCGCCGCGATACTGAATCACGGTGCTCGCGGTCAAATGTCCGCGTTTTGCCGCTTCTTCTGCACTGCCACCGGTCAAACGTACTGCCAGATAGCCCGCGCTGAAAGAGTCACCAGCCGCCGTAGTGTCGATAACTTTTTCTTTCGGTAATTTAACCGCTGGCACTTCTAATGTTGACTCACCCTGAATCGCTACCAGGCAAGAATCAGCGCCACGTTTGATAACCACTTCACGCACACCAGCTGCCTGAGTACGGTGAATCACTTCTTCAACTGGCTTCTCGCCCCACAACAAATCTTCGTCATCCAGCGTCAGGAACGCGATATCGGTGCAGGTCAGCATTTGCTGATAGACCTGTTGTGTCTCTTCACGGCTTGCCCACAGGCGCGGACGGTAGTTGTTATCGAAGATAACCTTGCAACCGTTAGCACGGCACTGAGTCAGCAGAGCCATCAGCTTTTCACGGCTAGCGGCGTTGAGGATAGCCAGACTGATACCGCTCAGATACAGATAATCGAACTGAGCCAGTTCAGCACAGATAGCCTGAGCTTGATCACTCTCCAGCCAGAAACGGGCTGCGGCTTCGTTGCGCCAGTAATAGAACGTGCGCTCACCGGTAGAGTCCGTCTCGATGTAATACAGGCCCGGCAAACGGTGCTCCAGGCGCTGTGTCAGTTCGGTGTGAACATTTTCTTGCTGCCATGCGTCGAGCATTTGCTGGCTAAAGTTATCTTCACCAAGAGCTGTAACGTAATGGACTTCAAGATCGGCTGCGTCAACCTGACGTGCGATATAAACGGAAGTGTTTAGGGTATCGCCACCAAAGCCGCGGCTAACTTCCGCACCTTTTTGCGACAGTTCAATCATACATTCACCGATAACGGCGATTTTGCGCGTTGGCATAGCAGTAAACCTGAATTAATGAAATTGGCACTAGTTTGCTGGTCGGCTAAAAACGAGTCAAACAATTTAAAACGATGTTTCGGAAAACTTTGAGCTAAGGCAGTTTATTGCCGATGTTAGATAACTCGCATTGATTGAGGTTGTACTGAAAGCGAACATAAAGTTCTCATGCGCCACGCCGATAACTTCTCGATGAGCCATCTGAGTTATCAAGGTAAACAGGACGTACATGATGAAGTTTAAGCAGATCACTCACCGGCTTAATACGCTTGAAGCGAGTGTCGAAAGTTTGCAGGAGCGGCGGTTCTGGTTGCAGTGCCAGCGGCAGTACACCTTCCAGCCGATTTATAAAATCGACGGTAACTTAATGGCAATAGAGTTGCTAACGGTGGTGACACACCCGGATGAACCGGGAATTCGTATTCCACCGGATCGTTACTTCACATCTGTCTCTTACCGTACGCGACTGATGGTTATCGAAGAGCAACTTAGCCTGCTGGCTGAATGGGAATCCGTCTTCCTCGGCTATAAAATTTTAGCCTCGGTCAATGTCGATGGCCCGACATTGATGGCGATGAAACAGCACCAGCCGATTCTTGCGCTTATCAACAAAATGCCGTGGGTACGCTTTGAACTGGTTGAACACATCACGCAGCCACAGGCTATTACGCTTGCTGGGATGCAGGAATTTGGCCCGTTGTGGCTTGATGATTTCGGCACAGGTGTTGCGAACTTCTCCGCATTAAGTGAGATGCGCTACGACTATATTAAAGTCGCGCGTGACTTGTTTATCATGCTGCGCACCACCGATGAAGGTCGCAATTTATTCACCATGCTACTGCAATTGATGAACCGCTACTGCAAGGGTGTCATTGTTGAAGGTGTTGAAACGGAAGATGAATGGCGTGATGTCCAAAGCTCTCCTGCCTATGCCGCGCAAGGTTATTTTCTCTCACGGCCCATTCCATTTGAACAGTTGGAGAATGTGCTGATTCGCCTCTCCTGATGCCGTTTTGGCCCCACTAAACTATCTTTAGTGAAAGTGAGCCACATCAGGAAAGGGTGAAAGGCATGACAAAAACTGGAAAAGTAGTAAGTGGAGTCGTCGGGGTTTTATTGTTGTTGGTTGTGGTGGCAATCATTGTGATTGCGACGTTTGACTGGAATCGGCTCAAACCGACCATCAACCAAAAAGTCTCGACAGAACTGAACCGGCCATTCGCTATTCGTGGCGATTTAGGTGTGGTTTGGGAGCGCAACAAAGAAGAGACGGGCTGGCGCAGTTGGGTGCCCTGGCCGCATGTTCATGCCGAAGATATTATTCTTGGTAACCCGCCTGACATTCCTGAAATCACGATGGTACATCTACCGCGTGTTGACGCCACACTGGCACCGCTCGCGCTGCTAACGAAAACGGTCTATATCCCATGGATTAAGCTGGTGCAACCTGATGCGCGGCTGATTCGCCTGTCAGAAAAAAACAACAACTGGACGTTTAAACTTGCCAGCGATGGGACAAAAGATCCTAATCAGCCGCCGTCTGCCTGGTCATTCAGAATGGACAATATTCTGTTTGATAAGGGCCGCATCGCCATTAACGACAAACTCACCAAAGCCGACATAGAAATCCTCGTCGACCCACTCGGCAAGCCATTGCCGTTTAGTGAAGTAGAAGGGAAGAAACCCGCGGGCAAAGATGCCGCAAAAGCCGGAGATTATGTCTTTGGCCTGAAAATGAAAGGCCGTTATAACGGTGCGCCGCTCGAAGGCAACGGCAAAATCGGCGGCATGTTAGCGCTACGTAGCGAAGGCGAAACCGCCTTCCCTGTGCAGGCAGATGTACATTCCGGTAATTCCCGTGTGGCATTCATCGGCACCATTAACGACCCGATGAAAATGGGCGGCGTCGATTTGCAGCTTAAATTCTCCGGTGATTCGTTGGGTAATCTCTACGATCTGACCGGCGTGTTACTGCCAGATACGCCACCGTTTGAAACGGATGGGCACCTGCTGGCAAAAATCGACACTGAAAAAGGCTCGGTATTCCGCTACCAGAACTTTAACGGGCGTATTGGTGACAGCGACATTCACGGCTCGCTCACTTATTCGCAAGGCAAACCGCGCCCTAAACTGGAAGGTGACCTCGAATCTAAACAGCTTCGTCTGGCCGACTTAGGCCCGCTGATTGGCGTGGATTCTGGCAAAGGCGCGCAGCAAAGCAAACAGTCAGAGCAGGCTAAGGGCGAGAAAACCGTCCAGCCGAGCGACAAAGTTTTGCCGTATGACCGTTTTGAAACCGACAAATGGGATGTGATGGACGCCGACGTGCGCTTTAAAGGCGGTCGTATCGAACACAGTGGCACGCTGCCACTGAGTAACTTATCCACGCACGTGATTTTGAAGAACGCTGACCTGCGGCTTGCGCCGCTGAAATTTGGCATGGCGAACGGCACCATCAGCGCCAACATTCATCTGGAAGGTGACAAAAAACCGATGCGCGGTACGGCGGATATTCAGGCGCGGCGTTTGCAGCTCAAACAGTTGATGCCGAAAGTGGAGTCGATGCAGAAAACGCTCGGTGAGCTAAACGGCGATGCGGAATTAAGGGGCCGTGGCAACTCTATTGCTGAGTTGCTGGGCAGCAGCGACGGCAACCTGAAACTGCTGATGAACGACGGGCTTATCAGCCGCAACCTGATGGAAATCGTCGGTCTGAATGTCGGAAACTATATTGTTGGGCAAATCTTTGGTGATGACGAAGTGCGGATTAACTGTGCGGCGGCAAACCTTGATTTACGTGGTGGGGTCGCGACGCCGCGAATATTCGCCTTTGATACTGAAAACGCGCTGATTAACGTTACAGGGACTACCAACTTCGCCAGCGAACGGCTCGATTTAACCATCGATCCTGAAAGCAAAGGGATTCGTATCATCACGCTGCGTTCGCCGCTCTATGTGCGCGGCACCTTTAAGAACCCGGATGCAGGCGTGAAAGCCGGGCCGTTGATTGCACGTGGCGCGGTAGCAGCAGCCCTGGCGACACTGGTGACACCAGCCGCTGCGCTATTGGCGCTGATCTCGCCTTCCGAGGGCGGTGACAATCAGTGCAGCCGTATTTTTGGGCAGATGAAGAAGTGATTTGATTAAATAATAGTCATGTTTTATAGTGCATTTAGCACGTGCTCTTTACACGTGTTGAATGCACGAGGAAATACCATGAGTGTCGCAATGAAAAGTCCCAAAAGAACCGTGAGCGTAACGATTGACGATGAACTTTATCTTCGTGCTCGTGCTAATGGTCTTAATTTGTCCCAGCGCCTGAGTGTTGTTATTGCTCAGGATCTTGAAGAAATCGAACGTGAGCAGTGGAAGCAGCGTAACCGTGAAGGACTTCTGGAACTCAATCGCATCACGGATCAGTGCGGAAACTTTGCGGATGAACATCGGAAGTTCTAATCATGCAATATCATATCTACCGTAACGGTAGCCAAAACAAGAATTACCCCTATCTAGTTGATGTGCAAAGCGATCTCGTTGATTTATTAACAACGCGAGTTGTTATCCCATTGGTTCACGCTTCTTATGTTCAGGCAAAATTAGCCGAAAGGATTTGCCCAATTATTGAGGTTGAAGGGGAAGGCTTCATCTTAATGACCCATGAAATGGCAAGTGTTGATGCAGCGATTTTGCGCGAAGAAGTCGGGAGTGCTCTTCCATGGCGAGCAGAGATTAAAGGCGCGATAGATTTTCTTTTTGATGGTTTTTGAGCAAACAGCGCGGTGTTTCCCGCGCTGCTATTCAATTTTGTTCTAAAGCGACAAATGGCGCGTCTCTTTCGACACCAGCAACGCAACCAGCGTAATCGCTGACATCGCCGCCAGATACAGGCCGACATAGAACAGACCGTAATTTGCCTGCAACCAGGTGGCGATATACGGCGCTACAGATGCCCCCAGAATCGATGCCACGTTATACGAGAACGATGCCCCGGTATAACGCACTTCGGTCGGGAACAGCTCTGGCAGCAGTGCGCCCATCGGGCCGAAAGTTAAACCCATCAGGCTCAGGCCAATCAGCAGGAACGCCATCACAAGCGTTGGGTTACCGGAACCTAACAGCGGCTGGAACACAGCTAAAGCAAAGACAATCATCAGACTGGTGATCACAATCATGCATTTACGGCGGCCAAATTTATCAGCCAGATAGCCCGCAATCGGCACCATCACACCAAAACCAATAACCGCCATCATCAGCATCCACAACACATCATTGCGTGAGAAGCCAAGACCAACAGGCACCGCCGCGGTGCTGAAGGTCATTGAATAGACTGTCATGATGTAAAACAGCGTGTAAGTCGCCAGCATAATAAAGGTGCCGATAACGGTCGCTTTCAAATGCTTGGTCAGCAGTGTGCCGAGCGGTATTTTCACCTGTTTACCCGCTTTGGCAATTTTGGCGAATACCGGTGTTTCGTGCAGTGAAACACGCACATATAGGCCGATTATCACCAGTACCGCAGAAAGAATAAACGGCACACGCCAGCCCCATGACATGAACTGCTCATCGGTTAATAGCCATGAGAGCAGCAGGAAGGTGCCGTTGGCAAAGAAGAAGCCAATTGGTGCACCTAACTGTGGGAAAGAGCCGTAAAGCGCACGTTTGCGTGGTGGCGCGTTCTCAGTCGCCAGCAAAGCCGCGCCGCCCCATTCGCCACCCAGACCCAAACCCTGACCGAAGCGTGCCAGGGCTAACAGCATTGGTGCCAGCACACCGATAGTTTCGTAGCTCGGCAACAGGCCGATCAACACAGTTGAAACACCCATTGTCAGAAGTGATGCTACCAGTGTCACTTTGCGGCCTACGCGGTCGCCAAAGTGGCCAAATAGCGCAGAACCAATTGGGCGTGCAACAAAGGCAATGGCGAACGTTGCCAGAGACTGTAGCGTTGCAGCGGTTGGGTCACCTTGCGGGAAGAAGATATGCGGGAAAACAATGACCGCAGCAGTAGCGTAAATATAGAAATCAAAGAATTCGATGGCGGTGCCGACAAGTGAGGCAACGACAACTTTTCCGCGTGAGTTGACGGGTGTGGCGTCAGTTTCGGTATTGATTGAATCAGCGATGGTGGCTTGCATAGATTTTTCTTATTTATAGCGAACGAAAGCCATATTACGCATAGCAAAAGGCGCATTTCAACGCGCGGTTGCCTCCCTCGCTGTGCGATTAACGCGCAATAAGAGGATAATTTTTAGTCCAGAAAATAAATATCCACGTCGTGCTTCTCATATTTAAAAAATCAGCGGATAAAACTGCTTTTAGGTTAAATAAAAGTTACAGGCTGGATTTATGTGCTGAAACGTTATCTCGTACCAGCCTGTTATCAATCAACTTTGAGTTTTACCCGGCATTCTCGGGTCATCCTTGTATTGTGCGGTGGCAATCCACGCGGCACAAAACAGCGTCAGGCGGGCGAAGAAATAGAAGAAGGCCATCAGACCTAAAACAGAGCCAAACGCTGCGCCGGAGGGTGATTTTATCAGCGCTGGCAGGCTGTAGGTCATGATGATTTTGATCACCTCAAAACCAATTGCCGCAATCAATGTGCCACGAATCAGTGCTTTCTTGCGTGGACGGTGGCGTGGAAGACGCCAGAAAATCCAGAAGAACAGCAGGTAGTTAGCAAAAATAGAGATCGCTAACCCGACTAAATGCCAAACCGGTTTTAACCATTCGATACCGTCGAGATGCAAAAGAGTTATCAGGAATGCCTGGGCTGAACCGGCAACCGACGTGATTGAAAGCGTCACAATCAACGCCACCAACAAACCAATTAGCGACACTAAATCACGCAGATACTTTACCCAGAACTTCTCCTGATCTTGTGGATTTCTTTCCCACTTATCCCGCGACTGAGCACGCACTGCTTCACGCAAATTCCCCATCCAGTTGATACCGGAATAGAGCGCAATCAGCAGGCCGACCAGGCCAACGGTTGTACGCTGTTGCACCGCAGTATTGATGGTGCTTTTCAGCGTCGCGGCAAGCGTTGGCTCGCTAACGTTGGTGAGGATTTTTTCGAAAATCTCTTCGAGAAGTGTAGGGTGCGAGGCGAGGATATAACCGGCAGCGGCGAACGCCACCATCAAAATCGGGATCAGAGACAGGAACGAAAAATAGGTGATAGCTGCGCCAAACTGATTGCCCATGCGGTCATTAAACCGTTCGGTGGCACGTAAAAGATGCGCGACCATCGGGCGTTTCGCTGCTTTGTTGACACTGGCAATCGTATGATTAACCGTCTCATTTTTTGTCTTGATATTGACCAACGGCTCCGATTCATCGGGCTTATCGGGAGCTGCAGGTTCGGGTTTGGGTTGCGTCTGAAATTTGGCGACAGGCTCATAATCGAGCGATTCAGTTGGGCGTTTCTCGCTGTTATCCGATGTAGTCATCAGGTTATTTTTTCCTTTAGATAAAACAAGCTCTTCACGAAATTATAGCCTGGTGCTAGTCCACATACCCTTTAACCAGTCCCGTCAGCCACTCCATAAACAAATGAACACGGCGTGAAAGGTTGCGGCGATGTGGATACAGCAAGGAAACCGGCATCGGTTCGGCGCGATATTGCGGCAGGATCTCCACCAGTTTTTTACTCTTCAGCAACTCTTTTACGCCGATACGAGGCACCTGGATGATACCAAGCCCGGCAAGGCATGCCGCCTGATACGTTTCGGTGCTATTCACCGTTATCACGCCACCCGTTTTTACCCAGCGCGTGTTTTTGTCTTCCATGAATTCAAAACCTTGCGGTCGGTTGCCGAGATTGAGTGCGTAATGCACCACTGCGTGAGAAGCAAGATCGTCAAGGCTCTCCGGATAACCGAAGCGCGCCAGATAATCGGGGCTGGCACAGTTAATTAAAGTCAGTTTCCCTAGCGGTCGTGCTACAAGTCCCGAATCTTTAAGCTGCCCGACGCGTACCACGCAATCGAACCCTTCACGCACCACATCGACCATGCGATCGCTGCTGCTTAACTCAAGTTCAATGCCGGGATATTGCTGCAAGAAAGCGGGCAGTTTGGGGATAACTAAATTTCTCGCCACGCCGACAGGCATATCCACGCGCAAACGCCCGCTGACACTTTTGGGATCGTGTAAAAAAAGCCCATCTAATTCATCCAGGTTAGCGAGTAAATCGCGACAGCGTTCGTAATAGACCATTCCATCCTGGGTGAGTTGTACCCGACGAGTGGTGCGATGCAATAGCCTTGTTCCTAGCACCCCTTCTAGCGCCTGAATCTGACGCGATACGCTACCTTTAGGTAGGCCCAGAGAATCGGCTGCGCGAGTAAAACTCTCCAGTTCAGCCACTCTAATGAATAGCTGCATTGCTTGTATTTTATCCACTATTTTTCCTTATTGTTGTTGTGGGTGAAACAGTGATGCTCAATTGGCAGTCTTTATTGATTTTGTAGCATCTAATAAGCTCTATCTCAATCACCGAACAGTCATCAACGAGGCAAATCATGAGTCAAACAATCGCATTAGTGACCGGCGGCAGCCGTGGATTAGGTAAAAATGCAGCATTGAAGCTGGCAGCGCGTGGCGTGAATATTATTCTGACCTACAACAGCAAGCAGCAAGAGGCGCTAAATGTTGTTCGCGAAATTGAGCTAATTGGCGTGAAAGCCGTGGCAATTCAATTGAATGTCGCCGAAAGTGCAGGGTTCTCGGCCTTTGCAAAAGAAGTGAAGCAGCAGCTACATGATGTATGGCAGCGCGATTCATTTGATTATTTATTGAACAACGCTGGAACAGGCCTTGATGCGCTGTTCGAAAAAACAACAGAAGAGCAGTTTGATGATTTAATGAACATCCATCTTAAAGGACCATTCTTCCTGACTCAGCACTTGCTGCCGTTGATTAAAAACGGTGGGCGTATCCTGAATGTCTCGACTGGCCTGACGCGTTTTGCGCTGCCAGGGAAAGCTGCTTATGCCGCAATGAAAGGGGCGATGGAAGTGCTGACGAAGTACCAGGCCAAAGAGTTGGGTGCGCGTGGGATCTCGGTGAACATTATCGCACCGGGTGCAATTGCGACTGATTTCGGTGGTGGCGTAGTGCGCGACAACGAACACGTGGCTAATGCCATTGCTGCGCAAACCGCATTAGGGCGTGTCGGGCAGCCAGATGATATTGGTGATGCAATTGCTGTGCTGCTCAGTGATGAAAGCCGCTGGATGAATGCGCAGCGCATTGAAGTATCCGGTGGGATGTTCTTATAAGAAAGGGCATTTGCGAGGGTGAAATTCATCTCACTCTCGCCTGTTAAATATATGTCAAAAATATTGAATGATATGAGCGAATCATTCCACTATCACCATTTGTGATACGGCATTATTCTTATCACATCGAAAGCGAACAAGCTTTCTCACTTAAAAAAGCTCAAGGATATACATTATGAAAAGCATCAAATATTTTGCCGTAGTTATGACTCTGGCTGCTTCATTCTCAAGTTTTGCTGCAACCACTCAATCTGTTGAAAGCCAGAAAATCGGTACAGTTTCAGTGAGCGGTGCTGCGAATATCGATAGCCTACAGGCACAACTGCAAGCAAAAGCTGAGCAGGCTGGCGCGAAATCAATCCGCATCATTTCTGCTGGTGGCGATAACAAAGTGTTTGGTGTTGCCGAGATGTATAACTAAGAATTCACGCTGTATGGGCCGCCGTTGTGCGGCCCGTGTTTTATCTGAACTCGCTGCGTAACAAACCAAATATCCAGTCATCCTGCCAGGTTCCAGCAAGAAAATAGTTTTCTCGCAGTACCCCTTCCGACTGAAAACCGGCTTTCTCCAGAACCTTTTTCGAACCGATATTCCCGACCGTTACTGTTGCTGTTAGTTTTCGGATAGCACATTTCTCAAAGGCAAATTTGCACACGGCATGAAGCGACTCATAACCGTAGCCTTGCGCATGAAACTCCGGATCGAGAATAAAGCCCACTTCTGCCATATCCTCATCTCCACGCACAAACCCAGTAAAGCCAATAGGCGTGCCGTTATGTCTGTCGCGCATGACCAGGCAAAGCCAGTGTCGACTATGCGTTTCCCAGCGAACAAGGCGTGAATTAAAAATCTGGCGAACCTCAGCTTCTCGTCGTTCATCGGAAACATAGCGCATTACGTCTGGATCTTGCTGTAAGCGCAAAAAGAACGGCCATTCTTGCTCGGTAATTTGGGTTAAATTCAGTCTGGAGGTCACAAGTGGGAACATGGTTTTTAATCCACGATAAAGAGAGTTGCGCCAATAGCGGTGGAGGAGCGATGCGGTTCAGCATTATCGGCGACCTGATAGCTCATTCCCGGCTTTAAAGTAAATATGCGCCCGTCTTCCAGCTCAGTTTGTAATTCTCCCGCCAGGCAAAACAGAATGTGCCCTTTCTGACACCAGTGATCTGCGAGATAGCCGGGGCTGTATTCCACCATCCGAACACGTATTTCCCCGAATTGTTGAGTGCGCCATAGAGCGTTGCCCGTGATGCCCAGATGTTCTGTGGCGCTGAGTGTCGCCCAGTCGGTGGTATTAAACGGCAGGTCGTTAATATGCATTGTTATCCCTTATTATTTTTTTAGGTGGTATTTGCTCCTTTAGTGATATCAGCAAAAAATTAACGGCGCCATAGTTATGCGCCGTTATTAAGGGTTACTTCCAGTGGGATAAATCATCACATGTCAGCCCAATATCTCGTAATTGTTCCTTGTTCAATCCTTGCAACGTGCGTGCTGTCTGGCGGTTTAACCATCTCTGGCGCAAATAACGGTAAATCATTACAAAGCCATCAAACGGTTTGTGCGGACGGTTCTCTTCAAAGCCCATGGTGTTGCTCCTCATCGTGTTGACGAGGTCTATCATGCGCCGTCATACAGATTGCAGGCAGACTCAAAAATAACTTTTATTTAACATACAGACACGCTAAAACAAGATCTGAATGGTGATTTTTCCATAACTCTGTACTGCTTTTTCTGTCTGTATGGTGAATTAAGAGGATACAGCATGACGCGTTACCAAAACCTTGCCACTTTGCTGGCAGAACGCATTGAACAAGGCTTGTATCGCAGTGGTGAACGCCTGCCTTCGGTGCGCAACCTGAGTAGCGAACACGGCGTCAGTATCAGCACCGTACAGCAGGCCTATCATATTCTTGAAGACCGCCAGCTCATCTCCCCGCAGCCGCGCTCTGGCTACTTTGTGACACCGCAAAAATCTCAGCCACCGGTGCCCGCCCTGACACGCCCGGCGCAGCGCCCGGTAGAAATTACCCAATGGGATGCGGTGCTTGAGCAATTAACTGGTAGAGAAGATGCCGGAAGTATCGCTTTTGGCAGCGGTTTTCCCGATGTGACCCAGGCGACGATTAAACCGCTGTGGCGTGAAATGAGCCGCATTGTGCAGCATCAGGAACCCGAAATTTTGGGTTATGACTGCATTAACGGTAAGCAGGTGCTGCGCGAACAAATTGCACGTTTGATGCTCGACAGCGGCTGTGTCGTCACACCAGACGATATTGTGGTGACCACCGGTTGCCATGAAGCGTTGTCGATTGCGATTCGTGCCGTGTGTGAGGCAGGAGACATTGTGGCGGTTGAATCGCCATGCTTCCACGGCACCATGCAAATGCTGCGTGCATTCGGCATTAAAGTGGTTGAAATACCAACGGATTCCGAAACGGGCATCAGTGTGGAAGCGCTTGAGTTAGCGTTGGAACAGTGGCCAATTAAAGCGGTGATTCTGGTTCCAACCTGTAATAACCCGCTCGGTTTTATCATGCCAGATGCGCGGAAAAAAGCAGTGCTGAACCTTGCTCAACGCTTTGATATCGCCATTATTGAAGACGATGTTTACGGTGAGTTGGCGTATGAATACCCGCGCCCGATGACGATTAAATCGCTGGATGTCGATGGGCGTGTGCTGTTGTGCAGCTCATTTTCAAAAACACTGGCGCCGGGACTGCGTGTGGGTTGGATTGTGCCGGGGCGCTATTTCGACCGCGCCATGCATATGAAATATATCGTGACCGGCAGCAGTACCACTTTTACGCAAATGGCGGTCGCGGAATTTGTGCGTAACGGTCATTACCATCGCCACCTACGGCGCATGCGCCAGCACTATCAGCGCAACCTGGATGTATTCACCTGCTGGGTGCGCCACTATTTCCCATGTGGGATCTGTGTTTCTCGGCCACAGGGCGGTTTTCTGATGTGGATTGAGCTGCCGGAACATATTGATATCGTGCCGATCAGCGAAACGCTGCGTCAGCACAATATCCGCATTGCGGTAGGGTCGTTGCTATCGGCTTCCGGGAAATATCGCAACTGTATGCGCCTGAATTATGCATTGCCATTCAATGCCGAGACTGAAACCGCGCTGCGTAATATGGGCGAGATCATCGGCCATGTTTTTGAAAATGGTTAATTTTCCTACTCTTTTACAGCCATAGACTGTTACCCATCTGAGATAAAATTGCGCCTCATGGCGTTGTGTACCCATGCCAGGCGTACATGCGTTTTTAAATGAAAGGAAAATCATGACCAGCGCTGCACAGTTGCTGATGCGGGAAAAGTTCGAGACTTGCCTGAGTGTGATTCGCCAGGCGTCATTGCAAATCCTGCCACTTCTCACCATCAAAGCCAGTGAAGGCAAAGATCCGCAATGGTTTTTTCAACAGCTTGAGCAAGCCCGTCTGGCGCTGGGAAGTTGGATGGCGGTGGCAAAACGATTAAATCTTAATGATGCTGAGATTTCACATTTCACGCTGTTGCTACGTCATCTACAGCAACTGGTGCCGCAGTATGAAAGCGGCCAGGAAGTTAGCCATAACCAGCTAATTGCAGCATTACGCTTTGTGAGTTATCTCGAGCTGGTGCGTGCAAAACAGCCTTTGCTTGGCTACTCCACCGAAATCGAAAATAATGAAAATACTCAGCAACATAAAGCGACACGCCAGATGCGTGCGCTGGAGCTGATGCTTAAAGGTCTGGTTGATCAAAGCTATGCCAGCCAATCACAGTTGGTGCATAAGCTGAAAACGCAGTTTGGTGCTGATTGTGTCCGTCGTTGGTTGAAAAATGGCGAACGTGGCGATGTGCTAAGTGGGATGCGCTTTAGCGAGTTGGCCTTGATGGTGGTCGATAAAAAAGAGTACGCGAACCATTACGCCGGGCTATTCCAGCACTCTTCTAAACTAAGCTTACTGATTGATCAGCGCAAAACACTGCAAACTTTTCTCAATGATGTGCGTGAAATTCGCAATGAGCTGGTTCAACAGCAGCCCCTCACTTCCGTTCAACTCTCCTTGCTCGATAGTTACTATCAGGAAAGTAGCGACGCCATTCAGCGCGCATTCGATGAGGGACGAACGAAGGTAAACCCGGCGATGCTTCTGGCTGCCGATGATTCACAATTACAGGCCTGGCTCATGCAGGCACAGAAAAAATACCAGGCAACCGGACGCGATACCGAAGAGGTGCGCGACGCTATCGAACGGCCTGAGTTGCGTAATACCAAAAGAAAGCAGGATTCCGGCGAAACGTTATTGATGCTGATGTGGTGCATAGCGGGAGTGGCAGTGATTAGTGCCGCCATCTTTGGTATGTACTTTCTGAGTGATGTCACCAATAAACCTGCCGTTGCGAAAAATACGCCAGTCAAAATCACTATGATCGATTCTCTCCCGGAAACTGAAAGCGCACGCGAAAAGCTGGCAGATATCGGAATCACATGGGATGAAGGCAACTTACGCTCGGCAATCGAACGCGGCGATACCGCTGTCGTGCGGCTGTTTATGCAAGGGGGGATGAACTGGAAAGTCTATTTCACCGAATCTGCATTAGCGGGTGATTACCGCGACGCGCTCAATACTTTGCTGCAGTACCGATCGCAGATGGATGAAGACCGACCATGCCGGCGCATGATCAGAACCATGAGTCAGGCGATGCACGACGGGCAAAGTCTGACTTCACTGCGGAAACAGTTTTTGGTCACTTTTTGCAGTGCACCTGAAGCCATTAAACGCCAGAAAGAAGAGTTAGATCGCGCGAAACTACGGCTGAGTGCGCAGCAACAAAATAAAAACACCCAAGCCGAAGCCGATGAAAAACGCACATTGGAAATTCAAAAAGCGATTTATGACGCAATGCGGTGAGGAACGTCCCCACCGCATTATTCGTGTTATATCCCAAATAATTCGAGCGGCATCAAAGGATATTTACCACCAGGCTTCCCACATCGCGCCCACGTTAAACGAATCAAGCTGCGTATTATCCTCTCCTGCTACACGCGTGGTGTGATTGTTTTCCACCTGTCCACCCGTTACGTAGAAGCGCAGCATTGGGCGGAACTCAGGTCCCATCGCGATAGAAATGTTCTGTGACAGCGTCAGTTTCCAGCCTTTGTTATCGCCATCATTCTCGTAATCTACGCGCTGATAACCGGCTTCGAGCCACGTTGAATGGATGTCGTTCCAGAAGTACATCGGGCGAACAATGGCACCATAGTTGCGACGGTTATCCTGCGTTTGCTCGTCATTATCGTAATCGTGGAAGGCCAACAGATATTCCACCTGCGCTTGCTGAGTGAACTTATAGTTCCCTTCGAAGCTGGTATACACGGTGTGCAGGCCATTGGTTTTGTTATAAACGCTGTTATCCGAGTGGTCAGAATAACGGGCAATAATTTTGTTCAGGCTATTTTCACCGGTGTGGCTTAACACCACGGCGGCTTGCCAGGCTTTGGAGCGCTCGTCGCTATCAATGGCTTTGGAGTCAAAACCATAGTTGGCGTACAACTCGAAATCGATCGGGCCGAATTTAATACCGTGCAGTTTTGACGTTGCCGCGTAGTTGCCTTTGTCGCCGGTACCAGAGCCGCCGGTACATGAGATGCGCGATGGGTTATCGCCGTCATCAATCATTTCAGGATCACATTGATCGACGGCGGCAACCGCTGCGATATCCAGTTGTGCAAAGCCGAGATCCAGGCTTTTCACCCCCGCGCCTTGTCCGTCGTGGTTCATCCAGAAGTAGTCGTTGATGCCTTGTTGTGGACGCTGGTGGAAGTCACGACCCGCCCAGAAATAGGCATTTGGCTGTGCTTCAAACAGGTTAGTGACACCCGCGTAGGCTTTTTTCAGGTTAACTTCATCGCCCCAGTGGTCAATCATCACGCCGATGTCCCAGATGGCCCCGTTATCGGCTTTTATGATTTTGGTGAGCTGGAATTCGCCGCCATTGCCTTCGTTACCTAAACGACCGATCGCGGAGGAGCCGTTATAGGAACCATCAACGCCAATATATTTTTGATCGCCTGCCTGGAAATGCGCCCCGTAACGCGCATAGCCGGTGAATTTAAGCCCCAATGGAACAGCCTTATCTGGCGTAGTGGGAACTTGCGGCGTAACCAGGGTATCGGTTCTATTGAGTCGTGCCGCTTCTATTTTCGCATCACGGTCGGCCAGCGCTTTATCCACGGCCTTCGCCACGATTTGGTCAATCTGTTCCTGAGACATTGGTTCTTGTGCGAGTACAGAAATTGGGCAAAGCGCGGCGATGACCGCCATTGTTAATGGAAGCTGCTTAATTAATTTCATTATAATCTCAATTTAGTAATTTATTTTTCAGACAATAAATATCCTGCTCTGGATTAATAGAGGCGACTCTATGGCCAAAGCATATTTATATTTTTATACTTTCATCGGATTGGACTTAATTAAAATTATTTACGTAATTGTTTCTCCGTGCCAGAGGTCAAATGGTTTTTGTTTTTACGTAATACTTAGCGTTGATAAAGATGGATAATTTCGTTCGATAACTCACGTGCTAACATTGATGTCATTAAATGATCCTGAGCGTGTACCATAATTAATGTCATGGGTTGTTTAGCTTCACCGGCATCTTGTTCAATCAATTTAGTTTGCATTTTATGGGCTTCGCGGGCGTAACCATCAGCTTCATGTAATAACAGTTTGGCTTCTTCAATATTTCCCTGTCGCGCTGAATGCAGTGCTTCAAAACACAGGCTGCGTGATTGCCCGGCATTCATAATAATTTCCATTACGGCTTCTTCTAATTCGATCATCATTTTTCCCAGATTTATTAGACGGTGATTATTAATTGCTGATAGCCGTTTCTGTCAAAGGTGAACGTGTTTCATTTTCCACGGCTGTTTTCTGCAATGAACGCTCATAAGCACGCAGGAATGGCAGATAAATTAAGGTGGAAACGACCATGCAAATCAAACACATCACCACCGGGCTAAAGGCCCAGTTTGTTGCCCATGAAGCACCAATCGGTGCGGGTGTCGTCCACGGCGTTAGGGAAACGACTTGCGCCAGCCAGCCCAGTTTAGTGGCGGTATAAGCCAGAACGGCGTTGACCATCGGTACGCAAACAAACGGAATGAACAACAACGGGTTCATGATAATTGGCGCACCGAACAGAATCGGTTCGTTGATATTAAAGAAACTTGGCACGATGCCCATTTTACCAATGGTGCGTAAGTGGGTGGCTTTGCTGCGCAGTAACAGGAACGCTAACGGCAGAGTGGAGCCGACGCCGCCAATCAATAAATAGTGGTCCCAGAAACCTTGCAGATAAATGTGTGGTAATGCAGCGCCAGCGGCAAGCGCAGTCTGGTTTGCAGCAAGGTTTGTCATCCAGAATGGACTCATGATGCCGGTAACAATCAGCGAGCCATGAATACCTGAGAACCAGAAAATCTGGCACAGCAACACAGACAACAAAATAGCGGGCAGGGAATCCGATGCGGAAACCAGCGGTTCGAGCAGGTGCATAATCGCCTGCGGCATAATCATGCCGGTTTGCGCTTCGATGAATAAATTCAGCGGGTGCAGCGTGCCAATAATCACGACCACCGGGATCAGAATTTCAAATGAACGCGCCACGCCTGTCGGCACTTCTTTTGGCAGACGAATCGTGACTTTGTGCTCTTTAAGCCAGGCGTAAATACGCGTGGAGTAAATCGACGTAATCAGCGCGGTGAAAATGCCCTGGCCGGATAGGTACTGAGTCGAGATTTTGCCATCAGCGTAGGGTGCAGCCACCAGCAAAAACGCCATAAAGGCCAGCAAACCGGACATCACCGGGTCGAGATTAAACTGCCGCCCCAGACTTGCGCCAATCCCGACTGAGATAAAGAACGTCATCACGCCCATACTCAGGTTAAACGGCAGCATCAGTTGTTCACGGTAAGTCTGTGAAAAATCCAGCCATGCGCGGGCAAAGCCAAGGGTGGTATCGGCCGAGAATGGCGGGAAAATAAACACCAGCATAAAGGAGCCGATGATCATAAACGGCAGGGCCGCGGTGAACCCATCACGAATGGCGATAACGTACTTTTGTTGCCCCAGACGACCCGCCAGCGGGGTGATAGATTGCTCAATCACCGTCACCATAGATTGATATAGCGAACTCATATGAACACCCTTTTAGTGAGCCGCTTCGATAAGCGACAAAGCATAATCCAATACCTTATCGCCACGTTGCATGCCGTAATCCATCATGTCGATGGCTTGAACGGGAATGCCGTGAGAGGCAGTCTTTTCTGAGAGCGTACTTAACATATATTTCACTTGCGGCCCGAGCAGCACCACCTGGTAGCGCGGAAACTGCACATCGAATTCAGCGACACCGTAAGCCTCTATTTCAACAGGCATTCCTCGTTCTTCCGCCACGCTCAGCATCTTTCTGACCAGGAGGCTGGTGGACATTCCGGCAGAACAACACAGCATAATCTTGACCATTAACAATCATCCTCAAAATGTAAATAAAGTATTGCGGAAATGATTTGATACTTTATGGAAACCGTTTTCCATCCGCAGCCAACCGATCTGTGATACTCATCAACATCCAGCGTTTATAGGCTTTACTTATTGGATCATCATCACAAAATTATCGGGTGAATGGATGGTTTGGACATCAAACGGAAAATCGGTTTCCATAGAAAAGCGAAACGACTATACTTAAAACTGGTTAGAATGTGAGCCAGGGCTGTATTTAGGATGACAGGCATAAGCCAGAGCCTGATAAAGGAAAATGATGTCTACAATCAATGATGTATCGCGTTTAGCTGGGGTGTCTAAAGCCACAGTATCTCGGGTATTGAGTGGATCTCGTGGTGTGAAAGAAGCAAGCCGTCTGGCTGTGCTTAAAGCTGTGGAAGAGTTGCATTACAGGCCAAATGTTATCGCGCAATCTTTACTTAGCCAATCAACGGGCTGTATTGGCGTGATTTGTGCGCAGGACAATATTAACCAAACCACGGGTTACCTGTATGCGCTGGAGAAACACCTTAGCCAGCATCAAAAACACCTGTTGCTGCGTTTTGCCAACAGCAAAACAGAGGTTATGCATGCGCTTGATGAGCTGACCTGCGGCCTGTGTGATGACGTGCTGGTTATCGGTGCCCGTTTCCCGCTCAATATCAGCCAGGAGAATGTCATTCTGGTGGATTGCGTGGATGTCGATTCCAGCAACAGCATTCAGTTTGATCACGCTTTTGCTGCGGAAACTGCCTGTAATTACCTGATTAAACAGGGAAGAAGGCAGATTGCCGTGATTAACCCTGACTCATGCGGTTCCGTTGACCAAATCCTGTTGGGTTACAAACGTGCGCTGGAAAACAATTTCCTGCCGTTTAACCGCAACCTGATTTTCATGGACTCAACTTCTTCTTCGGTTGCGCTGCAAGTGCTGCTCAATAACAGCACCACATTGAATTTCAACGCGTTACTTGTAGCCGATGAGCAAGAAGCGCAGCGCATTATTCCGCAATTGCAGGCGTTTAATAAATCAGTCCCGCAAGACATTATGGTGTTTAGCCTCGCCGGGTCGCTGCATTTACCAGGTATTCCAACCATCCCGGCCATTGAGTATTCCATGGATGCGATGGCGGCAAGAATTGTTGCGTGGCTGACTGAGAAAACCAAAAGTGCGCTGGGTTCGAACGTGCTACGTGGGGATCTGATTATTCCTGATATGACGGGTCGAAAGTAACTTTCCAGAAAGACCAGAAACTAAAAACCCCGGCATCTAACGATGCCGGGGTTTTTGAATATTCACTCAGAAAAACATTGGTTTAGTGCGTCGCTTCGCCGATCAGAGCGCCACCGCCAGCACCAACTGCAGCACCTTTTAGCACGCTGTTGCCGGTTGCCGCTGCAGCAACACCCCCCACTGCGGCACCAATTGCACCACCAGTTCGAGCGGCCTTACCTGTTTTTCCGTGTTTAAACATGGCTCCAGTACCGCCACCGATGACTGCACCACCCACCGTACTTTTCACATCTTTGCCTGTTGCCGCACCAATTGCAGCACCGGCTAATGCACCGCCAGATGTTTTATCAATAGCAAGTACATTGCCTGAAAACATGAAGGTTAAAAGTAACAATCCTGGGATATATTTTTTCAAAAGTGAGTCCTCCTGGACATAAAGATACGCAATGTTTTGCGCCTAACAAATATTCTATTCTGAATAGCTAACGATCTGTTTAATATTTAATATCGCGAGCTTCTTCACGGCCATTCTGTTTATTCTGACGTTTGTCCTGGC